>Ga0184639_10001366_pt1 | contig 10495 bp, 4 predicted proteins | sample PLM31_170_b2_FD_133155 | JGI IMG/M metagenome (GOLD analysis project Ga0184639, IMG submission 133155) | Groundwater sediment microbial communities from an aquifer in East River, Colorado, USA - PLM3-1_170_b2 | ecosystem: Environmental > Terrestrial > Soil > Riparian zone | place: USA: East... | reverse complement strand
TTGACTTCGGCCGCCATGGCTCCCAGATCCAGGTTCAATCCGAACCCTTGACCATAGCGTCCACCCCGAACGGCCCGGATGAAGGTGCTCGTTTCATCCAGCGGCAGCGCCGCCACGTTGCTGCAGAACTCGTCCCAGATGCCGTCTCGCCATAGGTACTGCTCGACGTTCGAGAGATAAAATGCCGACACCGTGGCGCCATGCTCTTTCAAGTAGGCGCCGACCGCCCGAAGCGCGCGCGCGCCGCCGAAATTGCCCACCACCGGAACCAGCAGGTTCTTCTTCTCGAGGTCTTTCATGACCGAGAAATTTTCTTCGCTGGCGAGGTAGCCTCGGGGCTGGCCGTTTCCATCCGTGGATCTCATGAGCTCGGAATAGGACGGCTGGTTGAAGCCGCCGTAGAAGCCCTGGCTCGATGAGTATCGGATGTCCGGTCCATAGGTATAGAAGGCGTTGTAGACGTATTCAATCCCCTGCAGGTCGTCCGACGACAAGGGAAAGCCGTGCTTCATCGTCAGTTCGTTCTGAACGGCCTTCAGATTGTCCTTGTGAAGCGTCTCGCTGGTCGGCACGGTCGCGTAGGCGGCGAAAATTTCATCCACCGTGGATCGCGGCCCAATACCTTGAGGGCGCTTTTTCGAAAACAGCCGCGACACGAAGTCAGCTCGATCGCCTGACATCTCGAACAGCGCCTTGTACATCAATTGGAGATCCATGTTCCCACGCCGAACGTCGATGATGAACACCATCTTCGGCTTGAGGGCGACGATGTAGTGGAAGTTTTGTTCCGGACCGACGCCGAGGTATACGCGGCCGGGCTTTGCCTCGCGGATGACATCGGACAGCACGTAAGGAAATCCGATCTCGTTCGAAAGGAGATTGTCGGACCGGAACGTGCCGTTCGGTTCCGAGGCTGCCTCGCTGATCTTCCAGAACTCCTGATCGGAGAGCCGCTGCGGAAGCCGTTCGGCGGCTCCATCGACGAGCGGCAGCCCCGCCAGCCCGAAAACGACGATCGACCCGGCGACAAGAACCAAGCGACGTCCGCCCATTGCGAGGAGCCGAACCCGAGCGCGGCTGCCGTTCACAGCTCACCTCCTGGTGCGTGTTCAACTGCTTCGCGCAGCGATTGTCTCAGTGCCTGGGATCCGGTAAACAGATCCTCCGGGAAGCGCCGGTACTGCAGCATGTCGGCATAAATGCGATCGCTATGAAACTGGTTGACCCCCAGGCCCGCAAGGTACTCCAAGCGGAGATCGCGGTCGTGGTTGATCGAGGCGTCCCGCAGCCACTCGCGGAGATCGACAGCGCGGCCCGCGTAGGTTGAAAACAGATCCAGCGCGGACAGGACGCCAACCTCGCGCAGGGACTGCGCGACCGCCACGTACTCCGGTTGTCGAAGGCGCCCCTCAATCTCATCGAGATTGATCCGTGTGGGTTCGACCTGACCCAGCAGGACCATGTCGTACCCCTTCCCCTGGTGTGTATTGCCCCAGATGATGCCGCTCGGAAACGCCTCAAAGAACGTGGCGACCTCGCTTTTCACGGCCTCAGGGCTGCTCGAGTAAAGCTGGACGAAGATCGTCACAACGCCGCCTGGATTAAGGTGCTGCTTGGCAACCTCAAAGAACTCCTTTGTGTAGAGCGCCGCCGCACCCTTGACCCACGGATCCAGCGGATCGGACGTAATGGCGTCGAACTTGTCCCTCGTCGTCAGCAGGTAATGCCGCGCGTCGTCGACGTTGACGTGCACTTTGGGATTGCGGATCACGTCGAAATTCTGGGCGCCGAAGTACGTTGAGATGACCTGGGGCACGAGCGGCTCGATTTCGGCAATGGTCAGGCGCTCGACCTGTGGATCGATGCTCACCGCGCCCGCCGTCACCCCGGCCCCGCAGCCGATGACCAGAACGGATCGCGCATGCTCCGGAATCAACGTCGTCAGGTGTCCCAGCATCCGCTGCAATCGCATATCCTGCGGCTCGCTGGAGGCCTGCACCTTGCCGGCATTGTGATAGTTGAGCACACCGCTCGGAAATCTGGAGACAGCGACTGACGAGTTCAGTCCTTCGCCGACATACAGCATTTCGCCGGCGAGGCCCCGCCAGGTCGGTGCAAATCGTCCATACGCGACAAGCAATCCGGGTACGGGCGTGACGCTCTTGATCAGCAGACCGGTGAGCACGGCGGCCGGTACAAGAGCAACGAGAGGAACCCATCGCAGTCGCGTCGACCCGGACGCGCCAGTCGAGGAAGTTCTGCGCGCTCCCAACATCGCCGGCGCCAAGAGCACCGCTCCCGCGATCCCAGACACCACCATCATCGCCTGCTGTGCGTGCTGCGATCCGACCCAGGCCACCAGGAGAAGACTTGCGCCGAGCGCACCGAAGATGGCGCCAATCGTGTTGGCGGCATACACGCCGCCGACGAGCCGCCCGGGATCGCGACCGTTCGTGACCACCGCGGCGAGTGCGAGTGGAAAGCTCGCGCCCCAGAGCACAGGCGCCGGCAACACGGCCCACAGCGCGCGCACGAGATCGAGCTGAAAATCGAGCGACGTGCTCGATGAGAGTGAATAGTCGATTGGCCAGTTGGGGAGGGATTCGTTCAGCATGTACGCAGTCCAGGCAATCGCGCCGACGATCAGGATTTGGCACCACCCAAGCACCAGGCGCGGACGCGCAAGCTCTCTGGACAGGATCGCTCCGAGCGTGCTGCCAATCCCCAGCCCGATGAGAAACACGGCCAGGATGATCGAAAAGGTGTAGACCGTGGCCCCGAGCAGCAGCGCGAGCTGCCTGGTCCAAATCACTTCGCCTGCCAGCGCGCAAAAACCCGACAGGGCGATGGCCAGATACACGACCCAGTCACCGTCGACCCTTCGCGGCAGCGCACGTTCGACGGTGGGCATCGACGGGTCCACGGGTTCGGCGGGAACACTATCGGCCGGCGTTACGAGCGGCCCTTCGGCTCCCTGCGTGCCGGCCGCTGACGCGATCACGAATCCAAGCGCCGCGACCGCGACGTTCAAACCCGCCGCCACATAGGTCGCCGTGGCCGTGTCATACACGCGCAGCAGGTAGAATCCCGCGAGCAACGAGCCGAACACAGCCCCCGCGAGATTGCCGGCATAAAAAAAGCCCAGCCACGAGACCCCTTTTGGTGTTGTCTCGATCCATCGTGCAACGGCTGGCAGCGTCGCTCCCATCGCAAACGTGGGTGGCAGGAGGCATACGCCGGCCACGAGGCCCCGCAGGAGGAATCCCGTGAACCCGTACCCGCCCCAGGCCGTGTAGACGCGACCGACGAGCGGCATCACGAACAGCAGGAGAACGCCAAACATGCCGATGCCCAATTCCAGCACCGCATACACGCGCAACGGATGGTGGCGGGGCGAAATAAGGCGGGGCAGGAGCAGGCTACCGAGGCACATGCCGCCCATGAATGTGCCCAGGAGCACACCAACGGACACCGCCGATGATCCGACGACGAGCTGTAGGAGCTGGAACCACACGATCTCGTAAATGAGCGCCGCCGCGCCGCTCCCGACGAACAGGACCAACAATGCGGGAAGCCAGTGCGCCGCCGCCAGGCGATTTGGCGAGGGAGCTGAAGTCTCCTGTGTCATTCGTGCCGCCGATCTCACGAGGGCGTCATAAGAGCTGTCGGGAACGAATAAAACCCCGTCGATGATACTACCGACCCCCACAGAAAAGGCGATTCCGTGTTATCTTTTTCGGACTCATGACGTTCAGAATGGCTCTCTTACTTGTCTTCGGTGCCCTTGTGCCGGCCATCGCCCAGGGGCAACAGCCACCGCCCGCGACCTCCGCCTCTGCGGCGCGTTCTGCCCCGCCTGCCGTGCAGCAGATTCCGCCGGGCAGCGCCACAACCTCGCCGGATGAGCGCCGGACAATGGAAGCCGTGCGGATGGATGCGGGTCAAGTGATCACGCTGGACGGACGCCTCGACGAGGCCGTCTGGATGCGCGCGGTGCCGGCGACCAACTTCATCCAGCGGGATCCCGCCAACGGCAAACCTGCGACGGAGCAGACCGAAGTCAGAATCGTGTACAACGCCGACAAGCTCTACATGGGCGTCACCTGCTTCGATTCGGAGCCCGAGAAAGTGGCCGCCAACCAGATGGCCCGAGACGGATCCATGAACGCCGACGATCAGTTCCAGTGGGTGATCGACACCTTCCTTGATGGCCGGACCGGCTACCTCTTCGAGATGAACGCGCTCGGGGCGATGAGCGACGCACTGCAGGGCGCGGACTTCAGCAGTCAGAACAGGCAGTGGGATGGAATCTGGGACGCCCGGGCCCGCCGCAGCGAGATTGGATGGACGCTGGAGATTGAGCTCCCGTTCCGGACGCTGAATTTCGACCCGAACAACGACACGTGGGGCATCAACTTCCAGCGTGACGTCCGCCACAAAAGCAACGAACAAACCGTATGGATGGGTTGGCCGCGCAACCAAGGATTGCGCCGGATGAGCAATACCGGCCTCTTGACCGGCATCCGAAACGTCACCCAGGGCCGCGGCCTCGACATCAAGCCGTACCTGCTCGGCACGTCCGAATCATTCCCGGGGCGGGGTAATTCGCATGTCACGAACGACGCGAATGCCGGCGTCGATCTGTTCTACAGCGTCACGCCAGGCCTTCGGGCCAATCTCACCGTGAACACCGACTTCGCGCAAGCCGAAGTCGATCAGCGCCAGGTAAACCTCACCCGCTTCTCGCTGTTGTTTCCAGAGAAGCGCGATTTCTTCCTCGATTGCTCGCTCTTCTTCGGTTTCGCCAGCGGGAACCTCGGCGGGGGCGGCTTCGAGAACAAGAATTCTGATCTCCTCCCCTTTTTCAGCCGCCGAATCGGCCTCCTCGACGCGAGCGGCACGCCTCAACGAATTAATTTTGGAGGGAAGCTGTTGGGACAGGTCGGCGACTACGACGTCGGGCTGCTGCAGGTTCAAACAGGGGAAGAAAACGCCGCGCTCGGCGAAGACTTCATCGTCGGGCGCGTCAAGCGGCGGATGCTGCGCCAGTCCTACATCGGGGCGCTGTATACGTTGCGGGACACGCGCGGCGGCGACCTCGAGAATCGGCAGACGATTGGCGCCGATTTCAAGCTGGCCACATCCACGTTCCGTGGCAGACAGAATCTGCAGGCGAACGGCTACCTTCTGCACACGACCAATCCACTCGACACCGGCAAGAACGCGGCCTTCGGAGCGGAATTGTCCTATCCGAACGATCCGTGGAGTTTCAACGTCGAATACATGGAGATTCAGGACAACTACGACGCGGCCGTTGGGTACACGCGGCGGACGGGGTTTCGCAAGATCCAGCCACGCATCGGCTTTGCGCCGCGACCGCGCGACAGTCGCTGGATCCGCCGATTCAACTGGCGGGGGGATTTGGACTTGAGACTCGATCCGGAGACGAATCGAACGCTGACCCGCGAGCTCGACGTCACGGCTTTCGACCTGTTCACGCACACCCAAGAGCGGCTGGAGGTTCACGTGATTCCAACCTACGAGCGGCTCGAGGAGAATTTCGAGATCGCGCCTGGCATCACGCTGCCGGTGGGACGCCACTACAGCTTCACGCGCTATCGCGTTGAGGGGCGTACTGCTGACCACCGCCTGGTGTCCGTGCGGCCGCGCGTCGAATGGGGCGACTTCTATTCCGGCGACCGTCTCCAGTTGAACATGAACATCAACGTCCGTCCGCGGCCGGGCCTTCTGTTGACGTTTGCACCCGAGTGGAACCGCGTGGCGCTGGCGGAAGGTCGATTCACTACGCGGTTGTACCGCTTTATTGCCGAAACGCAGTTCAACCCGTTCGTGTCGCTCGTCAACAACGTCCAATACGACAGCAAGAGCGCGGTTCTGGGCTGGCAATCGCGATTCCGCTGGACTATCAGGCCTGGTAACGACCTGTACTTCGTCTACATTCACAACTGGCTGGACGATCCGCTGAGCCGTCGGATCTACACGCTCGACCGCAGAGCCACATCGAAAGTGTCCTACACGCATCGGTTCTAAAGGTTCGCCTGCAGCCTCGCGACTCACACTGAAACACGACCGCACCCTCGCTGGGCGCCGAACCTCTGCTCGTGCTATCTTTTGCAGATTCATGACGGCTCGACCTGCATTACTTCTGGCTCTGGCTATTCTTGTGCCGGCCATCGCCGGGGCCCAGCAACCGCCTCCCGCGGCTGCCATCTCGACGGCGCGATCTGCCCCTCCCGCTGTGCAGCAGGTTCCGCCTGGCAGCGCCTCGACCTCGCCCGATCAGCGCAGGACGATGGAGGCCGTGCGGATGGATGCCGGCGTGACGATCGTGCTGGATGGGCGTCTCGATGAAGACGTCTGGATGCACGCGGTGCCGGCCACGAACTTCATGCAGCAGGATCCTGTCAACGGCAACCCTGCGACCGAGCAAACGGAAGTCAGAATCGTCTACAACGCAGACAAGCTCTACATGGGGGTCACCCTCTTCGATTCGGAGCCGGACAAGCTGATTGCCTATCAGTTAGGGCGTGACGGGAACCTGCCGTCCGACGACAAGCTCCAATGGACGATCGACACCTTCCTCGATGGCCGGACCGGGTATTTCTTCGAGATGAACCCCAACGGCTCGATGGCCGACGCGCTGCAGGGCGCCGATAACAATCAGAACCGGCAGTGGGACGGGATCTGGAACGCGCGCACGCGCCGCAGCGAGATCGGATGGACGCTGGAGGTGGAGATTCCGTTTCGAACGCTGAACTTCGACCCGAACAGCGACACGTGGGGCATCAACTTCCAGCGCACCGTCGCCCGAAAGAACGAACGAACCCTCTGGATGGGCTGGCCGCGAAATCAGGGGCTGGGCAGGATGAGCAATACCGGCCTGGTGACCGGCATCCGAAATGTCACTCAGGGTAAAGGACTCGACATCAAGCCCTATCTGCTCGGCAATTCTGAATCGTTCCCTGGACGTGGTAATTCGCGGGTCACGAACGACGCGAATGCCGGCGTCGATCTTTTTTACAGCGTCACGCCGGGCCTCCGAGCCAATCTCACGCTGAACACCGACTTCGCGCAGGCCGAGGTCGATCAGCGCCAGGTCAACCTCACGCGCTTTTCGCTGTTCTTCCCAGAAAAGCGAGATTTCTTCCTCGACGGCGCGCTCTTTTTCGATTTCGCGAGCGGGAACGAGCGCGTGAACAACTCGGGCGACAACAACAATTCCGACCTCCTCCCGTTCTTCAGCCGCCGGATTGGTCTCGACGACACGAGCGGCACGCCGCAGCGGATCAACTTCGGCAGCAAGCTGTTGGGGCAAATCGGCGATCAAGACGTCGGTGTGCTGCAGGTTCAGACCGGTGAAGAAAACGGCGCCCTCGGCGAGGACTTCATCGTCGGTCGCGTCAAGCGCCGGCTGCTGCGCCAGTCCTACCTGGGTGCCTTGTACACCGTGCGCCACACTCGCCGCGGCGACATCGACACACGTCAGACCATCGGCGCTGACTTCAGACTGGCCACGTCCACGTTTCGTCGCCGGCAGAATCTGGCTTTGACCGGCTATTTTCTGCACGCGGCCAATCCACTCAAGCCGGGCAGGAATTCGGCGTTCGGAGGGGACTTGTCCTACCCCAACGATCCGTTTTATCTGACCCTCGATTACATGGAGGTGCAGGAACACTACGACGCCGCTGTCGGGTACACGCGCCGGACCGGCTTTCGCAAAATCCAGCCGCGTCTGTTCTTCATGCCGCGACCTCGCCAGCACCCGGTGATCCGCCGGTTCATCTTCGCAGGGGACATCGACTGGCGGCTCAATCCCGAGACCAATCAGACGCTCACGCGTGAGGTCGACATCACGGCCTTCCGGCTCGATACGCACGCGCAGGACGAGATCCAGTTCCATGTGATTCCCACGTTCGAGCTGCTGGAGGAAGACTTTGAAATCTCGCCGGGGTTGACATTGCCGGTGGGCCGTCAGTATGGGTACACGCGCTACAGTGTGCGGGGGAACACCTCCAGCCGGCGCATCGTCGCCCTTCAGCCGCGCGCCGAATGGGGGAATTTCTATTCGGGCGACCGCCTGATGTTTTCGATGACCGTCAACGTCCGCGCACGCGCAGGCCTGATGTTCAGCGTTGCAGAGGAGTGGAATCATGTGACGCTCGCTGAAGGGCAGTTCTACACTCGGCTGTACCGCGTCATGGCCGAGACACAGTTCAACCCGTTCGTGTCGCTGGTGAACAACATCCAGTACGATAGCCAGAGCGCCGTGTTGGGGTGGCAGTCACGGTTTCGGTGGATCCTGCAGCCAGGCAACGATCTCTACTTCGTGTACATCCACAACTGGCTCGACGATCCCCTCAACCATCGGATCTACACGCTCGACCGGCGAGCCACCTCGAAAGTTCTTTATACCCACAGATTTTAGGAAACTGCTGAATCTTAGCTTCTCGTATCTGGAGAATTCCCATGAGAATCACAAGTGCAGTCGCGGGCGCATGTTTCTTGGGGGCACTCGTTCACGCCCAAGGGACTCCGACGACCGATGGCGCGGCATGTCAGCGTCTGGCAACGTCCCTCAACCTGCCGAACACGGCCATGACCTCCGCCGAGGAAGTCTCCGCAGGACAGTTCGTGCCGCCTGCCGCCCCAGGCGGACGAGGCGGCGGCGCGGCTGCGGCCCAAGCGTTTGCGGATTTGCCGGCGTTCTGCCGCGTCTCGGCGACCATCAAGCCGTCGAGCGATTCGGACATCAAAGCTGAAATCTGGCTGCCGATTTCCGGCTGGAATGGCAAGTTCCAGCAAGTTGGCAACGGCGGCTGGGCCGGTACAATCCAGTACGGGCCTCTTGCAGCCGCGCTTCGCCGCGGGTACGCTGCGGCGTCAACCGACACGGGCCACGTGGGCGGCAACGCCCAGTTTGCGCTCGGTCATCCAGAGAAGCTGATCGATTTCGGGTACCGAGCGGTGCACGAAACGGCCGTGCAGAGCAAGGCGACGATTGCGGCCTATTACGGCTCCGCGGCGCGCCTTTCCTACTTCAATGGCTGCTCGAACGGCGGCAGACAAGGATTCCAAGAAGCGCAGCGCTATCCGCAGGATTTCGACGCCATCATCTCGGGAGCGCCGGCCTACGACTGGCTGAACATGGGCATCCACTTGGTGTCGATCGCGCAGGCCAACCTCAGCGATCCGGCCAGCACGATTCCGCCGAGCAAATACTCTGTCCTTCATCAGGCGGCCGTGGAAGCGTGTGATGCGATCGACGGTGTGAAGGACGGTCTAATCGGCGACCCCACACCGTGTCGCTTCGATCCGAAGGTGACGGAGTGCAAGGGCACCGACGGTCCGGCGTGTCTGACGACAGCGCAAGTCGAGACGGCGAAGAGGATCTATGCCCCGGTAAAGGATCCGAAGACGGGTCAGCAGATCTCTCCCGGCTTGGAGCCAGGAAGCGAACTGCAGTGGGCCGGACAGGTTGGCGGGCCGCGGCCGTTTGGCGTGGCGGACGATCTCTTCAAGTACGTGGTGTTTCAGGATCCAAATTGGGACTTTCGTGCGCTTGATCTGAGCAAACATCTGGAGCCGGCCGGAAAGGCGGACAATGGGACGCTGGGCGCCGCTTCTCCGAATCTGAAAGAGTTTGTGGGCCGCGGCGGCAAACTGCTCATTTATCACGGTTGGGCCGACCAGATTGTCGCGTCGGGAACGTCCATTGCTTACTTCAAGAATCTGCAGAAGGCGCTCGGGGCGAGCCAGGTTGGCAACTCAGTCCGTCTGTTCATGGCGCCTGGCATGGCGCACTGCGGCGGCGGCGAAGGACCGAACACCTTTGACATGGTGACGGCGATCGAGCAGTGGCGCGAGAACGGGAAGGCCCCAACGCAGATCGCCGCGTCCCACCTGACGGACGGCAAAGTCGATCGCACGCGGCCACTCTGCCCGTATCCGCAAGTCGCGCAATACAAGGGCGCCGGAAGCACGGATCAGGCCGAGAACTTCATCTGCAAGGTGCCGTAACGGTGCACAGTTTGTTCAGATCCCATCAAAGGTGGGGCGTAATACGGTCACGGTCTGACCGAACGACACGCAGCCGGACTGGACTTGTGACTAAAGTCAATCTTGAGAGGTTTAAAAGTCATCTTAAGAGGAGACTTACTGAGCCATCGGACGCGTTGTGCTCAGACTTATCGCGTTATCACCTGTAAAGGCATACGCCGAACCGTGCAAGCGTGCGCATCTGACACATTTGGTACGAATCTCGCCTTCCCGAGCCGCTGGAGCCATCCAGTCATGTGGAAACGGTTTTCGTGCCATTTTTGGGGCCGTCACAGCTACGGCATCTACAGCGAGCGAGGCAGGCTGTTCTTGCGCTGCCCCCACTGCGGCCAGTGCTCCAACGGCTGGCATCTCGACGATGTTGCCGTAAAACACACCCTGCCGGCACGACCTTCCACGACGATACGAGCCGGCGCCG
>Ga0184639_10001364_pt1 | contig 10504 bp, 11 predicted proteins | sample PLM31_170_b2_FD_133155 | JGI IMG/M metagenome (GOLD analysis project Ga0184639, IMG submission 133155) | Groundwater sediment microbial communities from an aquifer in East River, Colorado, USA - PLM3-1_170_b2 | ecosystem: Environmental > Terrestrial > Soil > Riparian zone | place: USA: East... | reverse complement strand
CCGCGGCGCGCGATCCGCACACGCCGATCTTCGATCAAAAAGGAACTCTCTGGTTTACGGTGCAAGGTGGAAATATGGTCGGACGACTCATCCCGCTGACGGGCGAGTTGAGGCTCGTCGCCTCGCCCACGCCGAAGTCGCGGCCTTACGGCATGGCGGTCAATTCCAAAGGCGTGCCCTTCTTCGTCGAATTCGGCAGCAACAAGATCGCCGCCATCGATCCTGGCACGATGCAAATCCGCGAATACGTCCTGCCGAACGCGGAGAGCCGCCCGCGGCGGGTCGCGATCACGAGCGACGACGCGCTCTGGTATTCGGATTATTCGCGCGGCTATCTCGGCCGGCTCGATCCGGCGACCGGCAAGACGACCGAGTGGCCTTCCCCCGGCGGACCCAAATCGCAACCTTATGGAATGGCAGTCGTTAAGAATATCATCTGGTATAGCGAGGCGGGAGTGGAGCCGAACACCATCGTGCGCTTCGATCCCAAGACGGAGAAATTCCAAACCTGGACGATCCCGTCCGGCGGAGGCGTCGTGCGCAACATCGACGTCACGCGCGACGGCAATCTCGCGCTGGCTTGCAGCGGCGTCAACCGCGTCGCGCTGGTTGAGTTGAAATAAAGAACGGTGCGAATTCTTAACCGGAAGTGAGTGAGAGGGCGTTAGCCCTCTTCCGCCTCTTCGTAATACTGCTCGCGCTCGGCGAGATCTTCGAAGCGGGTGTACTCGTTCAGGAAGGCCAGGTTGACGGTGCCGATGGGGCCGTTGCGCTGCTTGGCGACAATGATCTCCGCGATCCCCTTGTCCGAAGATTTTGTATTGTAGACCTCGTCCCGGTAAATAAAGGCGATCACGTCGGCGTCCTGCTCGATGGCCCCCGACTCTCTCAAGTCGGCCATCATGGGACGCCGGTCCCCCCGGTCCTCCACGCGGCGATTGAGCTGCGAGAGCGCGATGACCGGCACGCGCAGCTCTTTGGCCAGCGCCTTGAGCGAACGGGAAATTTCGGAGATCTCCTGCTCGCGATTGGAAGCGTTTCCCATCCCGCGCATGAGCTGGAGATAATCCACGATCACCAATCCCACTTTTTTATCTCTGTCCCGAATCAGGCGGCGCGTTTTGGCCCGCAGCTCCAGGACGGAGATCGCGGGCGTGTCGTCGACATAGATGAGCGCCTCGTGCAGTTTTCCCGCGGCGTTGGCCAGCTTGGGAAAATCACGCTCCCCTAAATACCCCGCTCTGACTTTCGAGTTGTCCACCCGGGCTTCGGAGCAAAGCATTCGCAGAACCAACTGCTCTCTGGCCATCTCGAGCGAGAAGACGGCTACGCCAATGCCCGCGTTCAACGCGGCATGGGACGCGATATTCAAAGCGAAAGCCGTCTTGCCCATGCTCGGCCGTCCCGCCACGATGATCAGTTCCGAGGGCTGCAGGCCGGCGGTCAGCTTGTCGAGGTCTTTGAATCCGGTCGGCACGCCGGTGACGAGCTCTTTCCGTTCGTAGAGCCTCTCGACCGCCTTCAACGTGTCCTTGATCATGTCGCCGATGGAGACGAACGACGCCTTGATCTTCTTTTCCGCGATGTCGAAGATCACTTTCTCCGCGGCGTCGAGAAACTCATCCACGTTGCCCTGCTCTTCGAAACCCCGGGTCGCGATCTCCGTCGCCGAGTTGATCAGTTGGCGCAAGATCGCCTTTTCTCTAATGATGCGGGCGTAGTGGGAGATGTTGGCCGCTGTGGGGACCTGGTCGGCGAGCGTGGCGAGATAGGTCGAGCCCCCTACGGCCTCGAGCTCGCCCTTTCCATTGAGCAGCTCGCTCAGGGTGATGAGGTCCGCCGGCTCGCTCCGGTCGGTCAGCTCCAACATGGCGCGGAAGATCTTCCGGTGGGACTCGCGGTAGAAATCCGCCGGGGCGATAATTTCGAGGACGCGATTGATCGCCTCGTTCTCCAGCAGAATGCCGCCCAGCACCGACGCCTCGGCCTCGAGGTTTTGCGGCGGAACTTTGCGAAGATTATCGTCTACGGACGCCATGAATTTCGATTTTTAGTTTTGAATGTTGACCCATTCGACGGCGCTCAGGGTCAACCCTGAGGATCTCGAAGGGTTGAGTTTTGAATTGGAAGAGTTGAAGTGAATCACAGCGAATTGAAGTTACACCAAGAAAAATAAAAAGCAAGAAATATTTTTTGTTTCTGCGAAATTTTTTTCCGCGCGTCAACCCGGCGCGAGCTCGCGCGCAAGAAAGTCGGCGACAAGCGGCCACGCGAGTTCGGCCGCGTGCGGATAGTAGCCCGGCGTGCCGGGATCGACGAAGCCGTGGCCGCCGAACGGAAAGAAATGCCATTCGAGACTTTGTCGGTTGGCTAGGAAGGCGTCCCACATGCGCTGCTGGATGGGAACGGTCGTGATGAGATCGTCCGCGCCGTATAAAACGATGGACGGGCAGCGTATCCGCCGCGCCGATTCCCACGGCGGAGCGGGCCGCAGATTCGTCACCGGCTCGTCTCTTACCGTCGGATAGTAACCGACGAAGGCCCGCACCGCGGGTGTCGCGGCAACAAAGTGAATGCCGATGCGCCCTCCCATGCAGTAACCGGAAACCGCGACGCGCTTGGGATCGACCTCCGGACGCAAGAGCGCATAGCGCCAACTCTCGGTAATCACGCGGACAAATTCGGCGTCGGAAGTTTTCGCCTGAATCTGGCGGCCGGTGTGGATGTGCGTCACGTCGGGATGGCCAAGCATCTCATAAAGATCGGGGACGACCGTGGTGAAACCCAGCCTTGCGAATTTGAGCGCCTCGATCTTGATGTAATCGGTGACGCCGGTGTTCTGATGGATGAGAAGCAGCGCCGGTCCTCGCTCGGTTCGCTCTGGATAAGCGATATAGCCGGGAATCGAATCTTTCTCCGTAGTTAACTGCCGCTCGATGATTTTCACGGACGCGATTTCCGTCGGATTGGTAAGGTGAGTCGATCCTTAGCACGCGAGACGAAAGCGGACAAGAAAAATCATTCGAATGCGCAGGCTGCCGCGATCGCGCGACAGAGAGCGTCGGACTCCGTAAGGTCGTTTAAGATGACGCGCGCGCCCGCGCGTTCCAGCGCATCCTTATTATACGGCCCGGTGGTAACGCCGATGAACTCGCATCCGGTCGCAATCGCGGCTTGCACGTCGCGCGGAGTATCGCCGATCAGGATGGTCGTCCGCGGTTCACGGCCGTAAAGTTCGGCAAAGTGCCGGCGCGCCGCGGGCGGAAGCGCTTCTCTCAACTCGCCGTCCTCCGAATAGGCGCCGCAAAGAAATCGCTCGAAGCCTATGCCGGCGGATTCGAGCTTTAACCTCGCCGTAGCTTCGGTAGAGCCAGTGAGAAGCCCGGTCGCGCAACTGGAAATAGCGCGAACCGCCTCGACGGCCCGGCCTGCGCCGGGAAGCGCGCGCGCGGGAACAAGCTTCAACTCGCGCGCCAGATTGCGCGCGTAAGTTTCAAACGCCAGAGTACGGCACGCATCAAAGTCAGACGGCGCCAGATCGAGTCGGCGAACTACTTCCATGAGAATCGCGGCATCGGTCAGGCCGGAGACTTCTTCGGCGGCAAAGATCGGACAGGCGACGCCGAACGCCTCTTGGAACGCGGCGGAGAAACACTTCCCCGCGGCCTTGCCGCAGTCCACGAGCGTGCCGTCGATGTCGAAAAGAACGAGGCTATGTGGGGAGAATTTTGAGTTTTGAGTTTTGAGTTTTGAATTGAAATTCAACATTCAACATTCATAATTCATCATTCGGCGTGCTCCAAGCGATTCACAAGATCGCCCAACTGCTTACTCAGCCGTTTGGGCAGCCGGTTGCCGAACTGGGCGAAGTGTTTTTCGATGTCCGGAATCTCGGCTCTCCAGGCCTCCGGATCGAACCGCAAAAGTTCCTTGATATTCTGCGGCGGAATCTCAAGCCCGCGAAGATCGATGTCTCTCTCGTTTGGCAAATAACCGATCGGCGTCTGTCTCGCGCCGGTCTTGCCCTCGAGCCGCTCGCACATCCATTTGAGCACCCGGCTGTTGTCGCCGAATCCCGGCCACAGCCAGTTGCCGTCGGCGCTTTTGCGGAACCAGTTGACGTAGAAGATGCGCGGCGCTTTGGCGCCGAGCTTATCGCCCATGTCGAACCAGTGCGAGAAATAATCCGCCATGTTGTAGCCACAGAACGGCGTCATGGCGAATGGGTCGCGCCGGAGCACGCCGACCTTGCCGATAACTGCCGCGGTGGTCTCGGACGCGGCCGTCGCGCCGAGAAAGACGCCGTGATCCCAGTCGAACGACTCCATCACGAGCGGCACGACGCCGGAGCGCCGGCCGCCGAAAATGAAAATGTCGATCGGCACGCCTTCGGGCTTCTCCCAATCGCTCGAAATGGCAGGACACTGCGCGGCCGGCACCGTGAAGCGCGCGTTAGGATGCGCGGCCGGCTCTTTTCCGCTGGGCGACCAGTCGCGGCCGTGCCAGTCGATCGCGTGCTTCGGCGGCGGACCGTCCATTCCTTCCCACCATACGTCTCCGTTGTCGGTCAGCGCGCAGTTGGTGTAGATCACGTTTTGCTTGAGCGTGTCCATCGCCACCGGATTGGATTGGCGCGACGTTCCCGGCGCGACGCCGAAGAAGCCGCTCTCAGGATTGATCGCGCGTAGCCTCCCGTCCGGACCGATTTTCATCCAGGCGATGTCCTCGCCGACGGTTTCGCACTTCCAGCCCGGAATGGTCGGCACGAGCATGGCGAGATTGGTTTTGCCGCAGGCCGACGGGAAAGCCGCCGCGACGTGATACGGTTTGCCGGTGGGATTGGTGAGCCTCATGATCAGCATGTGCTCCGCCATCCACCCTTCGCGTTTGGCCATGGCGGAGGCGATGCGCAGCGCGAGGCATTTCTTTCCGAGCAAGGCGTTGCCGCCGTAGCCGGAGCCGAAGGACCAGATCAGATTCTCCTCGGGAAAATGGCTGATGTATTTTTTGTCCATCGGCGCGCACGGCCAGGTGGAATCCTGCTGCCCTTTGGAGAGCGGCGCGCCGGCCGAGTGGAGGCAGGGTATAAAGTCTCCCCTGGGGCCGAGAGCTTCGATCACTTTCGTTCCCATCCGCGTCATCATGTTCATGTTGCAAACGACGTAGGGACTGTCGGTGATCTGGACGCCGATCTTCGCGATCGGCGAGCCGATCGGTCCCATCGAGAAGGGAATCACGTACATCGTGCGCCCCTTCATGCTTCCTTTATATAGCGCCGTCATCGTCCGCTTGAGCTCGCCGGGATCGATCCAGTTATTCGTCGGCCCGGCCTCGTCCTTCGTGCGGCTCGCGATATACGTGCGGTCTTCGGTCCGGGCGACGTCGCCCGGATCGGAGCGGAACAGGAAACTGTTGGGCCGCGCCTTCAGCGCGACGCCCATCCCGCCTTCGACCATTCCGGCCATCAGGCGATCGTACTCCTGCTTGCTTCCCTCGCACCAGTAAACGGAATCGGGTTGGCACATTTGTTCTACTTCGCGCACCCATTTATTGAGCTTTTCGTTTTTGACTGCGTAAGACATCACTTCCTCCAAAACTATCACGCCGCAAGCGGGCTGCTTGCGGCGGTCGATCCCGCATGAAGTCCAGCGAGCGCGTTCACGCATCACGGAGAGAGGGCAAGTACAGACCCAATCTACCATTATTTCTTAGGCGAAAACCCGGCGGAAATCAATCGGGGAGCGGCGGACTGAGCGCAACGCAGCAAGTGGGTCTTTATGGCCGGCCCTTATGTTCTGCGGTGATGACCGTGTGTATGCCGCCGCGAATATTGAAATCGCCGACGACGGTCATCGACTTCGGCCGGCACGCGCGCACGAGGTCGTCGAGGATACGGTTGACCACATCCTCGTGGAAAGCGCCTTCGTCGCGGAACGACCAAAGATAAAGCTTGAGGGATTTGAGCTCGATGCAGAACTGGTCCGGCACGAAGCGAATGCGAATGGTGGCGAAATCCGGCTGGCCGGTGCGCGGGCAAACGCAGGTGAACTCCGGACACTCCATGCTGATCTCGTAGTCCCTGCCCGGCCGCGGATTGGGGAACGTTTCCAATTCTTTGCTCGGCGTCGTCGGCATGGGGACATTGTAGCCTACCTTCCGGCGTTTTCAAATTCACTGCGGCGACGTGTAATTTCGACGCGCGATCATTCGGTCTCCACCACCAGGCCGAAACTTTTCAGTAGTTTTGGAGCCTTTTGCCTTAGTGCGGCACAAGTGCTACACTTCGTAAAACGGAGGAGAACGATGCCTGCAAAAAATCCACGAGTGAATGTGGTATTGGAAAAACCATTATACAACAGCGTTCGTCGCCTCGCGGCAAAGGAAGAAATATCCCTGTCACTGAAGATCCGAGATCTCATCAGGGAAGCTCTTGAAGCGCAGGAAGATGCCGCGTTGGCGGATTTCGCCGAAGAGCGCGAAAAAACCTTTCGTAGGTCTCGAGGCATGAGTCACAAGCAAGTCTGGGGCTCGTAGAATACACCTTTTCACGTGGCCTACACTCTTGTCTATCATCCCGACATCAAAAAAAGGGACATTCCGGCAATAAACCGTGATATCGCCAAACGAATCGAACACGCCATTGAAACCCGCTTAACCACGGACCCACACCGCTACGGCCAACCTCTAAGGCGAACGTTAAAAGGATATTGGAAGCTACGTGTCGGCGATTATCGCGTAGTGTTTAGAGTCGTCAAAAACGAGGTGTGGATTTTCGGTATCATGCACAGGCGGGACGTTTATCAGAGAATCGAAAAACGAATCGTTGCTCAGTGACATGGCTACGCCTCTGCAAAAAAGAAAGTTGTCCCTGAAGCAGCTTCTCACCAAAGTAAACAAGAAAAATCTCCACGCGGAAGTTGACTCCGGTCCATCTGTCGGACGCGAAGTCTGGTGACGGCTTCATTCTTTGCGGCATTCTTCCTGTCGCCTCGCGCCTCATGCCTGTTCTGTTGTCTATCGCCTGCTGCCTAACGCTTTGCGCCTATTTTATTCTCCTTCGCCGAATACCCCGTAGCTTGCTGCGGGGATGAAGGCGAGGAGAACCCTCCGTAGCCTTGGCGAAGGAGGGTAGCGGCTTCGGAGAATTTCGCAGGATACCCCGCAGCTTGCTGCGGGGAGCTTCATTTTTGACTTCCCCAAATTTTAGCGAGCTGCTGGTCGCGGCCGCAGCCAATGCGGTACTGCTCATAGCGTGTCGGGTTTTTGATGTGGAAGTCCTGGTGATAATCCTCGGCGGGATAGAACTCCGAGGCGGAGACAATTTGGGTCACGATGGGTTGTTTGAAGCGGCCTTGCAGAGCCTTCTTGGAATTTTCCGCCAGGCGCTTCTGTGTTTCATCATTATAGAAGATGGCCGTGCGATACTGCTCCCCGAAGTCGCAGAACTGCCCGTTGGGCGTGAGCGGATCGATGTTGTGCCAGAAAGCGTCGAGTAGTTTTTCATAGCTGACTTTTTTCGGATCGTAGGTAACCTGTACGGATTCCACGTGGCCGGTGCGGCCTGCAACGACCTCGTTGTAGGTCGGGTTCTTTTTGGTGCCGCCGGTGAAGCCGGACACGGTCGCAAGCACGCCGTCGACCTTGTCGAAGAAGCGCTCCACGGACCAGAAACACCCGCCGGCAAAAATCGCTTTGGCGGTTTGAGAGCCGCTATCGCTCTGCGCCGCGGAAGCCATCTGAGCAAAAATAAGACCTACCGTGCCGGCGAAACAAAGCGCATTCAGAACTTTCCGAATATTCATCTTCATAATCACCTTCCCTCACGAGCGGAGATTTATTCAAATCAGATACCTTTCACCCCACATTTGCAATAGTCTCGCGCCAGAGCAAAACGTCAAAATTCAAGACGCGACCCCGAATTGCTCGATGCCAGTCTCTCCGCGAGATGCGTATTTTTGCGACGGTGTTTGTTCCAGGACGCTTTTCTCCACTCCTGCCAATTCCTTCCGCTCGGTAAACATGCCCGTAAGTTGTGTTCGTGATCTGTGCCGCTTCACTTGCATGCTTTCCCCCAAAACGCTGTAACTTGCGCAATTGCGCAAATACGGAAGTATCAAAAAATCATGCGGGCCACGATTAATTCATTAAGCGGCCGCCGGAGACGTTGAGTGCCTCGCTGGTCGTATGGGAGGAGTCGCTCGACGCCAGAGAAAGAGCAGCTCTGGTGGTGTTCCGGATCAGACTTCTACGACTCAACATTCTCCACGACGGATCACGGTGAGTTCTTTCTCTTTGCCGGCCGAGGCTTGCGACCTGCAAATCTTCTCTTGACGGATTGCGCCGTACTGTACCAGAAAGCGCATTCAATAAAGCCGATTCAGACAGGCCGGATTCGTAGATCCCGTCACATCTTGGATTCGTTTTACAATAGCCCGGACAGGGTTTCTCCAGCCGAGCTTTTTGTAACTTTTGAGTTGACTATGGCTGAAAAAGAAGTTCTGATGATTCAGCTTTTAGTGGAAAAAATACTAGTCTGCAATGGAGGTGAAGAATGCACATGGTCAATCGAGTGAATTTCTTAGTGGTTTGCATGGTTACATTTTTAGTAGTCATTGGATGCGGGAAGAAAGAGACACCCAAGGGTAGAGTGTTCTTTTCAGAACCGAAAGACGGTGCAGTGATCAACGGGCCAGTGAAGGTAGTCATGGGTCTCGAGGGAATGCAAATCAAGCCGGCCGGTGAGGTTGTTGAAGGCGCCGGTCATCACCATATTTTGATCAACAAAGATTTCATGAGTCCGGGTCAGGTGATCCCGACGGACGATGATCACAGGCACTTCGGGAAAGGACAAACGGAAGCAGTTCTGGAGTTGCCTCCGGGCGACTATAAACTGACGCTCCAGTTCGCGGACGGCCTCCATCGCTCCTACGGCAAGGAACTAACCGCGACCATCAACATTAAAGTCGCGTCAAAGTAAAATCCTTTTGATTCGTTTTACGCCAGCCCGGACTGTGTTCTCCCAGTCAGCAGGGTCAAATCTTGAAAATTAGAGTTCGAAAATTACCAGAAGACCAAACCACCGCCGGAGACATCGAGCGCTTCGCCGGTCGTATGAGAGACATTTGAAAACCCGGCGGCAGTAAATTAAGCTTAGTCTAGTTATGAGTCAGGTCAACATTCACCAGGCAAAAACCCATCTCTCGCGGTTGCGCCTTCGCTATGGGTTCGCCTGAATCTTGAACGTCCGCGCGATCGGAACGTCGGATTTCGGCCCGAACCACACGTCGAAAATCTTTGCCGCTTCGCCCGAGGCTTCCATATCGAGCAAAGCACGATCCACGGCGTTCTTCAGAACAGTTTCACCTTTCTTGATTCCAAAGCCGGCTTCCCGCCCCTTATTGAAGTCGGGAACGAAAAAGTAGCGCTGGGCGTCATTCTCTTTCTTCAGATTGGTTCGGAGAACCAGATTGTCGGCAGCGAAGGCATCGAGCTTTTTCTCTTTCAGCGCTGAGAATGCGCCGGCATAGCTGTCTACGAAGACGATTTGGGCGGTCGGTATAACGTCCAGGATATTCTTGTCGGCGGTCCGCCCCGTCAAAACCCCGATCTTGCGCTCTGCCAGTTGTTTGACCGAAGTCAGGCCCGACGCCTTGTCGACGATGATGACTTGCGGCGAGTAGAACATGTTGATGCTGAAATCGACATCTCGTTCGCGCTCCGGCGTGCGCGTGAATGTGCTCGCCACCAGATCGACCTTGCCCTGCTGCAGCGCGGAAATGCGCTCCGTCTCGAAGATGGAAACCATTTCCAGCTTCACTCCGATTCGCTCCGCGACGCCGCGCACCAGATCGACGTCGTAGCCGGCCGGCTCGCCGCCGGCCCGACGAAAGGTGAAGGGCGGGATGGCGTCGCTGATGCCGACCACCAGCTTGCCGTGCGCCTTGATGTCGGCGAGCCGATCCGCGGACGCAGGCGCGGGCGCGGCGAGCGACAGCAACAGCGTCGAGAGCATAGCTTGCGCTAGTTTCACGGCGGCATTCATGTTCGCGTTCTGAATCGGTTCCAGGGTCAATCTTGAAAATTAGAGTTCGGGAAATTATCGGAGGACCAAGCGACCATCGGAAACATTGAGCGCTTCGCCGGCAGTATGAGAGGAATCGCTCGACAAACCGCTTCAGCGAATCGCCGCATCGACGTCTTTTTCCGTTACGCCCAAGTCTTTCATCTTGGCGCGCACCCGTTCCAGCCTTGTCCCTGTCGCATGCGAAAAAACCGGTTTAAGCACGATTTCTTCTCCGCGAAGGCTCACTTCAAAATAATCGGTTTGCGGAATTTTATCGACAACCGACTTAGGCAGGGTGATTTGATTCTTTACCGTCTTCTTGGCAAGCATGTCTTGTCTCCGTTATGTAAGGATATCTTACCTCAGGGCTCTGTCAAGCCTGCGGCAGAGGATTCGATTCCGTAACCCAGGGGCTAGGCTTGTATAGGTGAATGGCACGGT
>Ga0184639_10001363_pt1 | contig 10505 bp, 7 predicted proteins | sample PLM31_170_b2_FD_133155 | JGI IMG/M metagenome (GOLD analysis project Ga0184639, IMG submission 133155) | Groundwater sediment microbial communities from an aquifer in East River, Colorado, USA - PLM3-1_170_b2 | ecosystem: Environmental > Terrestrial > Soil > Riparian zone | place: USA: East... | reverse complement strand
GCCGCGGGTCCCGCCCGAGATCGCTCCCGATCTGCGCTTGAGCGGATTGGAAAGCGTCGCCGTGCGGCCGGAGTCCAACTTCGTCAACATCGGCGAGCGCACCAACGTCACCGGCTCCCCGGTGTTCGCCAAGCTCATTCTCGCCGGCGATTTCGACAAGGCCGTGGGCGTCGCCCGGCAACAGGTGGAAGGCGGCGCGCAGATCATCGACGTCAATATGGACGAGGGCATGCTCGATTCCAAGGCGGCGATGGAAAAGTTCCTGCGCCTGATCGCCGGCGAGGCGGAGATCGCGCGGGTGCCGGTGATGATCGACAGCTCGAGGTGGGAGGTCATCGAGGCCGGCCTGAAGTGCATCCAAGGCAAGGGCATCGTCAACTCCATCAGCATGAAGGAAGGGGAGGAGAAATTCGTCGCCCAGGCCAGGTTGATCCGGCGCTACGGGGCGGCGATGATCGTGATGGCCTTCGATGAACGGGGGCAGTCGGACACTTATGAAAGAAAGATCGAAGTGTGCGCGCGCTGCTACAAGATTCTCACGGAACGGGTCGGCTTCCCGCCCCAGGACATTATTTTCGATCCGAATATTCTCACCGTCGGCACGGGCATCGAAGAGCATAACAATTATGCCGTGAATTTTATCGCAGCCACCCGCTGGATCAAACAGAACCTGCCGCTGGCCAAAGTGAGCGGCGGCATCAGCAACATCTCGTTTTCGTTCCGCGGCAACAACCCGGTACGCGAAGCGATGCATTCCGCCTTTCTATATCACGCCATCAAGGCGGGCATGGATATGGGGATCGTCAATCCCGGCATGCTCGCGGTCTATGAGGAAATTCCCAAGGATCTGCTCGAGCTGGTGGAAGACGTGCTCCTCAACCGGCGGGCCGACGCCACCGAGCGGCTGGTCGCCTTCGCTCAGACCGTGAAAGAAAAGGGCAAGGTCGACGTCAAGGACGATACCTGGCGCACCGGCCCGGTGGAAGAGCGTCTATCCCACGCGTTGGTCAAGGGCGTCACCGATTTCATCGATCAGGACGTCGAAGAGGCGCGGTGTCAGTACGGCAAACCGCTGGCGGTGATCGAAGGGCCGCTGATGGACGGGATGAACATCGTCGGCGACCTGTTCGGCTCCGGCAAAATGTTTTTGCCCCAGGTCGTCAAAAGCGCCCGGGTCATGAAAAAGGCGGTGGCCTATCTCACGCCGTTTTTGGAGGCGGAAAAAAAGGCGGCTGCGGACACCACCAGGCGCACCAAGCTGGTCTTCGCCACGGTCAAGGGCGACGTGCACGACATCGGCAAGAACATCGTCGGCGTGGTGCTCGGCTGCAACAATTACGATGTCATCGATCTTGGCGTCATGGTGCCCGCCGACAAGATCATCGAGACGGCGATTCAAGAACAGGCCGACATCATCGGCCTCAGCGGCCTGATCACGCCGTCGCTCGATGAAATGGTCCACGTCGCCGGCGAGATGGACCGGCGCGGCTTGAAGCTGCCGCTGCTGATCGGCGGGGCGACCACCAGCAAGCGCCATACGGCGGTGAAGATCGCGCCGGCTTACCGCAATGAGACGATTCACGTCGTCGATGCGTCGCGCGCGGTGCCGGTGGTGGGGGCGTTGATGAATACGGAGGCGCGCAAGTCCCTGGGCGACAAGAATCGCGCGGAGCAGCGTGAGCTTCGCGAGCAGTTTGAAAACCGGGCCGGCACGCTCTTGCTCACCCATGAAGAGGCGGTGCGGCGGAAACTGCACACCGAGTGGGATGAGCGTCATATTTGTGTGCCGGAATTCACCGGCGGCCGGGTTCTAACCAATTTCCCGCTTACGGAGTTGGTGCCGTTTATCGACTGGTCGCCGTTTTTTCACACCTGGGAGATGCGCGGGCGCTACCCCGATCTGTTGAACGATCCCGCGCGCGGCCCGGCGGCGCGCGAGCTGTTCGCCAACGCCCAGGAGTTGCTGCGCGAAATTGTCGCCAAGAAGTTGCTCACCGCCCACGCCGTCTATGGCTTCTATCCAGCCAATAGCACGGGCGACGACATCGTCGTTTACAGCGACGCCAGTCGCGCGCGTGAGCTGGGGCGATTTCACACCCTGCGCCAGCAGAAGGAGAGCCAGCGGGGCAAGCCGCAGTTGGCCTTGGCTGACTTCATTGCGCCGCGGGAGAGCGGCCTGGTCGATTATATCGGCGCCTTCGCCGTCACCACGGGGCATGGCTGTCAGGAGCTGGCCGAAAAATTCGACCGCGACAACGACCCGTACAATTCGATCATGACCAAGGCGTTGGCGGACCGGCTCGCGGAGGCGTTTGCCGAGTGGCTGCACATGCGCGCGCGCGCGGAATGGGGTTACGGAAAAGCGGAAAAACTCAGCACCGAGGATCTCATCGCGGAAAAATACCGCGGTATCAGACCCGCGCCCGGTTATCCCGCCCAGCCGGATCACAGCGAGAAGCCGCTGATCTTCGATTTGCTCGAGGCGCAGGAAGCGACCGGAATCACGTTGACCGAAAGCTTCGCGATGTATCCGGCGGCGTCGGTCTGCGGTCTGTACTTCGCCCATGCCGAGGCTCACTACTTCGCCGTAAACTCCATCGGGCGGGATCAAGTGGAGTCCTACGCCTCGCGCAAAGGGATGACGGTTGCTGAAGTCGAGCGCTGGCTCGGGCCGATTCTCGGCTACGATCCCGCTAAGTCGTAAGCGGCTTCGCCTTCGCCTTTGTTTTTGCTAATTCTGGCCGATCTCGATACTTCTTGCCCTGATTTGATTTTCGAGTTTGAAAAGTACGTCTTGGAGCACCCTGAATTTACCGAGAAGATTCCCCGCGACGCGGTAGTCTCTATGTTGGAGCTCATCATCACGCCTCCCGCCTGTATTGTTCACGCCCACCCACGGGGCTCTTGTCGAAGCACGATCAGGTCTTTTTCCCGCGATAATTCTTTTCAAAACTGTCCACTATTAGACAGCAATCCTTCCCGAGTGAGGTTACGTTAATCCGTAAAAGGAAGACGAATTTACCCTCCTTCGCAGAAAGCCACGGGTATAAACCCGTGGATGATTGCGAGGTGGGTACCCTCCGTAGCCTTGGCGCCCGGCCTTCGTAGCCGAAGCTACTTCGGCGGAGTAGGCAAGGAGGGTGCGCTTCGGCCTTCGCCGTCCGAAGTCGGCTATGGCCGACGAAGGTCGGAGGGTTCCGCCCGACGAAGCGTCTGGAGAGGTGCCACGGCCGTAAGGCCGTGGGGCTCCACGTTATTGCATTTTCGAGAGCTGTAATGGCGCGCAAGAGGTAAAAGGCCGGGCCACACACTCAGCGGTGGCATGGACTTCGGCTCCGGTTTGACAGCGAACGAATTCCCGGTTCTGACCCCCCTCCCTCTTCCAATATCCACAGGCTACCAAGAGCCTGAAAAAGGAGCGAGTTATGAATCCTCTATTGATGATCGCTATACCCTTAGGGTTGGTGATCCTGGGCATGATATTGAATAGTTTTGGACTTTCTTTCGCTTACCCTCCAAGTTCACAGGAACAAGATCCCGCTAAGAGGGTGGCGGCGGAAAAGGAATCTTACCGCAAGTTCTTTGATCTGCAGAGAAGCCAGTCTATGAAAAGGCAGAAAAGGGTCGGCCAGTATGGCTGGTTGCTAATGGCCGCCTTTATCGGGGCTTTCATCTGGCTCTATGCGGATACCGTGAGCAAGACCAGCCTTTCGAGTCGAATTGCCGGTCTGCAAACATTGGGAACGGAAGAAGGCAAACAGATGGTTCTCTCGGTGACACTGAGCGACGGCAACAATGTCAAATATCTGATCAAATTGCCCCAAGCCGACAAATTGGAAGCCGCCGCAAAAGAAGACGTTAAGATAGAAAAGGTCTCATCCTGGGAGCTGGAGAGATTAGGCACGGCTTTGAGTACCGGCGATAATCCATTGCCGCTTGGCGTCGCGCTGAAGATTTCCCAAGTAGCAATCGAAGCCAGATAGACGCGAAATTTCTAGAGATCCACATCAGACTTGAGGTGCCGAGTCGGCACCTCAAGCTGGTGATTGTCTCATTTCGACGTTTCGGGATTTCCCGAAACGTGGAAGTTCAACGCCCACGAATAACGATCACGCTCACTGTAGTTTTCCCGACCGCGGGGTTCCCTTGCTAGAGCGCTTTCGGACCTATAGATTTATCGTAGATTGTTCCTTCGTCTTAATGGCGCGTAAGAGGTAGGAGGCCGGACCACAATCGCGACGGTGGCACGGCGTTCGGCGCCGGTTTCACGGCGATTGTATTTTCAGTTCCGACCCCGTCCCTCTTCCAAATTCCAAAGGCTATCAAGAGCCTGATCAAGGAGAGAGTTATGAACCCCATGTTTATAGTTGCGATTCCCTTAGTGTTGGTGATCGTGGGCATGGTATTGAACAGCATCGGGCTTTCCTTCGATCAACCTCCAGGTTCAACGGAGCAAGATCCGGTAAAGAGAGCGGCGACAGAAGGGGAAGCTTATCGCCGTTTCTTTGATTTACAGAGAAGCCGAGCTGTGAAAAGGCAGACAAGGATCGGCCAGTATGCCTGGTTGCTTATGATCGCCATTATCGGTTCCTTCATCTGGCTGTATAAGTATACCGTGAACAAGACCGCCCTCTCGACTCAAATTGCCGCGCTTCAGACACTGGCGACGGAAGAAGGTAAGGAGACGGTTCTCTCGGTCACGCTGAAGGACGGGAGCAATGTCAAATACCTGATCAAATCACCCACCGCCGATACCTTGGACGCCACCACGAAAGAATCAATTTCGAAAGGGAAGGTCTCATCCTGGGATATGTCACAATCAGGTACGGCCTTGAGTATCGGGGAAAGTCCATTGACTCCCGGCGTGGCGCTAAAAGTGTCCAGCGACCCGACAATAAAAAAAGACTGAAAGTTAAGCTTCGGCGAAGAAAAAGGGGCGAAGCTAGCACAGTCATTTCGACGTTTCGGCAATTGCCGAAACGTCGAGGTCTCACGAACACGAGTCACGAGCACGTTCTTTTCCCGGTTTCAGTTCTTCGTTCTCATCCTGAACGCTTGCAGGCATCAAGATTGTCAAGAAAGCGATTCTGCTGAAAAACCCTCCGTTCATCCTTCGAGAGCCTCAGGACGAACGGGGGAGCGATCGAAATCATTGGAGATTTTTCCGTTCATGCGGAGCTTGTCGAAGCATTCTTAGGGTTTTTCAGCAGAATCGAAAGCGACCCTAGACCCCAACCCCTGAAAGGCAAAGATTACGCCTGCTCCCTGAATCTTAAATTCTGTTTTCCCCCGCGCTTTTCAATTTCATCTTTCCATTATTTCCGATAGATGTTTGGGTCTTGGATCTTGCAGTCAAAGGTTCAAACCAAGGGGCTCGGTTCTCATGCAGGAGATCGAATCGTTGAATACGCCGGAGTCCGGGGGCTACGTTTACGTTCGGGAGCGCGCGGCGATGGAAACGCTGATCGAGCACGTCGGCAGGGCCCAACGGGTCGCGCTGGACACCGAGGCCGATAGTCTGCACAACTATTTCGAAAAGGTCTGTTTGGTCCAGCTCTCGCTTGGAGGCGAGCACTACGTTGTCGACCCGCTTGCCGCGTTGGACCTTAGCGGATTCTTGGAAGCGCTGGCCGAGAAGCCGTTGATTCTTCACGGCGGTGACTACGACTTGCGCATGATGCGAGCCTCGATGGGCTTTAGACCGCGCCGTGATGTCTTCGACACCATGATTGCGGCGCAACTGCTCGGCATCGAACAGATTGGGCTTGCCGCACTGATCGAGCGCTTCTTTAATATCACGCTTGGCAAAGAAGGGCAGAAATCAGACTGGTCGCGCCGGCCGCTGAGCGAGAAGCAACTGCGCTACGCGGTCAACGATACGCGTTTTCTCGAACCGCTCGCCGACCGACTGCGCGGTGAACTCGGCGAGCGAGGGCGGGTCGATTGGCACAGGGAAAGTTGCCGAGCGACGGTAGAGTCGAGCGGGCGTGATCATGCACGCGATCCCGAGGGCGCCTGGCGCATCAAGGGGGCCGGCCGGCTGACCCGCCGCCAACTGGCCTATTTGCGCGAATTGTGGTGCTGGCGCGACCGGCACGCCCGAAGCACAAACCTGCCGCCCTTCAAGGTCTTTGGCAATCAACAGATACTGGAATTGCTCCAATGGGCAGAGTCCCACCCCGGCGTGCCCCTGCACCAAGGACCTAAATTGCCGCGCAACATCGTCGGTGCGCGCCTGAGGACGATCGAGGAGGCGATCACCCGGGCGGCCGGAATGGACCAGACGCAATGGCCAGACGTTAGAAGACGCGACCGCGACGCTGCACGCAACGACTGCAGCGAACAGATCAACGCGCTGCGCGCCGCATGCGCGCAGATCGCAAAGGAACTGGAGATCGCCGCGTCGACTCTCGCGCCGAGAGCCGCGGTCGAGGCGATCGCTCGAAGCCGGCCTCGGACCCTTGACGAGATTATGGAAAACGGGGGGCTGTTACGCTGGCAGGCCGAACTTGTGCAAGGCGCGGTGGAAAAATGTTTGCACTCCACCCAGGAAGAAAGCACGTCGCGAAAATAACGCGGGCCGTCAAACCGCGCGGGGGTTCGGAGGTTCGGGTTCAGGGTTCGGGGTCAGGCAAAACACTCACCAATCTGTGGTGAGTTTCGCGGCCGGACTCTAATTCTCACCTACCCACTTAAAGCGAATATCCAGCCGAAGAACCTACTTGGTCGTTACGATTCCCGCTGCACCTGCTCGCTTAGTCAACTAATTCTTTCATGAACGCCATTAACTCACGGTAGTCTTCTTTATCCGCCGCTTTCATCGCCTCGATATATCGAGATCGAACTTGGTCGCCCTCAGACAAGAGCTGAATCTGCGGCCATTGTGGCAGGGGATGTTTGACCGAGTGAAAGAAAATGTCAGTGATGAGCCTCGCGTGTCTACCGTTCCCATTAATGAACGGATGGATCCTGGTAAGTCGGTTCTGTAAGCGAGCGGCAATCTCAAGTGGCGGCATTGCGCCCTTATCGGAGTTCCAATAGCTAAAATCTCCGCACAGCAATTTTATCTGTTCAGGGATCAGGTGAAAGTCGATACCAATGTTAACTGAATCGGTCCGATATTTTCCCGCCCATTCCCAGATTTCACCGTACATGTCGAAATGGACGCGACGGATTAATTCATCGGTCAACCAGTCTGTGCCGGCTATTTTTCTCCGGGCTCTATAGATGTGTTTGTTGTAAGCGCGTGAGATGGCATCCAGCTCGGCTGCATTGCGAGCACGGCGGTCTGTCAGTTGCCTTTGAATAAGACCCGACGTGTCGTCGCCTGGGGTAGCTCCGGGTATCTTGGTTCTGTCACTCATCTGGCTGTTGCCACAGTTTCTCGCGCCGATCGCTCAGAATGTCGTCGGTACGTTTCTCCAGGAGCTGCTTAAACACGTCCGCCTCCGGTGCTTGCTGTTCGAGTGCCATCGTTCCCATAGACTGTTTTAGGCGTTTCAAGGCGATGCTGCGCGCGCGCCCGCGAAGCAGTTCTTTGATAGGCTTTTTGGGTCGTGGCTGAAGGACCAGATCGCATGACATTGCTTCAAAGATTCGCTTAAGGGTACTGATCTGCGGATCGGTCTTGCCACTCTCAATGCCTGCCAGATGCGGTTGGCTTATTTTTGCCCGGCGCGCAAGTTCAGCTTGAGTCATGCGTAGAGAATTACGCAAAATTCTAATCCAGTCTGCGGGCGAGGGCTCGTACATGGATTGAGAATCCGTTGGCGTGAGGCGAGATAGAGCCATTTCATCGACTATGTTCAGGCGTTTATTGAGCATGTAGGTATACTAATAAATATATCTACAAAGTCAAATACGATATTAAATAGAATATTAAAACTAGTAAATCTAATAGTATAAAACATATAATTGACTTTCTAAGCTACTGAAATATCAGATGGTTTCTGCTGCCACCTGTCTTTATAAAGACAGGTGGCAGCAGAGAAACGAAGTAAGTCAATGAAGAGTCGCGATCCTAAAGTCGGAGACCCTCGAGAAAATGGGGAGGGCATGCACGCTTCGATGAAAACTTACGCAGCCGATTCCCGATCACCCTTCGGCTCTAAAGCCGGTATAGGGCGGCGGCGTTGTCGCGGGTGACCTTTCGCTTCATATCCGGAGATAGATGGGCGGAGTCCTTGTCGATAATCTCCCTGGAGAACGGCCAGGTGCTGTCGGGATGCGGGTAATCCGAGCCCCACATGATGTGACCCTCGCCGAAGAACTGGATCAGGTGCAATCCCACCAGGTCCGTTTGATAGGTCGCCCAAATCTGCCGTTTGAAGATTTCGCTCGGCATCGCTTTCAGCGGGATGTCGTCGGACTTCTTCCGCTCGAATTGTCTCTTATAGCGGTAGTCCATCTCCTGGACGACGAAGGGAATCCAGCCGATGGCGGACTCTGCGAGGCAGAATTTCAACTTGGGATGGCGCTCCAGGGTTCCGAAGTTGAACATGTTGACGAACGGATTGAAAAACGACGTGGCGCCGTTGCTCAGTCCCATATCGAAGACCCCCTGGCGCTCGCCGGGTTTCAGGGCGTCGATCGTGGCTCTGACGGTTCCTGACTGCGTGCTGCCGCCGACATGGTACGACACGACGATGCCCGCCTCCTCGGCGGCGTCCCAGAACAGGTCCCATGGCTGCTGATTCATCGCGAGGGTCACATCGTTGACCAAAAAGTTTGCCTCGCGAAAACCCAACTTGGCCACCCGGATAACTTCGTCTCTGGCGGCTTCGGCGTCGACCGAAGAGAGCATGGCGACGGGAAAAAAGCGCTTAGGCGCGGCCTTGCCGAACTCCAGCGCCCAGTCGTTGTATGCTTGCACGCAGGCATTGCGCAGCTCGGGCTCGCCCACCTGCATCGCAATGATCGGCGGGAACATGAGCGACGCTTCGACGCCGTCGCGATCCATATCGGCGAGCCGTTTTGCCGGCGTCGTCGGCCGGTGCGCTTCGCCGACTCCGCCCCGGTCTAAAGCCAGCCTGGTTCGATTGGTCCTGGCAAACCAGCGCTCGCCGCGGTAGTCCGCCCAAGTCTCGCCATCGCACACCCAGTGTTCGCCCTTCTCACCCCGATCTTCGACGTGCGGCGCGCGCTCGCGCAAAGACTTGGGCAGACGCTCCATCCACAAGTCTCTGGGCAGATAGCCCAAGTCGATATGATCGTCGGCTGAAATCATCGTGGTTGCCAATTGCCTTCTCCTTTTGGCGCCGAGCAACGGCAGAGTTTACTATTTCAACGTCGCGGTGACCTTCTGGACAATGCTGAAGTCGAACACTTGCTCCGGTGGGACCGGCTGCGCGGGTTTGACCCGCAGCGAGGCGTCCGCGATCATTTGCCGCTGGATCTCGTCGCTCACCGTGCCGTTTTCCAAAAGCGCCGGAGCGGCAATGTCGTAGACGCGGGCGGCGATCTTGTCCGGTTCCTTGCCGATGTCCAGCCATGGGCCTTTGATAAATTCGATGCCATACTTCCTGTCGGATTTGATCAGGCGGATCGCGCGCATCATCGCGCGAACTACTTTAGTCACCAGCTCGGGCTGCTCGGTCAGCATCGCGTTGGTCGTCGCCAGCCCTCCCTGCACGGCGCGATAAACGTCGCCAGCGTCGACGAGCTTGCGAAACCCTTCGTCCTGAGCGGTGAAGGTCAACGGCATCTGGAGCGGCGCGGCATCGATGACCCCGGCCTTCAACGACAAATAGGTGACGTGGCTCGGGCCCGTTGCAAGAATAGCAACTTCTTCAGGGCGAACCCCGTTCACTTCAAGTATCCGGCGCGTGAGGATCTCCGCCAGTGAGCCCACGCCGCCAGTGCCGATTTTTTTTCCGCGCAACTGCTGTACGCTGGTAATGCCGGGTTGGGCAATCAGGTCGAATGACGGCCGGTCGGTGACGGCCAAAATCACTTTGATGTCGGCGCCCCTGACGGCGGCGCTCACCGCCGATCCGGTTGCAGAAGAGAAATGTGTGCTGTTCCCCAACGTGGCCTGAATGGTCTGAATCGCCTGCATGACGATCAGCTCTACATCCAAGCCCTCCTCGCGGAAGAAGCCGCGTTCCCGGGCGACGAAAAACGGCATGGAGGTCGTGCTTCGGGCCGCCAGGCCCATGCGCACGAGGGTCCTCTTTGGCGAACTATCGGCAGATAATGAAATTCCTGTCCCGCAAGGAAGCACGGCGAAAGAGACAAGGAAAAAAAACGCGATGCGTCGCATCGAAGTCATCATTTCCTCCTTGGGATCGAGTCGATCAATTCTCCGCCGACTCGGAACCCGCCTGGGCGGCGTGCTGCACCAGGCGCTCGATTTGCTCGTAGGGTTGAGCGCCGACCATCAAGTAGCGGCCGGCGAGAAACGTCGGCACGGCGTTGACGCCCACGGCGGCGCAGCGGCGCCAATCGTCGTCGACGGCGTCCTTGAAGCTCCGGCTCATCAGCACATCGGTCGCTTCGCCGGCCGG
>Ga0184639_10001362_pt1 | contig 10508 bp, 10 predicted proteins | sample PLM31_170_b2_FD_133155 | JGI IMG/M metagenome (GOLD analysis project Ga0184639, IMG submission 133155) | Groundwater sediment microbial communities from an aquifer in East River, Colorado, USA - PLM3-1_170_b2 | ecosystem: Environmental > Terrestrial > Soil > Riparian zone | place: USA: East... | reverse complement strand
CCTGAGGCGAGAGGAATGAGGCTTGGGGAAAATATGAGTACAGCTCACCACGCCTTGTTGATCGCGATAGTCTTCAGCGTATCTATGCCTTTCACCTCGGCTGCAGCCGAGCGCCAGATCATGGCGCCGAGGGTGCCTGCCGACAAGCTGGAGGAAGCCTGCGCCTGGAAGAGCCCGCTGCAGGACTCGCCTGACATCATCGAGAAGGGCAAGGCGCTCTACAACGGGAAAGGAACATGCTTCAACTGCCATGGCAAGGACGGTATGGGCAACGTTCCAGCCGCGGTCGGACTCGATCCCTCACCGCGCAACTTTCACCATCACGGGTTATGGCGGCACCGGACAGAGGGCGAGATTCTCTGGGTGATCAAGCATGGCTCGCCGGGAACGGCCATGATCGGCTTCGGGACTCAGCTGACGGACGAGGAAATCTGGGCGATCGTGCACTACCTGCGCGGCTTCGCCGGCGACCGTGGCCCGCGAGAGGGGATGGGCCCTCGCGGTCGAATGGGGGGGAGGCACAGGGCGAATGAGGAGTGTTGCGCTTCCACGGCCCCTTGACCTCGCTCATCGCGGAGTTACCTGCAAGGTGTCATGACACCGCGCGCGCTCTCCCATGATGAAAAGAAAGCCGCGGAAGCGGCCTTCACGGGGCGTCCGTTCGACCCCCGCTGGTCTCCGTCCGCCCGGGCCGTGTACGACGGCATTGTGAAGGCGTTGCCGGCGCCCTGCGTCTCGGATCAGCCTCCCGCGACCGATCAGGCAGGACCCATTGCAGCGCCAGCCGACGAGCCTCCCGCGCGCGAGCTCCCGGCCCCCGGTGTCGCAGAGCAATCGCAGCCGAAGGCGGAGTCCGACCGGACACTCGACGTGCCGCAACGGCAGAGCATCAGCCGCGACGAAGCGATTCAGAGCGGGTATCTGATCGACGTTTCTCCCGCCGCCCATGCGATAGGGTTGGACGTGCCGGTCGGCATCACGCGGCCCTTGTGGGAGGCCGGCATTACCGTGGCCGATCGCATCCCGGATGAGCATCAGGCCGCGCGCGTGCGGGACGTGCTGATGGCGCTCCGACTCCATCTGGCGTCTTCGCGGGCGCTGCCGCCGTTGTTCGTCTTCCACGCGCTGCTGTCGTTTCCAACGGAATCGGCGCCGCAACTCTGCTCCCTGTGCGCCGTGGCGCACAAGGACGCTGTCGCGCCGTTTTCGCTCACCTTGCTGCTGCCCGGCGAAGTGACGTCCATCGCATTGCCCCATTCAGAGAATTGATCCGCCGCGCCGGCTGCCGTCGGCTGTAACGGCACTGCCTTTGCTTTTGTACCCTCGTCGCGAAAGGAGCGGGATGTGAAGAAGGGCATGCTCGTCGTCGCAGTGATGCTGGCGGCAGGCCTCCTGGCTGGAGCAGGCTGCACCGGGCAGGCCACCAGGCATGACGCTGGCCACGCGGCTGCGGTCGAAATCCCCGACACAAGGACACAGCTTCCGCTGCCCGCGCAGGCCGGGAAGGAGCATCGGATGGTCATGCTGCAGCATCTGGAGACGGTGCAAGCGATCGTCGCCGCGCTGGCGGGGGAGGACTTTGATCTGGCGAAGGGGCTGACGGAGGCCCATCTCGGCTTCTTCCAGCACCGGCAGGCGATGGCGCGGCAGCAGCCGGAGAATTTTCCGCCAGCCTACCACGACCTGGCCATGGCCCATCATGAAGCTGCCGAAGAGCTGGCGAAGGTGATGCCGTCACGGGATCTGAAACAGATCCTGCCGCGGCTGAACAGCGTGCTCAAGGCCTGTGTCGCGTGTCACCTGGAGTACAAAATTGAGGAGCGCGGGGCACGCTAGCCGGGGTATGCGGGAGCGATCCGTATGGAACGTCGCGACTGTGGTCGGACTCAATCGCCGGGCGAGACCGGCTCCACTCTGATTCGTGCATCCACGATGCGGCAGCCTTGACCGGGCGGGAGTGCAAAGATGGGATTTAGATCCAGCTCGGTGATCTCCGGGATCGCTTCGACCAGCCGGGAGACGCGGAGGAGCACCTCTTGTATGGCCTCGACGTCGGCCGGCTGATGGCCTCGGTACCCTTCAAGCAACTGGTAGCCCTTGATCTCCCGCACCATCTCGGCGGCGTCGCGATCGGTGAGCGGCGTGACACGGAAGCGCACGTCGCCCAGGATTTCAACATGGATCCCGCCCAGGCCAAAGGCAATGAGAGGACCAAACAGCGGGTCGTGCGTGACCCCGACCATCACTTCTACTCCGCCGGTCACCATCGGCTGCACCAGCACGCCTTCCATCGCGTCCAGGTTGTTGTCCTGCGCCAAGCGATCCCGAATCTCTCGAAAGGCCTGACGGACTGCGCCCTCTTCCTTTAAAGAGAGGCGGACCCCGCCGATCTCCGTTTTATGAACGAGGCGATGTGAGGCCAATTTGACGGCGACCGGAAATCCGACGCGTCTGGCTAGTTCCACCGCGTCATCCTCCGTCTGCGCGACTCCGCCTGGCTGAACGGGAAGGCCCATCGCCGTGAGTACGATCCGAGTCTCTTCTGCGGTCAGCCACCCAGCGCCTCGTTGCGAAAGGGCTTTGGCGCAGATTTCTCGCGCCAGCGGCAGATCGAGATCCTGAAAGTCCGGGATCAGCCCCAGTGGCTGTGTGCGCCATTCGGCATAGGCGGCAGCCCGGCTCAACACGCGCGCCGGAATTTCCGGCAAGGGATAGGTGGGGATGGTCTCATTCGTCAGCGCGAGGGAGCGATCCCTGTCTCCTTCCGCCATCCAACAGGCCAGCACCGGTTTCCCTTTTCCTCTGGCTGCCCGCCCGGCGGCGATCCCTGCAAGAATGCCCTCCGCGATCGGAGCCGTATCGACCTCGCTGACGGAAATATAGAGCACAATCAACGCATCCACCTCGTCAGCCGCTAAGATCGTTTCGATGGCCTTCCGGTACTGGTCTGGCGTCGCTGAAGCGATGAGATCGACCGGATTCTTCACGGCAGCGGCGGCCGGCAAGAAGGCTGCCAGGCGCGCTCTCGTTTCTTCCGACAGTTCTGGAATCACGAGACCGCCCGCCTCGCAGGCGTCGGTGCAGAGGACAGCAGGTCCTCCCGCGTTCGTCACGATCGCGACCCGCCGCCCCGTAGGCAAGGGCTGGTTGGCCAGGCCGGCCGCGAGCGCGAACATCTCCTCGAGGGTTTCGGCGCGGATGACCCCGGTCTGACGAAACAGAGCCTCCACTGCCACGTCGCTTGCCGCGAGGGCCGCGGTATGAGAGCCGGCTGCTCGGCGTCCTGACTGAGTTCGGCCGGCTTTTACGGCCACAATGGGTTTGCGGCGACTGACCCGGCGGGCGATGCGCGCAAATCGCCGAGGGTTTCCGAAGGATTCGAGGTAGAGGAGGATCACATCGGTGTTGGGATCCTCTTCCCAGAATTGGAGCAGATCATTCCCCGACACGTCCGCTTTGTTTCCGACGCTGACAAACGTCGAAATCCCCATCTGGAGTCGGCGAGCTGCGGCGAGGATGGCCAGGCCGAGCGCGCCGCTCTGGGAAGACATGGCCACCCGACCCGACGGAGGAAAGACGGGCGTAAAGGTGGCGTTGAGCCGCACTGAGGGGTCGGCGTTCACCAACCCAAAACAGTTCGGACCGACCAGGCGCATGCCATGCTGGCGGACCTTCTCGACGAGTTGCTTCTGCAGCTCACGACCCTCAGCACTGGCTTCTGCAAAGCCGGCTGAAATCACAATAACTGCCCGCACGCCACGGGCTGCGCACTGATCCACGGAGGCGAGCACGGCGTCGCGCGGTACGGCGATGATGGCCAGGTCAACCGGTCCAGGCACGTGACTGACCGATGGATAGGCTTGGAGTCCCGCGACCTCCGTCGCCTTCGGGTTGACCGGGTAGATGGGGCCCTGGAACCGGTTGGTGACCAGCGCCTGAACAAGCCTGTTCCCGATACGTGCAGGATCACGGGAAGCGCCTAGGACCGCCACCGCCCGCGGCTGGAATAGGGGGCGCAGCGAAGCCGTGGTGGCGATCCGGTCCCGCACTTCCGAGCGGGTCACACTGGTTTCGGTCGGGATAACCGAGAGCTCCACCTCCATGTCGTCGCCCTCGAAGGTTTCGCGGACGGCATAGCCCGACTCCCGAAATACTTCCCGCATGGCGAGGTTGTCTGCGTGGGTGACGGCCCAGAGCCGAGTAAAGCCGTGGCGGATTGCCAGCAGCGCCAATCGTTCTAGCAGCAGCGTGCCCAGCCCCTTCCCATGAAAGGCGTCGTCCACCGCCATGGCTACCTCGGCTGTGTGCTCGTCCTTGGCCCAGTACGATCCCGCGGCGATGATCCGAAGCGTGCCTTCCCACACCCGCAGCACGATCAGCGTCAGCTTGGAACGGGGATCGGACGAGTCGCACAGAGAATCGATCACTGCCGCAGGCGGGGCAGACTCGGAAAAGAAGCGGTGTCGTTTCGACTCAGGCGAGAGTCGGTCCACGAAGGTTTGCAGCGCCTGCCGATCCGAAGGCTGGGCAATGCGGATCGTGGCCGTGGTCCCGTCCCGGAGAATAAGGTACCCGGATTGGGCTCGGTCCTACGAAAGCGGCGGTATATATGATGGTTGCACGTGCGTCACAGCCACGTTCTCTTTTCTCCTAAAGGGCTAGCGTTTCTCGCCACTCGGGCATGGACGCTTTGATCCCGTATCGCTTCTCGAGCTCAGCGGCCAGCACCGTCATTTTCTCCGGCTCCCCGTGTACGAGGAACGTCTTAGGCTTCGGTTCCCTGAATCCGCCGACCCATTCCAGGAGACCGGCCTGATCGGCGTGGGCCGAGAGACCGTTGATGGTATGGATCCGAACTTTGACCGGCAGTGTTCTGCCGATGACCCGCACAGGCGTGGCCCCGTCCACGAGCCGACGACCGAACGTGCCGGCCACCTGGTATCCCGTAAAGATCACGCATGAGCGGGAGTCGTCGAGGTGTCGGGCGAGATGCTCCTGGATCCGGCCGCCCTCGCCCATGCCGCTTCCGGCCAGGATGATGGCGCCGTGCACGCGCGCAATGCTCCGCGATGCCGCGAGGGTCTCGGTGAACATCACGCGCGGAGCCCGGACATTGGTCGGCGGATGTCGGACAAGCCGGCTCGCCTCCTCATCGAACGCCTCCAAATGTCGTCCGTACACCTCCGCCGCTCGGATAGCCATCGAGCTGTCCAGGAACACGCGCGGCCGGTCCAGGATGCCCTTCAGAGTGAGCTGATTGATGACGTACAGCACATCTTGACTCCGGCCGATCGCGTACACCGGCATGAGTACCGATCCGCCTAACGCCAGTGTTTCGGCGATGACCCGGCCCATTTCGGCAATCGTCTCCGCCATGCTCTTGTGATTCCGGTCGCCGTAGGTGGACTCGAGCACCAGCTCGTCGGCCTCGTCGATGGCGACGGGATCACGGACGATCGGCTTGCCGCGCTGTCCCAGATCCCCCGAAAAGACAAGTTTGCGGTCCTTCTCTCCCTCTCGTACCCAGAGTTCCACGATCGCAGAGCCCAGGATATGCCCGGCATCGGCGAACCGGACGCGACACGACGGCGAGAGCGGAATAACGGTGCCATAGGGGTGCCCTTCGCAGTGCGAGAGCGTTTTCTCGACATCCATCTGGGTATACAGCGGTGTCACTTCCTCGTGGAGAGAGCGCGAGCGTGCGCGAGAACGGCCTGTCTGCTGGAGCCGCACAACGTCATCCCACAGCACCGGCAGCAAATCCTTCGTGATCCCGGTGGTGAGGACACGGCCCCGGAATCCCTCCGCCATGAGCCTCGGCGCAAGCCCGGTGTGATCCAAATGCGCGTGTGTGAGCACGACCGCGTCCACGGCGGACGGATCGAACGGGGACGGGAGTCGGTTTCTGGCCGTCATCTCGGCCGAGCCCTGCACCAATCCGCAATCCACCAGCACGCGGGTCGTCCCGTCCTGCACCAGAAAACTTGAGCCGGTGACTGATCGGGTCGCACCGAGGAATTGAAGCGTCGCCAACGTGGATTCCTTAGGCCTACAGAGCAGGGTTGAACGGAGCGAGCGTCCGAATGTAGCTGATCACCTCCAATATCTCCTCGTCGGTCAAGCGGCCGCGCCACCCGTGCATGGGACTAAACGCAACCCCATACGCAATGATGGTCAACAGGTCGAAGTCGGTTTTCGACCGTGAACGCAGCGACTGAAAGTTCGCCGGCGGAACGAGTTGGATTCTGGCATCAGGGCCGTCCCCCTGACCGGTCATGCCGTGGCAGCGGAAGCAGTACTCATCGTAGATCGGTTGCCCTCTCATAGGTCTGCCTTGCTCACCCCGTGCGGTAACCCAGGCACAGCATAGGATGACCGTCAGGGCACCTACCACAATTGCGCTGTTCTGTGTCATAGGTATTCTCCCTTGCCTGCCTCCCAGGAGTTCAGGCCCCCCGTCTAGCGAACGACGAGCACCGGGCAGGCGGCGCGGTGTGACACCGAGTGCGAGACGCTTCCGAGTAAAAACCGATCCAGCCTCTTGCGTCCATGGGAACCGACAATTAAGAGGTCGAACCCCGCAGCCTCCCGCGTAATCGTCTCCACGGGATCTCCCTTCAGCGCCCGACCTGTCGCTGTGTAGTGCGTTCCGTTCAGCTCGGTCACCACAACGTTCACAAGCTCTTGTAACGATTTCAGCACAGCCTCGCCCCAGAGTTCAAACGCCGGAATGACAGTCGGATCTCCATAATGAGGTGTGGGGACGACGCTCATCACTGAGAGCTCGACCGGTTTGTTGAAGGGATGCGTGTGGAGCCATGCCCGCAGTCGTTCCGAGTCTTCGGGGCCCTCAACGGCGAGGAGCACGCGACGCAGATCGCCGAGAGAACCTTTGACGACGAGCGTGGAACAGGTGGCATGCGTGAGTACGCGGTGAGAGACACTGCCCATCACCAGCTCGGCGACACGGCCTCTCCCGCGGGCTCCCACCACCACCAGATCGGCCGCTGTCGATCGGGCGGCGTCCAGGATCACGCTGGCTGGAGTGCCGATTTCGAAGACTCGCCTGACCGACTCCACATGGGGTGGCACGAGGGCGAAGGTCCGGTCGAGGAGCTGCTGGCCGGCGTCGAGCATCCCTCGACGAAACTCATCGTAGCCTCGCAAGTCCATGACCTGAGCCACGACGGGAGACTCTAGGAAACCGAGATCCACCGCATGCACCAGGGTGAGTTCCTTCGGCGTATAAAGGAGGCTCACCTCCTGCACGGCGATGAAAGCCTGCTCCGACCAATCAACAGCTACGACGATCCGCATGCCGCAACTCCCTTACGAAACCATCAACCAGATTTTGCCTCACCGGCTCCGAGTCCGATGCTTAAGCCGTGGGCACCTCCAGCAGGTACAATTCCCCTTTCATCTGCGGGTGCAGGTCACAGCGGAAGGTGTAGCTCCCGGTGCGTTCCGTCGTGAATCGAATCACCAGAGTCTTGCCCGGGTCCACGTAGAAGCCTTCCACTCCCTTTCCGTAGGCGGCAATTCCTTCGCCTTCTCCGTGCAGCAGGAGCCCAGCCATCATCGGAGAAGTGAATCCATGCCGAACGATGTCCTGGTTGCGGAGGACGAGGGCTGTGGAAGTGTGCAGCCGGACCGGGGCAGGCTGGTTCAGCATGAACGTGTAGTCTTGGATAATGATCTCAATGCGCTGTTCCTGGGCGGTCAGGGTTTCAGATTGGGCATCTATTCCGAAAAAGGTCAGCACGACGGAGATGAACACGAGGTGAAGAGAAAACGAGAACGCCTTGCGAGGACGAGTCCACTTCTTCATGACGCTCCTTTCCCAGGTGACGTGTTAACGCAGCGCATTGAGGTCCTCGTAATGAAGGCCCATCGTCTTTTTCAGAGCCTCCCTGAGTTCCTCTCCTTTGAGCAGCCGATTGGAGATTTTGCGGAGGCGTGCGGCAAGGCCTGCATCGCCCAGGGTCCCCTCAGCCCATCGGACGAAGTCCTGGCGGCGATCGTGATATTCCAAACTCTCAATCGGCAGGGCCGGAATGAGATGCAAGAACTCGTATAGGCTGGCTGCTTCTGCCCCCGCACCTCCCTGTGCATCCCGAAACCAGAATCGCTTGCCCGGCGGAAGCGGGGTATCCAAATACTTGTACAGGTGCCGAATGTGCGGGATTCGGCGGATGGCCGGTCGTAGCCGGACGACCTGGCCGCCGCAGAGAAGGACGCAACCCGCCTGGATGTCTCCCATGTTCGCCTGGTCCAGCCCGCAGTCTCCACAGTGCTCGCGCACCCCGCGGATCGCGTCCAGGTCGGTCAGGCGGGTCAGCAGACAGTGATGGATGAGGCGAAGCACCGCCGGATCCAGCCGGTCAGGCCGGTAGGATACGAAGGCCCAGCCACCTTCCTCCAGCAGAGGGAGCAGAGCAGTCGTGACTTCGGCTCCATCGAACAGGAACTGTTGGGCTTCATCCAGCACGATCCAGTGCGGTCGGTACTTTCGCTCCCGAACCGGACGGATGGCACGCATCAGCTCAGCTACATAGCCGCTGCGTAGGGCCACCGGGTACCGGCTGAGATCCAGCACTGCCGAGACGCGTCCTGCATCCAGCAATGACACTACCGCTGACGGCGAGGGCAGAGATGAGCGGTCCCCCTCCAAAGCCACGAATCGCGGCAATGCCCGCAATCCGCGAAAATCCCCTTCCGGGTCCACGAGCAGCACCTGGTACTCCTCGTGGTGAAGTCCTTCGGCCAACAGGCCAACCATCCAGGACTTGCCGGTGCCTGAGTCCCCGAAAGCGCCAAGGTTCCGTCCAACCAAACGGGCGGCCGGAAGAGTCACCATGCGGCCGGATTCCTCCTGCCCCAGTGAAATCTGCCGTTCACGCCGGAGAGGCACGTCCAGAAATTGGCCAGCCAAGGGGTAGCGTTCCAGGATCTCAAGCACACCCTGGGGTCCTGGCGCGGCAGCGACTAGGTCGGCCATTTCTCGGACAGCAGGTACCGCATCGCTCACCGCGACCGCGACCTCAGACATGGTCAGCATCGAGAGATCATTTTCCGCATCCCCAAAGCTGGCCAGATTGCGAGCCGAGAAACCGCAGAGCGCGAGGAGGCGCTCAAGCCCGGCCCCTTTTGCTGCTCCAGGCGGGATGACCATGACGGCACCCTTGTTATATTCGACCGACGCACCGCCTCCATGGCTACTGAGTACCTGCCACACTGCCTGATCGTGGGGTGCCCATGTGGCTGCAATGGCCAACCCTCGCTCGAACGGAATGGCAGCCTCTTCCAATGCCTTTAAAAGACGAGGATCAAGCTGACCAAATGGGAGATAAATCTCGCCGCTGGCAGGGTGCGAGAGCACGGCGCCGTTTTCCCAAACGATACCGGTGAACAACTCCCCGAAGTGGCCCAGCGAGACCGTGTCGAAGCGCCGGCCTGTGACAAGAAACAAAGCATACCCCCTGGCCCGGCATTGCTCCAATGCGCGCTCCAGCTCGGGAGGCACGACGCCATCCACGGCAATGGTCCCGTCGAAATCAAAAGCCATAACGCGGTGATACACACATACCTCTGCTGTGACCTAATTACTCGAAGCTCACAACCCTTTAGATGCCGGCCAGCACCCGGTGCTCGCTGATGGCCTTGAGCGTGTGTATGACGTCCCCATAGGAGAGATCCGGCCGCTTCTTCCACTTGGTTTCTTCGGCATTCAGGACCAAATCGTTCATCGAGAGCATGCCTTGGAGAACGCCGTCCTCATCGACGACCGGAAGCCAGCGGACTTTCTCTCGTTTCATGATATCGAGCGCTGTGTGAATGTCATCGGTGTCCCGGCAGGTACAAGCTTTTCCAGAGACGGTCTCCCACACGGTAATTGCCGATGCAAGTTTGTTCCGTGTGGCCACCGCCATGCAAATGTCGCGGTCCGTGATCACGCCGAGCACTTTTCCTTCTACATTCAGTACGGGCAGCACTCCGCAGTCGCCGTCCCACATCATCTTGCCCACCACCGCGAGATTGGTGTCAGGACCACAGCATTGCGCATCGCGAGTCATGATGTCTTGAACCTTCATACGTCACCTCCATCGCTTATCGCTCCCACTTCACCCGGATGAATTGCTCACCTTCGTCGTAATGGAATGAAAAGTCGCCTTCGTAGGCATGATGCAGCGTTTCGCCAATTCCACGGGGCAGATGCGTGTCGGTCGTGGCAACAACCAGTGCCTCGCCTTGCTGCTCGATGCTCATGATCCGAGAAAGGGGGTGCTCCGCTTTCTCCTTCGCCTCGGTGTTGCGGATGACCCCCAGGATTTCCTCTTTGTGGTCAAGAAGAAAGGGCCCTGCGATAGTCAGAATTCCTTGGGGGGACTTGTCACGAATCCGGTGACAGGCCGGGCACAGCGAGTCATGGGCCCCAGGAGGTCGGGTCTCCCAGGTCCACCGGCCTTTATGGAACACAGCCCCGCATTGGGGACAGGCGGTCGGCTCCT
>Ga0184639_10001361_pt1 | contig 10517 bp, 4 predicted proteins | sample PLM31_170_b2_FD_133155 | JGI IMG/M metagenome (GOLD analysis project Ga0184639, IMG submission 133155) | Groundwater sediment microbial communities from an aquifer in East River, Colorado, USA - PLM3-1_170_b2 | ecosystem: Environmental > Terrestrial > Soil > Riparian zone | place: USA: East... | reverse complement strand
GATCTCCTCGGGGCGGCAGTGCTTCGTGGCGATCAGGTAGGCGATCCGCCGGGTGATGCCGGTGGTCTTGCCCGTGCCCGCGCCGGCGACGATGAGGAGGGGGCCGGTGTCGTGGGTGACGGCTTCGGCCTGGCGGGGGTTCAATCCCTCAAGGATCCGCTCAGTCCCGGGCGCCCGCTGGCCGGCCATCGGGGGCAATTGTACCGCACTAGGCCAGCTGGAACGCGCTGCGGATCCTGGTCCCGACCATCAAGAATTTTTGCCCAAGGAGCAAGAGCCGACCTCCTAGATATGGGGGGGGGTCCAAGCAAAACCGCAATCTATTCTACCCAAGCCGGCGGGCGAAAGATATTTGGTAATCCCCGGGCTTCCCTGTTAGGGTATCCGGTACTTCCCTTTTTCAATCAGCACTTAGAAGCCGGAGGGGCCAGCGCGTTGAAGAGGCGTCGGGTTGTGATAACCGGGCTGGGAGTGGTGGCTCCCAACGGGATCGGCAAGGACGCCTTCTGGGAAAACCTGGTCGCCGGCAAATCCGCCGTGGACTGGATCACCGCCTTCGACCCCACCCCCTACCCCTGCAAGGTCGCCGCCGAAGTCCGGAACTTTAATCCCACCGACTTTGTCAGTGCCCGGAAAGCCAAGACTATGGGGCGTTTCTCCCAGTTCGCCGTCGCCGCCGCCCGACTTGCTATGGAAGATGCCAGGTTTTCGCAACAGAGGCCGGCGCGCGCGGCTCTTTGCCTGGGGACAGCGGCCCAAGGTATCGGCGACCTGGGCGAAGCGGCCCACCGGGACTTCCTCTCGAGGGGATGGAAATCTATAGAACCGTCTGTCGCGTTAGAGTACACGGCACACGCAGCCACCGCGCATGTTCAAGAAGAATTACAGGTCGCAGGCCCCACGACGACGATTGCATCTGCCTGCTGTACGGGAATCGACACTATCGCGTGGGGTGTAGAACAAATCCGCTCGGGCCGAGTCGACGTGGCTTTAGTTGGCGCAACCGAGGCACCTATCTCCGAATTTATATTCAGCCTTTTTATCCTCGGCGGCTATCTCAGCTCGTGGGAGGGTCTGCCGTCGCAGGCCTCCCGTCCTTACGACTTGCTTCGTTCCGGGCTTGTTCTGAGCGAAGGCAGCGCAGTTCTCGTCTTAGAAGAGCTGGATCACGCATTGGACCGGGGTGCTACGGTTTACGCAGAGGTGCTAGGGTATGGGAGCGCGAGTGAAGCAAACTTGGGGCGACGCTCGGAGAGATATGTCGCCTCACTTGGACAGGCGATCCGAACAACCCTACAAAGCTCGTACCTTACGCCGCTCGACATTGATTACATCTGTGCGCACGCAAACTCTACTAAGTTCGATGACCAATCGGAGGCCGCCGCGCACCGGGCAGCATTTGGATCCCACGCATATCGGATTCCCGTCAGCTCGATCAAGTCCATGTTGGGCCAGCCCTTTGCAGCTAGCGGTGTTATGCAAGCCACCGCGACTGTCCTAGCGATTCAACATGAAGTCATCCCGCCAACCATAAATTACGAGGTCCCCGACCCAGAGTGCGATCTCGATTACGTCCCCAACCGGGCAAGAATGGCGCGAATCCGTCACGCTATCTTTCACTCCCATAGTCTGGGGGGTGGTCTCCTGGGTTCTCATGCCGCAATGGCGGTAGGAAGGTTAGGATCGGTACCGTTGGAACATGGATAGGACATTAGTTTTTTACTTCGTCTTGAGCGTCATGAACCTTTCGATCCCGACCTACGTTTATTTGCGGGATCGGTTCAGATTGGTTAATCAGGTGTTCGGTTTCTTCGGTGTCACCATCGCGGTTTGGACCCTAACAATCGGCCTTGCCCATAACCATTCTACAGCTAGCTTGCTAGTCGTTCGCTCAACCTTCGCCCTAGCAAGCCTTATGCTGTTGGGCCTTCTCACCTTCTTCTTCGTGTTCCCATCTTCTCCATTCCCTCGACATGCACTCTATATCTTATTCGCAGGAGTATGCCTTTCGTTCTTCGGGCTGTCCTTCTCGCCGGTGTTGGTTCGGGAGGTCTCGCGGAATCCATCTGGACTTGTAGTTTCATACGGAGTCCTCCACAAGCCATTCGGATTCTTCGTATACGCTTCTCTTGGGTACAGCCTACTGGTCCTATGGAAAAAGCTCCGCACGGCAAGCGGCCTCACGAGGCTACAGCTTTGGTACTTGCTCCTCGGGCTTCTGTTACCTGGGATCGCAATGACAGTTACGAATCTTTTCATACCCCTGGTTTTCGGCCTCTCGCACTTCGGCCGCTATGGGCCAGCGTTCAGCCTCGCCTTCGTCGGTCTAACGGCGCACGTCATAATCAGACATCGGCTCATGAACACTCGCCTTGTAATCCGGAGGGGCGTGACTTATATCCTGGCAGTTACCGTTGCCGGAGGGGTGTTCGTCTCCGTGGTGGGTTCGGCCTCGCTCCTGATCGCTCCGCGTCCTCTGGATCTCCCTCTTTGGGTCGAGATGGGGGTTGTTCTTCTAATCGCGCTACTCTTCCAGCCGTTAAAGCGCTGGGTCCAGACATCTTTGGACCGGTACGTCTACCGGGAACCATACGACTACCAACGGACAATCCGAGAGGCCAGCCGGACCATTGGGAGCATGCTGGACCTGAAGTCGCTGTTGAACTATGTCTGCGAGATTATCGGCCGGACCATTCGGCCGGAAACGGTATCCATCTACATTAGAAACGAGGACAGTACAGGTTACATGCGGAGGGCGATGCGGAGGTTCATCGATACCAGTACCTTAGAGCCCGAGGCAGCCCTTCCACAGGGCTCGCCTTTGCTTGATCTTCTCGCCCACAGTCGCAACCACCTCCTTCGTGACGAAGCTGGGAGAGTTACCTTGGGTGATGCCACTCAAGACGCGCTCAGGCAGCTTGCCCGGTTGGGTGGCGAGGTGGCTCTTCCGATCCTCCATGAACAGGAGCTTACCGGTTTTCTCATCGTTGGCCCCAAACTATCCGGGGACCCGTACTTCACCGAGGACATTGATCTCCTTTCCACATTGATAGGTCAGGCAGCCATTGCTATCAAGAACGCCCAGCTCTACGAAGAGGTAACCATCGTAAATGAGTACGTTGCCAATATCGTGGCGACGATGGAGAGTGGAGTCGTCGCTGTAGGCGCCAACGGCCGGGTCACACTCTTTAATCCTGCCGCGGAGCGGATGACCGGCCTCAGCGCGCGATCGGTTCGTTCCGGATCCATCAGCACTTTGCCCGTCACTCTGGCCCAGGCGCTTGAAGCTACCCTGGCAGACGGTCAACCACGAATTCAGCCAGAGACAACGATTCCCGACACTACCGGACGACTTACACCGATCTCCTACTCAACTTACGTCCTGCGTGACCGCTCAGGCGCCGCTCTAGGAGCCGTTACAGTATTCGCCGATCTCACTCGGCTCAAGGAGCTAGAGGCAGAGAGACGGCGGGCGGAACGATTAGCATCGTTTGGCGCCTTGGCTTCCGGCATCGCCCATGAGATCAAGAATCCTCTCGTGGCCATCAAGACCTTCGCCGAGCTACTTCCCGAACGATTTACCGAAGAAGACTTTCGAGAGGATTTCTCAAAGGTTGTAATTCGAGAAATCGAGAGAATCGACGCTCTTGTCGCTCGCCTACGTGGCCTTGCACCCCCCTCAACCCAACCCCTGGCTCCCCTGGATCTGCGTGAACCAATTGAGGAAACGCTGGCGCTTCTTCGCGCTCAGTTAGAGCAGAAACGGGTCCGCTTGCATCGTTTCTACAATCCATCCCTTCCGCCTGTTGCTGGAGATCCTGCCCAACTGAAGCAGCTTTTCCTAAACCTGTTTATGAACGCTCTTGAAGCGATGGAATCCGGGGGAGAACTGACTATCGAACTTCAGTCACGCTCTAGGCACGGCGCCTCAACTATTTTGGCAAGGGTTTCTGATACTGGGAGCGGCATCCCGGAAGCCTTACTAGGAAAGATTTTTGATCCCTTCGTCACAACCAAGTCGCGCGGCTCCGGGCTTGGCCTTGCCATTTGCCGCAGGATCACTGATGCCCACGGAGCAACGATACGAGCCGAGAATAATCCCAGTGGGCGCGGTTCGACAATCGCTATCGACTTCCCGACCGTAAGTGCTATGGTCCTCACCATAAGCGAATAACCGTGATGCGCGCAAACCTCTTACTTTTACTCCTAGCCGCGGTCGCGAATTTGTTACTGGGAATTGTGGTCTGGGCAAGAAGCCCCAGGGATTTGACTAACCGGTACTTCGGAATTTTCTCCGTGACCGTATCAATCTGGACGGTGAGCAACGGCTTTCTAAATGTATTTGCGGCTTCCCACTCGGGATATATTTGGGGGCGGCTAACATTCGCATCAGCCTCTATGATTCCCCTATTCTTTTTTCTCTTTGCCACCGTCTTCCCTTCACCCATCCCCCAGGTTCCGAAGGTACTGAGGGTTCTGTTTTCGTCAGCGGGGATAGTCACATTGTTCACTTCACTAACCCCTCTCATAGCTAAAGATACAACTTCCTCCAACGGCATTCTAAAGTTCACTTATGGTCCGCTACATCCGGCCTTCGGTGCTTATTTCATTCTGTGCGCTGGTTACAGCCTGTACCTCTTAGTGCGAAAGCTGAGACTACTGAGGGGAATTCCCGCAATCCAGGTCCGCTACCTATTCCTGGGAAGCCTTATTGCTGCGATAGGGGGCACAGTGACTAACCTGTTGATCCCCCTTGTCTTCGGCACCTCTCGATTCCACCAGTACGGGCCGCTGTTCTCCTTGGTCATGGTCGCCATGATCGCCCACGCCATCATCCGCCACCGGCTCATGGACATCCGGGTCGTCATCAGGAAAAGCGTGGTTTATGTTGCGGCATTCGTCGTGGCGGGAACGCTTCTCACGGGCCTCATCGTCAGCTCGAACTCCCTCTTTCCTGAAGAGCCTTGGAGGTTAGGCCGGGAAATCTTCCTTGGCCTCGTGGTCGCGGCATTATTCCACCCCCTGAAAAGTCGGATGCAGCATGCGTTCGACCGCTACCTTTACCGGGAGTCCTACGATTACCAGCGGACAATTCGTGAGGCGAGCCGGGTCATGACGACGATGCTCGATCTCCGATCTCTGCTCACCTACGTGAGCGACGTCATTGGCCGGACCATCCGTCCCGAAATCGTGAGCATCTATCTCCGAGACCGTCAAGGCTCTGGCTACCGCCCCATGCTCACGCGGATTTTAGCGGAGATCGTGGTTGCCAAGCAACCCGACTTGATCGCAGCGGATTCTGCCCTCGTGACGGGACTGTACAGAGACCAGACGCATCTTCTCCGAGATGACCTGCGGCGACATGATCTCGACCAGGAGACCCGCGCGGCGCTGGAGGAGCTCGTGAGGCTTGGAGGCGACCTGGCGCTCCCTCTTCTGAAAGAGGACCAGGTCACCGGGTTCGTGCTGCTCGGGCCGAAGCGTTCGGGTGACCCTTACTTCAGCGAAGATCTCAACCTTCTCTCCACGCTGGCCAGCCAGGCTGCCATCGCCGTGACGAACGCCCAGCTCTACGCCGAAGTCGTCCTGGTCAACGAATACGTACAGAACATCCTGAAGACGATGGAGAGCGGGGTGATCGCGGTCAGCGTTGAAGGGAAGGTCACGCTCTTCAACTCTGAGGCCGAGCGCATGACGAGGCTGGCCGCGTCCGATGTCCGGTCAGGTCCTGTGGAGCGGCTTCCCAGGGCGCTCGCGGACCTGATCCGGGTCACGATCGCCGATGGTATCCCCCGGCTCCAGGTCGAACGGACGCTGGCCGAGACGGACGGGCGAGAGATCCCGGTGGTGTGTTCAACCTCGTCGTTCACCGATGCTCAAGGAAACATCCTGGGAGCGGTGCTGGTCTTCAGCGACCTAACGCGGATCAAAGAACTGGAGAGCGAAAAGCGGCGCGCGGAGCGGCTGGCGTCATTCGAGGCAATAACCCGGGGCATCGCTCATGAGATCAAGAATCCGCTTGTGGCCATCAAAACTTTCGCCCAGCTCCTTCCGATGAAGTTTGCCGATAAAGATTTTCGAGAAAACTTCTCGCGGGTCGCCGTTCGGGAAATCGAGCGCATCGACGGTCTCGTCGAGCGCCTCCGCGTGCTGGCGGCCCCTTCCAAACCTCTGCACCCGTTGGACCTGCGCGAGCCGATCGAGGAAACGCTGGAATTGCTGCGCGGTCAACTGGAAGAGAGGCGGATCTCCGTCGCCCGCCTTTACGACGAGGTGGTGCCGGCCGTTCTGGGGGATCACGCGCAACTCAAGCAGCTCTTCCTGAACCTTTTCCTCAACGCCATCGAAGCCATTGAACCCGGCGGCGCGTTGACAATCCGGCTGAACACTCACGGTGAGGCTGACACCTCCACGCTGCTGGTCGAGGTGGTGGACACGGGGTGCGGAATCCCCGAGGCGCTGCTGGACAAGGTGTTCGATCCGTTCTTCTCCACGAAATCCCGCGGGACGGGGCTCGGCCTTGCCATCTGCCGCGGAATCGCCGACGCGCACCGTGCAACTGTGCGGGCCGAGAACACCCTGGGCGCTCCCGGAACAACGATCTCCCTTACGTTCCCCGTCTCGGCCAGGATCAGCACCGAGGTCCAGGCGTGAGAACAGCCCTCATCGTGACCGCCGATGAAGGGGTTCGCGGCCGGCTCCTCCGGGCGCTGGCGGACCGGTCCGTGTTCTCCGCCGCCTCCGACGAGGACGCGCTCAAGACCCTCCGGCTCACCGATGTGGACCTCATCGTCAAGGATGCCCAGACGCCCCGGCGCGACCTGCCGGCCTTCCTGGCCCGGGCGCGCCAGCTTTCCCCCTCTGCCGTGGTGCTCTGTCTCCTCCCGGAGGAAAGCGGCCCGCCCGAAGAAGAGGAAATCTTTGAAAGCGCCGACTTCGTGTTGCGCCGGCCCTTCTCGCCGCGGGACGTGGCAACGGTGCTCCGGCAGGCCGAGGACAAGCAGCGGCTGATGGTCGAGGTGTCCGCGTTCCGCTCGACCCGGCCCAGCAGCGACACCCACGCCGACGAGGTGGCGGCGGCCGAGATCCCCTCGCAGGTGCTGGCGCAGGTGGTGAAGGAGTTCGCCAAGGCGCTCGCCGCCGGCTTCGACCTGCCACGGGTCCTCGATCTCTTCCTCGACGCCGTGTCGGAGATGGTGAGGCCGAGCCGGTGTGCCTTGCTCCTGGCCGACACGGCGGGGAGCGCCTACCGGGTCCGGGCCCACCGGGGGCTCGCGCCCCACGTGGTGGAGTCCGTTAGCCTCTCGGCAGACAGCGGCCTGCCCCTGTGGCTCGCAACCCAGGGACGGCCGATCAACGCCGACGAGGTGCAAGCGCGCCCGCACGATCCGGCGGTCCGGGAGATCGGGCGCGAGTTCGCCCTCCTCCGGGCGACGGTGGCGATCCCGCTCATCGCCCACGGGGAGCTGGTGGCGATTCTCACCCTGGGGCAGCGCATCACCGGCCTGCCCTACAGCCACCGCGAGACCGAGACCCTCTTCAACCTGGCCACTCACCTCGCGACCGCGATCCGCGATATCCGGCTCCACCACCAGCTCCAGTACCAGAAGGAGTACATCGAGCGAATCCTCGCCCACATGTCGAACGGCGTGATCACCATCGACCGGGCCGAGCGGATCACCCTCCTGAACCGGCGGGCCGAGGAGATTCTGGGGCTCAGCGCCCACGACATCCTGGGCAAGGACCTGCGTGCCCTGCCGTCGCCCCTGGGGGATCTCCTCTACGAGTCGCTCGTCCGCGGGAAGTCGGTCCACCGCGCCGAAGTCCAGCTGGCGCTCGGCAAGCTGCCGCTGGAGGTCTCCACATATCCGGTGACCGGCGACGAGCCGGCCCCGCTGGGCGCCGTCATCGTGTTCGAGGATCTCTCGGCGGTCAAGCAGCTCGCCGCCGAGAAGCGGCAGGCCGAGCAGTTCCAGCTCCTGACCCGGGTCGTCGCGCGGATCGCGGAGGAAATCAAGAACCCGCTCGTCTCCATCAACACCTTCATGGAATTGCTCGAGGAACGGTACGAGGAGCCCGAGTTCCGCCACCACTTCTCCACGGTGGTGAGCCGGGACGCCCGCCGGATGGTGCAGATCTTCGAGAAGCTCTCGGCCCTGGTGAGCGAGGGCCAGTTCCACTTCGAGATCGTGGACCTGCGGCTACTCGTCGAGGAGTGCCTGACGGGCATCGGAGCTGTGTCGGGAACGGAGGCCACCGACGGGGCGCGCCTCCTCCACCTCAACGACGAGACGTCCGGCAAGCGCGTCACCCTCAGCGTCTATCACGAGACCGGGCCGTTCCACGTGAAGGCGGACCCGCTCCAGCTCAAGAAGGCCATCGCCTACCTCGTCTGGTACCTCATGCGCAAGTCGCCCGGTGAGGAAGCCAAGCTCTCCGTCTCCCTCGACCGCAAAGCCGGGGAGGACGCGATCCGCCTCATCCTGGCCTCGCGCACGGCCGAGGTCGGGGCGGAGGAGCTTCAGCGAATCTTCGACCCCATGAAGGTCGTCCAGGAGAGCCTTTTCGACGTGGGGCCGTGTGTGAGCCAGCGGATCATCGAGGGCCAGGGGGGCAAGCTCGAGGCCCGCCAGGGACGCGGGGAGACGGCCTTCGTGACCGCGCTGCCGGTGGCGCCATTATGATGGACCGCGCGCGCATCCTCGTGGTTGACGACGAGATCGGGCCGCGGGAGTCCCTCCGGATGATCCTGAAGCCCAATTTCGACGTGGTCACCGTGGAGAGCGGTGAGGCCGCGCTTCGCGAGCTTTCTCGCTTTCACCCCGACCTGGTGTTCATGGATATCAAGATGCCGGCGATGGACGGGGTGGAGGTGCTGCGGCGGATCAAGGCCCACGATGCGTTGATCGAGGTGGTGATGATCACCGCCTACGCCTCGCTGGAAACGGTCAAGCGCGCGCTGACCCACGGGGCGTTCGAGTACCTGATCAAGCCGTTCACGCGAAAAGACGTGGAGGGGACGGTCGGCCGGGGGCTGTTGCGCCGGCAGACCGAGATGGGCCGACGGGGCCAGGTGGCGATGCTGGCCCAAGAGATGCGCGATCTCCTGGCCAAGACCCAGCAGTTGGAGGAGGCCGCCCGGCGCGAAGTCGCCGAGCAATGTCTCCGGGTCGTCCAGCTCTCCATCCTGCGCGAGATCTCCCGGGGCATCCTGGGGCAGCTGGACCTCGGGCAGATCACGGCGTCGATCACCGAATCCCTCCGCGTCGGCCTCGGGTACGACGAGGTGACCGTCCATCTCGGCAGTCAGCACCCCCGACCCGACAGCGGCCCGGCCTCTGTGACCTGCCCCATCCGGAAGGCAGGAACGGTCCTGGGCTACCTGATGGTGAACAACCAGGCGTCAGGCCGCGCCATTGACCCCCGCGAGCGCGAGCTGCTGGAGATGCTCTCCGAGTACCTGGCCATCGCGATGCACAACTCTCGCCTGTACGGCGAGGTTCACGAAACCAAGCAGTCCCTCGAGCAGCTCATCCACTCCGCCGGGGAGGCGATCATCTCGCTGGACCGGGAGGATCGCATCCGCGGCTGGAACCCCGCCGCCGAGCGAATCTTTGCCGCCACCGAGGGGGAGATGCTGGGGATTCCGATCACCGAGGTCCTTCCGGAGGCGAGCTACCGCCAGACGAAGACGGCGCTCTCGGCGGATCAGCCGGTTCAGGCTTACGAGGTGCGAGCCCCCCGCCGCGGGGGCGGAGAGATGGAACTGGCCGTCACGCTCTCGGCGCTCCGAGGGAGCGGGGGCGAGCTGGAAGGCATCCTCGCCATCGTGCGTGACATCACGACCCAGCGCGACATGGAAGCCCAGATGCTCCAGTCGGAGAAGCTCACCGCGCTGGGGCAACTGGCCGGCGGCATCGCCCACGACTTCAACAACCTGCTCCAGGCCATCCTGGGCTACGCGGAGCTCATGGTTCGGCATCCGGAACGGGCGGAGCTGGTCAAGCGCGGTCTAGGGGTCATCGAGCGCGCAGCCGGCGAGGGGTCGGAGACCGTCCGGCGGATCCAGGAGTTCGCGCGCCTCAGGCCCGACGAGCCCTTCATCGCGGTCGATCTGAACCAGGTCATCCGCGATGCCGTGGCCATGACGCGGCCGCGATGGGAGGAGCAGGCCGCTCAACGGGGGATCAGCCTGTCGCTGAGCCTGGACCTTCCTCCGGTCCCGCCGGTGCTCGGACGGCCCGCGGCGCTATCCGAAGTCATGACCAACCTGATTCTAAACGCGATCGACGCCATGCCGCAGGGCGGTTCCCTCCGGATCGCGACGCGCGCCGAGGGAAGCGAGTGGGTGGTGGTCAACGTCGCCGATACGGGAATCGGCATGCCGGACGAGGTGCGGCGGCGGATCTTCGAACCATTCTTCACCACCAAGGGGGAGGTGGGAACCGGCTTGGGCCTATCAGTCTCCTACTCGATCATCAAGCGTCACGGGGGGGAGATCCGGGTGGACAGCGAGG
>Ga0184639_10001360_pt1 | contig 10518 bp, 12 predicted proteins | sample PLM31_170_b2_FD_133155 | JGI IMG/M metagenome (GOLD analysis project Ga0184639, IMG submission 133155) | Groundwater sediment microbial communities from an aquifer in East River, Colorado, USA - PLM3-1_170_b2 | ecosystem: Environmental > Terrestrial > Soil > Riparian zone | place: USA: East... | reverse complement strand
CCCGTCCAGGTCCGGCGCTCGAGCTCTCTGGCCTCGGCGAGGGCGCGCTGCGCGGCGCTCTCGATGGCGGCCCCCAGCAACTGCGCCGCGCTCTCAGCCTCCTCAGCCGCAGGCCGGCTCTGCCTTTCAAAAAGCTTTATGGCGGCATTTTTTTCACCCCTCGCTATCAGTTCACGCTCACGCTCGACTAACCGCCGGTACGTCGCGCTCTTGGCGCGGACCTCGGCCAGGTTTGTCCGCTCCTCGTCGCTCTCCACGAGCCCGGCCAGCCGATCGAGTTCCGTCTCCGCTTCTTGAATCCGCCGGTCCCAGAGGGGGAAGTACGTAGGATCGACCAGCGCCACGTTCTCGAGACGAATGAGTCGTTTGCCGAGGGATTCGCGGAGCGACGCAGCCATGGAAATGGCCGGTAGCGTCCGCTCAAGGATATCCCGGTTGACAGCGACCAGCCGCCGCACGGCGAGGAGACTCCAGCCCGCGACCGCCGCAAGGATTGTGATGAGGAGTGCGGAAGTGAGAAAGATTTTGCCGCCGAGACGCATCTGATTTCTAAGGTAACACAGGGTTCCGGTCAGTGTCACCAGCCTGACACTGACTTGCGAATCTGTCAGGCTCGCGACGCGTATGTGGCCATCGTTCTATACAGCTTCCCTTTATAAATCAACATGATGTCTGCTGGCACCGATCTTGCTTACCCTGTTCATGGCAGTCGCGGTGGGAGCAAACGCGTGGAACGCCAAGGGAGGGAAAAGTGACATTGCTCGCGAAAGTGAAGTCGCATTGGGCCGTTCCCGCACTTGCGCTGGTGGGCGTTCTCGGTAGCCAGGGCTGCGCGGCGGTCGGATTGACGCTCTTCGGGGTAGGGGCCGGGGTCACGGCCGGGACCAGTGTCACATACACCATGGACGGTATCGCCTACAAGACCTTTTCCGTCTCTGAAGAGCGACTCGAGGCGGCCACGCTCGGCGCTCTCCGCACGATGGACATCGAGGTCCGAGACATCGCGGTGAATGATGCCGAGCCCGCCGAGTCCGGACGGACGATCATGGCGGTGGCCGGCGACAGGACCGTCGACATCCAGCTTGATCGGTTGACTTCGAGAAGCGCCCGCATGCGGGTCAACGTCAAGCACGGGTGGTTCTTCAAGGACCGCGCCACCGCTGCGGAGATCATCTCCCAGACCGAGCAGACGCTCGATGACAAGGCCGCGGTCTCGAGGAACGGCAACAAGAATGGCAAGTAGGAGGGAAGCACAATGAAACGTTGGATCATCCTGAGTCTTTTGGGGTTCTTCCTGGCGACAGGCGTGGCGGTGGCGCAGGCCGACGCGGGCGCCTTCGACAAGCTCTCCCCGGGCAACCAGAAGATCGCCCAGGCGCTTTATGACGCCCAGACGTCGAAGAACCTATCCCGGGACGACATCGCCTCCATGAAGAAGGACGGCCAGGGGTGGGGGGAGGTCTTCAAGGATATGAAATCCCGCGGCCTCGTCCAGGAGAGGAACCTGGGTGAGGTCGTGAGCCGTTCCAACCACCCGGGTGAATCGGTGGGGAACAGTGGCGTGACGACCCCTCACGAGCGCGGCAGGAACCATGGCGGGTTCGATAAAGGTAAACCCGAGACGTCGACTTCCCCGCGTAAAGGCTGGAAGAACGATGACACCTCGTGGGGGAGCTCTAGCGGGAAGGACTATGGCAACGGTTTCGGGCGCGGGGGCGGCGGCGGTCACGGCCGCGGCGGGGGCCGCGGCAAGTAAGTCCCCCGAACGGGTCCTGGCTCGAAGGCATGAGGAATCATGGATCGAAAGGAAAAGGAGGGAGAAACAATGGCGAAATCAATGAAGAGCGACTGGAACCCATGGAAGATGACGACAATCGGGCTCGGGCTGGTCATCGCGACGGCGCTGATCACCGGGCTGGTGGTCGCAAGCTGGAATGGCGACTCGAAGCCGCAGCCTGTGGCCGCCTCCCGGGGGCCGGTGCGTCACGCGGCGGCGACGCCGACGGCGTCGGACACGGACGCGTGTAATCAGTACGCGAAAGCCCAGTCCGGGAACACCGCTACCGAGACGCTCAAGGACGCGCTGATCGGAGGGGCCGTGGGAGCCGGCGTGGGCGCGGCCGGCGGGGCGATCGCCGGGAGAGGCGGTCGGGACGTCGGCAAGGGGGCAGCCGTCGGCGGGCTTGTGGGAGCCACCGCAGGAACCCTCTACGGCCTCAACGAAGGCAGCAAGAATGACGCCCGCTACGTGGAAGCCTATCGGGTTTGCATGCGGGGGCGGGGCTACACTGGGTAGCTCGTGAGGCAAACGGCGCCGCCGTTCCGAAAGGCGCAAAGCAACAAATGCGGGAACTGCTCGATTTTCCCCGTGAGAAAGGGGCTCCGGAGGTTCATGGGATGGGCATGAGCGACCTCTTGACCGCTATCCGTTCGCGTGGCCACTGGCATGTTGTCGTTCGACCGGCGGCCTTCGTCGAGAAACGACTTCCAGTCGAGGAACGACTGGATATGTCGGTCCTGTATGGACTCGTTGAACAAGCCGGCGTCCAGCTTCGGGGTTGGGCCTTCCCTCATCTCGACCGGCATAATCCCCTGGTGATCGACCTCGATTGGGTCGGCCAAAACAACGATTGGGAGCACCGCCGGGAAAGCTGGCGCTTGTATCAAAGTGGACAGTTCGTAGATGTATGCGGCTTCTGGGATGATTGGCGAGATCGCTCAAGTTGGTGGCCACCGAACAAGGGGTGGCAACCGGGTCGCCGTTTGGGAATCGGGGATACGCTTTTCCGGTTGACCGAGATTTTCGAGTTCGCTGCCCGCCTTTCGATGTCGCCGGCCGGCGACGAGTCCATGCACGTCGAGGTGGCGGTCAAGAATCTTTCGGGCCGCGTTCTCTTCGTTGATACTCCGAATCGCCTACCCATCCATCGGGAACCTAAAGCGACGATCAACGAGTTTCAATTTGCGATCTATTTGGCTCGCGCTGAGCTTGTGAGCAGCGCACGTGACCAGGCTCTTCGCGCTGCGATCGAGTTGTTTAAGCGCTTCGGGTGGAATGGTTCTCTGGAGTTATTGCGCGGATGGCAGTCAGAGCTTGGCCGGCGGCGAGATGGCGCAGGCACATAGCCCGTGCACTTCGATGATGGACCAAGAATTCGCCGAGATTCTGGCCCTTGGTTATGAGCGACGAGGCACGGAGTTCAAGGGGCGTGGGCCTCGATCCACCCAGCCTCTCTTCGAAAAGGTCGTCCGAGCAGTGTTTTCGAGCATGGCCAACCAACAAGATGATGGCTTGGTCGTGATCGGCGGGAGGGGCACGCGATGAGAAGACCCGGAGCACTCGTGACGCTCGGTTTCCTGCTCCTCGCGACAGCGCTCGTCGGATGGCGCGTGGCCGGATCAGCCGATCGCCCGCCGCAACTGCTCAACGGCGATCTCTGGCAGACGCTGTCGCCGGACGCCAAGGCGGCGTTCGTCTGGGGCATCGGGAACCTGGTGGAGTTTGAACGGGCTCAGGGGGCAGTCAGCCGTCCGGGAGCAAGAGCTTTATCCCGTTTCTGGTCAAGAGCCTGAGCGGAAAGCCCATCAACGAGGTGGTCCGCCAGGTCGATGCGTACTACCAGGCTCACCCCGCCGAGATCAAGCGACCGGTGGTGGACGCGATCTTTCAGGCGGTCGTGCTCGTACTGCTCGCCGCGGTCGGGTGCGCGAACATGACACCCAGGCAACAGCGGGCACTCAGTGGAGGCGCGATGGGAGCAGCGGGCGGGGCACTCATCGGTGCCGTCGTGGGCGGAAGCCCCACCATCGGGGCCGCGGTCGGCGGCGCGGTTGGCACGGCTGCCGGAGCGCTTTGGGAGGACATCAACAGAACGCTGAGCGGCGGCCCGCGGAAGCAGTAGCCGCGCTTCTTCGGCGGCACAGCGGCTTTTTCTCAAAGCATAGAAGGAGGACAAAGTCCATGGTACATCGGCTCGTCATCGTCCCTGCCCTCGCGGGCATGCTGCTTCTGCCCGTGGGTTGCGCAACCAAGACGTTTGTCTTGGAGGAGCTGCAGAAGAGCGAAACGAAGCTCGGAGCCGAGCTCTCCCAGCAAGAGTCCCACCTCGGGAAGCTGGAGACCGGCCTCACCAAGGTTGCCTCCCAGGCCGAGGGGGTCAGCGGTCAGGTGCGTCAGGTCGAGATGCAGGTGACGGGGGTGCGCTCCTTAGCCGACGAGGCGAGGTCTCGGGCGGAGCAGTCTACCCGAATGGCCGGTCAGGCCCTCGCCAGGGCCGAGGAGACTGACAGCCGCCAGAAACGCCTCTGGGCCAACCGGAACAAGCGAAATCTGGTGGAGCCTATGGCCGTTACCTTTGGGTTCGATAAGTGGGAGCTGGACGACCGGGCCCAGACGGCCCTCTTGGACGTCGTAAAGCAGCTCAAGGAGACCCCCGACCTCGTGTTGGACATCGAGGGGTACACGGACACCGTGGGGCCGGCGCCTTACAATGTACAACTGAGCCAGCGCCGCGTGGAGGCGGTGCGACGCTTCCTCGTAGAGAAGGGGGTCGATCTTCCCCGCATTCAGTCCATCGGCCTGGGGTCAGCTAATTCGGTGGCTGACAACAAGACCAGCCGTGGGCGGGCCCAGAACCGCCGGGTGGCCATCAAGCTCTTCGCCCCCGTCGAATAGGCGTGGCGACGGCTTCACGCCAACTCCTGAGTGGGCACCGTCACGCTCAGCTCCGTTTCCACCAGGGCTGGCCGTCTTTGATGGTCAGGCAGGGGGTGAGACGCAGACCGCCACGGAGACTGTTTCCGTCGGCGTCCTCGAAGGCGAACTCCCCCTGCTCGAGGTCAAAGACGGCCACGTCTGCGACCGCGCCCGGCTGGAGGGTCCCCAGCCCGCCTTCCCTGCCGATCACGCGAGCCGGCGTCGCCGTGGCCGCCCTGACCACCTCGACGAGCGGCATCCCCAGGTTCAGGAATTTGGAGAGCGTGGTCGGGAGGTCCTTGACCACCCCTGCCGCCCCACCGCTCGAAGGATCCGAGGAGATGGTGTCCGGGTAGAACTCCTGCGCTATCGCGGCGCGGGCCACCGGGAAGTTGACGTGATTCCGTCCATGCGCCACGTCGAAGTAGATCCCGCGCCGCCTCGCGGCCCGCGCCGCTTCCCTCACCTTCCCGCCCTCGTCGAGGAGGCCGTGTCCCCGACCGTGGAGGAAGTGGCTCACGATGTCGCCGGGACGGAGGAGCGCCAGAATGTCGTCGAAGGGGACGGGAGGGTTGGTCACGTGGACCATCACTGGGATCTCTCCCGCCATCCGGGCCGCCCGGATCGCCAGCCGGATCGGCTCCAGCCCGGCGTCCTTGACCACCTCGATCTGGTCTCTCACCTTGATGCCCAGGATGAGGTCGGGATGCTCTCGGGCCATCTCCGCCGCCGCGTCGGGGTCGGCGTAGGGAAAATGGTTCAGCTCGCCGACCTTGAGATAGGTGAGCCCGATGACCGAGATGTTGAGGAACGCCAGGATCCGGACGCGCGATCGGCTGATCACGAACTCCCGCATCCCTTCGAAGTTGGCGGCGCCGGCGCTCCCGCCGTCGATGAACGTGGTTACTCCGGTGGACGCGCAGATGGAATCGGTGCGCGCGCCGAGGTCGGAGCTGCCGACGAAACAGTGCGCGTGCTGGTCGATGAGGCCCGGCAGCACCAGCTTCCCGGACACATCGATGAGCTGGGCGCCGTCCGCCGGGATGCCGGGCTCCACTGACCGGACACTCCCGCCGTCGAGCAGAACATCCGCCCGGCCCCTGAACCCCCGGGCCGGGTCCACCACCTCACCGCCTCTCAGGAGCAGCCGGGCGCTCATCCTGGGTCACTCGATCGCCGGCCCTCGAGCCGGCGCATCGCTCGGAGACTCCATCGACACCCGGCGCAGGAACGGGATCAGGAGGAGCATCAGGGCGAAGAGGAGCGCAAGGAACCTGAAGTCATCCATGAAGGCCAGCACCCGCGCCTGCGCCACCAGGGACCGATAGAGCATGGCCACGGCCTGGCCCTCCGCGGTGACGGCGTCGGCCCCCTGACGGAGAAAATGGTCTGTCCACTGCCGGAGGTGGAGCGCGGTCTCGGGGTCCCAGACATTGACGTGGCTGGCGAGAGTCGCCTGGTGGACCTGGCTCCGGCGCACCAGGAAGGTGGCGGCCACCGCGATCCCGATGCTCCCTCCGACATTTCTGATGACATTGTAGACAGCCGTGGCGTTGCCGAGCTTCGCCCTGGGGACGGCGGCAAACGCGAGCGTGGTCAACGGGATGAAGATGAACGGCAGGGCGAGCCCGTGGAGGAAGCGCGGCCAGACCAGGTGCCAGTAGTCCACCGCCAGCGTGATCCGGCCCATCTCGTAGAGCGCGCCCGCGTTCACCGCGGCGCCGAACGCCAGCAGCAACCGGGCGTCCACGCGGTTCACCAGCCACCCTGCCAGCAGCAGCGAGATCAGGTTTCCCACCCCGGCCGGGACCAGCACCATTCCAGAGGTCCAGGCGTCGTAGCCCAGGAGCGTCTGAGCGTAGAGGGCGATCAGGATCATGCTGGCGTAGAGGCCCGTGGCCATCATGGTGACGATGATCGTGCTGATCGCGAAGTTCGAGTCGCGCATCACGCCCAGGTCCATGACCGGATGATCGGTCAGAACCTGGCGAACCAGGAAGGCCAGAAGGGCGACGCCGGCCAGCACGCTCCCTGCCACGATCCAGTCCGAGGCGAACCAGTCCTCCCGCTCCCCCCGGTCCAGCACGAGCTGGAGAGCGCCGAACCCGAGGACCATGAAGCCGAGCCCCCAGCCGTCGATGCGCGCCGGCTTCTGGAGGTAGGGGGGGTCGAACAGGAAGGCGCTCAGCATGAAGAGCCCGGCCAGGCCGATGGGAATGTTCATGTAAAAGATCCAGCGCCAGGACCAGTTGTCGGTGACCCAGCCTCCGAGGATGGGCCCCGCGATGGGGCCGAACATCACCCCGATTCCCCAGATCGCCATGGCCATCCCGCGCTGCCTCAAGGGAAAGATCTCCCACATGATGGCTTGCGAGGTGGGAATCAGGGGGCCTCCGCCGAGGCCCTGGAGGATCCGCGCCAGGATCAGGACGGTCAGGTTGGGGGCGATGCCCGAGAGAAAAGAGCTTCCGATGAACACGCCCACCACGATCAGGAGGAATCGCTTCCGCCCGAGGAGGCCGGAGAGCCACCCCGTGGCGGGGAGGATGATTGCGTTGGCCGCCAGGTACGAGGTGAAGACCCAGGTCACCTCCTCCACGCTGGCTGACATGGATCCCTGGATGTGGGGCAACGCCACGTTGATGACGGTGGTGTCCAGGACCTGAAGGGTCGTCACGAGCATGATGGCGCCGGTGATGGCCCACCGCAAAGAGGGAGAGATCGGCGCGTCGGATTCCACCGCGCGGCTGGCTACTTCACTTTGATCGTGACAACCGCCGACATCCCCGCCCGAAGCGTATGGGGGTTCCCGTATTCGCGGGGATCCAGGAGAATCTTCACCGGAACGCGCTGAACCACCTTCACCCAGTTACCCGTGGCGTTCTCCGGCGGGAGGAGCGAGAATCGGGAGCCGGTGCCGGCGCTGATGGACTCCACCGTGCCCGAGAACGTCTTTTCCGGAAACCCGTCCACGGCAACGGCGGCCTTCATCCCCGGGCGGACCCGAGCGAGCTGGGTCTCCTTGAAGTTCGCCACCACCCAGACGTCGTGGAGCGGGACCACCGCAAGGAGCGGCTGGCCCGGCTGGACCATCTGCCCCACTTCCACGCTTTTCTTGGACACCGATCCCGTCGATGGCGCTTTAATGGTCGTGCTCTGGAGCTGGAGGAGCGCATACGCCAGGTCTGCCTGGGCGGCCTCCGCTCGCGCGGCCGCGCGGCGGGCCTCGGCTTCTTTGATGGCGATCTGGTGGAGCTGGCTTTCGGCGCGGGCGAGTGCTGCCCGCGCTTCCGCGACGTGCTGGCGGGCCTGCTCCACGGCCAGGATTCTGGACCGCAGCTCGGCCTCGCTCTGTGAAACCTCCAGCTCCGCCTGGGCGAACCGGCGCTGTGCGGCGTCGAGGCCGGCCTCGGAGGTCTCAAAGACCGACTCGGCCTGCTCGAACTCGCGTTGGGAAACGAAGCCGTCTCTCACGAGCCTCTGCATCCGATCCAGCTCCAGCTTCGCCTTCCGGTAGAGGGACCGGGCGGCGGCGACGTCCGCCTTAAAGGCCGCCGCCGTCGCTCGCTTGGCCTCCAGACGGGCACGGGCTTCCTCGACGACAGACTGGCTCGACCGGACCGCCACCAGCGCCGATTCCAGCGCCGCCCGGTTCTGGTCGATCTGGGTCTTGGTCGTCTCGCGGACCAGCGGCACCTCGGCGCGAGCGGCCTGCTGGTCGGCAAGCGCCGCGGCCGCGGCGGCCCGGGCCTGGTCGACTTTCGCCTGATAGTCGCGGGGGTCGATCTCCGCCAGGACGTCTCCCTCCCGCACCGGCTGGTTGTCGCGGACGAGCAGTTTCGTGATCCGGCCCGGAACCTTGCTGCTCGCCACGGCAACCGCCCCTTCGACGTACGCGTCCTCAGTCCAGATGTGTGTGGCGGCATAGCGCCACCAGTAGCCGCCGTAGACGAGGGCGCCGATCCCCGCGACCAGCGCCGCCAGCGGGAGAAACTTCCTCCTCACCGCCCCGCCTCCCCCATCTGGATCATCTCGACGATCCGATCGAGCCTGAAGGTCCGCTCGTCCTGGCGCAGGTGGCAGAAGGCCCGAAGATAGAGATAGTCCCCCTCGCAGAGAATCTCGAGCGGCTCCACCTCGCGAACCGTCTCCATCTGCAGGGCGGAGACGTAGCGGATCTCGAGCCGGCGCCGGGCAGCGAGGGCCTCGGCGATGGGCGGCGGCAGGGCGAGGCCATCCGACTCCGGCCTCCACGGGGAGAATGGCTCAGCGGAGAGCGTGTCGGCGGTCGCCATGCCGCGCGCCCGAAGCTCTGCGACGAAGCGGCCAAGCACCTCGAGGGTGGTGTGGGCGTCGGCCAGCGCTCTGTGCTGGACCGGCGCCGGAATCCCGAGCGCTTCGGCGATCCTGCCCAGACTATTTCGGGGAAACTGGAAGTGGCGGCGGGCCAGCGCCAGCGTGTCGATCACCCGGTTCCGGAGCCGAGGCAGTCCCAGCCGGCGGCGCTCGGTATTGAGGAAAGAGAGATCGAAGGGGGCGTTGTGGGCCACGAGGATCGCGCCATCGAGGATGGGCCAGAGGCTCGGACCTATTTCGCCGAATGTCGGCGCGGACCTGACCATCTCGTCGGTGATCCCGTGAACGGCCATGGCGCCGGGGGAGATGGGATAACAGGGGTTGACCAGGCTTCCGAAGGTCGTTTCCACGTCCTCCTCTGCCCGCACCAAGCCGATCTCAATTACGCGGTCGCCGTAACGCGGGGAGAGTCCGGTCGTCTCCACATCCACCACGACCAGCGGCCGATCCAGCATGCGCGCACCCTCGGGGACCATATCACAATCGGAACGGATCACCAATCACGATCGGGTCGCGCGGTCGGCCCAGCTCAGGATTTCTTTGCTGGACCGCTCCCAGCCGTTCTCCAGCATGAGCATGTGCCCGTTTCCGGTCATCTCCAGATACTCGGCGCGGTACCTGGCGGCGATCTTCCGCTGAACCACGGGAGGCGTGATCAGATCCCGCTCTGCCCCGACCACCAACAGGGGGCAGGCGAGCCGCCGCGGGTCCACGCCCACGAGGCCAAAGGCCAGCTCGCGAGCGGCCCGGCCGGACTCGGGCACAAGCTGATCAAACGCCCACCGCCGCTGGGCCGGGGAGAGCATGTTGAAGATGAGCGCGTCGGCGGTCGCGCGGTCGGGAACCAGTGGCCGGTTGAAGAGAACAGGACCGAGGTAACGCGCGATGCGGGAGAGCACAGGCCAGCGGAGGACGACGATCCCGCGGGGAGCGGCGCTCGTCAGAAAGACCGCGGCTCGAACCCCGCCGGCTTCGGCCACCTTCTGGGCGACCAGGCCACCCATCGAATGGCCAACCAGCACCACCTCGCCGAGCACTCGAAGACAGTCGCGGACATCCTGGACGTAATCGCGGACGCCGACCAGGCCCAGGTTCGGAACCGGGCGGCTTCCGTGATGTCCGCGGAGGTTCAGGGCCCAGGCCTCCCATCCGGCCTCGGCAGAGGCTCGGAGGTAATTCGCCCAGTACCAGCTTCCTCCTCCCATGCCGTGCACGAAGAGCAGCGGCAGCCGCGCGCTCCTGCCGGACGGCGCCACCCGCTCAAGAAGAAGATCCGCGATCCGCTCCACGATCCAGCCGCTTCAAAAACACTTCCATCTCCTTGATCGCCTGCAGATCGCCGGCGGCGCGGCCCACCTCGATCCCCTTCCGGTAAGCGTCCCTGGCCTCTTCGATCCGCCCGGCCTTCTCCAGGGCCCGACCGAGCCCGCGGTGGGCCGCGGTGTAATCGGGTTTGAGGCGGATGG
>Ga0184639_10001359_pt1 | contig 10520 bp, 13 predicted proteins | sample PLM31_170_b2_FD_133155 | JGI IMG/M metagenome (GOLD analysis project Ga0184639, IMG submission 133155) | Groundwater sediment microbial communities from an aquifer in East River, Colorado, USA - PLM3-1_170_b2 | ecosystem: Environmental > Terrestrial > Soil > Riparian zone | place: USA: East... | reverse complement strand
TGTCCGCTTTGACCAGCCGGGCATGAGTAAGCTCATCATCGTGACGGCAAAGGCGGGAATGCCCATGCCTTTGGTAAAGAAGAGCTTGACCGCGTCGTTCCGGCGACCGGCAGACACGAGCTCAGTGATCTGGTTAATAAGATCATCCGGCATTGGAGGGCGACTGTCGTCGATGATGAACGGTGGCTCGAACAATACCTGCTTTTTGATCTTGGCGGGGAGCTGGCTGGTCGCTTCGAGGGCCAGGGCCGCACCGGAGGAACTACCAAACACAAACGCCGCTCCACCGGCTTCATCAATCAAGGCTTCGATGTCTTCGATCTCGCGCTCGACCGCGTACGGCTGAGTGTCGCCACTTTCGCCCCGGCCCCGGCGGTCGTAGTTGATGACGGTGAAGTGCTCCGATAGGAGCTTAGCCAGTTTCACAGTATCCGACCGGTCAGATAACGCGGAAGCCACCAGGATAACCGCCGGTCCCTTACCCGACTGTTCGAATGCGATTGGCGTACCGTCTTTCGAAGTTACTTTGCTCATAAAATTCTCCTTGTACGTTGTTACCGTTTCAGGCCTTCGCCAACTCTTCAGCCAGACGATCCAGGCTTTGGCTCCAACCCTCCTCCATCCCAGCGAGCGCTGCCTCCACTGCGGGCGCCGACTTGACAACGACTGCATGCAACGTGAGTTTCGTCTTGCCGCCCAGCTCGGCGAACGTGACGGTGTTGAGCACTTCGAGCTGGGGATTGCCTTGATCGTCCTCAAAGGCGCTGGTGGTAAAGACGAGCCGCTCGGGTTCGACGATTTCGTGAAAGACGCCCTTGGTCGGATACACAACGCCATCGGGTCCACGCATGTGAATGAGGAGGGCGCCGCCGGGCCGCACGTCCAACTCGCAGACCGGGTTCGTAAACCCCTTCGGACCCCACCACTGCGCCACGTGCTTTGGATCTGTCCACGCCTTGAAGACAAGCTCACGCGGCGCGTCGAAGATGCGCTCCATGACGAGCTCCCGCTCCGCCGTCTCACCAGTAGGGCTATTCGTCGTGGTCATGCTGCTCCTCTCTTTGGATCTCGCGCAGGTAATCGTCCAGGCGATCGAAGCTCTCGTCCCAGTGGCGGCGATAGTGTTCGAGCCATTCGGTGACGTCCTTCAGCGGCCCCCCCTCGAGCCGGCAAGGCCGCCACTGCGCCTTTCGCCCCTGCGCGATCAGCCCGGCCCGCTGCAGCACCTTGAGGTGCTTGGAGATCGCGGGCAGGCTCAGGTCGAAAGGCTCGGCCAGCTCCGTGACCGTCGCCTCGCCCGAACTGAGGCGAGCCAGAATGGCGCGACGGGTGGGATCGGCGAGGGCTGCGAAGGTGGTACTGAGGCTATCGGGGGTCATCGCCACGTATAAAACATATGTGCTAATTAGCCAGATGGTAAAATACACCCCCTTGAGTCATTTGTCAAGAGGCATTTCGCAGCCGGTATGCGGTTGCTGCCAGGAACGCTTCGCTGAAGAGGGAAAATCAAAATCCGGCGCGATGCGTGGCGGCTGGTACGTGGCCCGTGTCAAAGCCTGCCCTGCGACCACAGGGAGTGCCGAAGGGTCGAAGAGCCCGGTCACCCCCAGGGCCTGGTAGCGGCGCCACCAGCTATGAAACCAGACCCGCGACCTGGCAGATGCTCGACCGGCTGGCCCGCCAGGTGCAGGCCGATCGCCTGATGGCGATCGGAGAATTCGTCTTTCATGGTTGCCTCCCGAGATGAGCCGTTGCCGGCTGCCACGGGGGCAACGGTAAAGACGATGCGTTTAGGCCACAACCAACGACACCCGGGTGAGGAAGGTCGCCTGGGACCAACTCCGCTATAAACGATGCGCGTAGCGTGTCGGCTTGACGCGCTATTCATGTAAACGATGCTCAGTCGGCTAAATGTTTAGGATATACTGTGGCCAGACGCGCACGGTGGACGTGCACATCGCACACCTGCGCAAAATCCTCTCAGGCAGCCAGCTGAGCATTGAGACGGTGACAGGGGTGGGGTATAAGCTTGTGGCCGGGTAAATGTCCGAGAAACCGAAGAAACCCTTAGATATTGATCTGGCGGTTGAGCGCGTCCGCGAGGCCGTTCGCCCCTGGCCGAAAGCCGCGATGTTCGAGCTGGCCGAGACGGGTTTTGCCTCGCCCTTTGAGCTGCTCGTGGCCTGCATCATTTCGATACGGACGTATGACGAAGTGATGCTGCCGACAGCCCGCCGCATGTTCGCGCGCGCCCGGACACCTGAGGCCATCAGCCAACTCACTGTGAAAGAGATTGACGAACTCATCCGCCCATGCACGTTCCACGAGCGCAAGGCGCAACAAATTCACGCGCTGGCGCGGCGGGTAGCGGAGGAATACGCGGGGAACTTGCCGTGTGACTCAGAGGTCTTGCTGTCATTCGAGGGCGTGGGGCCGAAGTGCGCCAACCTGGTGCTGGGCATCGCGTGCAACGAGCCGCACATTGGCGTGGACGTGCACGTTCATCGCATAACCAACCGCTGGGGTTACGTGGCCGCCTCGACTCCGGAACGCACGATGCTCGCCCTCGAATCCAAACTCCCGCGCCAGTATTGGGTCGAGATCAATAAGCTGTTGGTTCCATTTGGCAAACACATTTGTGCGGGGGAGCGGCCCCACTGCTCCACCTGCCCCTTGCTCGATATGTGCCAACAGGTGGGCGTTAAGGCCCATCGCTAGATGCGGCCCACACCACCCGCCTGAGAATCCGCCGGGCTTCGGCGGGTTCAAAGGCTACATACAGAGCAGCAGGCCGATGGGTATTCAAGTTGTCCAAGATGACCCGGATCACGTCCGCGTCCGGATCGCGGTCGTCAGCCAGCCACTTCATCTGCCGGTTGTCAAGCGACCTGCGTCAGCCCATCGGCCTTCGGCGTCTCAAGCTGGAGTGCCGCAGGGAGCCCCGCTGCCCATGACCGGATCGCCGTCCAATTGCGCCGGTCTCCGGCCGGGGCCTGGATGATCACCATGACGAACAACACGGCCCACCACTTCAAACGGCCATATTCCAGCCGGCCACCGAAAAACCCGACGCTTGCTGGTTTGACCGGACGGGTGGCCATGAGAATGGGTCGAACATAGTTCGAAAGCCTGGCGTAGCGTTCTCTGAGAGTCAGGCGTCCTTCTTTTTCGGGCGGTTTGGGCAGTTTTTCGTCCACATACACCGGCACCCCGCCCACACTCGTTTCGCCCGTCTGCGTCAGGCTCATCCCCATGACAAACACCGCCAGTGGGATACGCCGAAACGCCTCCCGGTGTTTCCTGAGGAATCCCAAAGCGGCGCGGTGCCAGCCCATGATCATAGGACCTCCGACTACCACGCCGTCATAGGCCTCGAGGCCCTTGACCTCGCCGAGGGGCAGGACATCCACCTGCAAACCGCTCTTGGCGATCTCCTCACCCACTGCCCGGGCAACGTCAACGGTCGAACCGGCGAATGTGACGTAGGCAACAAGGATTCTCTTCATGAGAGGTTGTCCTGAAATAAAGGCTATTGGGTCAAGCCCCGGCCTGGCTTGACCGCGTTCTAGTTGACACTGAGAAAACCGAGCGAGCGCCACAACACCCGCATCACCGCGTGACCGAAATCCGGATTCAGGAATTGATTCGGACAGGTGCCTGGGATCACCGCGATGCCGTTCTCGCGGCACATCTGCGCCGCGCCCTGTGAGACGCTGGTCATGCCCGCTGCCAAGCCAGGCTTCGTTCCCATCATGCAGTGCATCCAGACGCGCTTGATACCGAGATCAACACACTGCTGGACGATTTGCTCGGTGACTTTGGGATTGGCGAGAATGAAAACCGCATCCGGCTTCTCGGGAATAGACTTCAGGTCCGGATAGCACGGATCACCCTCAAAGGTCGTCAGATGCGGATTGACCGCGCAAACAACATATCCCGCCTCCTTGAACTTACGGTAGCCCAGGTTGCAGCCCGTCTCGCGCTTATCCGAAACACCGACCACGGCGATCCTTTTCTGAGCGAGGAAGTCTTGCACGAGGGTATCAATCTTGGACATGAGAACTCCTTTCTTGTCCCTTCCATTCAAGTTTGGGCTCATGTAGCCTCAGAGGTGCAACCGGCCCCTTGGAGCGCGTTTTCAGGGCATTTGCACCCCAAAGCCGACATAAGCGCAAGTTTGAATATACTCCTGCGGCCCGCCGGCCGTACCTGAGCAAAGTCATTCGCTTCAGGGACGAAGGTCAGGCAAAGCAGCCTATGCGAGTCCGAAGCGCTGCCAGGCAAGTTCCAAATCGGATTAGATTTGTCGTGATCGCCTGATCGCATTAAAATCCAGGCTCATGTGGGCCACGAGGTGAAGCCTTGCCCAACGGCTCCGGTCTGGTAAAACAGGGGTTGTCGCTAAGATGTGCCAGCAGGTCGGCGTCAAATCGCATCGGTGACGATCAGAAAGGGTGAGTGGAAAGATGTGCCGAAGCATCAAGCAACTTCGCCACCCGGAGCAGCCTCCCACGAACGAGGAACTCCGGGCCGCCGCGCTCCAATTCGTCCGCAAGGTGAGCGGCTACCGCGCGCCCTCGAAGGCAAATGAGGCCGCCTTCAACAAAGCCGTGGCCAAGATCGCGGCGGCGACGAGGGTTTTGCTCGACAACCTGGTCGTCAGGTGATGGGTGCCGGCGATGTGCATGCAAAAGATGTCATCCAGTTTTGGATGGCCGCTTTGGCCTCACCCTCCTGCCCCCTCTCCTGACCGCTGAACTTCGCGGTCAGGAGAGGGGGTGGCCGCAGGCCGGGGGTGAGGTGTGCCAGGACGACGAGATAACAAAGAATTTACACCGCCCTCCTACAATTCCGGGCATGAACTCCCTCCGCCTCCGCCTCTTCGCCGCTTTTCTCCTCATCATCCTGCTGGTCACGCTCATCACCGGCCTCGCGCTCATCCTGCTCCTGCGCAACACCCCCCTCGTCGTGGGGCCGACGCTCACCCGTCTGAACGAAGCCGCCCGCGCCGCGCTCCGCCAGAACCCTCCGCCCCCGGATCAATCCCCCGAGGCCGCCGCGCAGTATGTGAAGCAGGTCGGCGATACGTTTGACGTGCGCGTGCTGATGACGGGCAGGGGCGGCAACGTCATCGCCGACTCCGCCGCGCCCGCCACCCCGCCGCTCAACTTGAACTTTCGCAACTCCCGCGACGACCCCGCCGCCCCCGGAGCGCGCAATGGTCGTGTGCGCGATACGGAGCGCGGGCAGTGGGTATACGTCGCGCGCCCGGCGGGAACGGATCGCGTGCTGGTATTCGCGCTGCCGGAGGCGCGCTTCCCCGCGCTCGCCTTTTTCGCCGAGAATCTCTTCCTGCCGTTGCTGGAAGCCGGGGCCATCGCCTCGCTCGTCGCGCTGGCGCTCGCCGTCCTCGTCGCGCGCTCCATCGCGCTGCCCCTGCAAAAGATGGCGGTCGTCGCGCAAGGCATCGCGCGCGGCGATTACGCGCAGACCGCGCCCGTGAGCGGCCCGGACGAAGTGCGCGCCCTCGGCCGGTCCCTCAACCAGATGTCCACGCAGGTGCAGGCCACCCAGCAGGCTCAGCGTGACTTCCTAGCGAACGTCTCGCACGAACTCAAGACCCCGCTCACCTCCATTCAGGGATTCGCCCAGGCGATGCTCGACGGCGCGGCGGACTCGCCCCAGGCGATTCAGCGCTCGGCGAACATCATCTATGCCGAGGCCGACCGGCTGCGCCGGCTCGTCGAGGGGCTGCTCGACCTCGCCCGGCTCGACGTGGGCCTCCGCGCGCTCACCCGCGCCCCGCTCGACTTGCGTCTCGTGCTCGCCGCTGTGGTTGAGAAGTTCGGCCTGCGCGCCAAAGAGAAAGGCGTGACCCTGCGCGGCGAACTGCCGCCGACGCTCCCCGCGATGGTGGGCGACGCCGACCGGCTGGCGCAGGTGTTCACCAATTTGCTCGACAACGCGCTGAAGCATACGCCTGCCGGTGGAAGCGTGGCGCTGTCTGCGGCGACAGTTCCGGGCGGAGTCGAGATCGCCGTCACAGACACCGGGCCAGGCATCCCGCCCGAAGACCTCCAGCGCGTGTTCGAGCGGTTCTATCAGGTGGACAAATCGCGTGTGCGCCCCACAGGCGGGGGCGTAGGGCTGGGGCTGACGATCACACAGGAGATCGTCGAGGCCCACGGGGGGAGCATCCGCGTGGAGAGCGTCGTGGGGCTGGGGACAAAGTTCATCGTGCAGCTGCCGCCCGCGCAGCCTGACGACACCACCGTGATCAAGCGCCGCGGCAAGACCCCGCTGGCCGACCGCTCGACCATCACCCGCCCGAGAAGTTAAATGCAAAGCCCCCTCCGACAAAATGAGGGGGCAATTTGAGGCGCGGCGCACTCGCTTGGCGAAAGCGCGGCGCACCTTGGCTGGCTGTCAGCCCGATCAATCGGGCTTCACGGTTTTAGCCCGGAGTTTCAACTCTGGGCCGGGGCTGACGTCTCTCCCGCCGGGCGCGGGGCTTTCAGCGCAGCCAACTGCGCCTCCAGCTGCGCCCGCTTGGCCTCTGCCGCCTCACGCGCCTCGTCAAACAGATCGTCGAACCGCTCGCGCGCCTGAGACTGCAAATCCCTCCCGGACATGGGGGCCAGCAGCAGCGCCGCCACCGAACCGACCACCGCGCCGCAAAACACGCCCGCGAGAAATCCCATCATTTTATTCATCGGTGAGCCTCCTTCTCTGAGTTGAACTTGGCCAGGTCATTATATGCTACGCGGTACAGGCCGTAAAGGTTTCGCGCTATAATGCCCGCCGACACGACGCCACCCTCATCCCCCGAGTGAGAAAAAATGTCCCTATTTGAATCCGTCCGCCGCCCCTTCATCTTTATGAACGCCGTCGGCCTGCACGGCGACGTGCAGACGTTGCTGCACGAGGGCGGACATGCCTTCCACGTCTTTGAAACTCAGTCACTGCCCTACACGCAACAACTGCAAGTGGGGACGGAGTTTGCGGAAGTGGCGTCCATGGCCATGGAACTGGAAGAAACAATCAACTCACTTGACAGCCGATAGTCCCTGCATTCGCTGCCTGCTATACGCTATCCGCCCATTCCGCCAATCCGTGCTTAAGGAGTTCCTATGTATCTCGCCCGCCTGCAACGCCTCAAAGCCGCCCTCGCCGCCGCCAACCTCGACTGTGCTGCCGCCATCGCCGGGCCGAACCTGTATTACCTTACCGGCCTGTCGTTTCATCTCAGAGAGCGCCCCACCGTCTTATTTTTTCCCGTGAGCGGCAATCCTGTCCTCGTCGCCGGGAGCCTCGAAGATTCGAAGATCACCGGCGGCGCGCCATGTCCCGTCCGCCACTTCGTCTACACCGACGCCGACGGGCCGGGCGCTGCCTTCCGCGAAGCCGCCCGCGCCTTGCTTCCTCCCCTGCCGCGCACTTCCGGCGGGGGAGGGCGGGGGTGGGGGCTGGGCGTGGAAGGCCGCCGCATGCGCGTCATGGAACTGCACCTCCTCGAAGAATCTTTTGCGAATCCCACGGTCGAACCGGCCGAAGAAATCTTCGCCGCGCTGCGTATGACCAAAGACGAAATGGAGATCGGCTATATGCGGCAGGCGGTGCAGATTGCCGAGCGCGCGCTCGCCGCGACCCTGCCCAAAATCCGCGCGGGAATGACGGAACGCGAGGTCGCCGCCGAACTGGTGGTGCAGACCCTCCGCGCCGGGTCGGACGCCGACCTGCCCTTCGCGCCCATCGTCGCCTCCGGCCCCAACGCCGCCCTGCCCCATGCTTTCGTGACCGACCGTGTGATCCAGCCCGGCGACCTGCTCACGCTCGACTGGGGCGCAGCCACCCGGGGCTACTTCGCCGACCTCACGCGCACGTTTGTCGTAGGCGGAGCTGGAGATGGCGAGATTGATCCCGAACTGAAAAAGATTTACGAACTGGTGAAGGGCGCGAACGCCGCCGGGAAGGCCGCCGCCCGGCCCGGCGTCACCTGCGCGAGTGTGGACGCCGCTGCTCGCAAGGTGATCGCCGGCGGAGGGTATGGCGAGTTCTTCACGCACCGCGTGGGGCACGGCCTGGGATTGGAGGGTCACGAAGACCCCTCGATGCACGGGCGCAACGAGATGCCTCTCGAAGCCGGGATGACGTTCACCGTCGAGCCGGGCATCTATCTCCCCGGCAAAGGCGGCGTCCGCATCGAAGACGACGTGGTCGTCACCGCCGACGGTTGCGAGAGTCTGAGCACGTATCCGAGGGAATTGCAAATCATCGGAGTGTGACGGGTGTCGGGTGACGTGTGACGAGAATCTCGCACGCCACCCGTCACTCGCCACTCGTCACGCTATGCCTGACCTCATGCCCGGCGCAGAGCCATTCTTCTTTCGCGGCGATTCCATCGGCGCGCTGCTCATCCACGGGTTCACCGGAGCGCCCAAAGAGATGAGCCTGCTCGGGGAGGCGCTGGCCGCCGAGGGCCACACCGTCCTCGGGATGCGGCTGCCCCAGCACGGGACCGCCGCAGAGGACATGTTCCGCTCAGACTGGCGCGACTGGTACGCCGCCGCGCTCGACGGGTATCATCTCCTGCGCGCGCAGTGCGAGACCGTTTTTCTGATGGGCCTTTCGATGGGCGGCGCGATTGCGCTGAGGATGAGCGCCGACTACCCGGCGGCCGGCGTGGTCGCCCTGAGCACGCCGAGCCAGCCTTACCACGACCGGATGGGCTGGCGCGTCAACTTCATCGGATTGCTCAGCTATCTCCAGCCCTATGTGGGCAAGCGCGCACCCGCGCCGGACGCCGCGCCCCGGCCTCACCCACGCGTGGCGTATTCGGCCTATCCCACGCGCGCCATCCCGCAGTTCCGCGCCATCATCCGCGAGGCGGCGGCTGTCCTCCCGCGCGTCACCGTCCCCGTGCTGCTCGCCCACTCGCGCGGCGACCGGCTGATCCCCGCCGAGAACATGCCGTACATCTTCGCGCACCTCGGCAGCGCCGACAAAGAGATGCTCTGGCTGGAAAAGAGCGACCACGTCATCACCGAGGATTGCGAGCGCGAGCCGCTCTTCGCGAAGATCAACGCTTTCGTGCGCGCACGCTCTGCAACCGTGGGCGCAGGCAACCCTCCCGCGGGCTGCTGAATGACGCCAAGGATGTTGGAGACGCCGGCCTGCGGGAGGGCGATCCATCTGCCACTGTTGGAGGCCGCATGCGCCTGAGCCGCGATAACCGCCTGATGGCCTTCTCGCTCTTCCTGTGGGGCCTCGGCGACGGGTTGTTCTTCTACATCAAGCCGCTGTATCTCAAAGAGCTTGGCGCGGACCCCGTCGCCATCGGCTCGATCCTCTCGCTGGCCTTCCTCGCCAACGGGCTGACGCACGTCCCCGCCGGTTACCTCGCCGACCGCTTCGGGCGCAAACAACTCCTCGTCGCCGGGTGGGTGCTGGGCGTCCTCGCCGCCGCGATAATGTACTTCGCTCGAACGCTGGACCTGTTTGTCGTCGGGCTGGTGGGTTACATGTTTACCGGCTTCGTCATCGCGCCCATCAATGCCTACGCCTCCGAAGCGCGCGGGGAGCAGAGCCTGCAACGCGCGCTCACGCTCGTCTCGGCGGGCTTTTGGGGCGGCACGGTGCTCTCGCCCGCGCTGGGCGGATGGATCGGGAAGACGTTCGGGCTGCGCACCGTGTTCGGGGTCGCCGTCGTCGCCTTCGTCGCCTCCACGTTCGCGCTCCTGCTGCTCAAGCCTCAGCCGGTCACGCCGCCGACGACCGGGGAATCGCGCTACAGACCCTTGTTCCGCAATCGGCGTTTCCTTGGCTTTCTGGGGCTGGTCTTCGTTGCGCTCGCTGCGATGCAGCTGGGCATCCCGTTCCTGCCCAACTTCGTCGCCGAAGTGCGCGGCCTCGACGTGAGCCGCATCGGCCTGCTCGGCACGGTGAACTCGCTCGGCGTGGTCGCCCTGAACCTGACCTTCGGCCAGCGCCTCCCGCGCCGCGGGTTCATGATCGGGCAGGCGCTGCTGGCGTTGTCGTTGCTGTTGATCCTCTCCACCACCGGCCTCGGGTGGCTGGGCCTGGCCTACTTCTTCCAGGCCGGATGGAATCTGTCGCGCAGCATGGCCGCCGCGCAGGTGGGGCGCGTGGTGGAGAAGCAGGAACTCGGGCTGGCCTACGGCATCCTCGAAACCGTGACGGCTACGACGACGATCCTCGCGCCGCTGACGGCCGGGTTTCTCTACGCCCGGTCGCCGGCCCTGCCTTTTCAAATCAGTTTGGGATTGATCGCCGCGACCCTGCCAGTCGTGTGGTGGCTGGCCCCCCGGCGGGACGCGCACAGCGTAGCGAGTGGCGAGCTGCGAGTGGCGAGTGACGGGTGAGGCTTCCCGCCACCCGACACACGTCACTCGAAAGGAGGAACAATGGACGCCATCATGCAATGGGGGATCAGCCTCGTGCTGGCCCTGCAGAACATCGGCGGGCTGGGAAGTGTGATGAAGTTCTTCACCTTCCTCGGC
>Ga0184639_10001358_pt1 | contig 10524 bp, 11 predicted proteins | sample PLM31_170_b2_FD_133155 | JGI IMG/M metagenome (GOLD analysis project Ga0184639, IMG submission 133155) | Groundwater sediment microbial communities from an aquifer in East River, Colorado, USA - PLM3-1_170_b2 | ecosystem: Environmental > Terrestrial > Soil > Riparian zone | place: USA: East... | reverse complement strand
GCCTCGGGGATCATCGGCAGGAAGATGCCGACCCGATCGCCTCGCGCCACCCCAAGCGCGGCCATGGCACGCGCCGCGCGATCGACCGCCCAGCGCAGCTGCGCGCGCGTGAACCGGCGCACCTCGCCGTCCTCGCCCTCCCAGACCAGGGCCATCTCATCGGGTCGGGCGCCGGCCGGTTCGTCGACCGCCATCCGTACGTAGTTGAAGCCGGCGCCGTCGAACCAGCGCGCCCACTCGATCCCCTGCGACGCGTCCAGGATCGAGCGCGGCGGCGGGTCGAAGCCAACGCCGATGTCCCGTACCGCGGCCTCCCAAAACCAGGCCGGATCGGTCACCGCCCGGGCCTGGAGCGCCTCGAGGTCGGCACAGCCCACCTCGGCCAGGAATCGCCGCAGGCGGCTCCTTTCCAGGTGGGTGGCGGTGGGGCGCCAGGCGGCGGCGGCCGTATCGGTCCCGAAGACCGGCCCGTTCACATCGCGCGCACGCCGAGCAGGTTGCGGGCGATCACCAGCCGCTGGATCTCGCTCGTCCCCTCGCCGATCTCGGTCAGCTTCGCGTCGCGGAGGTAGCGCTCGACGCGGTACTCGGTGACGTAGCCGTAGCCGCCATGGACCTGGATCGCGTCGTTGGTCACCTGGCGAGCCACCTCGCTTGCGAAGAGCTTGGCCATCGCCGCCTCGGTCGAGTACGCATCGCCCCGGTCCTTCAGCCAGGCGGCGCGATAGACGAGCAGGCGCGCCGCGTCGATCTGGGTGGCCATGTCGGCAATCTTGAAGGCGACCCCCTGGAAGGAGGCGATCTGCCTTCCGAACTGCTCGCGCTGCGTGGCATACGACGAGGCTGCCTCGTAGGCGGCCTGCGCCAGCCCCAGCGCCATGGCACCGATCCCGATGCGACCACCATCGAGGGTCTGCAGGAAGAGCCGATCGCCCTCGCCCTCGGGGCCGAGCAGGTTTTCGTCGGGGATCCGGCACCCCTCGAAGAGGAGCTCGCCGGTGTTGCTGGCGTGCAGCCCCATCTTCTCCTCCATGCGACCGATGGAGAAGCCGGGCGTCCCGGACTCGACGATGAAGGCACTGATCTTCCCGCTGTCGGCGTTGCGATCGGTCACCGCGGTCACGATGTAGGTGTCGGCCACGCCCGCATTCGTGATGAAGCGCTTGCTGCCGGTCAGCACCCAGGCATCCCCGTCGCGGCTGGCGCGCGTGCGCGTGCCGCGCGAGTCCGACCCGGCGCCCGCCTCGGTCAGACCGTAGGCGCCGAGCTTGGCGCCGCTCGCCAGCGGCCGCAGGTAGCGCTCCTTCTGCTCGAGGGTACCGGCGGCGTAGAGCGGGGCGCAGCCCAGGCTGGTGTGGGCGCTGACGATGATGCCCACGCTCCCGGAGACGCGCGACAGCTCCTCGATGGTGATCGCGTAGGCCAGCGTGTCGAGCCCCGTCCCGCCGACCGATTCCGGATATGGGACCCCCAGCAGGCCCAGCCCGGCGGCCTTGCGGATGATCTCGGAGGGAAACTCGCCGCGGCGCTCCATCTCGTCCGCCACCGGCCCGATCTCGCGCTCGGCGAAGTCGCGAACGGTGCGCCGGATCTCTTCATGCTGCGGGGAGAGGGCAAAGTCCATCGGTCAGGCGAGTCTATCAGCGACCGCGCCCGTGCTCCTGCGACTCGCCTCAGCCCGCGCGCAGGACAACCACCTCGGTGGGTCCGGACTTCCCCTTCAGGGCCAGCGACCGATGTTCAAGGCCGCTCACGCTCAGGTGGGCCGCATCGGCAGCCGCCGTGGTGACCAGCAGCTCACCCGCCCCCGCGGCCGAGGCAAGGCGGGCCGTCACGTTGACCGGGTCGCCCAGGGCGGTCAGCTCGACCATGTCGCCCTTGCCAACGGTGCCGAAGTAGGCCACTCCGGTGTTCACCCCGCCTCCGACCGGCAGCCACGGAGCAGCCGTGTCGTTGCCGGTCGCCGACAGCAGGGCACGCCCTGCCTCGATGGCCCGCTGGGCGTGGAGCTCCCCGGCCAGGGCGGGGACGAAGATCCCGATCACTTCATCACCGACAAACTTGTCGACGATCGCGTCACGCTCGATCAGCGCCTGGGACGCCACCTGGAAGTATCGGTCCATCAGCGCGCGGAATTCGGCTGGGCGAAGGGACTCAGCCAGCGGGGTGGATGCCCGGACATCGGCAAACAGCAGGCTGCACTCGATCTCTGCCCCAGACCGATGCTTTGAGATATAGGCAAAGCATCCCCGGCAGTACTTGGGATTCATGGGCCACGGCCCGACTCCGATGCGCCGCATCACAGCGCCGCCAACCCCGCCGAACGGCCGCGTGCACAGCTTGCAGCGTGGTTGGCTCGGCAGCCGACGCCAGAAACGGCGCAGGTGCCGGACGGGATGGTTGGTCCCGGTCAGGAGCCCCCGGCTACGCTCCTCGTCTTGCGCATGGTGCCTGGCATCGCCCGGATCGACGGGGCCGGTCATGGAGGGGTCCAGTCTAGAACGGCAGCCTCGATGCGTCGTGCTCCGAAGGCGCCATTGTGCGCCCTCCTATACTTCCGGAACGCTGAGGGTGCGCGATTGCCACAGGTCGACGTTCGGCTTGACCACATCACCAAGCGCTTCCACGAGGTCGTGGCGGTCGACGACCTGTCGCTGGAGATCGAGCGCGGTGAGTTCTTCTCGATGCTCGGCCCCTCTGGCTGCGGGAAAACGACGACGCTGCGCATGATCGGCGGCTTCGAGGAGGCGAGCGCCGGCACCATCTACCTGGGCGACGCCGATGTCACCGGCCTGCCGCCATTCAAGCGCGACGTCAACACCGTCTTCCAGAACTACGCCCTCTTCCCCCACCTCAACGTCTACGAGAACGTCGCCTTCGGGCTGCGCCGCAAGAAGGCCAGCGACGCCGACATCAAGACCCGCGTGGCCGCCATGCTGGAGCTGGTCGAGCTGCCCGGCTACGAGGCCCGCAAGCCATCGCAGCTGTCGGGCGGGCAGCAGCAGCGCGTGGCCCTGGCCCGCGCGCTCATCAACCACCCCCGGGTCCTGCTGCTGGATGAGCCGCTTGGCGCGCTCGACCTGAAGCTGCGCAAGCAGATGCAGCTGGAGCTGAAGCGGATCCAGACCGAGGTCGGCATCACCTTCATCTACGTCACCCACGACCAGGAAGAGGCGATGACGATGTCGGACCGGATCGCGGTCATGCGAGCCGGGCGAATCGAGCAGTTGGGGAATCCCGAGGAGCTCTACGAGCGACCCACCACCGCCTTCGTGGCCGGTTTCCTCGGCGTCTCGAACCTGCTTGAGGGCGAGGTTACGGGCCAGGACGGCTCGCTCGTGACGGTGCGCCTAGGCGACGGGACGCTGCTCCGCGCGCCGTCGGACGGCGTGGCCGCGTCCGGGGCCGTGCGCGTTGGCGTCCGGCCCGAGAAGCTGCGCGTGGATGCCAGCGCGGAGGGTGGCGCGACCGACGGTCTGAACGCCCTCGCCGGCATCGTCCTGGACGCGAGCTATATCGGGGTCAGCACCCAGTACCTGATCCAGACCGGCGAGGGGCATCGGCTGACGGTCTATGCCCAGAACCTGGACACCGCCGGGGCGGCGGAGCTGCTGGCCGACGGCCAGCGCGTCCAGCTCACATGGAAGCCACAGCACACATTCGTAATCAGCGGCCCGGCCGAGCACGTCGCCGGCGATCCGCACATGTCCGAGGAAGGAGACACCGATGAGTGACCTGGAGCGCCGTAGTCGGATCGAGCTCAGCATCGACCAGGTGATGCGGCGTGACCTGATCACGCGTCGGACCTTCATGGGCCGCGCCGGGAGGGGCGGCGTGGCGGTCGGGGCGCTATTGACGCTTCCCGGGCTGCTTGCCGCGTGCGAGCCGGCGGCCGCGGCCAAGCTCAAGTGGCTCAACTGGCCGCTCTACGTCGACCTCTCCGACGACGAGAGCAGCTACCCGAGCATCGTGGAGTTCACTGCCCAGACCGGGATCGAGGTCGAGTACAACGAGGGGCTGCTCGACAACGCAGACTTCCTGGCGAAGTACGCCCCCGACCTGCGGGCCGGCAACAACACCGGCTGGGACATCATGTCGCCCGGCGGCTGGGTGGTGGAGCGGATGGCCCGCCTGGGCTGGCTCGAGGAGATCGACCACTCGAAGCTGCCGAACTGGACCGAGCACTGCGCCGACTACGCCAAGGGCCTCTGGTTCGACCCGGACAACAAGTACAGCCTGTGGTGGCAGGGCGGCATCACCGGCATCGCGTACGACCCGAACCTGACGGAGAAGGAGATCACGACCTTCGACGACCTGCTCGATCCGGCCTTCTCCGGGCGGGTCGGCGGCTTCAGCGACATGCGCGACATGTTCGGGCTCACTCTGCTTTCGCTCGGCGTGGAGCCGGCGAACGCCACCGTCGCCGACGTCCAGCGCGCCCAGGACAAGCTGCTCGACGTGCCCGACAACCACTACCGTGGCTTCTACGGAAACGAGTACTACGACGAGCTGTCGGCCGGCAACCTGGCCATCAGCGTGGCGTGGTCCGGCGACATCAGCCAGATGAACCTCTACGACAACGACAAGGTCAAGTTCATCGTGCCCGAGTCGGGCGGCATGCGCTGGAACGACAACCTGGTGATCCCCAAGGGCGGGGCCAACCTCGACAACGCCCACAAGCTCATGAACTACTACTACGACCCGGCGGCGGCAGCCATGCTGTCCGAGTGGGTCGGCTACTTCACGCCGGTGAAGGACCTCGACGACAAGATCCTCGAGGACGCCGAAGCGGCCCGCGCCGACGACCCGGAGTGGGCCGACACCCTCGAGGCGATGGCCCCGACCGTCATTCCCTCACCGGACCAGACGGCCAACACCTACGCCGACAAGCAGCTGAGCGAGGAAGAGGAGAGGGAGTGGAACGACCTCTTCGAGCCGGTCCTCGGCGCATGACCGGCCGCTGAGCCGCTCGACCTCCCCCGGGGCGATCTGAGTGCCTTCGCGGAGCCGCGGGCTGACTCCACTGCTGCTGCTGCTCCCCGGCGGGGGCTGGCTGGTGGTCTTCTTCGCCGTGCCAATGGCCTTCATGCTGCTCGTCTCGCTGCAGCAGGGGACCTTCGACACCGGCTACCAGCTGACCTGGAACTTCGGCATCTATCCCGAGGTGATCGTCCGGTACTGGGACCTGTACGTGCGGTCGACCGGCTTCGCGCTGGCGGCGACCCTGCTCACGCTGGCGATCGGGTACCCCGTCGCCTACACCATCGCCTTCCGCGGCGGCCGGCTGAAGAACGCTCTGCTCCTCCTCGTGGTGCTCCCATTCTTCGTCAGCTTCGTGATCCGCACGCTGAACTGGCGGATGATCCTGTCCGACAACGGGATGATCTTCGGGTTCCTCAAGGACCTCGGCCTGCTGGAACCGAACTTCCACTTCCTGGCCACACCGGCATCGGTGATCTTCGGGCTCACGTACAACTTCCTGCCGTTCATGATCCTGCCGCTGTACGTCGCCATCGAGAAGATCGACCGGCGGCTGATCGAGGCCGCGACCGACCTCTACGCCAGCAGGATGCAGGCCTTCTGGCGCGTGACCTTCGTGCTCTCCCTCCCCGGGGTCGTGGCAGGCTCCCTCCTCACATTCATCCCCGCGGTCGGCGACTTCATCACCGCCGAGGTGATCGGGTCGGGCAACCCCGAGGTCTTCATGGTCGGCAACATCATTCAGCGCAAGTTCCTCGAAAGCCTCGACTACCCCGCGGCAGCGGCCCTCTCCTTCGTGCTGGTCGCGCTGGTGATGGCGCTGGTCACCGTCTACACCCGGACCGTCGGCAGCGATCGGCTCGCCGGTTGACGTGGCGATGACGACGGCCACCGCCTTCGCGCCTCGCGGACCCGGGCTGGGCGTGCGCCTGCGCAACCTGCTTCTGCCGGCTTTCACCGGCCTCCTGCTCCTCCTCCTGTTCTCGCCGATCGGCGTGATGATCGCGTTCAGCTTCAACGACCCCGCCGGGCGGCAGAACATCACCTGGCAGGGCTTCACGCTTCGCAATTACGTCGACGTGTGGGGCCGCTCCGAGATCACCGACGCCATGACGACCAGCCTGGCGGTCGCCACGATCTCGACGATCGTCGCCACCACGTTCGGCACGATGATCGGGCTGGCGCTGACCCGTTTCGAGTTCCGCGGGCGCTGGATCATGAACCTGCTGATCTTCATCCCCATCACTGCGCCGGAGATCATCCTCGGAGCGTCGCTGCTGACGCTGTGGGTCAGCTTCGACGTGGAGCGAGGCTTCCTGACCATCGTGGCGGCACACATCATGTTCAATATCAGCTTTGTGGTCGTGACCGTGCGCGCCCGGCTCGCCGGCTTCAATCGATCCCTGGAGGAGGCCGGCATGGACCTCTATGCCGATGGCCGAACAACCTTCTGGAAGGTCACCTTCCCGATCATATTTCCCGGGATCCTGTCAGCCGCGCTCCTTGCCTTCGCGCTCTCGATCGACGACTACGTGATCACCAGCTTTTCGGCCGGACACACGGTGACCTTCCCGCTCTGGGTCTTCGGCGCCAGTCGCGTCGGGATCCCGCCGGAGGTGAACGTGCTCGGGACGCTCATCTTCATGGTCGCGTTTGTCTTCATCGGGGTACAGCTCTGGGCGCAGCGTCGCCAGGGCCGCACCGCCGAGGCCGCGCCGGTGACCATGGTGGGGCGGTAGGCCGATGACGCAGCTGACCGGTGGCCCGATCATCGACGAGCGTGTCGACGACAGCTCTCTCTGGCTCGCGCGGCGCGCCGGCGTGCCGGCGGTCTGGGCGCGCTACACGGACCTCGTGGTCGAGCGTGGCATCGGCTCATGGGTGGAGACGATCGACGGGGAGCGCTACCTGGACTACACCTGCGGGATCGGGGTCACCAATACGGGCCACGCCCACCCGCGCGTGGCGGCCGCCATCGCCGAGCAGGCGGCGAAGATCATCCACGCCCAGCAGAACATCCTCTACCACAAGCCCGGCCTGGAGCTGCACGAGCGGCTGCCACGCACCTTCCCCGGGCTGGGTGACGGTGAGCAGGCGGGCCTCTTCCTGTCGAACTCGGGTGCCGAGGCAATCGAGGCGTCGGTCAAGCTGGCCAAGTACGCCACGCGACGGCCGGCGATCATCGCGTTCCGGGGCGGGTTCCACGGCCGCACGCATGGCGCGATGGCGCTCACCAGCTCCGGGGTCAAGTACCGCGGCCACTTCGAGCCGCTCCTGGGCGGGATCCATTTCGCCCCGTACCCCTACGTGCTGCGCAACCCGAGCGGTCGCAGTGCCGACGAGGCCGTGGCCTTCAGCCTGGCCGGCATAGAGGAGCTGTTCGCCACCGTCGTCTACCCCGATGACGTGGCCGCCTTCCTGGTCGAGCCGATCCTGGGCGAGGGCGGTTACGTCGTGCCGCCTGACACCTTCCTGCCCGCGCTCCGTGAGCTCGCCGATCGGCACGGCATCCTGCTCATCGTCGACGAGGTGCAGTCGGGGATGGGCCGCACCGGGCGCATGTGGGCGACGGAGTGGACGGAGGCACGGCCGGACATCGTGGTGGTGGCCAAGGGGATCGCCTCGGGCATGCCGCTGTCGGGGATCATGGCCCGCGGCGAGCTGCTCGACCGATTCGGCCCGGGCGCCCACGGCGGAACCTACGGCGGCAACGCGGTCGCCTGCGCGGCGGCGGTCGCCACGCTGGACGTGATCGAATCCGAGGGCCTGCTGGCCAACGCCGTGCGGCAGGGTGAGCAGCTGCTCATCGGGATTCGGGCTGCCGTCGACGTCCGTGCGAGCGTGGCGGAAGTGCGTGGGCGGGGCCTGATGATCGGCATCGAATTCGCCGAGGGCGATGAGCTGATGCCACGGCCGGACCTGGCCAAGGCGCTCATGCGCGAGGCCTTCGAGCGCAAGCTCCTTCTCCTCACATGCGGCACCTATGGGCAGGTGGTGCGCGTCATCCCGCCGCTGGTGACCACCGACGACGAGGTCGACCTTGCCGTGCGCGTGATCACGGAGTCGCTGGACGCCATCGGCGCCTGACCACCGGGCGGCGCTCGCCAGGCTCTAGGTTTCCGCGACCTCGGGCGAGATGCGCCGGTAGCGCGACCCGAACCAGAGGAGCGGCTCCCCGTCCTCTTCGAACCCGGCCGACACGATCTCCCCGACGAAGATGGTGTGGGTGCCGGTCGGATACGAGGCGTTGAGCCGGCAGTCGAAGTAGGCGATCGAGCCGTCCAGGATCGGCGAGCCGGTCTCCGCCTCGTGCCAGGCAGTGTCGCAGAAGCGCTGCAACTTGGCCGCGGTGGTCGGCAGCGCGAAACACTCGGCGATCGCCTGCTGGCCGGAGCCGAGCACGCTGACCGCGAACGAGTGGCTGCCGACGATGGCGACGTGCGTCTCGCTGCGCCGGTTAATGCTGGCCATCAGCAGGGGCGGATCGACGCTGATCGAGGCGATCGCGTTGGCCGTCATCCCCGCCAGAAGCGGCCCGTGGCGGGCGGCCACCACCGTCACCCCGGTGGCGAAGCGACCCATCATCGAGCGCAGCGAGTGCTCGGGCTCATCCGTCACGGGCGAGGCGGCCATCGGTCAGCGATAGCGCTCCAGGCGTTCGACGATGGCGTTGGCGACCGCCCAGTCCTCGGCGCTGGGCTGGCGACCGCGGTGCAGGTGGACCAGCGGCACGCTGTTCCACGAAGGCCCGTCGACGTGCGGGATGTGCGTCGCCAGGTCGCCGCGGTCGAGCACCGCCACGATCGTCGCGCCGCGATCCGCTCCGCGTGCCAGGGCACGAGCGAGGGAGTCCGCGAACTGCTCGGGAGGGCCAAACTCCTGCGCAATGCGCATGGCGATCAGGCCGGCCGTGGGCGGCAGGATCGGGCCGACGTCCTCCTTCACAGCCATCCGAGCATCCGGAAGAGCCAGCCGAAGAAGGTGAAGCTGCCGAGCAGCGCGAAGCCCACCACCGCCAGCACCAGCGCGAAGCCGATGGCGTTGGCCCAGGCCGGGACGCCCGCCACCACTCCTGTTGCCGAGCCCTGCGCCAGCCAGACAGCCAGCGCGTCGCCGTCGACCCGCAGTTGGACGTCCTCGTCCAGGGGCACGATCACCAGGCGCTCTCGTTCGCCGTCGCCCGGTTCCGCGGTGAGCAGGGCGCGGGGCTGATCCGCTTCACGCACCAGCATGGCGTGGTTGCCGAGTGCGTTGGTCAGCGGCTGCGCCTCGAGGCGACCGGCCATGCCCAGGGGGATCGGGCCGGATGAACCCTCCATCGGGCGAGGATAGCAGCCGTCAGGCTGCGAACAGCGCCAGGGCCGGGGCGAGGGCGGCGATCGTCTCGACCGTGATCGGGTCGAGCACGAGCTGGACGTGGCCGACCCCCTCGGCGCTGAAGGCGCGAAGCGCGGCAGCGAGCACTTTGGGGTCGCCGGAGATCGGCTTTACATCCGGTTGCTTCAGGTCGCCGAGGCTGCGTCCGTGCGCACCCGGAAAGGCCACGAAGAGGGCGAGCGTGCGCTCCACCTCGGCCGGGGCGCGGCCGGCCACACGGCAGGCAGCATCGATGGTCTCGCGCAGCTCTCGGTAGCCCTCCACGCTGTTGTCGAACCAGGTGAACCACGCGTTCCAGGCCTGGACATGCGGCAGCGTGATCGAGAGCATCCGCTCGCCCATCGAGCCGACCATCAGGGGCGGTCCCTCCCCGTGGCCGTGCCGCGGGCCGCGCGGTACCAGCTCGCAGTCGTCGAGCTGGTAGTAGGTTCCGTGGAAGTCACAGCGGCCGTCGGCGAGCAGCGTGCGAACGATCGTGAAGGCCTCCTCGAAGCGGCTGACCCGATGGTCGAAGGGGAAGCCGTAGGCTCGGTACTCGGCCTCGTTCCATCCCGCGCCGAGGCCAAGGATCAGGCGCCCGCCGCTGATCTCGTCGAGCGTGGCCGCCTTCTTTGCCAGCATCGCCGGGTTGTGAAAGCTGGCGGACGCCACCAGCGGCCCGATCTCCACGCTCTCCGTGACGGCCGCGATGGCGGCCAGGGTCGTCCAGGCCTCCCACGGTCCGCGGGGCGGGAGCCCGTCGCCGCGGTAGAGGAGATGATCGCCAACCCAGATCGAGTCGAGCCCGATTTTCTCAGCGGTGCGAGCCATCTCGCGCAGCTGCGGCCAGCGCGCCACGTACTCGACCTCGGGCAGTTGCACGCCGACCTTCATCAGGCGACCCGCTTGCGCTTCTTGCTGACGTAGTCGACCAGGACGTATTCGCCGAGCCGCTCCGGCTCCACGTAGAAGGCGCGACCCCGGTTGATGCGGCTCATCAGGTCGACGAACTCCGACAGGTAGCGCGATCGCTCGAGCATGAAGGTGTTGATCACGATCCCGTCGCGGGTGGCGCGCCCCACCTCGCGCAACGTGGACTGCATGGTGCGCATGGTCGGCGGGTAGGCGAACTCGACCTGGCCGTTGGCGATGTGCGCGGTCGGCTCGCCATCGGTGATGACCACGATC
>Ga0184639_10001357_pt1 | contig 10526 bp, 6 predicted proteins | sample PLM31_170_b2_FD_133155 | JGI IMG/M metagenome (GOLD analysis project Ga0184639, IMG submission 133155) | Groundwater sediment microbial communities from an aquifer in East River, Colorado, USA - PLM3-1_170_b2 | ecosystem: Environmental > Terrestrial > Soil > Riparian zone | place: USA: East... | reverse complement strand
ATGTGCGCCGGGCCCATGTCGGCGTTGCAAGCGAGCGGTGTGTCCTTGAAGCGCGCCTGCTGCCGCTCGCGCGCGGTTGTCACCCGTTGACGAATTACCTCGCTTGACTCTCCGACCCGATCGCCAGCCAACTTCTCATACTCGACGCGCGGCACTTCGACGTGGATGTCAAAGCGATCCAGCAGCGGCCCGCTGATGCGCTTCTGGTAGCGCGTGACCACCGCCGGCGAACAGGTGCAATTGTGGGTCGGATCACCCCAGTAGCCGCATGGACATGGATTCATCGCAGCGATCAGTTGAAAGTTTGCGGGGAAGGTTAATGTCCCCGACGCGCGACTTATCGTTACCTGATGATCCTCCAACGGCTGGCGCATCGATTCGAGCGAGCGTTCATCGAACTCAGGCAGCTCGTCAAGAAAAAGAAGCCCCCTATGAGCCAGTGAAATTTCGCCCGGACGCGGCACTTTGCCGCCGCCGACCAGGCCGGCGTGGCTGGCTGTATTCTGATATACCAAGCTTTGCATTCGTCTTTTAATTCTACCACACAGGACGGCTTACCTCGAAGCCGATGGGCCGACCGGCGTAGCGCATCCAGCAGGGCACAGAGCCGCGATTAAGGCCAGGGACGGGGTTTTTGGGGGGAGCGAGATAGGCTGTAGGGCAGCTAGCGGCCTTTTTCGTTTGCCGTGATTGGCGCGCGGGTTGTCCTAGTGGCCGCGTAGCGCGTCCAACAGACTGTGGGCGCGGCAGCACAACGCCCGGCCTAGAACGGGACGCTCGGTTCGTTACCGGGCGTTTTGCTTTTAGTAAGGATCGAGGCCTCAATCATGGTCAACGCATTTCGGGCTGCGAACGCATCTCAGAATAACCCAAAACATACGAAATCTAACCCACAGCCAACCGTGACCGTGATAGTATTGCGCTATTGTGGATTGGTCCCACACGGAGAATCAAAGCATGATTGCCAAAGTCGGACGCTATGCTTTCCTTTTCGGTTTAGGGTTAGGCGCGTTCTGTGTTGTCGGCGGTCTATTTATCAGGCAGCCGAACGTGGCCCTGGCTGGGCTGTTCTTGATCGGCTCAGTCTGGGCGGCAGGTCAGGGGGTGTTGCGATACCGAACGAAACGGCCAGCGAGACAATTCCTTCTAGCCTCGGCTGGGCTTCTCGTGATAGGACTATTCGCGTTCTCGTCCGGCAGTCGAAACATCGAGCAGACGGAGCACAGTCCCGAAAGTCCGACCGAAGCGCCCATAGCGACAACAGTGCAGCAGCCAACAGAAACACCCCAACCGACCCTGACTGCTACACCGCAGCCCACGCGAACGCCCAGGCCGACGAACACGGCTAGACCGACCGACACACTGGAGCCAACTGCAACAGCGACGAAGCCGCCGATGAAAGCACCCCCAACCGTGACCAAGCCCGCGCCGACGAACACGCTCCCGCCTGCACCTACTGCGACGCAAGTACCGCTGACTGCAACACCTCAACCGGTCGCTAACTGTGATCCTTCATACCCCGATGATTGTATCCCACCACCGCCGCCAGACTTGGACTGCGGCGACATTCCGTACAGGCGATTCAGGGTGCTATCACCAGACCCACACGGGTTTGACGGCGATAATGACGGCATTGGATGTGAGCGTTAGTGGGTTGTTGGATGGTGTGAGAGAGTATCGGTTACAGTGTCCGTGCAGCGTGTCCCGCGGGACAAGGCAGTTTGGCCCTAACACACATTCCCGGCGACGGCCGGGCGTTTTGCTTTTGTGGAGCATGGGTGTAGACTTTTGCCACTGCGACTTACCGCGCCGGTTTTCAGAGGCTCCTTGCCTGTTGTGCGGTCCCTTGGACAGCGCGCCTTGCCTCACCCGGCGGCTGAACTGCGTGGCGTTAGCCGCTTCAGCGGAAGACAGAAATAGTAAACGAACAGCGATCGCGTTACTACTTGCGGAAGCACTTTGCTAATTTCGACTTCTACACATGTTCGCAAGCGACTACGCCGACTTTGACCTCGAAATCATTCGCATTGCCCGGGGCAGATACCAGGCCCGGGTCATCGAATCCCCCGCTGGCCAGGCCTCGGCCGAATTTCGGCGCCCCTTCTCGGATCTCGAACTCGAAAACTTCGTCCTGAAGATCGGCCGGACGCGCACCGGCACGCGCCGCCTCAACTCGCCCGAGATGCAGGCGGCCGAATCGTTCGGCAAGAAACTGTTCGACACCGTCTTTCGAGAGGGTGTGCGCGAGTGTCTGACCTCGTCCCTGCACCAGGTCGACCGGAATGAGATTCCCGGCCTGCGGCTCAGACTGCGGCTGGTGGGCGTGCCGGAGTTGGCCAACCTGCCGTGGGAGTATCTGTATCACGCGACGTTGCGGCGCTTCATCGTCCTCTCCGCGCAGACGCCAATTACACGCTATACCGATCTGCCACGCCCGGTGACCCCGCTGTCCATCGCTGCCCCGCTGCGGCTGCTGGTGATGATTGCCGGCCCGTCCGACTATCCACCGCTCGATGTCGATCAAGAAAAAGCGAAACTGGAGGCTGCGCTGCGCCATCTGGAGCAGCACGGCTTGATCAAGCTGGAGTGGTTGGAGAAAGCAACGCTGTCCGCACTGCAACAACGCCTGCGCAAGGAGCCGGTGCATCTCTTCCACTTTGTCGGCCACGGTGGGTGGGATGAACAGGCGCATGATGGTGTGCTGCTGTTCGAGGACGAACAGAGGCGCGGCCGGCAGGTGAGCGCGAACCACCTCGGCACGATTCTGCGCGATCACAAATCGCTGCGATTGGTCGTGCTGAACGCCTGTGAAGGCGCGCGCACCTCGCCGACCGATCCGTTCGCGGGCGTGGCCAGTACGCTGGTTCAGCAAGGCATCCCGGCGGTCGTCGCGATGCAGTTCGAGATCACCGATCGCGCCGCGATTGAGCTGGCCCACGTCTTCTATGGGTCGCTAGCCGATGGTTACCCTGCCGAGGCGGCATTGGCCGAGGCCCGTAAAGCCATCTTTGCTTCCGGCAACGATGTAGAGTGGGGCACACCAGTATTGTATTTGCGCGCTCCAGATGGTCGATTGTTTGATATGAGCATACAACCACTTCTAGAAGCGAAGCACATTGCACAGCAAAAGACTGAAAAAGAACGTCTTACGCGCGAACAGGCCGAGCAAGAACGACTGGCACAGGAAAGAGCTAAAGCCGAACGACTTGCAGCACAGAAAGCCGAAGCAGAACACATCGCGAGAGAGAAAGCAGGGCAACAACGACTGGCGCAGCAGAAAGCGGAAGCGTATCGACTTGCAAAACAGAAGGCTAGAGAAGAACAGGTAGCACAAAAGAAAGCGGAGCGGGAACGACGGACACGGGAGAGAACCCAAGCAATCGCCGCAGTAACTCACCGACTAAGAACGATATTCACCAGAAACCGGATTCTTAGCGGATTGGTTGGTCTTGGGGCGTTAGTCGGGCTGTTTGTGATTGTCAATGGAGTACTTAATGGAAACGACGTGCTTAGTGTTTCTGCCACACAGACTGCCGAAGCCATTGCTAAGTTGCCTAATACCCCAAGACCAACTGCTACATCGAGACGTACACCAACCTATACAACAACTCCCAGACCAACATTAACGGCTACTGCTACGGCCACTCGGCCACGTCCAACGGCTACTTTAACGGCTACGCGACCACGCCCAACTGCTACTCTTGCGCCAGCTCAGCCAACAATTAATGTCAACTCTTCTACGCCAGAACCTTCTATTTCACCGAATGAGACATACGTCTATCAAGTAAGCCTAGTTCAAGAACCTGGACCTTTCAACTATGATACTTACGGATCGGTAACTATATCTCTATGTTACCCCAATCCTCAACTTAACTTCAGGTTCTTTTTCTACGTTAGAAATTTAGATCCGTCAGATTATGATTTGATGGGCGTTTCTGTCGAGGTTGATGGAGTCGCCTATCCTGATAAATTTCGTCAAGAATCGCCGGGTTATGATCAGTCACAGAACTACTGGGTACTCTGGCATATAGAGGGCAGGCCATTTGATATGCTATCACAGCGCGGTGCCTACACGCTGAGGATCGCCGCTAGAGACAAGACCGGGGTGTGGCACGTCTTTCCAGGGGAATCGATTAACTTTTCAGTTGAAACTTGTCAATAGTCATGCCGGCTACTAAGAAACTGACGGTCAGGCAAGTGTGCGACGAGTGAAGAGAAGACGCTGCTGAGGGACATAACGTGGCACGAGAGGCAGGGGTGAGGCGGAAGCGAGGCAATTGAAACACATCCGGAGCGCAGACGCGGAAACACAATAGACTCTCCGCAGCGCATAGCTGTGGAAAGCGTCACTCACAGAATGCCGCGTCGTGGTAAGAGCGCTAAGCGGAGGCGGGCCTGACTGTGAAGCCCAGTTGTTTGGCCTTGCGCTTCAGGTTGCGAATCGCCCGCTCACGATACTTCACGTCGTAGTAGTCTTCACCCAAGTCTCGATACTCAGTTCGATTCTTGAGCATGGCGTACACGATGCGCGCCACCATCCGCCGATAGAACGCCCCCAACACGCTCTTGCTCTGGGTCAACGAATAAGCCGCCATGCGAAAAGCATGATTGGCCGGACTCTGAGCCTTCTTCGTCCCAGTGCGCAGCGTCTTGCCACCGGACTTGTCCTGATACGGCGCCAGGCACAGCCACGAGGTGAAGTGCTTGACCGTCGGCCAGGGCGACATGTCGGTCCCAACCTCGGATAAGATCGTCTGGGCTAAGGAGGCCGTTATGATCAAACGGCTCGCTTTGTCGCTGCTCTTGGGCATAAGCGTTACCGTAGCTGTGCCGAGTGTTGCGCGTTCAACCTTTGGCGCGTCCTCAACGGCGCTGATTTCGGCCGTATACTACGACACTTACCTCCCTAACGAGCCAGATGAGTCATTCCGCCTCACGAATGTCTCGGCTAGCAACGTTGATCTGACGAACTGGACGGTCACGGATGGCGAGGGCACTATCACGCTGACCGGGAGCATCAGCCCGGGCGCCAGTATGTGGATCGCGAACACCGCCGTCAGTTTCAGGCTCGAATTCGGCTTCTCGCCGGCCTACGAGTACGGTACCGACTCCGATCCTGCCGTGCCCGACTTGGCACGCAGCGGCAGCCTGTCGTTGGGCAATGCCGGCGACGAGTTGATCTTGCGGGACAACGCGGGCACGATCATCGATTCAGTCGTGTGGGAAGGAGGCAATCCGGCCGGGACGGGATGGAGCGGGACTTCCATCACCCCCTACGACCAGGGATTCTTCGGCATCGAGGGGCAGATCCTCTATCGAAAACTCAGCCAACAGACCGGCCGGCCTGTTCCAGATACCGACACCGCCGCCGACTGGGCCCAGGCGACCGACGACAACATCAACGGCAAGAAAGTTCAGTACCCGGGCTGGGACCTCGACCGCTACTTCGAAACAGCCGAGTTCACGCAGACGGCGACTATCACCTACCTCATCGCGCCGGACAACATCTTCCTCAGCGTCCGGCAGGCGATCAGTTTGGCCACCAACAGCATCCGCTACGAAGGCTACACCTTCGACAACGCCGAGTTGGCTGAGACGCTGGCTGAGCGTGCCGCGGCCGGGGTGAGCGTCACCGTCCTCCTGGAAGGCGCTCCGGTCGGCGGCATCCAGGACCAGGACAAGTGGGTGTGCCAGCAGATCGAGAACGCCGGCGGGCAGTGCTGGTTCATGATCAACGACGATACGACCACGCCGGTGATCCATGACCGCTACGCTTTCCAGCATGCCAAGTTTATGATCATCGATGACCGGTGGCTGCTGACCGGCTCTGAGAATCTCAACTACTCGTCGATGCCATCGGACAACAAAGCTGATGGGACATCCGGCAATCGCGGCATCTGGCTGTGGACCGATGCCAGCGGACCGCGCTCTCATGCGCTGGATGTCTTCCAGCACGACTTCGATCCGGCCAATCACCGCGACCTGAGACGGTGGAGCGCGGCGGACCCAAAGTATGGCGCGCCGCCGCCGACGTTCACAGTCAGTTATGCCTCGGGCGGAAGCAGTTACCCGGTTCAGTTCCCGGTGCCGTTCGTCCTCTCCGGCAGCCTATATTTCGAGATGGTGCAATCGCCCGACAACTCGCTCCGTGACAGCGATGCATTGCTGGGCATGGTCGCCCGAGCTGGCAATGGCGACCGGGTTTTAGTCGAGCAACTCTACGACTACAAATACTGGGGGCCGACGAGTAGCACACCCATCACTGACCCCAACCCACGCCTGGAAGCCTACGTCGACGCCGCCCGGCGTGGCGCCGCCGTGCGCATCCTGCTCGACTCAGCCTTCAACGCTGCGCTTGACCCGCGCGGCAACACAGCGACCTGCGCGTACGTCAATGGCCTTGCCTCCGCCGAAGGACTGGATCTGGCCTGCCGGCTGGGCAACCCGACGGGCACGGGCATTCACAACAAGATGGTGCTGGTGCGCGCAGGTGGCCAGGGGTGGGTGCACACCGGCAGCATCAACGGCAGCGAGAACTCGTCGAAGCAGAACCGGGAACTGGCGGTGCAGGTGAAATCGACGCGGGCCTTCAACGACCTCTCACAAGTCTTCTGGTACGACTGGGAAGCCAGCGGCGGCAGCCTGCCGAGGGACTACACCGTGTACCTACCGGCACTCCTGCGGAACCACCCAACCTGGACCGGCTCGGTTGTGCTGGAAGGAGGCGCCTGTTGCGTCGGTGGGATTGCCGGCGTCCCGCTGGCGATCGATGCGGCGTTTACGGCCGCCAGTCCGTTCGGCACGGTGACGCAGATGCGTACAAGCACGTACAGCGGGTGCGCGCCGGAAGCGGTGTTGGAGCAGATAGCCTGGGAGCCGTTTGCATCCACTAAAACCTTCACCTTCACGCCACCCCTTAACTGGGTGGGCTTTTACGTGAGTGCCCAGTTTCGGGATGCGCTTGGCGACCTCTCACCGATTTACTGCGACGACATCGCGGTGGAGGGTCTGCCGCCTCCACCTGCCGCCGACCTGCACATCACCGTCCTGAGTGGAACAACTGCTCCCGACCAGGCGACGATCCAAAAGGTAGGCACCGCTTTCTGCACCGTGACCGGCCGGTACTTGGTGAGCGTGGTCGGGCCTGGACATGCAAGCCGAGCAAATTCCAGTTTCAAGTAGCCGGCACCTAATATCGAGATCCGGGAAGACGCCTGCGCTACGGCAGGCGTCTTTGCGTTTTTGATGGAATTAAGCCACACCGGGCGCGCTGAGACAGCGTGAGACAGATTGAGACAACCCTCGCTGAAAACGCGTGTAAGGACCTGGGATCTTGACGAAGCTCAGTCGTGGAGAGTTTCACATTCGACTCCACAATCCTGGCTCTTCGGTCACGGAAGACTGCGCTCGTTACGCCGCGTAACCTTACGAACAGACGTGCGGTTCATCCCCACGCATGTGGGGAACACAAAATTACGCCCGCGTAATTTCCTTGAGCAGGTCGGGGCATCCCCACGCATGTAGGGAGCACCCGGTTACGCATGCGTAATTTCGCGGAGCAGGTCAGTTCATCCCTACGCGTGTGGGGAACACGCTACGCCGCGAAACGGTTGACATAGGTTTATCGGTGTGAGTGAACCGGTTGCAATGGCAGATTCGGCCTTGGCTATCATGTTAATTGCACCGTGGCTCTTCTGCAAGATGCCCCCTGTTGCAGGAGCGAACGGCTAAAATTGGCGACGAAGCCGCGCGGCGTTCGTTCCTGGGAAACGTACCCCTGCACCGGGAGTTAGCAGCGGAGTGGGAGGAAGGAGGGAAAAAGGCGAAAGATGACTGAGTCCATTGACCGACATGCGCTGGTCTTAGCGTGTCCTGGCGTGGGCTTGCTGAGGCTGTGGCCGCTCCCATCCAGTCGCCGCAGTCTGAGGACCCGATACTGCCGGCTGGCTTATTGCCATCTACCTGATTCGGACAGAGATGCCCGATCGTATCTAGGTCAAGTTCATCAGGGCATCCGCTTTCCTCACCCATCCCCCTCCCCGACCCCGTCCTCAGAGATCTACGCGCCCAGAGTTTGCGCCCCCTGACCAAACCTTAACACGATTGTTACACTCAAACCGTACCAAATCGTTTAATATGTCGGTGTAACCTGTGACGGCGGATGCTCGCCATTGTATTCATCCACCCACCCTTAGAGCATTCGCCGTCTTCTGTTTCGCTGGCGACACGCACCAGCGGTGCAATCATGCATGCGCATGGCCGGATCGAACCTACCCGGCGCGAGGAGCCATGATGAACTACTGCAAATACTGCGGCCTCAGCACGTGCTGCTGCCCCTCCCCCGACGAGCCGCGGGAGATGGCCACCCTACTCAAAGGGCCTAAGCGTCGTGCCAGAGACACGCGGTCGCTGGGCCGCCCCAGTGCGCTCATGCCAGTCGGTCAGCACGCGGGTGCTTCCGGTCGTGTAGCACGAGACGCAGGACTCCGACGCCCTGCGGAGCGCACAGGGGCGGCCGAGGCCGGCCCTCGAAGTATACGCAAATCGGTACGAGAGGCGAAGGCGCAGAAGGAAAGCGCCCAACGCGCTAAGGAAAAGCATAGCGGTTGAGGACTGGGAGCTACCACCAGATCTACACGAGTTTGACGGCGATAACGACGGCATTGGATGTGAGCGTTAGTGGGCTGTTGGCTGGCACGGGAGAGTATCGGTTACAGTGTCCATGTAGCGTGTCCAGCGGGACAAGACAGTTTGGCCCTAACGCAGATGTCCGGCGACGACCGTGCGTTTTGCTTTTCCCAAGCACAGGTATAAACTTTCTGGCATTGCAGCCGAATACCTATCGCTGAGCAGTTCAGGGGCTGCTCGCCTGCGGGGTAGTTTCTGCGCGGGCGAGCTATGCCCCTCATGGCGGCGGTCTCCCTTTGTCCAGTGTACAGTAACAGGCTGAACTCCGGGTCGTTGGTGCGCCAAGCCAGCTTGGCGTTTCTGGCAGGGTGCAAGTCCCTGCCGGGTAAGGTCTAGCCAACCACCCGTACCACGTGTTGCAACTGTCAAGGAGGCTCATTTGCCGAACGAAACAGTTGAGGCGTACACAGGGTATCCCGTAGACCGTAAGGGCGACCGCACGCCCTGAAGCTTGAGACAGCCTCGTCAAAGAGATTAATGCAGAGGGCCATGGCGTCAACGGGCCAGAAGCCAACACAGAGAGACCAGAGTCGCAGGCCAGGTCTCCGAGGGTCTGCCGGGGTCCATTAAGAGCGTGGTAGGGTGAAGAGAAACGTCGAGAACTTGGGAGGCCCTGTCAACTCCTGGAGCAATCCAGGTAGGCTAAACCGAAACGTCAAGTAGGAGAGCCGAAGGTGGCAGGGAGTCGGATCAGTCCATAGTACTCGGAGACGGTCACGCCGTTCACAGGGGGAAGGGACTGACGGGAAGATGCAGCCCGCAAAGGAAACCTGTTCCGGACTGTCTGGCCTGGTGATGAGCAGGCCAACCTCACTGCGGGCCATAGCAGCAGGGGTGCGGAAGCGAGTCTTCCTGAAGAGTCCGGTGCGGGAATACCGCACGCCGGCTCTCGCGCTATCATCATAGCCTCTGCCTATGTCAGAGCATTCATTCTCGCGTTTCGTATACTGTGACACCAACATCATCAGCCATCTTGCGAAGACCAAACACCTTTGGTCGCGACTCTTCGATTTCTTGGTAGAGAACGACCTGACGTTAGGAATAAGCGGCGCACAACTCGTTGAACTCTCCGACGCCAAGAGCCTACTCAATGACCTTGCGAAGTTATTCTTGCGCGTCCCATCGGCACTGCTAAAGAACTCTGAGACAGTGTTGGCAGAAGAGGTGGAGGCTCATCCTCAACGGCGTACCAAGTCGCTTCTTCTACAGCCGCTCAACGCAATGCTATTGGAGGCAGACGGCCTACAGAAACTGCAAGGCCATCTCTCTTCTCCAGGCTTACGCAATGCCCGGAAGACCCAACTCGACCTTGCGCGTCAATTGGCAAGCAAGCATGCTGAAGTGAAAACTAATTTCCCACCGTCAAGAACAGGAGACTACACGCGCGAACAGGCCGATGAGTTCGCGTCTGCTATAGTGATGCAATGGCTCGCTGATGATCATCGCGATTTTCTCGTGGGTTTTCAGAGCCACATACCAGACTTCCATCCTGAAGTATTCCTGTCCATACGTCTTTTCGCTCATGTGATATTCTACAAGTACTATCTTGGCCGACGGGAACCGAACAAGATATCAGACTTCGGGGATGTGGGACACGCGCTTCTTATCCCTTATTGCGAATTGGCGATCATGGAACGCGATCTGTGCAACGTATTGAACCAGATAAAGCACAATCAGGACACGCTTGCATCGACTATCGTTCGAGACATTGACTTCTTCCAAGACTGGCGCTCGCAGTAAACCACGAGGCCGGCCAAGTTGTGGTCGTTGCGACACGAAGTCGTAGATGTAGCTGTGATGCTCCATCAGGAGACATCACCTGCTGTTCTGCCAGCAGT
>Ga0184639_10001355_pt1 | contig 10536 bp, 8 predicted proteins | sample PLM31_170_b2_FD_133155 | JGI IMG/M metagenome (GOLD analysis project Ga0184639, IMG submission 133155) | Groundwater sediment microbial communities from an aquifer in East River, Colorado, USA - PLM3-1_170_b2 | ecosystem: Environmental > Terrestrial > Soil > Riparian zone | place: USA: East... | reverse complement strand
AGATCGTGACCCCAGGCGCGATACGCCTTCTCCATACGCAGCGAGTCCATGGCGTGGTAACCGGCATGGCGGAGCCCGAGGTCCTCGCCCGCCGCCACGAGGGCGTCGTACACCCCGGTCGCCAGCTCCGTGGGGACGTACAGCTCCCAGCCCAGCTCGCCGACGTAGGTGACGCGCGCGGCGCGCACGGGCGCTGACGCCAGCCAGATGTCTCTCGACGCGAGGAACGGGAAGGCTGAGTTCGAGAGATCGGCGTCGGTGAGGCGGGCGAGGAGCGTACGCGACCGCGGCCCCATCACGCCGAGGACGGCCTGGCCCGACGTCACGTCGGTGAGCACGGCCCGCGCGTCGCCGAGGTGGCGGCGGATCCAGTGGGTGTTGTGCGTGGCGGCGGCCGCCCCGGCGACGACGAGGAAGGCGTCGGCGGAAAGCCTCGTCACGGTGAGGTCCGCCTCGATTCCACCGTGGGAGTTGAGCATCTGGGTGTAGACGAGGCGCCCGGGCGGCACGTCGACCTCGTTGGCGCAGAGACGCTGGAGCACGGTGAGGGCGTCGGGCCCCTCCAGGCGGAGCTTGCAGAACGAGGACTGGTCGAAGAGCCCCACCGCCTCGCGCACCGCCTGGTGCTCCGCCGCCGCGCACGGGAACCAGTTCTGCCGTCCGTAGCTGTAGCGGTAGACCGCTTCCATTCCCGGCGTCGCGAACCAGTTGGCGCGCTCCCAGCCCATCACCACGCCGAAGCAGGCGCCGCGATCGACGAGCCGATCGTGCAGCGCGCTCTTGCGCACGCCGCGCGCCGTCACCGGCTGGAGGTGCGGCCAGTGCATGGCGTAGAGCGCGCCCACCATCTCCACCGTGCGGTCGCGAAGGTAGCGAGGGTTCGCCTGGAAAGCCGCCACGCGGCGGATGTCGACGTCCCAGAGATCCATCGGCGGCTCGCCGCCCACGATCCACTCCGCCACCGCTCGACCGGCGCCCGCCCCCGACGCGATGCCGATGGAGTTGAAACCGGCCGCGACGTAGAAGTGGCCACACTCCGGCGCTTCGCCCAGGAGGAAGCGCCCGTCGGGAGTGAAGCTCTCGGGGCCGTTGACGTGGCGGCGCACCGGCGCGCTCGCGAGCGCGGGGATCCGGAGCACCGCCTGCTCCATGAGGACCTGAAAGTGCTCCCAGTCCTCGGGGAGAAGCGAAAAGGCGAAGTCGGCGGGGATGCCCTCCATGCCCCACGGCTTCGCCACCGGCTCGAAGCCGCCCATGAGCAGACCGCCGACTTCTTCGCGCACGTAGATGTAGCCGTCGGTGTCGCGCAGCACCGGCAGGTCCGACGTCACGCCGGCCATGGGCTCGGTGACGATGTAGAAGTGCTCGCTGGCGTGGAGCGGCACCGTGACGCCGGCCATTCGCCCGATCTCGCGCGCCCACATCCCGGCGCAGTTCACCACGAACTCGCACGCCACGTCGCCGCCGGGAGTCCTCACGCCCGCGACGCGCCCGTTCTCGACGCGGATCGCGCTCACGCCGGTGTTCTCGAAGATGGTCGCCCCGCCCTGCCGCGCGCCCCGGGCCAGGGCGAGCGTCGTGTCGATGGGATTGGTGCGCCCGTCGCGCGGCAGCCACAGGGCGCCCACGAGGTCGTCGATGCGTATGAGCGGCCAGCGGCGGCCCGCCTCCGCGGGCGTGACGACCTCCACGGCGACGTCGAAGCAGCGCGCCATGGACGCGAGGCGCTTCAGCTCGTGCATGCGCTCCCGTGTCCGCGCGAGGCTCAAGCTGCCGGGGCGGCGGAAGCCCGTGGCCTGGCCCGTCTCTGACTCGAGCCGCTCGTAGAGATCGGCGCCGTACGTCGCGAGCCGCGTGAGGTTCTGAGTCGCGCGCAGCTGGCCCACGAGCCCGGCCGCGTGCCAGGTCGTACCACAGGAAAGGTCGCGCCGCTCCAGCAGGAGCACGTCGCGCCAGCCGAGCTTCGTGAGGTGGTAGGCGACGCTGCAGCCGGCGATGCCGCCGCCGATCACCACGACCCGCGCGTGCGAAGGGAGCGCGCCCGCCACCGCGCGATCCGGCTACGGCCCCTCGTCCCGAGGCGTCGGCAGGGTGCGCGAGGGGAACTCCCGGTAGGCGTACCGGGCCAGGACGTCCTCCCGGAGCTCGACGCCGAGCCCCGGCGCCGTGGGCACCGGCAGGTAGCCGCGCTCGACCCGGAAAGGATTCACGGCAACTTCCGCGGCGCGCGACTCGAAGTTCACGAAGTACTCGGTGATCAGGAAGTTCGGGATGGCGGCCGACACGTGCAGCGTCGCGGCAAGGCCGACGGTGGTGCTGTTGTAGTTGTGAGGCGAGACGACCACGTGATAGGCCTCGGCCATGGCCGCGATCTCACGGAGCTCCTCGATGCCGCCCACGTTGCACACGTCGGGGTTGATGATGTCGGCGGCGCGGCGCTCGAACACCTCACGGAATTCGAAGCGCGTATAGAGCTCCTCGCCGGTGACGATCGGTATCCGGATCTCACGCCGGCACTCGGCCAGGGCGCCCACGTCGCGCGCCGACACCGGCTCTTCGTACCAGAAGGGGTCGAAGGGCTCGAGCAGGCGCGCCACGCGAACGGCGTGCATCGGCGCCAGCCGGCGATGCACCTCGATCAGTAAATCCACCTTGGGTCCCACCGCCTCTCGCACGGCGCGGACGGTCTCCACCACCTGCTGCTCGGTGTCGCGCGAGATGTGGGTGCGCCACGGGCCGGGGAAGGGATCGAACTTGAGCGCGCTGAAGCCCCGCGCCACCGTCTCCTTCGCCTTTGCCGCGTAGGCGTCCGGGGTCCTGGCGCCCGAGTACCAGCCGTTCGCGTAGACGCGGATCCGCTCGCGGCAGGGCCCGCCGAGCAGACTCACCACGGGCACGCCGAGGCGCTTACCGGCCAGGTCCCAGAGCGCCTGCTCGATCCCGCTCACGGCGCTCCAGAAGTCCATGGCGCCGCGCTTGGACGCGAAGTCGTGGTAGGCCCAGTGCGTGAAGTGACGGATGTGGCCGGCGTCGCGGCCAACGAGATACCGTCCGAGCTGCCGCAGGTGAGCGGCGATCGACTGGTCCCGATCCGCCTGCGTGTAGCATTCACCCCAGCCGTGCAGCCCGTCGGAGGTTTCGACCTTCACGAAGAGCCAGTTCTTCCCGTACCCCGGATCGACGATGAACGGCGTGACGGCTGTCACCTTCATGAGCCGACCTCCTCATCTTGGCGTACCCTCGTGCCATGATGGTAGTGCAAGCCGCAGCCGCAGGCGAGGCGAGCCTGTAAATCGTGGAGCCTAAACTAAGGGTTTGGGTGGTGTTCGGCAAGCGCTTGAAGCTCGGCGGTGGACGGGCACACCTGCTCCGATCGATCGACAAGCGCGGATCGCTTCGGCAGGCGGCGGCCGAGTTCGGCATGTCCTACCGTAACGCGTGGGGCTACTTGCAGGAGCTGGAACGGGCAGCCAATTTCAAATTTGTCGAACGCGCTCCGGGCAGCGGTCCTCGGAGCGGCATGCGTCTGACCCCCGCCGGCCGGGAGTTTCTGGCGTGCTACCAGAAGTTCAGCCGCGGCCTCGAGGAGGCCGCCCGGCGCCACTTCGAGCGCTCCTTCAAGGGCAAGGAGTTCAGGTCGCGGACGCGATCGCCAGCGCGATCCGCTCGGACGTGAGCGGCAGCTCGGTGAGCCGCACGCCGGTTGCGTCCTCGATGGCGTTGGCAATGGCGGCCGGCGCCGGCACGATCGGCGGCTCGCCGACGCCCCGCGCCCCGAAGGGGCCGTGCGGCGACGGCTTCTCCACGATGATCGTCTCGATGTTCGGCAGGTCCGCCGAGGTGAGCTTGCGGTAGTCGAGTAGGCTCGGGTTCGTCAACCGCGCCTTGTCGTCGTACACGAGCGCTTCGGTCAGCGCCATCCCGAGACTCTGGACGGCCCCGCCCTGCATCTGGCCCTCGATCGCGAGCGGGTTGATGGCCTTGCCGACGTCCTGGACGACGACGAAGTCGTGCAGCGTCACCTCGCCAGTCTCGGGATCGATCTCGATCTTCGCCAGCTGGGCGCAGAACGCCGGCGCCTGCACCGAGAAGGCCGGATGGCTGACGCCGAGCACCGGCTGCACCTTCGACATGTAGAGGTTGCCCTTCTTGCCGATCTGCGCGAGCGTGATGCCCTTGTCCGGCACGCCGCGGACCACGACCTTCTCGTTGTCGATCTCGAGGTCGTGCACCGAGGCTTCCAGCTCCTTGGCCGCGATCTCGAGCGTCTGGTTGCGCGCGTCCTTGGCGGCTTCCATCACGGCCACGCCGACGGTGTAGATCGTCTTGCTGCCGGCGCTGAGACCGGTCATCGGCGCCACGTCCGTGTCGCCGGTCGTGATCCGCACCTTGTCGACGTCGATGCCATAGGCCGTCGCCGCGATCTGCGCCAGCGCGATGTTGGTCCCGGCGATGTCCACCTGGCCCGTCAGCACCTGGACCGAGCCGTCGGGATTGAGCCGCACGGTGGCGCCGGTGGGCTGAAGGCCGCCGAGCCAGCCGCCGAGCGACAGCCCGGTCCCGCGCAGCCGGCCCTTCGGGCTACTCGCCTTCCACTCGGCGCGCTTCTTCCAGAGCGGATGCTCGGCGAGGCGGGTCAGCACCTCGGCGCCGCCGTTGCTCAGCCAGGGCTGGCCGTTCGCCATCTTGTCGCCTTCGCGCTGCAGGTGGCGGAGCCGGAACTCGACCGGGTCGACGCCGATCGCCTTCGCGAGCTGCTCCATCTGCGAGTCGATCGCGAATATCGTCTGCGGCGCGACCGGCGCGCGGTAGGCGGCGATGCTCGGCTTGTGCGTGAGCACCTCGAATCCCTTGACGTCGAAGCTCGGCCAGAGATAGAGGCTCGCGAGGAACACGCCGCTCACCGCCAGCACCGCGCCGGAGAAGGCGCCGGATTCGAGAACGGCCTCGCCTTCGATCGCCATGAGTGTGCCGTCGCGCTTCACGCCGGTCTTCAGGCGGATGATGACCTGGGGCGCCGGCATGCCGGCCTCCAGCTCTTCGCGCCGGGTCATCACGTAGCGCACCGGCCGACCGGTGGCACGCGCCAGGATCGCCGTGATCGGCTCGCAGAGGGCGCGGATCTTGCCGCCGAAGCCGCCGCCGCACTCCATCGGGATCACCTTGATGCGGTTCTCCGACAGCTCCAGGACGTCGGCGACCTCCGAGCGCGTGTTGAACGAGCCCTGCGTGCTCGACCAGAGCGTCAGGAAGCCGGTCGTGTCCCACTGGGCCAGCACCGCGTGCGGCTCGAGATAGCCCTGGTGGACCATCGGAACGCGGTACGTCTTCTCGATGACGACGTCCGACTCGGCGAAGCCCTTCGCCACGTCGCCGCGCTGGATGCGCGCCTGCTGGGAGATATTGACCGCCTTCGCGGGCTTGGCCTCGGTCGTCACGCCCGCGACACTGCCGTGCGCCTGAGCCTCGCTCGTGTCCGCCTCGGTCCCGGCGTCGGCGACCGGCGGCGCGCCGGGCTTCATCGCCTCGAGCGGATCGGCGGAGACCGCCAGGACCTCGTACTGCACGTCGATGAGGTCGAGCGCTTCCTCGGCAATCGCCGGCTCGTCGGCGGCGACGGCGGCGACCGGCTGGCCCGCGAAGACCACCCGGTCGATCGCCAGCACCGCGTGCGCGCGCGTCGGCGCCTTCCTCTTCAGCTCGGGGATGTCCGCGGCGGTCAGGACCGCGCGCACGCCCGGCAGCGCGCGCGCCCGGCTCACGTCGATACGGAGGATGCGCGCGTGGGCGTGCGGGCTACGGAGGAGCTTGGCGTGCAGGAGCCCGCGCGGGCTGAGGTCGGCGACGTACTGGACCTGGCCGGTGACCTTCTCGGGCCCGTCCGGCCGCGGGATGGACAGTCCAATCCCCTTCACGTCGCGGGTCGTCTTCATCACGGTGGACATGAAATCAGCTCCTCCGGCCGGCCGCGGCGCCGGCAGTCTCGGTGATCGCGGCCAGCATCTTCGTGTAGCCGGTGCAGCGGCAGAGATTGCCGGCGATCCCGTAGCGGATCTCTTCCTCGGTCGGATGCGGGTTCTCCGTCAAGAGCGCGGCGGCGGCCATCAGCACACCGGGGATGCAGAAGCCGCACTGCGGCACGCCGTGGCGAACGAACGCGTCCTGCAACGGGTGCAGCGCGCCCGGGCGCCCGAGTCCCTCGATCGTGAGCACGGTGTGGCCACGAGCCTGCATGGCGAGCAGGAGGCAGCTCGCGATCGGCTTGCCATCGAGGTGCACTGTGCAGGCGCCGCAGTCGCCGGTGCCGCAGCCTTCTTTCGGCCCCGTCAGGCCCATGCGCTCCCGCAGGGCGTCCAGCAGGGTGTCCCAGGGCTGAACCAGCACCTCGGCCGGCTCGCCGTTCACCGTGCAGTTCAGAACTAGCTTCGCCACGTCTTGGTCCCCTCTTTCATAGGCTCGCCTCGCACGCGGGGGCCCCAGCCCCCGGCCGTGCCGCGGCTCGCACTGCCACTTTCATAGGCTCGCTTCGGCCGGCGGGGCCCCAGCCCCGCGACGGCCTGCGGCTCGCACTGCCACGACTCTCACGCGCTCGCGCGGGCGAGCGCCGTGGTGAGTGTGCGGCGCGTCAGGACACGAACGAGATGACGGCGGAACTCGGCCGAGCCCCGCTGATCGCTGATCGGGCGCGCGACCTCCACCGCGAGGTCGGCCGCGCGGGCGATTCGATCGGGCGTCACCGGCTGACCCTCGAGCGACTGCTCGGCCGCGGTCGCGCGGACCGGGACCGGGGCCACGGCGGCCAGCGCGATCCGGGCCTTCGTGCAGACGCCGTTCGCCAGCGTGAGCTGCGAGGCCACGCCCACCACGGCGATGTCGAGCTCGCGGCGCGGCGTGTGCCGCAGATAGTTGCCGCCGCTTCGAGGCCCGGGGGCCGGCACGACCAACTCCAGGAGCAGCTCGTCCGGGGCCAGCACCGTACGGCGGACCCCGGTGAAGAACGTCGCGATCGGCACGCGCCGCTCGCCCTTGGGGCCGGTGATCACCGCCTCGGCGTCGAGGGCCAGGAGCGGCGGCGCCATGTCCGCGGACGGCGCCGCGTTGCAGAGGTTGCCGCCGAGCGTGGCCAGGTTGCGCACCTGCACCGAACCCACGAGGGCACCGCTCTCGGCGAGCGAGAGATAGCGCGCGCGGACGGCTCGGTCGAGCTCGAGCGTCCGCGCCGTCACCGCGGATCCGATCCGCAACCCCTGCCCGTCCGCGGTCTCGATGGTGCGCAGCCGCGCCACGCCGGACAGATCGATCACGCGAGCCGGCTTGAGCAGGCCGTTCTTGAGCTGCGGCAAGAGGTCCGTCCCTCCTGCCAGCAGCTTCGTCTCGGGGCCGCGCTGGGCGAGGGCCCGCAGACAGTCGTCTACGCTCTCAGGAAGAATGAGCTCGAATCGTCGCACGCGAGGTCTCCGCGAAGACTCGGTCGGCCAGGAGGCGCCGAGCCGGCTCTACTGCGTCCCGGACCATACTATGCTCATCAGAGCATAGTCAACGCGCTCGGCCCGCCCGCCAACAACCCGGGCCGGCGTTGGTGTACCTTAACACATCGTCCCGAACCTATCATCTCGGTGGAACCGGAGAGACGGTCGAGGCGGGGAGGAGACACGCATGCGTATCGGCTTCATCGGGCTGGGCAATATGGGCGGGCCGATGGCCCTCAACGTTCTCAAGGCCGGGCATACCATGGTGGTGACGGATCTCCGGCCCGAGCTGGCGAAGCCGCACCTCGCCCAGGGCGCCACGTGGGCCGGCACGCCGAAGGCGGTCGCCCAGGCGAGCGAAGTCGTCTTCACCTCCCTGCCCGGCCCCCGCGAGGTCGAGGCCGTGGCCCTCGGCGCCAGTGGCATCCTCGAAGGCGCGGCGCGCGGCACGGTCTACGTCGATCTCTCCACCAACTCGGCGACGCTCATCCGCAAGATCCACGGCGTGTGCGCCGAGCGCGGCGTCGACGTGCTGGACGCGCCGGTCAGCGGCGGCGTGCCCGGGGCGCGCTCCGGCAAGCTCGCGGTGCTGGTCGGCGGTGACGAGTCGCTCTACCGCCGGGTGAAGCCCGTGCTGGACGCCATCGGCGACAAGGTGACCTGGGTCGGCGGGATCGGCTGCGGCACCGTCGCGAAGCTCGTGCACAACATGGTGTCGGCGTGCTCGCGCATGGCCATCGCCGAGGGCATGACGCTCGGGGTCAAGGCCGGCGTCGCTCCCGAGGTGCTGCTCGACGCGCTCTCCAAGAGCTCGTTCGGTCAGGGGCGCGTGCTCAAGGACATGATCCCCAACACCGTATTCCCCGGCGCGTTCGACACCGCGAACTTCGCGCTCAAGCTCCTGCGCAAGGACGTGGGGCTGGCCACCGAGCTCGGCCGGGAGTACCACGTGCCCATGATGATCGCGGCGCTGGCCGAGCAGCAGCTGGAGGAGGCGATGCGGCGCGGCTGGGGCGAGAAGGACTCGATGACGTTCTTCCGCCTCCAGGAAGAGCGGGCCGGAGTCGAGCTCCGGACGGGAAAGCGAGGCACCTGACACCATGAGCGACGCGCTGGCCGGAATCCTCGAGACGAGCAAGCCGGAACGACTGGCCACGGGGTTCGTCTTCACGGAAGGCCCGCTGTGGCACCCCGACGGGTTCTACTATTTCGTCGATATCCGGCGGAGCAACCTGCACCGCCTGACGCCGGGCAAGGAGCCGGAGCTCGTGCGGGCGAACACCGGCGAGGGCAACGGCACGACGTTCGATCTGCATGGCCGCCTGGTCATCTGCGAGGGCGGCAACCGTCGCGTCACGCGCTGGTCCGCCGGCGGGCAGAGCGAGATCCTGATGGATCGCTTCGAGGGCAAGCGCCTGAATCGCCCCAACGACGTGGTGTGCAAGTCCGACGGGAGCATCTACTTCACCGATCCGGGTCTGCGCGTCCCGCTCGCCGAGCGCGAGCTGCCGTCCGCGGGCGTCTATCGCATCGCCCCGGACGGGACGACCACGCTGGTGGCGGACTGCGAGTACCCGAACGGGCTCGCCTTCTCGCCGGACGAGCGCGTGCTCTACGTGGCCAACACGCGCTGGACCCAGTACATCCACGCGCTCGAGCTGGATGCCGGCGGCGGGCTCGTGCGGCGCCGCATCTTCGCCGATATGTCCGCCGACGAGACCGACGGCGTCCCCGATGGCATGAAGGTGGACGTCGAGGGCCGCGTCTTTTGCACCGGCCCGGGCGGCACCTGGGTCTTCGCGCCTGACGGTACCCGGCTTGGGATCATTCGCACGCCGGAGGTCCCGGCCAACCTCGCCTTCGGAGGTTCTGACCTCCGGACATTGTTCTTCACCGCCCGCACCTCGGTCTACACGTTACGTATGAAGGTTCCGGGCCAGCCACACCCCTGGTATCGTGTACGATCATGAACTTCGGAACCTTCCTGCTGATGCAATCGCCGTCGGCACGCTCCTCGCAGGAGATCTACGCGCGCGGGGTCGAGATCGCCCAGGCGGCCGAGACGCTCGGCTTCGGCAACGTATGGCTCGCCGAGCACCACTTCTCGACCTACGGTTATCTCTCGCGCCCGACCCAGCTGGCGACTTACATCGCGGCGAAGACGACGCGGCTCCGGGTGGGCACGGCCGTCATCGTGGTGCCGCTGCATCATCCGCTGGTCATCGCCGAGGAGATCGCGACGCTGGATCTCTTGTCCGGCGGGCGCCTCGACGTCGGGCTCGGGCGCGGTTACCAGCCCTACGAGTTCGAGCGTTTCGGCCTCGAGCTGGAGAGCGGCCGCGCGCGCTGGGAGGAGTCGATCGACATTCTCCTGAAGGCCTTCAGCGGCCAGCCCTTCAGCTACGACGGGAAGCTCTTCAAGATCCCGGAGACCACGGTGTTCCCGCAGCCGCTCCAGCAACCCCGCCCACCGATCTGGATGACGGCGCAGAGCCCGGAGTCGGTGGAGGCGGCCGTGCGCCGCGGCTTCAACGTGCTCACCGGCGGTTTCGGCGTTCCCATCGAGCGGATGGCCGAGTTCCGCCGGCTCTTCGACCGCCTCGTCGCCGAGTTCAAGCCCCCGCATCCGCTCCGGGTCGGCGTACAGCGGGCGGTCTACGTGGCGGAGAGCCAGGCCGACGCGCGGGCGGCGGTCGAGGAGGCTCGCTGGAACATGCGCGTGACGCTCTCCCTGCGCAACCAGTACGAGCGCGTGGAGCGGGGCCGCGCCATCCCGGTGCCGGCCCCGAATGAGCCCGACACCGACGATCTGCTGGACCGCTTTCTGGTCATCGGGACGCCGGACACGTGCATCCGCCAGATCAAACGCATCGAGGAGCTCGTCGGCATCACACACTTCAACTGCAGCTTCTGGTTCGGCGACCTCGAGCACGCGCGCGTGATGCGCTCGATGGAGCGCTTCGCCCGCGAGGTCATGCCGGCCTTTCGCTGAGATGGCAGGGGCGCTACACGGAGCCCCAGACGTCCCGCGCGACCTCGAGCGCCAGCCCGAGCTTGCGCCGCTGGT
>Ga0184639_10001354_pt1 | contig 10537 bp, 9 predicted proteins | sample PLM31_170_b2_FD_133155 | JGI IMG/M metagenome (GOLD analysis project Ga0184639, IMG submission 133155) | Groundwater sediment microbial communities from an aquifer in East River, Colorado, USA - PLM3-1_170_b2 | ecosystem: Environmental > Terrestrial > Soil > Riparian zone | place: USA: East... | reverse complement strand
GCGCGTTCCAGGCGGCCGCGCGCGTTTCAGCACGCAGGATCAAGCCCTTCCTGAGCGCCACGTCGAACTGGGCGAAGTCGCGGACCGTGGACACGAGACCACTGGTCGGCGTCAGGGTCGTCGCGGTGTACTGCGAAGGCCGGACACGTCCGCGCGCGTACATGGCATACGGCGTGGCAAGGCGGTCAAGAACATGCGTGTAGCGCTCGACCGCTGAGCGATCCGGGACTCCTTCGGCAGGCGGCGCCAGCGAGATGACGTTCGCGCCAGGCACCGAGTTGATCATCGCCAGGCGATCGAGCAGATCGGCGAGCGTTTCACGGAACGAGTCTCGGGTGCACGCCCGAATGGCGGACGTCAGCGGCGCGAGCCGCTCCAGATGGTAGTCGAAGACCAGTCTGTCCGAGGTGGCGACTGTGTGCGTCAGGACTTGTCGTATCGTCGCACTCGCATATGGACTCTTTGGAGCGAACCGGCCGATCGGGTCATCGAGTGAAACGTGTCCTTCCTCGAAGCAGCGCAGCACCAGCGACGCCGTGAACACCTGCGTGAGCCCATCAAGCTGGAACGGCGTGTCGGTCCTGGTTGCGATGGATCGCTCGATGTCCTGCTGGCCAAACGCATGCTCCCAGACAATATCGTCCGTTCCGACGATGGCTGCGGCCAGACCCGGAATGCCCGCCTGGACGCGCAGCGATTCAAGGTAATCCTTGAACCGATCCAGGAACAGGTCGTCCGAATGCAAGCGCACGCGGCCAACTGACAGCACGCCGACCGCGAGAAGGAGAGCAAGACGACGCATGTGGCAGCGGCAATGGTCAGGCAAGAGGTGCCGTCAATGATAGCGGATGTCGCGGTGTTGTGTCAGTCCTGATGTAAAATCGCGGCAACTGGCAGCCAGAAGAGGATGAAGCCGTGAGAGGCGCTGTGCACTTTGAACCTCGAACTTGGGTATTCAAGTGACCAACCAGGAGGCGTGGCTCTCGGCGGCCGGTGTCGTCGTGGTGGTGATCGCCGCGCTGATGGCGTGGACCGTCTGGCACAAGGGCCGGCCGTTTGCCGGTGGTGACGTGTTTCGCGCCAGCCGCCTGAGCGCCGGGAATCGTCTCTTCCCGACGCAGGTCCTCATCACGCCGGCGAGCGTGGTGCAGTGCACGCCTCGTTGGATCGGCCGGCAGGAAGAGTCAATTCACATCTCGCACGTGTCATCCGTCAAGATCGACACGCGCCTGCTCTTTTCCGACGTTCATGTCGAAACCAGTGGCGGGTCTGATCCGATCCGCTGCCACGGTCACCGCAAAGCAGACGCCGTGAAGATCAAAGCGCTTATAGAGCGCTATCAATCGGACTACTATCGCCGCGCAGAGCAGCCGCGAGTCGGATCGACCTCGTAGCACAAAAACCCGGACCCACTAGCCGTACGTGAAGCGGCCGTGTGATCGATCATTTCCTGAACAACGTTGCGAGTTCACCTTTCAAATAACTGAGTGCTTCTGTAACTCTCGATCACCCGGCGCGCCTCATCAAGCGTGGCGAGACGGCCGTGGATTGGAATGATCTGCTCGACATCGAGCCTCAGCCGTTGCACCGCGTCGTAGAAGTGGACGAGATTCGCAACGGCAGTCGGAGGCACGTTCGGGTTAGCCGGCGGCGTGAACGAGTCGGCCTCAATCAGGATCTTCTCTTTGGGCAAAAAGATCATCAACATGCCGGCGTTGTGCATGTTTCCCGCATAGTGATAGATAAAGAGATCGCGCGAGCCGTCGGTCAACATGCGGCTGCCAACCACTCCTTCAAACACCGGCTTCCGGCCCGACTTCGCGAGCCGATCAGGCTTGATCGCGCGCGGGTTCGCCCACACTTGTTCGTAATAGGGAATGTTGTCGCGATGGGTAATGACGGTGGCGCCCTCGGCCGCGTACGTGCGCAGTCCGCCCGAATGATCGAAATGCAGATGGGTGTTGATGACGTACCGAATGGGCTTGCCCGGGATGACCTTTTTGACCGCGTCGATCACTGCGATCGACCGCGCCTCATGTTCTGGGGCGTCGATCACGACAAGGTAATCCCGAAGTTCAACGGCGATGCTCTTCGCGCCGCCCGGAATGATCCAGATGCCATCCGAGACTCGCTGCGGCTCGATGACTTCCGGGGCGGGCGGTTTCGCTTGCCTGATGTTCGCCGGCACCGCAATCGTCACGGCAGCATTCGGTTTGACGTCGGTGATCGTCACGTCGAGGATGGGGTATCCGCCCGACCGCTGGAGAATACGCATCGGGAATTTCACGCCGCCGAAGTCTTTGTAATCACTGAAAACGGCTTCATACATCATGTCGCCGAGGACCGGAGTGTCCAGCCACGTCTCAATGCGCTCGACGAGATTCTGGTCGTTGAGCGTGCCTTCGAACGTCACCTTGGTCGGAGTCGTGAACGAGATCACGGTCTTCTTACCGCCGCGCACAGTCTCAGCCTTGGCGGTGGCGTTGCCGCTCGTCGCGGCCTTGATGAACCCGTGCGGCGTCAGCCAAATCTGCGCCATCCGCCCTTCAACGGCCGAGCGTTGGTCGCGTTCAGGTGCTGCGGGTATTGCGTTCTCCTCCACCATGTCCCAGGCATACGTGCCGCTCAGGGCCCAGATCTGCCTGATCTCACCGATGAACGGTTGAAAACCGCCGCCGAGCGGTGGATTCTCGGCCTGCGCACGTCTCCGATCGTCACGCATCGCCGGGGTGGTGTAGTCGATCGCCATCGAGTAGCTGGGCAAGTTGAATCGGGGCCACGGAGAGTTCCCATCGTATGGCTGTCCGAAGATGTAATCGGATCCCCATCCGGAAAACTGGATCGACCGCAGGTTCGCGGCGCCCAGCGCGGTCGCAGCGGCGTCGAGCGCCGTCTTGGCGTCCTGGGCGCGGGGTGCGACCGACCACAGCCCTGCCACTCCAAGGGCGATGAGCAAGCTCTTCTTCATACGTCCCTCCATGAACGTGACTCCCTTCGCTGCCCGTCTTCTGCAGCATCCAATTGTCGTGTCATCCCTGAGCGTGTCAAGGTGTTTTTCTCAGTCATGGTAGCGAAGGTGCGCCGCCACGGCTGTTTTCATTCTTGGCAGTTTGAGGCGCAGCTTCGCTACTGGACCGAGGTCACGACTTCGCCATGGACTTCCAGGCGGAACCCTGGAATGATGCTGCAGGGAGGATCGCTATGAATAGGGTTCGAGTAATGACGGCTGTTGGACTCCTCGGCCTGGCAGCCACCTGGGTTCTGCAGGCTGCTCCGGATAAGATCGACACGGGCACACTGCTCGTCGGGCAAGCGGCTTTTGCGGATTACCAGTCGGTGAAGCCGGGTGTGTTTCGAAAGATCACCGCCGCGGATCTTCCAGCACCGTTCGCGACGCCATCCGCCACCAACCGTGCCCAGATCATTCCGCGACCGGCGGATGCGTGGCCGCAGGCGCCGCCAGATTTCAAGGTCGATCTCTATGCGACAGGCTTGGATCAACCGCGGCTGATTCGCACGGCTCCAAACGGGGATTTCTTCGTCGCGGAAAGCCAGTTGGGGCAGATCAAAGTATTCCGGGGTTTAACTCGTGAAGGCAGACCGGAACAGACGTCCGTCTTCGCCACGGGTCTGCAGCGGCCTTACGGGATCGCGTTCTATCCTGCCGGCACGGCTCCACAGTGGGTCTATATCGGCAACACGAGCTCGATCGTTCGCTTTCCATACAAGAGCGGCGACCTGACGGCCTCCGGGCCCGCCCAGATTCTCGTTCCGAATCTTCCGAGTGGGGGAGGCCATTGGACGAGAGGGTTGGCGTTTTCTCTGGACGGCAAGAAATTGTTCGTCGCGGTGGGGTCCGCCTCGAATGTTGATGACATTGATACGCATCCGGAGGAATTTCATCGCGCGAACATCCTCGAGTACACGCCTGACGGGCAATTCGTCCGCGTGTATGCGTCGGGCATTCGCAATCCCGGCGCTGGCATTGGAGTGAACCCCGAGACCGGCGAGCTCTGGTGCTCCACCAACGAGCGCGACGGTCTGGGAGATAATCTCGTTCCTGATTACATCACCCACGTGCAGGAAGGCGGTTTCTATGGCTGGCCCTGGTACTACATCGGTGGCCATCAGGATCCGCGGCATGAAGGGAAGCATCCGGAGCTGAAGAACAAGATCTTGGTTCCAGATGTTCTACTGCAGCCTCACAATGCTTCGCTGGGGTTCGACTTCTACGGAGGGGCTCAATTTCCTGCCGAGTACCGTGGCGATCTCTTTGCCGCTGAGCATGGATCCTGGAACAAGTCGAGTCGCACAGGGTATGAAGTGATCCGGGTGCCGCTGCAAAACGGCCATGCCGGCGGGGAGTACGAGGATTTTCTCACCGGGTTCGTGACGGCAGATGGTCAGGTCTGGGGCAGACCTGTAGCCGTCACCGTCTCGAAGGAGGGATCGCTCTTTGTGACTGATGATGGTTCAAAGTCCATTTGGCGCGTCAGCTACGTCGCGAAGTAAGCCGCAGTCGATCTCAACGCCTTTGACGTAGATCTTCGCAATCCGCCGCGTCGGCCTCCGATGAGGTCGACGGTGTTCTCTGCCGGCCAGGTCTTCCGCTACCTTGCAGCTTGCGCGGCCGGCGCCGGCTGGACGCCCAGCTGGACTCTTTCGACCAGCTCCTTGAGCGGGGCTGTGCTGGTGACGGCGCCATCGATGATACGCGTCGCGCCGTACCTGCCAGAGACGATTTCGTAGACGCCCGGCTGCGGTGACTTCCGAAGGAACAGGACGTAGTGGTCGCCGATCTGAAATGCAGGAAAACCGTTCTCACTGGAAACGACTGAGCCGCCGGCGATCGGGACCGCGCCACCTCTGCGCCTCACGGTCAGTGTCGGGTCGACATGCACGTCTCTCACTTTGAGTACGTGAGTGAGCCCGATACGGTAGTCCGTAAAGATGCTCGTCCCATCGCGATCAAGGAACCCGCGCTGTGCGAGCACGTTGGCCTCCACGATCAAATCCGATCCAGCCGTGAGATCGACGAGGCTGGCCGGCACGTGGGTCGTCACCACGATCTCTTCGAGCGGACCGTTTTTCACCCAGTCTGGGATGACCTCGGCTGCTTCGGACGATGTCGAGAGAACGACGAGCGCGGCGGCGAGTAGAAGTCGCATATGTTTGTCTCCATGGGGGGGAGCGCCCTCGTGAGGGGCAACTTTGGGGCCATGTCGCTCCTAACCGTGCAAACGATGTGAATGAAGGATTTAAGAGGCCAGAGCTGACTTCAGGACAGCCACGCGACGTGTTATCGTGAAACAGGCTGAGGGCACAGAGGCGCTAATGTGCTACGGGTGAAGAAGATAGGGGCGCTCGCAAGTGGGACACGACGCAGGCTGGGCCATAACATCTCCCTGCACTGTGACTTACCGTCATCCGCTCGAGTGAGAATCCGGATATCCGGACCTCGACTGTTTCGTTTCTGGACATGGGAAGGCGCAAATACTAGGTGGAAAGTTCAAAGTTCATGCCCACCCCTCTCGATCGCAGACTTGAGATTTACGGCGAGCTCGCCGTACGGGTCGGTCTGAATCTGCAGCCGGGCCAGCGGCTACTCATCGTCGGGCCGCTCACCAACGGCGGCGCGTCGCTCGAAGCGGCTCCGCTCATCAGGCAGATCGCAGCGAGCGCGTATGAGGCGGGAGCCAGACTCGTTGAGACTATTTGGGGTGACGAGGGGCTGCAGCTGGCTCGGTTCCGGCACGCTCCGCGCGACTCATTCGCCGAGTTCTCGACCTGGCTTCCCAAGGCGCTCGTCGAGCACGTGGAAGCAGGGCATGCGGTGTTGTCGGTCTATGCCAACGATCCTGGGCTCCTCAAAGGTCAACCATCCGAGCTCGTTGGCGGCCTTGACCAGGCAGCCTCGCGGAGCGTCCGGCCGTTCAGGGAACAGATCTCACGCAATCAGACGAACTGGGCGGTTGTTGCAGGCGCGGGTTCCGCCTGGGCAGCGCGCGTGTTTCCTCACTTGTCCTCCGAACAACAGGTATCGCGGTTGTGGGATGTGATCGCGCAGCTTTGTCGCCTGGATCGGCCGGATCCAGTTTCTGCCTGGCAAACCCACCTTGACAAGCTCACGGCGCGCAGTGCCTCCTTGAATCGGAAGCAGTACGCCACCTTACGATATACCGGTCCCGGAACCGAGCTCACGATCGGGCTTCCCGCGGGACATGTCTGGGTGAGCGGACAGTCAACAAGCCGATCCGGCATTCTGTTCACCGCAAACCTGCCGACTGAAGAAGTTTTCACGATTGCTCACAAGGATCGGGTCGACGGCACCGTCCGATCCTCGAAGCCTCTCAGTTATGGAGGCACTCTGATCGAAGGTTTCAGCCTCCGGTTCGTGGACGGCCGCGTTGTGGGATTGACAGCCGAGCAAGGGGAGGCGGTCCTGCGACAGCTCGTCGAAACTGACCCCGGTGCCGGGCGACTGGGCGAAGTGGCGCTGGTGCCGCACAGTTCGCCGGTTTCGCAATCCGGACTGCTGTTCTACAACACGCTTTTTGATGAGAACGCGGCGAGCCACATCGCGTTGGGCTCCGCCTACAAGTTCACGCTTCGAGGCGGTGACGCGATGAGCGATGAGGAATTCGAGCGAGCGGGTGGCAACCGAAGTGTCGTGCACGTCGATTTCATGATCGGATCGGAGGAGCTGGACGTCGATGGTGTTCTACGTGATGGTACCGCAGAACCCCTCATGCGCAGGGGGGAATGGGTGGTGTCAACGGGGCCAGGGTTATGAAGTAAAAACTAGAAACTAGAAACTAGAAAGTTGAGGGTGTCGGTTTGGAAAAGATGCCGTTTCAGCCCGACCAGGTCGCCGGGTGGCGTCGCGGCCTTCCCGATTTGGACGGATCGTTTGCGACGCTTCGAGAGGCACACGTCGACATGGGGAAAGCACTTTGGCGCGCACTCTGTCCAACCGAAATTGTTCACCTGTTTGCTCCAGCTCCCCGGACCCAGGACGCTTTCACCTTGTGGCTGACGGAGCTGCGCGCATCTCGCGAAGCCGGGTCGGGGTTTGCTTTCATGGCAGAGGCCAACATCCCGATCGGCGTGATCGCGGTCCGTGCTTTAGAGCCAAGCTTCCAAACCGCAGAATGGGCGTTTGCGTTCGCACCAGATCGCTGGGCTACGCACGCCGTGGGCGAGGCGCTGACGCTGGTTCGAGACTTTGTGTTCGAAACTGTGGGCGCACATCGGATTGAATGCCGGACTTTCGCCGACAGCGACCTGCGGATCGCCTGCCTCCGCCGACTCGGTGCCGCTGAGGAAGGGCGACTGCGTCGATCGACTCGAATCGACGAAGACTACGTGGATCAACTTCTGTGGTCGATTGTGAGGGCCGACCGGCTGAATTGACGTTGAGTCACAACGTTCCCGTGACCCGTTCTTAGTCCGGCATCTCGAGAAGGGTCCCAATCTGCGGATACCGGGCGCCTTCGTCTTGAGGCGTGTTGCCAGGGCGCACCGACAAGAGCGCGTGCATACCCGCGGCACGCGCCGCAGCCAGCTCCTTCGTGATATCTGAGACAAAGGCCATGGACGGTGCAGGCGATCCGATCGCGGCGGCGATGCGCCGATAGCTCTCCGACTCTGTCTTTGACCCGAGCGTGGTGTCAAAGTACGCGCTGATGAATCCTGTTAAATCGCCGGCGGTGGAATTGGCAAACAGCAACTTCTGAGCAAGCACGCTACCCGACGAAAAGATCGCAATGCGGCGGCCGCGTTGAGACCAACGCTCGAGCGCTTTCGGAACATCGTCAAACACCGCCCCCTTCAACTCGCCCGCGCGATAGCCGTCCTGCCAGATTTCGCCTTGCAGGGTTTTCAATGGGGTCGATTTACGATCTCGGTCCATCAGCCAGTGCACGTACGCCACAGCGTCGTTCAAGCGCTCGATCATTTGCCAACATGGCGGGTCGAGGCGGCGCGCGACGTCATCTTGGTACTCGCGATAGAGCGCCTCGAGAAGCTGACGTACCTGCGGTGACGCGGCGCGATCCCTGAGGAAGGGTGTGACACGAGCGCGAGCGTAGGGAAACAGGACGTCGTACACGAAGCTGATCGGGGTGGTCGTGCCTTCGATATCGAGGACGATGGCCGTCATCTTCAATCATTCAATTCCCGCGATAGATCATCAGAGCTTGAAACGTACGCGGGTCCAAAGCAGAGAGGTTGAAACCTCCGATCGACGCCGCTGTCGGTGTACTGCGGCGTCCAGCCTGCGGGATCCTGAAATAGCCGGATCGCCCGAATGCGCCGCTCGCCGCACAGATCGAACCAGTGGTGTGTCCCGCGCGGCACTCGAATCAGATCGCCGGATTCCACTTCGATCACGAAGACGGTTCCAGTGACAGGATGGATGTGGAAGAGCCCGCGGCCTTCGAGAATGAATCGCACCTCGTCCTCGTCGTGCCAGTGCTCGCGATTGAACCTGGCCAGCATGGCGTCGAGGTTTGGCGTTTCGGGCCTCACATCAATCACGTCCGCCGTCACATATCCGCCCCTCGCCTTGAGCGCTTCGATCTCACGCGCGTACGCGGCGAGCACCGCATCGGGAGCCGCATCGGGCGCGAGGTCGTGCTCGGGCGTCCAGCGCGCGTACTCGATGCCATGAACGACGAGGAAGGCGCGGACGGCCTCAGGATCTCTTAACGTACGGCTTTCTGCTGGGATTTTCACGAGGGCCATGTCTGTTCTCCAGTCTAGCAACTCGGCGTCATCATTGCCGCACGTCCGATCGACTCAAACAGGAACTCGAGAATCTCTACGTGCCGAACAGCCTGCGGCAGGTCTTCACCCCAGGTGTAAAGCCCGTGTCGGCGCAGAAGAAACGCGTGGGCGCTGGGATGTTCGTGCAGCATGGCGCGGACGCGGTCGGCCAACCGCGTCATCTCTTGATCGTTTTCGAGGATGGGAATCCATTCACGGTGCTGATGAGTGTGGACCCCTTCGAGTCCCTTGAGCATCTCGTAGCCCTCAATCGCCAGACCTTCGCGACAGGCATGGACGTCAGACAGGATGGTGCCCCAGACCGAGTGGGTGTGAAGGACCGCCCCGGCATCGCAGATCTCGGCAACCCGAAGATGGAGCAAGCATTCCGCCGACGGCTTGCCTGTGCTGTCTGGGACCACCGCGCCCTGTGCATCAATTTCGAGAATCTGATCGCGCGTCAAGGCTCCTTTGGACGCGGCACTTGGCGTAATCGCCATCCGCAGCGGATCGCGACTGGTCACGACACTGAAGTTGCCGCTCGTGCCCAGAACCCATCCACGGGCATCGAATCGGCGGCCGATCTCGACCAGGAGGTCAGCAGCGTCTTGCAATCGGATCACCTGTGAGTCAGCGGCTCATTATAGCGCCGCACGAGTAAGTGAAACGTTCAAAGTTCACTTTTTACTTTGCGCTGTACATTTCGAACTTGCACGATTCGCTACTTGGACTATCCTCCCCCAATGCGTTGGATCGTCCGCGGCGACGTCGACGGGTTTTTCGGGCTGGCGCTGGATAATCTCGTCCAGCTTCTCCTCATCGATGCGTTGTGCCGCTTCGTCCTCGGGTTCCCGCCGGATCTGGTGTACAGCCGCGTGCTTCCGGGCGCCGCGATATCGATCCTGATCGGCAACATGTATTACGCGTGGCAGGCCATGAAGCTCGCCGAGCGCACCGGCCGCCGAGACGTCTGCGCGCTGCCGTACGGCATCAACACCGTCTCGTTGTTCGCGCATGTGTACCTCGTGATGCTTCCGGCGAAAGCCCTCGCGATCAAAGCCGGAGCACTTGATCCGGTGCGGGTCGCCTGGCAGGCAGGATTGCTCGCGACGCTCTGCTCCGGGCTCATCGAACTGGCCGGGGCGTTCGTCGCTGAAACCGTGCGGAGGATCACTCCGCGGGCAGCGCTGCTCTCGACACTCGCCGGCATCGCGTTAGGGTTCATCTCTCTTGGATTTTTGTTCCGGACCTTTGCGCGCCCGGTGGTTGGCTTGACCACGCTCGGAATCGTGATGCTCACATACTTTGGCCGCGTGCGATTCAGAGGGCGGATCCCAGGTGGGATGGTCGCCGTCGGCGTGGGGACGTTGCTGTCCTGGGCGATCGGGATCGCCCCGGTCGGTGCGCGTCCGGGACCGCCCGCGTTCCATTTTCCGGTGCCGGTGATTGGCGATCTCGTTGCGTCGGTGGGAGGCGGACATCTTCTGCCATATCTCTCGGTCATCGTGGCAATGGGCCTCTTCAATGTCCTGGGCTCGCTCCAGAACATCGAGTCGGCCGAGGCGGCAGGCGACCCGTATGCGACAAGACCGTCGCTGGCGGTCAACGGAATCGGAAGCGTCGTTGCGGCGCTGTTCGGATCGGCATTTCCAACGACGATCTACATCGGACATCCCGGATGGAAGGCGCTCGGCGCGCGTGCGGGCTATTCCGTCCTGAACGGCGCCTTTGTCACCATCGTGTGCGTGACAGGGACGCTCGCGTGGATTGC
>Ga0184639_10001353_pt1 | contig 10538 bp, 10 predicted proteins | sample PLM31_170_b2_FD_133155 | JGI IMG/M metagenome (GOLD analysis project Ga0184639, IMG submission 133155) | Groundwater sediment microbial communities from an aquifer in East River, Colorado, USA - PLM3-1_170_b2 | ecosystem: Environmental > Terrestrial > Soil > Riparian zone | place: USA: East... | reverse complement strand
TGCTGGGGTTGCCTCGATGAGAGAGATCAGAGTTCCGCCGCGCTACATCGTGGTGGAGGGCCCCATCGGGGTGGGAAAGACGAGCCTGGTGGACCTGCTGTCCGAGCGCCTGGGTGCCCGCAAGCTTCTGGAGGTGGCGGACGACAACCCGTTCCTCACCCAGTTCTACAAGGACCGCCGCCGCTACGCCTTCCAGACTCAGCTCTGGTTTCTCCTGAACCGGTTCCGGCAGACGCAGGAACTGGCCCAATTCGACCTGTTCCGACAGACCCTGATCACCGACTATCTGTTCGCCAAGGACAAGATCTTCGCGTACCTGACGCTGGAGGATCACGAGCTGGCCCTGTACGAGCAGGTGCACTCCTTGCTCCAGGTGCGCGTGCCCACGCCCGACCTGGTGATCTTCCTGCAGGCCAGCACCGAGACCCTGCGGGAGCGAATCGCGCTGCGGGGGAAGGTGTACGAACGGGACATCGACCCACAGTATCTGGAGGATCTCAATGTGGCGTACACGCACTTCTTCTTCCACTACAGCGCGTCGCCGCTTTTCGTGGTGAACACCAGCGAAATTGATTTCGTCAACCGCAGGGAGGATTTCGAGGACCTGATCAAGCAGATCGTAGAGACCCGCGCGGGCATGCATTACTACGTCCCGCTTGGATCCCGCAGGTAGCACCGAAGGGACCGAGACGGAGCAGTCGCAGGCGCACCGCCTCTTGGCCTGGAGGCCCCGGAGCCGTGCATGGACCGGGAGTCCCAGGCTGGCCGAGAGGTGGTGCGCCGGTGCCATTGGCCTTCCGAACCGGTCCGGAAGGCCTTTGTGTTTCCCGGGACCTGACCCGAGGAGGAGGGTACCCCATGAAGCGAGACAAGATCACGATTCGCACGCTTCGCCGGATGAAGGCGCAGGGGGAGAAAATCACGATGCTCACCGCCTACGACTACCCCATGGCCCGGGCGGTGGACGAGGCAGGGATCGACGTCATCCTTGTCGGGGACTCGGTCGGGATGGTAGTCCTCGGGTATCCGACCACCCTGCCGGTGACCATGGACGACATGGTGCATCACTGCACGGCAGTGGCGCGGGGCGTCTCGCGGGCCCTCCTGGTCGGCGACCTCCCGTTCATGTCGTACCAGGTGAGCCGCGAGGACGCCATGCGGAACGCGGGGCGCCTGGTGAAAGAGGGCGGGGCAGAGGCTGTGAAGCTCGAAGGGGGAGAAGAAGTTCTGGGGGCGGTGGAGGCCCTGGTGGGGGCCGGCATCCCCGTGATGGGCCATCTGGGGCTGACCCCGCAGTCGTACCATCAGATGGGTGGGTACCGGATTCAGGGCCGGACCCCCGAGGCGGCCGATCGGCTCCTGAAGGAGGCCGCGGCCCTGGAGAGGGCAGGAATCTTTTCCCTGGTCCTCGAAGGCATTCCGGCCGAGGTGGCCAGGCGGGTGACCGAGGCCGTCAACGTACCAACGATCGGCATTGGGGCCGGGCCGTCTTGCGACGGGCAGGTCCTGGTCACCCATGACATGCTCGGGCTCCAGGATGACCTGTCGCCCAAGTTCGTCAAGCGCTACACTCAAGGCCGCCAAGTCTTTCTTGAAGCCATGCGGCAGTTCCGAGCCGAGGTGCGATCGGGCGCCTTCCCCGGCCCAGAGCACAGTTACCTTCTCGAACCTTCGAGCCCGCGCAACAATCCCTAGCCCCACTGCTCTGGACCCGGGCCATCTCACCGTGGACCGGAACCGTGGAGCGGCCACGGCGAGAGGTCCGTGACGGGGCCGGAGGGAAGTGACGGAGTCTGCGGAGATGGAGATCATTCAGAGCCCAACGGAGATGCAGCGCCGTTCCGAGGACTCTCGCCGCCAGGGGAAGTCCATCGGCCTGGTCCCCACCATGGGGGCGCTGCACGAGGGGCATCTCACGCTGATCCGGCGGTGTCGCGCGGGGCACGATCTGGTCATCATGAGCTTGTACGTGAACCCCACCCAATTCAACAGCAAAGCCGACCTGGATCGCTATCCACGAGACCTTGACGCGGACGCGCGCATGGCGCGCGCGGCCGGCGTGGATATCATCTTCGCCCCGACCGTGGAAGGCATCTATCCCGAGGGATACGTGACGACCGTGAACGTCGATCGCCTCACGGAAGGGTGGGAGGGCGCGTTCCGTCCGGGTCACTTCCGTGGGGTGGCCACGGTCTGTACCAAGCTCTTTACCATCTGCCGTCCCCACAAGGCCTACTTCGGGCAGAAGGATTACCAGCAGTCGCTGGTGGTCCGGCGCCTCGTTGCCGATCTCAACCTCGGACTGGAGATCGTCGTGGTGCCCACCGTCCGCGAGTCGGACGGGTTGGCCATGAGTTCCCGCAACGTGCTCCTCTCGCCCGAGGAGCGGCAGCAGGCGACCGTTCTTTCCAGGGCACTTCTCCACGCCCAGGCCGCCGTGCGCGCGGGCGAACGGGATGCCAAGCGCCTGGGTGGGTCGATCGAGGAGGAGATCCGGAGCGCGCCCCTGGCCATCTTGGACTACATCGGCGTCTGTGATCCTGAGACGCTGGAGCCCCTGGAGCAGATCATGGGGAAAGCCGTAGCCGTCGTCTCCGCCAGGTTCGGCACCACGCGCCTCATTGACAACGTGCTGCTTGAACCCTGACCGGTTGGATGCAGCAACCGCCAATCCCGCCACAGGCGGGACAAGGGCGCCAAGATCATAGGGAAGAGGCACGGCAGGCGGTCTGGGATCATTTGCAGGCCGAGGGGCTGGCGCGATTCCCCTTTCTGCCGCACGGACGGATCCCCAAGTTCCGGGGGCGAGGGAGGCGGCCGAACGGCTGTTTTAGCGCGAGCCGTGGGCCACGGCCAGGCGGATCAAGGTCAATCCGGATGCCCCGCAGCGATTCGTGCGGCAGGAAACGTTGCGCAGGGGGATCGACTGGAACCGGCTCACCGAATAGGAACTCCGAGACATGCCAGTGTTGGGAGAGATGAGACGACTTCGCGCGGCTGGCGCTGCGCTGTCGACCTGACGTGAGGAGGGGACGAAGGAGCGGACGGCACCGCTGCCACAACTGAGGTGACAAGCTGCCCGTCGCAGCCTATCGCGTGCTCGAAGAGCAAAGAGTAGAAAGGTCATCTTGACAGCCCTTGGCATATATCCTAGGATACAACTACATGAAAATACAATTGTACAGAGGAGGTGCCATGTCTGCTGTCAAGGTCGGCGTTAGTCGGCAGGTCGCTATTCCCAAGAAGCTTCATGATCAACTTGGCCTCAGACCAGGGGATTACCTGGAGGTCGAGGTGCGCGACAACCGGCTCATCCTCACGCCAAAGGCGCTGGTCGAGAAACGCCTTGCCGAGGGCATCGAGGACATCAAGAAGGGCCGGGTTCTCGGTCCATTCAAGACTGCCAAGGAGGCCATACGCGCCCTTCGGGCAAGGGCCCGGGCCCGATGAGGGTTCTTTTCTCGGAACGCTTCTCACGCTCGTTCAGGGAAGCACCGGAAAGAGTCCAGCGCGATTTCGGTAAGCAACTCGGCCACCTCCTCCGCGATCTCCGTCACCCCTCGCTCCAAGCAAAAAAGTACGACGAGGCGCGCGGCATTTGGCAGGCGCGCGTCAACGGAGGGTGGCGCTTTTATTTCAGGATTGAGGAAGATATCTACAAGCTGATTGACATCGTTCCCCATCCGAAGTAGGCCCTTCTCCCCCGACAGACACGCCGGCATCGCGATTAGCTCACTGATCGAACTCACGCCCAGAAACCAGCATCGACCTCCGGTGATCCCGACCGCTCCCGCTGCCCATCGCCTGTCGGGTACACGCCAAGGCCTGGGGTGGCGCGAAGTGGCACTGCACCATCCATGGGGCTCATATTTGTCCGACCTACCTTGAGCTTCGGAAACCCGCAAGAAATCTGAATAAATTTCCTTGACAAGCCGTTTCGGCCAAGTATAGTGTCCGCGAATTGGTGGGATAAAGTGGGATAGGATGGGGAAGTATCCCATTCAGGCCCATGCCCAGGCTGTCAGGGGCGGATCATGTTCCGAGGCCAGTACGAGCACGCCATTGACGACAAGGGGCGACTGAGCATCCCGGCCAAGCTCCGCGAGGCGCTCAGGAAGGAGAAGACCCTCGTGCTCACGAGCTTCGACGCCTACATCACCGCCTTTCCCATGCGGGCGTGGCGGACCATCGAGGAGCGGATCCGCGGCAACCCGACCTTCAAGCGGGACATGCGCGACTTCCTCCGGATCGTCTATTCCTCGGCCGAGAACGTGGAGATCGACTCCCAGGGACGAATCCTGATCCCGCAGGCCCTGCGACAACGTGCGGGGATCACGCGCGAAGTGGTCATCCTCGGGGTCATGGACCAGATCGAGATCTGGGACAAGGAGCGGTGGGCGGCCAAGGTGGGTGCAGCCCCGTCCCCTGAGGAGCTCACGGCCAAACTGGGCGAGCTAGGAGTCTAGCGAGGCGAGCCAAAGGCGGATGCATCCACGAATGAACACAGATCAGCACAAATAGGGGGCCGAGAAGAGGGGCTTCCGCGTCAGAGGCGAAAAGGAACAGAGGCGCGGACCCCAGAAGGGAGGGACCAGTGGGAAAAGGGGGAAAGGCGGTCCAACCACGGCGGAAGCCAACGGCGCGAGAACGTCGCCAGTCCCGACAACGGTGGACCCTCGGAAACGAGGCTCCCGGCTGGTTCCGCCGGATCTGGAGGGAACGCTCCCGGGAGACTCCGAAGACGTCGGCACTGGACATGGAGCGGCTGCGCCGCATTGCCTATCTCTAGCTCTGGGAGGACCCACATGCAGGTCCGCTGGTCGGAAGCCCACAAGGTGGCGGTGATCGACCCGGAAGGTGACCTGGGTATTCGCACCATGGTGGAGATCAAGAACACCATCGGGACCCTGCTGCGCGATGGCTGCCGAACACTCATCGTGGATTGCCGGGGGGTGAAGCGGGCGGAGGCGATGAGCCTGGGCGTCCTGGTGGAGCGCTTGTGCCGGGCTCGGGACCTGGGCGGGACGCTGGCGCTGGCCAACCTGGACCCGGAGCTTGCCGGGCGGATGCGGGAACTCCGAGTGGATTCCCTGTTCCAGACGTTCGACTCCGTCCAGGCTGCCCTGGATGGGTTGGTCGGCAGCCACTCCGAGGCGGCGGCAATCCTGGCCGCGTAGTGACCGGCCACGTCCCGGTCCTCCGGGAGGAGGTTCTGGCGCTCCTCCAGCCCAGGCCGGGAGGCCGCTACCTGGATGCCACGGTGGCCCTGGGGGGCCATGCGGAGGCCATCCTCCAGGCGAGTGCGCCGAGCGGGACGCTCCTCGGGGTCGATCGGGACGGCGAGGTACTGACGCTGGCGCGTCAGCGACTGGCGCCGTTTGACCCGCGGGTCACGCTCATTCACGGCAGATACGAGGAGCTGACCGACCTCCCGGGGATCGGGAAAGCGTTCGACGGGATCCTGTTCGACCTGGGGGCCTCCTCACTGCAACTCGATTCGGCAGAGCGGGGGTTTTCCTTCGGGCGGGAGGGCCCCATGGACATGCGGATGGACCGGAGCACAGGACAGTCGGCGGCCGATCTGGTGAATCGCCTGTCAGAACGGGACCTGGCCGATCTCATCTTTCGCTGGGGGGAAGAGCGCTGGTCCCGCCGGATCGCCCGGAGCATGGTCCAGGCGCGCCAGCGGACGCCGATTCGGACAACGACCGAGCTGGCCACCATCGTGGCCGGGGCCATCCCCCGCCGGGCATGGCCTCGCCATATCCACCCCGCTACCCGGACATTTCAAGCGCTCCGCATCGCGGTCAACGATGAACTGACCGGTCTCGGCCCCGCCCTGGAGACGGCGGTGGGGTTGCTCTGCCCCGGCGGCCGCATCGCCGCGATCAGCTTTCACTCGCTGGAGGATCGGATCGTGAAACAGACCTGGCGGGAGCTAGAGTCCAGGGGGCGGGCGCGCGTTCTGACGAAGCGTCCCGTCACGCCCAGTGAGACCGAGGTGGCCGGCAATCCGCGGGCGCGAAGCGCAAAGCTCCGAGGGATCGAGCGGTCGCCGGTTCGCCGGGTACCCACGGCACAGCCGTGGGTGCCGGACTCCTTCGGAGGGGCGCCCTGATATGCCGCAGGCGATCGGTGGCGTGGGCCGGCGAGTCCAGGTGACGTCCCGGCCCGTCAGCCGCCGGCCCTCGGTCCGCGGGGAGTCATTGGAATTCCTTTCGACCGTTGCCTTGGGTGTCTTGATCCTGGCCGCCGCGCTCCTGTACGTGTGGCAGCACATTTTCGTGGTCCGCCTGGGGTACGAGGTCGAAGCTCTCCGGGTGCGGCAGGCGGCCCTCGTCCAGGAGCACAAAGGGCTGCGGCTCGAACTGGGGCAACTCCGGTCCCTGCGACGCGTGGAGGAAATCGCGCGGAAACGCCTGGGGATGGTGACCCCGAGGCCGGGACAGGTCATCTTGATGCCGGAGTCAACAATCCAATAACCCCCCGAAGTCGTCAGGGGGCGTGTCCCACGACCGCAAGAGAAAAAACGTTCGACCGTTCGGTTATTCGGTTGTTCCCCTAGCGTCTCTAGTCTTTCCGAAGAACCACCGAACCACCGAACCACCGAACTACCGAACGCTTGTCCGTCTGCCGCGCAGCATAGGAAAGAAATCGGACGACATGCGGTGGCGCATCCTCGGGATCTTCTTCGTGCTCCTATTGAGCCTCGCCGGCGTCGCGGCGAAGCTCTTCTTCCTCCAGATCCAGCATGGCGATCGCCTGGCAGAGCGCGCCACCAAGCAGTACGAGCGCCGTCTGTCCATCGTGTCCAGGCGGGGCACGATCTACGACCGGGCCGGCCGCGAGCTGGCGGTGAGCCTGAGGGTCTCCTCCGTCTTTGCCCAGCCGGCCGCCATCGAAGATTCGGCCGGCACGGCCAGGGCGCTGGCCCCAATCCTGGGTCATTCCGTCAAGGAGCTGCAGGCCCGGCTCACCAGCGACAGGGCGTTCGTCTGGATCCAGCGCCAACTGGACCCCGCCCAGGTCGGGGCGATCACCGACCTGAACCTGAAGGGCATCGGTCTGCTCCCGGAGAGCCGCCGGTACTATCCGCGGCAGGAGCGGGCGGCCCACGTCCTGGGTCTCGTCGGCCTGGACGACCGCGGCCTCGAGGGGCTGGAATTCCAGTACGACGATCTCCTGGGAGGGCACCCGCAGTTCATCGCGGCCCAGCAGGACGCCCTGGGACGGATCATCTTCCGCCAGCAGCAGGCCCGGCCGCAGCCTCCCATCTTCGATCTCACCCTGACCATTGACGAGGTCCTCCAGTACATCGCAGAGCGAGAGCTGCACCGCGCCGTGGCGCGGTCGCGGGCCAAGGCCGGCACGGCCATCGTCATGAACCCCTGGACCGGGGAGATCCTGGCGCTGGCCAATGTGCCGACCTACGATCCCAACATTTACCGGCAGGCAAGCAGCGCCGCCCGCCGCAACCGGGCGGCCACGGATGCCTTCGAACCCGGCTCGGTCTTCAAGGTGGTCCTGGCGGCCGGCGCCCTCGAGGAGGGGGTGGTCCGCCCCGGGGACCGGTTCCACGGGGAGAACGGCGCCATCGAGGTGAGCGGGGTCACCATCCGGGATCACGAGAAGTATGGCTGGCTCACCGTTCAGGAGATCCTGGCCCAGTCCAGCAACGTGGGGGCGATCAAGATCGGGCAAAAGTTGGGGAAGAGCCTGTACTATCATTACATCAGCGGCTTCGGCTTCGGGACGTTGACGGGCCTGGATCTTCCGGGGGAGGCGTCCGGCCTCATGCGGCGGCCCAAGGGCTGGTCGGGCCTGTCACTGCCGGTCCTGTCCCTGGGTCAGGAGATCTCGGTGACCCCCATCCAGGTCGCCACTGCCTTTGCCGCCCTGGCCAATGGCGGGAATCTGATCCGCCCCCACGTAGTCCGCGGCCTGCGGGCGCAGGACGGCTCACTTCACCGCCGGACGGAACCGGTCGTCATCCGCCGGGTGATCTCCGCGGAGACGGCGCGGACGCTGCTCGCCATGCTGCAGGCCGTGGTGGAGGATGGGACGGGCAAGGAGGCGGCCCTGGACGAATACACGGTGGCCGGCAAGACGGGGACGGCCCAGAAGCTGGATCCGGCCACCGGACGCTATTCCCACCAGAAGGTGGTGGCCTCCTTCGTCGGCGCGGTTCCGGCGGAGCAGCCCCGCCTGGTGATCCTGGTGGTCATTGACGATCCCGAGACGCTCCGCTGGGGCGGATCCGTCGCCGCGCCGGCGTTCCGGGAGATTGCCCGGGACGCGCTGAAGTACCTCCAGGTGCCGCCCTCGCCGACGCGGGACGTGCGGCTAGTCCGCGTAGGGTAGCCATGCGCCTGGACCAGCTCCTCTCGGGCTGGACCGGGCTGGCGGTCTCCGGCCCCACGACCGGCCAGATCGCCGGCGTGGGTCACGATTCGCGGACGGTCGCCCCCGGGTTTCTGTTCGTGTGCATCCGGGGGTTCCGCCACGACGGGCACGCCTTCATCCCGGACGCGGTGTCCCGGGGCGCCGTCGCCGTCATGGTGGAGCGGGATCCCGCCACGCTCGCGATTCCGGCGGGGATCACGGTCATCCGGGTGCCGGACAGCCGCGTGGCCCTGGCCGCCGCGGCCTGTCGGTTCTTTGACAATCCAAGCGCCTCCCTCCGCCTCGTGGGCGTCACCGGCACCAACGGCAAGACGACAACCACCTACCTGGTGGAAGCGATCCTGGGAGAGGCTGGACGGTTGACCGGGCTGCTCGGCACCATCGAGTACCGGTGCGGAACGGTCACGGTTCCCGGGGAGCGGACCACGCCGGAATCCAGCGACCTGCAGTCCCTGCTCCTTCGGATGCGCGATCTGGGGGCGTGGGGCGCGGTCATGGAGGTGTCGTCCCACTCCCTCAGCCTGCACCGGGTGGACGGGTGTGAGTTCGACGTGGGGATCTTCACCAACCTCACCCAGGACCACCTGGACTTTCACCAGACGATGCAGGGATATGCCGAGGCTAAGGCTCGGCTGTTCCAGATGCTGGGCCGGGACCGGAAGAAGTCGGGCGAGGCGGCGGCCGTGCTGAACGCCGACGACTCCTGGTCGCCCTTCATGATGGGGCAGACGCGGGCGCGGGTGATCCGGTTCAGCCTCTCCGGGAAGGCGGACCTCCAGGTCCGCACGATGGCCCTGACTCTGACGGGAATCCGGGCGACGGTCGAATCCCCCTGGGGGCTGTTGGAGATCGCCTCGCCCCTCGTTGGGGGGCACAACCTGGCCAACATCCTGGGGGCCGCGGCTGCCTGCCTCCACCTCGGGGTGGACCGCGATGCGGTGGAGAAGGGCATCGCCAATCTTCGAGCCGTGCCGGGCCGCTTTGAAAAGGTGGAAGCCGGCCAGCCCTTCGGGGTCATCGTGGACTACGCCCACACGCCGGATGCCCTGGAACGGGTCCTCCAGATCGCCCGGGAGTTCACCGCCGGCCGGGTGATCGCGCTCTTCGGCTGTGGCGGGGACCGGGATCGCGGCAAGCGTCCCCTGATGGGGGAGGCCGCAGCCCGGCTGGCGGATTACGTGGTCCTCACGTCGGATAATCCGCGCAGCGAGGACCCGCTGGCCATTCTGGAGGAAATCGAGGCCGGAGTGAGAAAGGCGTACGCCGGATCGGAACGGCATGCTAAAATTCCTGATCGCCGCGAGGCCATTCGTGCCGCCTTAGTCCGGGCGAAACCCGGCGACCTGGTGGTGATGGCGGGCAAGGGGCACGAGACCTACCAGATCCTGCGAGACCGCACGATCCCCTTCGACGATCGGGTGGTGGCAAAGGACGCGTTGGCGGCCCTGGGGTATGCTCCGCCCGGATCTGGGCGCCATCCCGGGGGCCGCTGATGGAGCCGCTTCGTGTTGGCGCGAATCAACGGGCTGGAGACCTATTTCGGGGAGGAGGGTCAGGGCGACCCGGTCGTCCTGCTCCACGGGTGGGGCAGCTCGAGCCAGAGCCTCACCCCGCTGTGCGGGGATCTGGCGACCACCTTTCACGTCCTGGCGGTGGACCTTCCGGGCTTCGGCTGGAGCCAGCCGCCCCCGTCGGCATGGGGAGCGCAGGACTATGCCGGTCACATCCTGCGGCTCATGCAAGAGACGGGGATAGAGCGCGCGGCCCTGGTCGGGCATTCCTTCGGGGGGCGCGTTGCCATCGCCCTGGCAGCCAGTCAACCCGCGCGGGTCTCCCGGCTGGCCCTGGTGGCCAGCGCCGGAATCCGGGCCCCGCGGAGCGCGGGGTATTCCGTCCGGGTGGCCACAGCCAAGCTGGTCAAACGCTTCTTTTCCCTGCCTGGCTGGGGCGCCACCGGGCAGCGAATCCTGGCGAAGGTTTCCAGTCGGCTGGGTTCCAGGGATTACCGGGCGGCGGGAAACATGCGCCCCACCCTGGTGAAGGTGGTGAACGAGGACCTGACCCCCATCTTGCCGGCGATCCAGGCGCCCACCCTTCTCCTGTGGGGGGACCGCGACCAGGAGGTGCCACGAAGC
>Ga0184639_10001352_pt1 | contig 10539 bp, 10 predicted proteins | sample PLM31_170_b2_FD_133155 | JGI IMG/M metagenome (GOLD analysis project Ga0184639, IMG submission 133155) | Groundwater sediment microbial communities from an aquifer in East River, Colorado, USA - PLM3-1_170_b2 | ecosystem: Environmental > Terrestrial > Soil > Riparian zone | place: USA: East... | reverse complement strand
TAGGGGGCCGGCTCGAGGGGATGGGCCAGCTCCTCGTTCTCGCGGGGTTGAAACCGCCCACCGTTCAAATGGTAGGTGAGCTCCTGGCATTGCATGTGGAGCGCGGCGTCCAGGAGGCAGACCTCGACCTTCTGCCCCCTCCCGGTTCGCGTACGAGATTGGAGCGCGGCCAGGATGCCAACGGTGGCCAGCATCGCGCCATAGGCGTCCACCGCGTAAGTCCCCGCCGTCCTCGGATATCCGTTGGTCCGCCCTGTCACCCAGGCCAGCCCCCCCATGGCCTGGGCCAGCAGGTCCTGCCCCGGCTTGTCCCGATACGGCCCCTGCTGCCCGTAGCCCGAACAGGAGCAATAGACCAGCCGAGGATTGATTCGGCTCACCTCCTCGTACCCCAGCTCGAGCTTTTCCATGGTACCCGGTCGGAAATTCTCCAAGAGGACGTCGCAGGTGAGGAGCAAGCGGCGGACGATCTCCCTCCCTTTTACGTGTTTCAGGTCGAGGGTCAAGCTACGCTTGTTCCGGTTCAGGGCCAAGAAGAATGCGTTCACCCCACGAATCCGGTTAAAGGGGAAGGCCCGGTTCTCGTCGCCCGTGCCCACGCGCTCGACCTTGATGACCTCGGCCCCCATGTCCCCCAGCATTTGTGAACAGTGCGGCCCCTGCATGAAGCGAGAGAAGTCTAGGATCCGAATTCCTCGCAAGGCACCCTCGGCTTCCAACGTATCCTCCTCTCCTGCCTACTCCCACGGCCCCCCTCATGCCTACCTGGCAGGATGCTGAAAACCTCTCCGTGCTTTCCGGTCGAAGCCCGACAACGGGCAAAAGTGGCCAGGACACAGCAAAGCTTCAGAGAGCATCGAACGAGCACTCTGCGGCCTTCAGACGCATTTGCGGGCTGCCTTACTTCTCGGCACAAAGCCTGCTGAGGCAATCAGATCACATGCTCAAGAACAGTCTTTCAGCAACCTACTGGGCCATACTCATGGGATGACCTCCTAGGTTCGGGCAGGGAAGCGAACGGTCGCAGTGCCCCGGGTTGTGACCTCTCGCTTCCCGTTTTGCGTCCAGACTTCCAGTTCGACCATGTGCTCGCCGTCCCTGACGTACTTATCCGTCACTTTCCCCTTGCAGATCAAGGTATCAAGCGGAACGTCAATCTGCCGATACTGTGTGCCAAACTTCTTGACCCAGATCTTGGGCCCGGCCCAGTCAATGATCATCTGGGCAAGCCACCCCGCTTTGAGCATGCCCTGCAGGATGACGTCAGGAAAGCCCACGCGCCTTGCGTAAGGGTAATCGAAGTGGATACGGTCCCAGTCGCCGGCAGCCGCGTGATAGCGTACCAGTTGCTCCGTGGTGGCCGCTCTCTCTAAAGAGGGGATCTCCGCCCCCACTTGAACGTCTTCGTAATACAGTTGTCCCACCCTTAGCCCTCCCTATTTTGCGAGAGGTCGTACCCGAACACGTGAGAGCACCGACTCTTTGCCACCAACTCTCCCCGCTGGTTCCTGTAGACGTTTTCTCGCACTGGGAATAGCAGGCGCCCGGATCGCCCATCCTTCTCGATGACTTCTGTGTAGGTCGTGGTGACAGTAATGACATCGCCTGCCTTAATGGGCTCGAAGTATTCCACTTCGTTGAAACCATTGGCGAGGATAGTGCGCTTGTAGGGGATGCCGTCAAGAAATGCCTGGAGATTCAACTCCTTGGTTTCCACGGGGTCCATGACGATGTAGAAGGTGGGTGGAGCGATCAGTGCTTCGAAGGGCCCTTGCTTCTTTGCATACTTCTCATCGGTCCACAGCGGGTTACGATCGCCCAGGGCACCGGCGAAGCGGCGAATCCAACTTCGCTCCACCTCATAAGTATAAGACCCCAACTCCTCTCCGATCCTGAGAGCTTTCCGCATCTCCTCGGTGATAATGGAACGAACTTGAACCATCTCCGGTCCCTCCCAACTCGAGTCTACCACGCGCTCCGACGACAGATCTGATCCATCCGGAGAGGGTTTTTCAACAGCCTAGGCCTTCAGGGCCCCCAGGGTGAGCCCCCGGATTAGGAACTTCCTCAGGAACAGCATGAACAGAAGCGTCGGCATGACCGTCCAGACCCCCAGGGCGGCGAGCGTCCCCCACTGGAGCGCCCCTTCGTTCTCGATGTAGGTGGCAAGCACGACCGGGGCGGTCTTCGCCTTGAATGACGTCAGGACAAGCGCGAAGATGAACTCGTTCCAGGCCTCCACGAAGCAGAGAATGGCGGCCGCAACGATCCCGTTCTTGGCCAAGGGCAGGATCATTCGCAGGAACACCTGCCAGGGGGAGGCCCCGTCGATGTACGCTGACTCGGAGAGCTCGCGGGGCACCTGACTGAAGAAGTCCCGGAGGATGAGTAGCACCAGCGGCACCTGGAACGACGCGTAGATCAGGATGAGGGCGATGTGCGTGTCCACTAGGTTCGAGAACTTGACCATCAGGTAGATCGGGATGAGGGTTGTGATGGGCGGGAACATCCGCCCCACCAGACTGACCAGGAAGAGGGGCTCCTTCCCCCGGAACTTCCAGTGCGAGAAGGCGAAGGCCGCCGTGCCCCCAATGGTCAGCGCCAGGATGGTCGCCCCCGAGGCGATGATGAAGCTGTTAACAAAGAACTGGTAGAACTGCTCCTTGAAGATGATGTGCTCGTACGTCTCGAAGCTCGGCCAGACGATCAAGCGCGGAGGGCGCTCCATAATGGTCCGAATGGACTTCACCGAGGTCAGGAACAAGTAGTATAGGGGAAAGAGCGTCCAAATCAGGGCGACGACAATCACCATCGTTACCAGCGCGGCCTTCGCCGGAGACCTGCTCGAAACCATCGCTCTGGATCCCTCTCAGGACGTGATCAGTATTCCTCAGAGACCTTCCGGACCACTTTCAGATAGAAGCCGTATACCGTCATCAAGAGCACGAGCATGATGATGGTCATCGCCGAGGAGTAGCCGATCTCGAAGAACCGGAAGGCGGTCTTGTAGATGAGGATGCTGGCGGCCTCGGTAGCCCGCCCCGGTCCGCCGCCGGTCATGACGTAGATCTTGGGAAACACCCGGAAGGCCTCCATGGCGCGGAGCAACGCCGCTACCAGGATGGTCCCCTTGATCATGGGCAGGATAATTCGCCGGACAATGACGAAGTCCGAGGCCCGATCGATCTGGGCGGCTTCGATAATCGTCTCTGGGATCCCCTGGAGAGCCGATAGGACGAGGAGGTAGATGAAGGGGGTCCACTGCCAGGTGTCGGCGATGATGATGGCCCAGAGCGCGGTCGAGGTTGAGCCCAGCAAATTGACCGAGGGGAGGCCCACCAGGCCCATGAGGTAGTTGAGGGGACCGATACTTGGCTGAAAAAGGATGTACCAGATGGAACCGACGGCTACTGGAGTCAGGAACATCGGCAGGAGGAGCGAGCCCTGGACGAAACTCTTGCCCCGGAAGCTTCGGTCGGTGGCCAGCGCCAGCCCCGTCCCCAGGACCGTCTGGATGCCCGTAGCCACCAGCATGAAGAAAAAGCTGATCCAGAGCGAGTCGTGAAACCGCGTATCCGAGAGGAGGCGGACGTAGTTCTCGAGGCCCGTGAAAGTGGGGCTAGAGCGCCTGACGAGGTTCCAGTCGTTCAGGCTCAGGTAGACCGTGTAGAGGAGAGGGATGGCCCGCCAGAGGATGAGGTACACGACCATCGGCAGGAGAAACATGAGCGCGGGATTTCGCAAGAGCCTTGCCAATCCGCCTTGTGTGCCCTCGCCCATCTTCGTTCCCGTGCTTTACGCGATCGCGCAGGTGCGGATGGCCACGCACGCTGGCCTAGCGGGGTGGGGGAGGGCCGGAGAACCCCGGCGCCCCCCCACCCCTGGCCGGATCTGGCCTACTTGATGTACCCGGCCTTCTTGAAGACGGCCTCCGCCTCCTTCTGCGCCTCGGTGAAGGCCTTCTCCACCGTGGCGCTGCCGCTCAAGGCCTTGTGCAGCCCGGAGCCGGCGGAGTCGATCGCGCTGAAGTACTCGGGCAGCGGCGACAGCTCGAAGTAGAAGATGTCCTTGCGCTCCATGAGTTTCGTAAGCGCCTGTTTCATCCAGGGGACTCGCTTCTGGATCTCCGGGTCGTTCAAGATGGAGGGGCGGGGCGGGATCCAGCCGTATGGGACGTACTTCTCCAGGTACACCTTCCGCATGATCTCGCGCGAGAAGGCCAGCTCGATGGTCTTGTAGGCCGCCTCCTTATTGGGGGATAGGCCGTAGAGCGACAGGACATTGCCCCCGTGGTGCGCTGCGTGCTCCCGTCCCTTCACGCCCGGCACCGAAGGCAAGACCGTGAAGGCAACCTTGTCGGCGACCTTGGATTTGGCTGGGTTCAGCCCCATGTCGGCGACGCGCAGGAAGTACTCGATAATCATCGCCACGGAGCCTTCTGCAAACACGGCGGTGGACTCGCCGCTCGTGTAGTTGATGTGGCCCGGCGGCTGGAATTTCGCCAGCTCGACATAGAACTTCCCGGCCTCGATGGCCTGCGGGGAGTTGATGGTCGGCCGCATGGTCTTGGGGTCGAACACGTCGTCGGCCCCGAAGGCCATCAAGTAGTTGACGAAGTCGTGCCAGAGGAACCCGACCGGCTTGTTGGAATGGGACGTGCCATAGAAATCCGCGGCGAGGACATTGCCCGCCAGGGTCTGCCCCTTCTTCCGGGTGAAGAACTCGGCGATGTCCCGGAACTCCTTGTAGGTCGCCGGCTCCTTCAGCTCGTAGCCGTACTTGGCCCTGAAGTTCTTCTTTTCCTCCGGATGATTGAAGAGGTCGGTCCGGTAGAAGAGGGCCACGCCCGTCACGTACAGGGCGGGGCCAAGCCAGACGCCCTTGTAGGTGTAGTTCCGGATGGAGATGTCGAAGTAGTCCTCCATCGCTAGCTTCGCCTTGTCCACGACGTTCGGGTTCTCGGCGATGTATTTCCCGAGCGGCTCGATGACACCCATCTCCGCCCACTTGCCCCGTGAGGGGGAGTGAACCAGGAGCATATCCCAGGCCTTGTTGCCCGCCGTGAAGTCTATCAAGGCCTTGTCGTGCAGTTCATCCATCGAGTACCAACTGACCTTGACCTCCGTCCCCAGCACCTTGCCGGCCTCGACAAGGAGGTCGTAGATGGGCTCGGACTCTGTGAAACCTTTCGGAAGCATGACCTTCAGGGTCACGCCCTCGTACTTCTTCTGACCGGCCCCGGCGGGACTCCACAGCATCACCAGCAGGACCAGCGCGCCGAGCAGAATTCCCAACTTCCTGAGTGCCGCACTCATGGTCTCCTCCTTTCCTGACGTGGCTCCCGTTGCGGTCCGCTCCAGCAGAGCAACCCGCTAGCGATGGACCGCGTCGTCCAGGTGATTGGATGCCGTAATGTCCGGTATCACCCCCCCTCTACATTGATCCAGCTCGCCGTCGTCACCGAGGCATAGACCGCCTCGATGACCAGCAGGGACTTCCGCGCCTCGATCCCGTCTACCAGCGGAGGCCGTCCCTCCCGCACTGCGGCGACGAAGTCCCGGATGTTCTCGGCGTGAGGTTCCACTGCGGCCTGGCTGGGTGACGCCGGCTCCTGCTGCTCTCGAAACTCCGAGGCGTTACGCCGCCAACGATCGGGCAACGAGGCCGGGCGCTCGAGCGTGCTGGACCAGAAGCTGAGAAAGCCTCGACTGTCAAAAAGAGCCGCCGTTCCCCGGTCTCCGTGAATCTCCAGCTCTGGAGGATGCTCGGGAATCGCGGCCGTCGTGGCCTCCATGACGGCGAGGGCACCTCCCCCGAATTCCAGGATGCCGACGGCGAGGTCCTCGACCTCGATCGAGTGGATGGTGGTTGCGCTGCGCCCCAGCACGCGCCGGGGCATGCCGAGGATCCAGAGCAGCAGGTCGAGCGTATGGATCGCCTGGATCATCAGCACGCCGCCGCCGGCCTCCGTCTTTCGACCTCGCCACACGGCCCTCTCGAAGTAGGCCGCGGAACGTCGTAGCTTCACCCGGAGTGAGGCGAGGAAGACCCGCCCGATGTCGCCGGCCTGCACCGCGTGCCTACACGCCTGGGCCCCCGGCGTGAACCGGTTCTGGAATATCCCGCCCAGGACGACCCCGTGTTTCCGGCACACTTCGATCATGGCATCCGCAGCCTCGACCGTGTGGGCGAACGCCTTCTCCGCCAGGACGTGCTTGCCCGCCTTCGCCGCCGCCACGGTTGCCGGGAGGTGCAGGTGGTGCGGGGTCAGAATGGTCACCGCGTCCACGGTGGAGGACGCCAAGAGGTCGTCCGTGGTCTCGAAGACCTCGGGGATGCCGTACCGCTCGGCTAGGGCCTTCGCTCGCAACCGGTTGATGTCAGTGACGCCTCGAACCTCGACGTCCGGGAGTCCCTTGATGGCCTGGATGTGGAGATCCGCTGCCACCCCGGCCCCAATCAGTCCAAACCGGAACGGCATCATCTATCCCCCTGATTGGAGCGGCCTCGTGAGGGAGGTTGCGCTCGGTGCGAAGGCCGTCTCCTGGGGGGTCGCCACGCTCTCTCGAGGGGGAGACCCGCGCGTGGCGTCACCCGACGGCGATCGCGGTCTTCACGCTCGAGCACTCGAGACGGTAAACACCTCGTTCAATAGAATCAACCGCACCATGAGTGCGCAGCGCGTCAACGCCAAGAAGAGGCTCGGCCGCCTTCTCGACCGCGGCGGCGGAGATTCCCTCGAGCAAGATGATCCACCCGGGTACCAGGGTCGCACCGCCCCGAGCCTTTTTCTCCTCGGTCCCGATCTCACTCCCAGAGCGATCAGCGATACCAAAGTGCGCGCCGACTACACCCGGCCGATCGACTACTGCCAGCAGGGCCTCTCGCGCGAGATACCGCTGGCACTTGTCTTCCTGCCCCGGCACCGTTTCGAAACGCCAGGTCATAATCACGCCGCCCTGACCACAGCCGAAGGATGCGCCGACCCGGCACAACGAACGCGAGACATTGCGGAAATAGGCAACTGCGCGCCTCGTCCACGGCGTGGGATTGTTGAGGCGACCCAGATAATCTTGCCCAGTTAACACCTCGGGCGTATCGACCTCGTAGAGATTGAAGTACTCCGGTCTCCCGTGCTCGGCAATATATCGTCGTCCGCGCCGGAAGCCGGGGATGCTGACCCGCTCTGGCATGTGCTCGCGGTTGTGCCACTCGTAAAAGTCTTCCTTCCCGTCCGGGAGGATATCGTGCCAGATTGCCACAAAGGCTTCGCCGGCCAGACCGCTCACCTCGGCTCCTCGCCTCGCAGCAACAAGTGATCAGAGCCCCTCGTCGGCGCATACGGGGTTCGCTAGGACCCCGATGCCATCAATCTCGATCTCGATGCGGTCCCCGGGCGCGATCGGGGAGACCCCTGCGGGGGTGCCCGTGAAGATGCAGTCGCCCGCCTCCAAGGTGACAACGTGAGACAGGAAGCTCAGGAGTTCCAAGGCGGCGAACACCATGTCCGCCGTCGTTCCGTCCTGACGAACCTTCCCGTTGATCCGGCTCCGCAATCCCAACGCGACCGGGGAAACTGCAGTCTCGATCCACGGACCCACGGGTGCGAAGGTGTCGAAGGATTTCGACCGCGCCGGCCACATGCGATCGCGTTTCTGGACATCACGCGCCGACACGTCATTGCCACAGGTGTAACCCAGGATGTAGCGGGGCGCCTCATCTGCCTGGATGCATCGAGCCCGGCGTCCGACGACCACCACAAGCTCGCCTTCGAGGTCAACCGTGCCGATCCCGGCGGGCAACATGATGCTGTCCTCCGGCCCGACTAGGGCGCTCGGAGCCTTGAGGAACATGAGCGGCTCCTTCGGCAGTTCCGTGTGGTGCTCGACGGCGTGGTCCCGGTAGTTGAGGCCAATGCCGATTACCTTGCTCGGGACGACAGGGCATCGCAGACGGACGGCCTGCCGAGGGACAGAACGACCCGTCCGACGCACGGCGGTATAAGGCTCCCCGTCCAGCTCGTGGATAACCTCACCATCCAGTTCACCGAACTGTGTTCGCCCGTCCCCCTCGAAGCGCACGATTCGCACGGAGACCTCCGAGACATGTCGCCGCTATTTCCCGTAGCGGCGAAGGTACGCCACAATGCCTTGACCCACGCGGCGCAGATGAGCTGCCGTGTTGCGCTCGGCAGCCTTCGCGTCACCACGGAGGCAGGCTCGGAAGATGCGCCGGTGCTCCCGGCGGCCGACGTCATAGCTGTGCACCTTAGCCAGGTCCAGGCGCAGGTAAGATTCCAAGGTCAATCGCAGGTTCGAGATCATCTTCCGGAGAAATTCCTGGCCGGCACAGGCGTAGAGACTATCGTGGAATTCCCAGTTCAGGGCCAGCCACTCGGTGACGGAGAGGTCCGGGCGGTCCATCTTGCCCAGGATGGAGCGGATGCGCGCCGCCGCCTCGGGAGTTATCCGCCGGGCGACAAGGGCTGCCGCCCAGCCCTCGAGGCGAACGCGAACCTCGTAGATCTCCTCCAGCCGACGGCTGTTCAGATCTGCCACCCGGGCTCCCTTCTGGGGGTCCAAGACGACAAACCCTTCCGCTGCCAGTTGGTGGAGGGCCTCCCGGATAGGAATGACGCTACAGCCGAACTGACGGGCGAGCTCCTGTTGCTTCAGACGCTGGCCCGGCTTGTACTCGCCGTCCATGACGCCGCGGCGAATGCGCTCCGCGGCCGCTTCGTGGCGCGTCTTTGTGATGGCCATGGTGGGGAATTATTATAATTTATAAATTATGTCAAGTCCTTTTTGCAGGTGCGAGTCCACATTTCAGTTGTGGCGGTCTTCCACACCTCGACTGTCTCAGAAACGTTTTGATCAATCGACAAGTGACGACAGCTTCCCGGCCTAGGAGGTTGTTGGTGGTCCCCTCCTCCGCGTCTTGCTGTACGGGCTCTTATCCAGTGGCCGCCTCCTCCTGTCCTGAATTGGGGGCGCGGCTCCTCTTCGGGTTTATATGCACTCCTGCCGCGACAACTGAGATACGGAATTCTGCAACGATTGAGATTCGGGATAACACTCCGGCGTTGGCCTGTCGGCTTTCCTGCTCCTGGGCATGCGCGATGCCCTGCAGGTCGCTGGTACGGAACCGGGACATGGCGCGTGAGCCTGGTGTCAAATTTCGCTACATAATCGAGATCGGATTCGTGGAACTCCGCATGAACATTGTCTGGAGACTCGGTCCTCGGTGGCAGCGCACTTGCAGAAAGCTCCCGGATGGCGTCGCATGTCCGCCTTTCGACCAGTCCGCCAATCCGCCAACCGAACCGCAGAGAGCCGGCCGACTACAGGGGATGAAATGAAGCCGCTCCACCGCCTCGAAGGGAAGGTCCTGATCGCCAGCGATGATCCCGCCGTCCAAAAGGAGTGGCGCGGCATCCTGGAGCCGAGAGGGTACCTGATTGCCGTGGCACAGGGAAGCGGTTGGGCCACCGAACTCCTCGGGGAAGACCCTCCGGATGTGATCCTCCTGGATCGCTCGGCGCCGGACCCCGCGGAGGTCGAGGCCTTCCACCAGGCGCGGTCCAACGGTTCCAGCACGCCCATCATCGTCGTCACCGCCGATCCGTCCTCCGACACGGCGCTCGCCGCATTCAGGGCCGGCGCGTATGACATTCTGCGAAAGCCGGTCACCGTTGACGACCTTCTTCCCTGCGTCATCCGCGCCGTGGAACGGGGCGACGTCGCATCTGCCAGCCTCCGGCTGGTCGAGGAATTCAAGCAGCAGCTCTCCGAGCAAGAGGTCCTGATGGAGGTGGGGCGGCTCCTGAACTCCACTCTCAACCTCCCGGAGGTTCTGGACCTCGTCATGCTGAATGCCCAGGAAGCCCTCCGGGCCCAGGCGAGCTTCCTGATGCTTCGTGACGCCGACACCGGCGAGCTGTACTTCACGGTGGCCCGCGGAGAGCGGGGCGAGCGGGCGAAGGAGGTCCGGCTGGGCCGGGGCGAGGGACTTGCGGGGTGGGCGGCCGAGCACGGGGAGGCCGTGATCGCGAACGACGCGCAGCGCGATCCGCGCTTTTCCCGGAAGGTGGATGAAGTGACCAACTTCACTACCCAGGCCATGGCCTGCGCCCCCATCGTCACCAAAGGCCGGACGATCGGCGTGGTCCAGGTGCTGAACGGACCCGGCGGAGGGAACTTCAGTCCCCGGGACCTTACGCTGCTCAAGGCGGTCGCGGCACAGGCGGGGGTTGCCATTGAGAACGCCCGGCTCTACGGCGAGGTCGAGCGACAGAAGGCGGAGCTGAGCTTTCTCCTCCAGTCCAGCCAGGATCTCCTTTCCGCGCTGGATCCCGACACGATTTTCTCCCGGATGATGACCAAACTGCTCGAGGTGATCCCCGTCGCACGCACGGGGATCATTCTCTTGGAGAACGAACAGGAAGGCCGGATCGTGGCCGGCTCGCTGGATGCGAGCCGCCTGCCGCCGGAGCGGGACCAGAAGAGCGGAAGGATCCAGCTCGCGCTGTGCCCGGAAATC
>Ga0184639_10001351_pt1 | contig 10549 bp, 10 predicted proteins | sample PLM31_170_b2_FD_133155 | JGI IMG/M metagenome (GOLD analysis project Ga0184639, IMG submission 133155) | Groundwater sediment microbial communities from an aquifer in East River, Colorado, USA - PLM3-1_170_b2 | ecosystem: Environmental > Terrestrial > Soil > Riparian zone | place: USA: East... | reverse complement strand
TATCTGATTGTTCCACATATTATGATCGAAAGGAAAACCGTGAATAAAAATTATAGGCTGGTTAACTGGATCACCTTTTGAAAATATCGTAGGTTTATCTTTAATTGCATTCATAATTATTTTTAATTTTAATTAAAATTATTTAGAAAGGGAAATATGAAAAAATTTATACTTACTGTCCCGGTATTATTTATTTTAACCACAAACTTATCTGCTCAACAAGATACAATAATCTTTTATAAATGGGTGCCTAAAGTAGTTACCGGATTAAATCTTTCTCAAATATCTTTAAGTAACTGGACTCAGGGTGGTGAGGATGCAATCTCCTGGACATTCCTAGGTAATGGAAGTCTCAGTTATCGTACTGAATTGTGGCACTTCAAAAACGATTTAAAGCTTGCATACGGAAGAACAAAACTCGGCTCTGCAAATTTCAGAACAACTGATAATGAACTTTATCTTGAAAGTGTTATTTCAAGAAATATCGGGTGGCCAATTGATCCTTACTTCAGTAATACGGTAAGGACTGCTTTGGCTGCAGGTTTTAATTATGATACCAATCCGCCAATTGAGATAGCTAACTTTTTTGATCCCGGTTATCTCACTCAAAGTTTAGGATTTATCTATGATAAAACTCCGGGCTTTTCAACAAGGCTCGGTTTCGCAGTCCAGGAAATAATTACTAACGAATTCACTTTCTATTCAGATGATACATCTACTATTAAAATTGAGAAGATAAAAGTAGAGACCGGTATTGAATCAGTTACAACGGCTGAGTACACAGTTATGGAAAATATTTTATTAAAAAGTAAGCTGCGTCTTTTTTCACGCTTTGAATCTTTTGATATTTGGGATGTTCGTTGGGATAATGCAATAGCTGCTCAGGTTAATGAGTATGTTAACGTCAGCTTTGTATTCCTCCTGGTATATGAAGAAGCTCAGATAAGGAAAACACAAATTAAGGAGGCTCTGCAATTAGGAATAACTTATACCATCCTCTGAATTTAAGGGCAATCTGATTTTGATGTTGAGGTATAGGAACGCTATATAGAATAAATTTACCTATACCTCTACATTTATATCATATACCTTAAATTTCTCATTAAGAAATATTATTTATAAATTAAATTTAACCCTACAATAAAGGTTAATTTCACTTTATGAAAATTGCTTTCATTGTCTCTGAAGTTGAACCCTATGCAAAAACCGGTGGTCTTGCTGATGTCGCAGGATCATTACCCCTTGCGCTTGAAAAGCTTGGCTGCGAAGTAAAGATTTTTATGCCTAAATATTTTCAGATTGACGAAGATAAATATGGGCTTCATTATAGCTGGGACATTGGTGAAATGCTGATAAGAGTTGCAGATCATTCCAGGTCTGTTCACTTGCACCAGGCTATCATGCCAAATTCAAATGTTGAAATAAATTTTATAGACTGCCCGCATTATTATCACCGCGGGCATATTTATACTAATGACCCGGATGAAGATGAAAGATTTATTCTTCTTTGCAAAGGAGTTATTGAAACTCTTCAAAGAATGAAATGGGCTCCTGATGTAATCCACTGTAATGACTGGCAGACTGGTTTGCTTCCTCTTTTTGTAAAAGATAACTACGGCTGGGATCGTTTGTTTTTTGATACAGCATTTCTCTTTACTATTCATAATATTGGTTACCAGGGAAGATTTTCAAAAGACACAATGTTCAAAGCAGAGCTTAAGAGTGAATATTTTTATCCGGGCGGTCCTGTTGAATTGGGAGGAAGTGTTTGCTTTATGAAAGCGGGAATTCTCTTCTCTGAAATAATCAGCACTGTAAGTAAAACTTATGCGCATGAAATTCTAACACCTGAATATGGTGCTGGAATGAACATTGTTCTCAATTCAAGAAAGAATGATATTTACGGAATTATAAACGGGATTGATTATAGTATATGGAATCCTGATGATGATAAATTAATTCCATTCAGGTATACAAGCCATTATCTTACAGGAAAGCTGAAGAATAAAAAATTTCTCCTTGAACATGCTAATCTGCCTTTTGATGAAAATGTTCCATTGATAGGAATTGTCTCAAGGATGGTTGCTCAAAAAGGATTTGATATTTTTGCGGATGCGTTAGGAAAGCTCGTTGATCTGCCTGCGCAATGGGCAATTCTTGGAAGCGGTGAGGATAGGTTTGAAGATCTTTTTTTAAGCATGGCTCATCATCTTCCAAATAAAGTTTTCACTTATATAGGATATAATAATGAGCTCGCTCACCTGATTGAAGCTGCTTCAGATATATTCCTGATGCCTTCGCACTATGAACCATGCGGATTAAACCAGATTTATAGTCTTAAGTATGGTACTGTTCCTATTGTAAGAAAAACAGGCGGGCTTGCAGATACTGTTCAGGACTGGCATGAATATTTAAGTTACGGCGAAGAAACCGGCACAGGTTTTTCATTTAATGATTATTCAAGCTATGCTCTTTATTCTACTGTAGAAAGAGCAATAAGAACTTTTTATGATAGAGAAACCTGGAAGAAAATCCAGAGGAACGGGATGGCTAAAGATTATTCATGGGATAATTCTGCAAAGGAATATATTGAGCTTTATAAGAAAGCTGTTGAGAAGAGAAAATAATTTTTTAACTATATAATATGCCTCGCATTACAAAAAAATATTTAGAGAATGTTTTCAGGAATTCAAATTCCCCCGATGAACTTTTTGATACTTTTAAAATCGCAATAGACCGGAGGATTCAGGATTCAAGTATTTACAGATTACTGCTCTGGAATAAAGCATTATCTCCCGATGAAATTATGATGTTTGCAGAAAAGATCTGCAAAGAAAATCCAGATGCAAGCTACCAGATTTATAACTGGGTTGGGAGAATCTTTTCCTCAATTTCCGTTTATGGTGAACACAACGAGAAAGCTCTTGAATATTTTAAAAAGGCAGCCAAATCAAATCCATCTGCGTATGAACCTTACATTGCAATTACTAAGCTTTATAATGCCGATTTAAACATTCCCGTCTTTAACATTGTAATAAAAGCTGTTGAAAAAGGATTACAGGCTGTTGATAAAAAAAGTAAACTCTGCTTTGCAATTTCTAAACTTTATAATATAAACGGCGATATCGAATCAGGGAATTCCTATCAGAAGCTTGGGGAGAAGTACCAGCGTGAAGGGCGGTGAAGTTTCAGTAAGCAGTTAACAATAGGCAGAAAGCAATATTTTAAAATTTATTAAAGAAGAATAAAATGAATAGTTCATTTAAAGATCTTACAGTTTATAAGAAAGCCTTCTCTTTGGCGATGGAAATTTTTGAGAAATCTAAAAAATTCTCTAAAGAAGAAACCTATTCTTTAACAGATCAAATAAGGCGTTCATCGCGTTCTGTTTGTGGAGCAATTGGAGAAGGCTATCGAAAAAGAATGTATGGAAGCTCATTTTATATCTAAAATATCAGATGCAGATATGGAAAATTCTGAAACCCAGGTTTGGTTAGATTTTGCTTTAGAATGCAAATATATCCTAAAAGAAGAGCACAAAGAATTGTTAAATAAATCAGAAGAGGTTGGAAAGATGTTATACCATATGATTGAATACCCCGAAAAATATTTGAGAAAATCTGATAAGTAAAAAGTTGCCAAATGCCTATTGCCAACTTTGTTAAGATGGGTTTTTAATAAAATGTTAACTAAAAATAAACTGTTAAGACGAAAAGTATATTTCACTTAGTAGTAATATCCTATTGAAAAGTAGAAAAGAACATCCCCCCAGCTGATTGGGTTATCCGGCAGGTTTTTTATGAAAAGAAAACTTCTTCCCACTGAAAAATCAGCAGGACCAATTGGTGTATCAAAAGAAATTGTTCCGCCAATTCCATGTCTCAGGTCTTTGAATCTGATCTGTTCCTGCTCTTCCCATGTTGAACCAAGGTCATACCGGAGACGGATATACGTATCAAAAAAGATATCAAATGGAAGCCGTAAAGTATATTCTAACGAACTAAGAAAAATTTGTCTCCCCCTAAACTCATTGTCTCTCATACCAAAAAAAGAATTTTGACCACCGAGAGAATACTGCTGACTTAGAGGAAGTGTTTTGTCACCAAACCCCATCATTACTCTTGGTGCTAATGTATGAATATTATTAATTGTAAAATAACTTTTGTAATCAAAGCCTAAATTTGTAAAACCTATTTCTCCCCCAAGAAAAGAAGAGGCTGTTTCATAAGAACCGGTAAAATAAACTCCTTTGGTTGGATACGGATACCTGTCCTGCGAATCTATTGTTGAACTTATTTTAAGACTAACAATTTTAGTCTTATATGGATTAAACGGTGATTTATCAAGATTTTTTATTTCGTCAAACTGATATTTACCTTTGAAAATAAGATTACCAAACTTTTCAACCTGGGTTCCAACAGAGACTGAAGAACCATAATAAATTTGCCTGTATTCCCCATTCCTTATCCTTGAAAAAGATCTCTCAGATGTTGTTGGTTCATTTGTATAAACGTGTACATCCTGGAATTGATAATATGCATCTATCTTATAAGTAAGATAAGTATTAAATATTCTGTTTGCTCTATGCTCTAAAATATATCCTCTGTTTCTTGTTCCCCCATAAAGAAGAAGCCCAAGTTCTGTTGCTGTTCCAAAAAGATTTTCATCCCTTAAATCAAAACTAAATTGTGTATTGTATTCATTATCTGCCCTGAATCCCAGTCGCAAGAGTCCTGCTGTTCTTTCCAGAACTTTAAGTATAACAACATTCCTCTCGTTTTCTTTTTCTACAGTAAGAATTAAATCTTCAAAAAGGTTCGTACTTCTAAGGTTTGTAAGCCCCTTTGATATTTCCTGGTAAAGGAAATAATCTCCCGCTTTAACCGGAAACTCTCTTGTTATCACATTTGAATTTGTGGTTTTATTTCCCTCAACTATAATTTGAGAAATAATTCCTTCATCAAAAGATAAAGAAAGCCTCCCCGTAAACTGATCAAAGTTTATTTCTTCAAGTGACGCAAGAGAGTAGCCTTTAGAACGGTATAAATTTATTATATCAACTATTAATGAATAAACTGTTTTTCCACTATAACTTTTACCAATATAATTCTTCGTTATAAAATTAACACTGTCTCTATAAAGAATGGTTATTCCCCAACATTCAATTTTTTTTATTTCAGGATAGTATTCCGGTATAAAATGAACTTCAGTATATTCATCTTCGTTTGAGATCTCAGCTTTCAGATCTTTAAAATCCCCTTTTTCAAATAGTGAATAGATATCCATTTTTATTTCACTTAAAGAAACGGAATCTTTGGCAGCATATTTTTTAAGAAGAGGTTTTTCCCAGGGATATGAAGAGTCGTTGTTCTTTACATTAGTAAAATATTTCTCTTCAATGGCAGAAGAAATGTTTCCAAGTTCCTGCGAATTAATTATATTTTTAATTTGTTCAATTGATGATAAAGTGCTCAGATATCCGTTTGCGATAACTGTATCAAGTTTATCAAAATCAGTTGCAGATCTTTCTTTTATATCAGGAGAAATTACAACATCAGCAAAAGAGAGTTGGTTTTCATTCAAAAGTTTCATTGGAATGCTGATTACCTGGTCTGCAATTATCCATGGCAATTCAAGCTCCTCTCTTGTGTAAAGGTTACTTGTGGTATTAACTGCTATCACAATATCTGCCCCGAGTTCCAAAGCTATTTTAACAGGAACATTTGCAACCAAGCCGCCATCAACTAAAATTAAAGTGTCTTTTAAGACCGGCGATAAGAAAAAAGAAACACTTGAACTTGCCCTCATTGCCTGGCTTAATGAGCCGCCATCAATAATTACCGGACTTCCGGTAACGAGATTAGTACATACAGCTCTGAATTTTATTTTAAAATCATCAAAACTGCTATTAGAATGAACCGGTGCCTGAAGGGTTAACAAGTTAAGATAATTTGATAATTTATGACCGGTGTTAATTGAAGTTGGTATTATTGGTGAAAATCCGTCCAGCCTCAGGGTTAGAATTGCTTTATCTTCTGTAATTTTCTGTTCAACAAATAATTCTCTCCTGTCGGTTTCGGCAGCGGGAGATAATAAATCATCCCAGTCTGTATTTATTGCAATTGAATCAAGCTGGTCAACAGAATAGCCTGCAGCATAAAGCCCTCCGATAATACTCCCCATACTTGTCCCAACAATCAAATCTATTTTGATACCTGCTTCTTCAAGAGCCCTTAAAACACCTATCTGAGCTAAACCTCTTGAGCCTCCGCCACTTAATGCCAAGGCAACAATTGGTTTCTTTTTAGGAACTTTTTCTTCAAGACCAAAGGGGAGAGAGTTTGTTCTGTAATCTATCTTAACTGTATAAGAATTTTGCCCAAATGATTGGGAGAGGCATAACAGAAAGAGAAAGATTATTTTGGATATCGCTGACATTTACCTAAAGAGATATTTTATGCTTCATAAAAATAGCACAATTCTATCCCTTTATTAAATACAATAGAGAGAGACCTTATCTCTTTTTTCTCTGATGCTGTTGCTGTTCTGCGGCCGCCATTAGTTTTGCCATAAAACCTTTTCTCTTCTTAGGATTTTTTACAGGCTCAAGCACCATCCCCGTATGCTTATGGTTTATGTAATACTGCTGCCCAATAGAAAGAATATTGAACATGAAGTAGTAAAGATTAAGACCTGATGGAAAGCTCATAAAAAGGATTGTAAGCATTACCGGCATTATATATACCAACGCTGCCTGCTTTGGATCTTTTATGCTCATCTTTTGCTGAACAAACGTTGTAATTCCCATCAGGAGAGCGAGCCCGGAAATCTGGTCAATTCCAACAATAGGAAGTTTAAAAGGAAGTTTGGTTATCACATCGGGTCTGGAGAGATCGGTTATCCAGCCAACAAAAGGCTGCTGGCGAAGATCAATGGCAACCTGGAACAATCCCCACAATGCTATGAATATAGGCATTTGAAGAAGAAGAGGGAAACAACCGCCTGCAGGGTTAACTCCATAGGTTGAATAAAGTTTCATTGTTTCTTTGTTCATCTTTTGAGGATCGTCTTTATATTTTTCTTTTAGCTCTGTAATTTTCGGCTGAAGAAGCTGCATCTTCTTCATTGACTGATAGCTTTGTTTTGTAAGTGGATGAACAACTATTTTTATGATAATTGAGAAAACAATAATTACTATTCCGTAATTAGGAATAAATCCATGGAGAAAATTAAATAGTGGGAGAAGAACGAACTCTGCTATTGGTCTTACAATAAATGTTAATCCAAAAAAACTTCCGAAATCTACTATTGCTTCAAAATGATTCTCATATTCCTTCAGGATACCATAATCAACAGGACCGATATATAGATTAAAATATTTTGATTCGACGTTTGTGTTTTTGAATGGAATTATAAATCTTCCGCTGTACACTTCTCTAATCCCGGAATTACCGGTCTGTTCTCTGTACCCTTTAATATAAGCCCCTTCAACGCCGGAAGGATCCTGGGGTGCAATGATTGCAGCAAAATATTTGTTTCTTATCCCAATCCAATCAACTCTTCCTGTAAAATCCTCCTCAAATGTTTCGCCCACATCAGAAGCATCAACAATTACCTGCTCATCTCCATAATAAACGCTTACGTTTGAGAAATTGGCTTCATCAATTGAGTTTTCTTCTACAAATCTTATCCCGCTCTCCCAGACAATATCATAAGCATTGTTGCTTATAATGTTATTCATTCCTATCAATTGAATATTAGAAACCGTGCTGTATTTATTCCCGTAAAAAGTATATATCTTTTTTATTTCACTACTCTCATGTGCATTTACAGAAAACTCTAATGTCAGGCTGTCTGTGCTGGTTAATTTATAATATTCTCTATCTGCAGTTGAAGAGAAAATGAGTTCCCCGGTATTTATTGCCTTCCCATCTGTTGTAACAAAAGCAAGATCGTAAGGATTCCCCATTGAATGGTTAATCAACTGCACCATTGTTTGATATGTTGCAGTGTCTGCCTCTGCGGAATACCAGTTTTTAAATTCCTTAAGAAAATATTTCTTTAAATTCGCACCGTGTGTTGATAATTCAATTATTGCAACATCGTTTTCAATTGTTATAATTCTTTCTTCTTCATCAATGTAATCAAAATATTTCCCTAAGCTCTGCGTATCCTTTTCTGTTTCAGTAAGATCAATCTCTTTTTGCTGTTCAATAAGCTTTTTTGTAGTATCTCTTAATACTTCGGTAGTATCTTTTTGCTGAGTTTCCTGATTTGGTGGCGGAGTTGGTGAATTTAAATACAGCCAAATAACCAGAATTGCCCCAATTATGATAAATGCTAATAATGTTTGTCTATCCATTTAAATTCCAAAATTTAACGTACCGGGTCATTTCCGCCTTTGCTGAAAGGATTGCATCTTAAAATTCTCCAGGCTGTCTTGATTCCGCCTTTAATAACACCATATTTTGTAATAGCTTCTATACCAAATTCAGAGCAAGTGGGGTAAAATCTGCAGGATGGTGGCAATACCGGAGATATAATCTTTTGATATCCTCTTATAAGAAATACAAATAATCCTTTCATCACAATGTTCTTTTTATCATACTCATTACTTCCAATATACCGGGAACTATTTCATATAAACCTATCTTTTTATTTTTCTTTTCACTCAAAGCATATGCAGAGAAGATAAGTTTAATATTTTTTCTTGCCTTTGTTGCAGATGATTTAATTTCCTGTTTATTCAATCTATACGCTTCTTTAATTAATCTTTTAACCCTGTTTCGCCAAACAGCCTTTCCAAGTTTTTTAGAAACAACGGATGCTATTTTTACACCTTCTTCAGGATTTTCTTCTATAAGGTAAATGGCTTTAATTTTTTGATCGCTGGATATTAATATTTTGCCGGAAGAGTAAAGTTCATCAAAATCTTTTTTACTCTTTATTCTTTCTTCTGAGGAAAGACTTTGTAGTTTCAAGACAATTATTTCTCATCGCTAACAGATAATTTTTTTCTGCCCTTTGCTCTTCTGCTTGCCAGAACTTTCCTGCCGTTTTTTGTTTTCATTCGTTCTCTGAAACCATGTTTGTTCTTTCTTTTACGATTGCTTGGCTGATATGTTCTTTTCATAAACCTACCTTAAATAATTTTTCCCTTAAAATTAGATTATAAAGATACTAAATAATAGAATCTATGCCCAAATTTTAATTGATTAAAAAATATTTTCGATTCCGTTAAGAATTAATTTGCACGGAAAAATTTTACTTCATATTTTTTGTGTTAAGAGAGGCGCAATAAAACCTGTGAATATCTTGTGGATAATTTTTATTTGTGAAAACGTTCCACAGAATTTAATTAACCGCCCGCTTAAAACTTAAACTCAAATTTTGTGTGTAATTTTCAATATAAGTTCTGTAAGCGGTTGTGTTCGGGGGGTTTGCCTTGTTGCATATAATGTTAATATGTTGTGGATATCTGGTGGTCGTCTGTTTATAATTCTGTGCTAGTAAATTAAACTCGGGGTTTTTAACAAAGATATTTTTTTGTGGATAATTAATAAATGCTTAATGCTCATTCTTCCAGTAAACAAATTTATTCTGAACCAACTATTATTTGGAAAGAATGCTTAAAAGTTATAAAAGATAATGTAACTTTAATGACATATAACACCTGGTTCCTTCCTATAAAACCACTGGAACTTGATAGCAATATTTTAAAGGTGCAGCTTCCCAGTCAATTTTTTTGGGAATGGATTGATGAACATTTTAACACTCTAATTTCGAAAACAATCCACCAGGTTCTTGGCCCTGATGCAAAACTTGCCTACATAATTAATGAAGAGAGTGATTCGCCATCGCACTTTATTTCCAAACCGGCTGTTGTAAATAAGGTTCCGGAAAAATCAAAACAAAAAAATTTTGAACCTCACTTAAATCCTCGTTATACATTTGAAAATTTTATTAAGGGTGAGGGAAACCAGCTTGCCAGAGCTGCCGCTTTGGCAATAAGTGATAACCCAGGTGGAACTTCTTTTAATCCGCTCTTTATTTATGGGGGGGTTGGATTGGGAAAAACTCACCTTATACAGGCTACTGGAAATAAAATTCTTGAGATTATTCCTGATAAAAAAGTAATCTATCTTTCATCGGATACTTTTACTGTGGATTTTGTTGAATCAATTCAATCAAACAAAATAAATGAGTTTTCCAATTTCTACAGAGGAATGGATGCTCTGATAATTGATGATATCCAGTTCCTGATCGGAAAAGAAAAAACACAGGATCTTTTCTTCCATATTTTTAATACGCTTCATCAGTCTGGAAAACAGATTATCCTATCGAGCGATAAGCCTCCTAAAGAATTAAAAGGCCTTGATGACCGATTAATTTCCCGGTTTCAATGGGGATTATCGGCAGATATTCAACCACCCGAACTTGAGACAAGAATCGCAATTCTTAAGAGAAAATCAAGTGATTATGGAATGAATATATCATCCGAAATTCTTGAATATATTGCCACAAATATCACAAAAAATATCCGGGAACT
>Ga0184639_10001350_pt1 | contig 10550 bp, 13 predicted proteins | sample PLM31_170_b2_FD_133155 | JGI IMG/M metagenome (GOLD analysis project Ga0184639, IMG submission 133155) | Groundwater sediment microbial communities from an aquifer in East River, Colorado, USA - PLM3-1_170_b2 | ecosystem: Environmental > Terrestrial > Soil > Riparian zone | place: USA: East... | reverse complement strand
GTCGCGATGAGCGAATCGACCTCGCGGCGGGTGATCTTTCGGGAGCCGATCACGCCGACGATCGGGCCGGTGGTATCGGGGACCGCCGGTGACCATATCTTCGGCTTCGGCGCGGCGGTCGCGTGGGTCGCCCCGTCTGAGACGCCGGCGGGTTTCGGCCCGCCGCTGCAGCCCAGGGCCGTCAGCGGGAGAAGCGCCGCGAGAAACGCCGCGGTGCGAAGGGAAGCGCCTCGGAACACGGGGATCATTTCCGGACGACCCAGACCTTGACCGGCGCTTCGATGTCCTGGAAGAGGTGGATGGAAACCTCGAATACACCGAGCGTCTTGAGGGGATCGGCGAGGCGGATGTTCTTTCGCTCGACGTCGAAGCCCTGGGCCTTCAACGCGTCCTGGATGTCCACCACGGTCACCGATCCGTAGAGCTGGTCTTCCTCGCCCACCTGTGCGCTGAACTGGAGCGAGATGCTCGCGAGCCGGTCCCGGAGCGCGCTTGCGGCGTGGTGCTGCTTTTGCTCCAGAGCGACGCGCGCCCTTTCGCGGTCTTTGAAGACCGCTTGGGCGTTTCCAGCCGCCGCGATCGCCTTCTTCCGGGGAAGCAGGAAGTTCCGGGCGTACCCGTCGGCCACCCTCACGGCGGCGCCCCGTCTCCCCAGTCCGGTGATGTCTTCGAGCAGAATGATTTCCATCGATCCTCCTAGGTCTCGTCGCGGCCGCCGCGTCCCGGAGGGGCCTCGGGGCCCAACACGACACGGCGGCGAAAATCGTACCAAGCATCGAAAAATCCGATCCCCAAGAAGGCCGTAAGCAGGATCGGCATCAGCACGACCAGAATCAGTATGGCTACCTGCACGATCGCTTTGAGCTCGAACGCGATGGCCATGAAGCGCGCGACCGCGAAGCCCTGCACCGTATAGGCAAGCGCGAGCGGGAACGCGAGATTGACGCCGGCGTCCATCGCCGGCTTCACTCGGCACGCGATCAGGACCAGGGCAACCGCCATCCCCCACGCTCCGAATGGGTGCACCCTCCAGGTCGAGAACTCCGCGAACGAGGGGAATCCGTCCTCGTCCTGGTAGAGCACGGAGGCGAGCCAGCAGTTGATCGCCATGACGATCACCCACTTGATGGCGAAGAGCGACGGAAGCAGGAGCGTCCAGATCCGCCTCGTCTGCTCCAGCACGCGGTTGAATTCCGCCGCGGAGAGCCCCAGGCTCTCGGAGACGCGATGCTCGGTCTCCAGGCGCCTCCACTCGTCGAGACGCGCGGTCAGGGCCTGGCTCAGCTCCTCGAATCCGCCCATCAAGAGATACGCGGCCGCGACGGCGAGGACCGGCGTCACCGAGAGGGCGAGCGTCGAGGAGGCGCGCACCCCGCGCCTCGCGCACGCCGAAAGCAGGAGTCCCGAGGCGGCCAGGACGGCCACGAAGAAGAGCCTCGAGGGCTCCGTCAGCCCGGCGGCGTACGCGGCCCCGAGCGTCGAGGTCGCGGCGAGCGCCCCGAGGAGCAGCCCCACGCGGCGCGCGAGCCAGCAGATGCCCACCGGGAGAAGCCCGTATCCCCACGGCACGGGAGAGGGCATGTCGCTCGACGCGAACGCGATCAGGATGGCGCCGAGGAGCAGCGCTCCGGCCACGCGGGCGAAATCCGCCGGTGAGGCCGGCCTGATGTCAGCGGTATTGCTCACTGGTGAACGGCAAGAGGGCCAGGATTCGGGCGCGCTTCACGGCCTCGGTGATCTGCGACTGATGCCGGGCGCACGTTCCCGAGATGCGACGCGGCACGATCTTTCCGCGGTCAGTAATGAACCGCGTGAGCCTCCGGTCGTCCTTGTAGTCGATTCGATCCACCTTGTCGAAGCAGAGCTTGCAAAACTTCCGACGAAACGATCGCGATTCACCCTCGCGAGCCATCCATACCTCCTCTGTGCGTTTCTGGTTCCATTGGCGCGAAAGCCGGACCTACGGGCCGGTCACCGCGACCGGGCTCTCGGCCGCTCCCTCCGCCGCCTTCGCGCCTTCCTCCGCCGGGCGCGGCGACTCCTTCGTCGCCAACACGGTCAAATGACGGAGGACGCTTTCGTTCAGCCGGAACCGGCGGTCCATCTCGGCGATGAGACTCGGCGGACTCTTGTGCTTGATGTGAATGTAGGTTCCATCGCGCCGCTTGCGGATCAGATACGCCAGCTTGCGCTTGCCCCAGCGCTGCACCTCCATGACCTCGCCGCCGGCCTGGCCGATTGGCTGGGTGACCCGTTCGACTTCCTCGTTGATCCGGGTCTCCTCGAGCCCAGGATCGTAAACCACCGTCGTCTCGTACAGTTTCATCGTCTCCTCACTCGGTCGATGGGTCGCGTCCGAATCGGTTCCAGCGGTTCATCGCATCGGTCAGCCCGTCGGCGGCCGCGTCGAACGCCGCGGCGGCGGCGGCCTCGATGATTCGAGGCAGGGCCTTCCGCTCCTCCTCCGTAAAGCTCGCGAGCACGTAGTCCGGAAGCTCCGGCGACGGAGGCGCCGGCCCCACGCCGACCCGAAGTCTCGGGAAATCCATGGTGCCCGTCGTTTCGATGATCGACTCCAGACCCTGATGCCCGCCGGTCCCGCCGCCCGCCCGGAGCCGCAGCGCGCCGAGCGGCAGATGGACGTCGTCGCAAACGACCAGGATTTCGGGTGCTACCCAGCCTTCCGAAAGGAGCGCCCCGACCGCGGCCCCGCTCCGGTTCATGTACTGCTGCGGCTTCACGAGCAGCACCGTGTGCCGGCCGGCGCGGCCTTCGCCGCGAAGAGCGTCTCCCTCTCGGCGCCATCCCCGAAACCGGCCGAGTCGCTTCGAGAGGACGTCCAGGGCCATGAATCCGGCGTTGTGACGGGTGGTCTCGTATTCCCCTCCCGGGTTCCCGAGCCCCACCACCACCTTGGCCTCGTTAACCTTCCTTGCCTCCCTCCCCTTCCTCCACTTCCTTCTTCTCCTTCACCAGCTCCGGCTCCACGGGCGCGGCCTCCTCCGCAGGCTTCACTTCCTCGAGGATCGTCGGCGGCACGACCGTCGCGATCGCGCGATCCGCCTCGGTCTTGATCGTCGCCCGCTCGGCCTTGATGTCGCTCACGTGGAGCGTGTCGCCGATCTGGAGACCGGAGACGTCCACCTCGAGCCGTGCCGGGATATCGGTGGGGAGACACTCGACCTCCACCTCGCGCAGCAAGTGCTCGAGAATGCCGCCGGAGTCCTTGACCCCGGCCGGCGTACCGACGAGCACGACCGGCACCTCCACCGTGATGCGCTCGGTGAGCGAGATGTGCTGAAGGTCGATGTGGAGGATGTTTCCCCCGACCGGATCCCGCTGGATTTCCCGGATCAGTGCCTTCATGTCCTGCGAACCGTCCCCCGTGATCTTCAAGTCGACGATGACGTTGGCCCCCTCCGCACGGTCGAACAGTTCTTGAAGCTCGCGCAGGTTGATCGCGAGGGGGATCGACGCCTCGCCTCGGCCGTAGTACACGGCCGGAATGCGCCCGGCGACCCGGAGCTTGCGCGCGACGCCTTTGCCGGATTCGCTCCGGCGCGCGCTCTTCAATGTCAGCATGGCCATTTCGGCACTCCTCCCGGTTGGTTCGGTATCGTCAGACGAACAGCGAGCTGAGCGATTCTTCGTCGTGGATGCGGCGGATGGCCTCGCCCAGCAGGCCGGCCACCGTCAGGACCCGGATCTTGGGCGGCAGCGACGCCGGATCGTGCGGAATGCTGTCGGTGATGACCAGCTCCCGAACCGGCGAGTCCGAGATCCTCGTCACGGCGTCGCCGCAGAGCACGCCGTGCGTGCCCGCGGCGTAGATGTCCCGCGCTCCCGCGTCCTTGAGGGCGCGGGCCGCCTCCACGAGCGTCGCCCCGGTGCTCACGATGTCGTCGAAGATCACGACATTCTTCCCTTCCACTTCGCCGATGACGTTCATCATCTCCACCGCATCGGGCCTCGGCCGGCGCTTGTCGACGATCGCCAGGCTGGCGCTCAGCCGCTTCGCGTAGGCGCGGGCCATCTTCACGCTTCCGATGTCGGGAGCCACCACGACGATGTTCGAGAGCTCGCGTCGCGTGAAGTAATCCACCAGGACCGGCGCCGCGTAGAGGTGGTCGAACGGGATGTCGAAGAACCCCTGAATCTGGGCCGAGTGCAGATCCATCGTCATGACGCGGTCCGCCCCCGCCGTCGTGATCAGGTTCGCCACGAGCTTCGCGGTGATCGGCACCCGCGGCTGATCCTTCCGGTCCTGCCGCTGAAATCCGAAGTACGGGATGACCGCCGTGACGCGTCGAGCCGAAGCGCGGCGAACCGCGTCGATCATCACCAAGAGCTCCATGAGATTCGAGGCCGGCGCGAAGGTCGGCTGGAAGACGAAGATGTCGGAGCCGCGGATGTTCTCGTTGATCTTGACGGAAGTCTCGCCGTCGGCGAACTGGTCCACGGTCGCGTCGCCGAGCTCGATGTTGAGATACTCGCAGATCGCGGACGCCAGCGGCCGATTGGCATTGCCGCTGAAGAGGCGCAGTCGAGTCTCCGCCGAGCGCATCCTCGGGGCGTCGGCCTGGGGCCGAGGCAAGGGCGCCGAGCGCCGATCCGTTGCGAGCTTCACCGTCATGGCGTCCTCCCTGAATTACGGTATCGAACAAAAAAGACCCAAAGACCGATTGACGGCTTCGTCAATCGGGCCCGAGGCGCCGCGCGGCGCTCGCTGGACCGGAGGATGGTGCCCCCGGGGCCCGGCGATCGAGGTCAATTGTCTTGGGTCATCTCGGCGGTGGCCCTCGGCCGGCCGCCGGCGTTACCTGAGCATCTCTGCCAGACGTCGCCCGTCGATCTGGTTGGGGCGGGAGGATTCGAACCTCCGAATGGGAGATCCAAAGTCTCCTGGCTTACCACTTGCCGACGCCCCAACACGTGGCGAAAAGACCACGAGGAGTTCCATCCCTCGGTCCGATCCGCGGGCGCCGGCGCCGCTGCGCCTGCCGCCTACAAGGCCGATTCGATCAGAGACGGCTGCTTCGCCCGCTCTTTTTCTCTCTGATACTCGTCGAGGATCCGATCCTCAATGAACTTGCGTGTCTCGTTGTTGATGGGATGCGCAACGTCCTGGTACGTCCCATCAGGCCGCTTTCGACTGGGCATGGCGACGAACATTCCATTCGTTCCCTCGATGATCTTGAGGCCTCGAATGACGAATGCGTCGTTGAACGTCATGCTGGCGAACGCCTTCAGCTTGTCGTCTTCCCTGATCGATATACGAACTTCCGTGATCTCGAGCGTCATTCTCTCACCCACCTCGAGTTCCGGACCCCGATCCCTCGAAGTCCCTGGACCCCCCCGTACCAGGACTCTGGCCACGTCCCGCGGCCGCGCCGGACTTCGGACGGCACCGTCACGCGAGCGGTGCTACCGTGACACCACGTTCCAGAGCTCGAACCACCCGGACTTCAGAACCTCGACCCGCGACGCCGCCGGCGATCGCCATCGCCTCATCGTGGCCCTTTGCCATCGCGAACAGCGTTGAGCCGCTCCCCGCGAGCAACACTTTCTTAGCGCCACACGCGAGTATCGCGCGCCTCAATTCTGCGAGACTTGGGTACTCGGGAAGGACAACGTCCTCGAAAACGTTGTACATCGCACTCACGATCGCGTTCCAATCCCTGGAGGCGATCGCGAATTCGAGTATGCTAGCTTGACCTTCCCTCTGTGTCAAATCTTTTCTGACCCTCCCATAGGCCCAAGTCGTTGAAATAGCGACAGGTGGGCTCACGAGGACGGCCCAGAAGGGGCCGGTGGGACAAAGATGTCTCATCTTGTCCCCTCGACCGGTACCTCTGGCCGTTCCGCCCCTTAGGAAGAACGGCACATCGGCCCCAAGTCGCATGGCCATGTCGGAAATTTCTTCCGGCATGAGCTTCAGGCCGAGAAGCAGATTGGCGCCGGCCAGGAAACCGGCCGCATCGCTGCTCCCGCCCCCGAGGCCCGCGCCGATCGGGATCCGCTTGATCAGCCGTGCCCGGATGCCCGACGAGGGCTTCGCCCTTTCCGAGAGCAACTCCCAGGCACGCTCGATGAGATTGGGGCCGGGGCCCGGAATCTTGATTCCGCTCGTCGTGAGCGAAAGGCCGGGCGGACCCGGCGCGAGCTCAAGCTCGTCCTCGAGCGACACCGCTTGGAGAATGGTGTCCACCTCGTGATAGCCGTCGGGTCGCCTGCCGAGGATCCAGAGCCCGAGGTTCACCTTCGCCGGGCAGCGCACCCGGACGGACGCTGGTTCCGCCACCGCTCAGCCTCTGGGCCAGCCCAGAATCGCGATGACCGCCGCGCACCAGAGCACAACGTTCACCAAGGTGGCTCGATCTCGAAGCAGGTGCTCGGACGGATTGCCACCCTTCTCTTCCGCGTACATTAGATAGAGGTACCGGAAGATGCCGTAGAGCACGAACGGGATGGTGAGGTAGAGGGGACGCTGATCGAACTTGGCGAGCGTTTCCGGAGCGATCGTGTAGACCGAATAGGCGAGGACGGTCGCGCCCGTGACGACGGCGACCAGCTGGTCGAGCAGCTTCATGGTGTACGCACCGAGCGCTCCCCGATGACGCGAAGCGTCCCCTTCGAGGACCGAGAGCTCGTGGCGCCGCTTTCCGATCGCGAGAAAGAGCGCGAGAAAGAAGGCGCAGACCAGGAGCCACGGCGAGATCTCGACCGGAGGGGTGCCGAGCGGTGCCCGGTCCCGGATCAGCTGAACCCCCGCGGTCGCGCGCAGCACGAAGCCGAACGCGATCGAGACGACATCGAGGAGCACGATCTGCTTGAAGAAGAAGGAGTAGCCGAGCGTCAGCGCCACGTAGGCCACCGCGTTGAAGCCGAATCGGCTCCCGAGAAGGAAGCAGCCGCCCAGGCCGAGCGCGAGGAGCGCGAGGGCGCCCGCCATCGCGGCTCCGACCGGTAATCGGCCCGACGCGACCGGGCGATGGCGCTTCTCCGGATGAAGACGGTCGCGCTCCACGTCCACCACGTCGTTCAGCAGATAGACGCCCGAAACCGCGATCGAGAACGCGAAGAACCCGGCCAAGGCGGCGAGCAGATACGGCGGATCGAAGACGTGCAGCGTGAATACGAGCCCGGCGAAGAGGACCAGGTTCTTGGTCCACTGATAGATTCGCATGGAACGGAGCATCTCGCGGATCACGGGCGCCTCCCCCCGCCGCGGCTTGGCGTCGCCCGCGACCGAGCGCTCCCCGCCGCGGCTTCGGCGCGCTCGCAGCAGAGGTGTCCAACCACGAGGTGGACTTCCTGGACCCGCGGGGTCTCCCGGCTGGGCACCACGAGGCCGAGGTCGCACCGCCGGGCGAAGGCCCCGCCTCCCGCACCCGTCAGGCCGATCACGCGCATCCCTTTGACGCGTGCGGCGACGACGGCGGCGACGATGCTGGGGGAGCGGCCGCTGGTGGTGAGCGCCACGAGCAGATCGCCCCGCCTTCCCAGCGCCTCGATCTGGCGCGCGAAGACGCGCTCGAATCCGTAGTCGTTCCCGACCGAGGTCAGGATGGAGCTGTCGGTGGTGAGGGCGATCGCCGGGAGCGCACGCCGCTCGCGCGCGAAGCGCCCGACCAGCTCGGCGGCGAAGTGCTGCGCCTCGGCCGCGCTCCCCCCGTTTCCACAAAAGAAGAGCGTCCGGCCTCGGGCGATCGTCGCGGCCCAGAGGCGTGCCATGCGCTCGATGAGCGCCCCTTCGCGCTCGAGGGTCTGGAGGAGAAGCCGCGCGCTCGCCTCCATGCCCCGGGCGATCGAATCGCGATCCGTGGCCCCGCGTCCGAGCGGGTCGGTCACCCCGCGCCCGAGCGGGCCAGTCACGCCGGCTCCGAGCGGGTCGGTCACGCCCCTTCCCCTACGGCCTTCCGCTGCGCCAGGTAGTGGTGCACCGCCTCGGCCCAGGGCCGCAGGCTCTCCCCCGCGATCGCGCGGTAGCGCTCACCGGAGAGGACGGAGTAGGAGGGCCGGGGCGCCGGACGGGGAAACTTCTCGCTCGTAACCGGCGTGATCGTCGCCGGAGAGCCGAGGTACCGCGCGATCTCGAGCGCCAGGCCGTACCAGGTCGTCTCGCCCGAGTTGGTCACGTGCACCGTGCCCCGCGCGCCGCGCCGAAGCAGGACCTCGATGGCATGAGCCAGGTCGTGCGCGTAGGTCGGTGATCCGCGTTGATCGTCCACCACCTCGAGCGACTCGCCCCGGGCGAGCTTCCCCGCGATGGTGTCCACGAAATTTCGCCCTCCCGATCCGAAGAGCCACGAGGTCCGCGCGACGAGGCAGGGGGCGCCCGAGGCCCGCGCCGCCTCTTCCCCGGCGAGCTTGGAGTGGCCGTACGCATTGATCGGAGACGTCGGGTCCTCCTCCAAATAGGGAGACCCCTTCCGGCCGTCGAAGACGTAGTCCGTGCTCACGTGGACCAGGGTGGCGCCCCGCTCGCGCGCGAGCGCTCCGACGAAGCGCACGGCGTCCCGGTTGGCGGCCAGCGCGCGCTCCGGCTCCGCCTCGCAGCGGTCCACGTCGGTCATGGCCGCGGCGTGGACCACCGCGTCGAAGTCGATCCCCTGGGCCGCGGCGCGAACCCGCGCCTCATCGGTGAGGTCGGCCTCGTCACGGCCCCAGAGGAAGAGCGAGTGCGCCGCCGCGAGCCGGGCGGAGAGAGCCCGCCCGAGGATGCCGTTCGCTCCGGTGATGAGGATCCGCACGGGGGCGCGCTACAGCACGTCCACGAGGCTCGAGTCGCCCACCATGAAGCGGTAGGCGGTCGGCTTGAGCTTCGAGCGCTGGATGCGCACTTCCTTCCCGATGAGGCTCGCCTCGATGCGGACGGGAACGTCCTCGATGGTGCACCGCTCCAGGACGATCGAGTTCTCGATCTCGCTGTTCCGGATGCGGACATCGTCGTAGATCGACGTGAAGGGGCCGACGTAGGAATTCTCGATCGCGCAGCGAGCGCCGATCGTGAGCGGGCCGCGGAGAATCGAGTTCCGGACCAGGGTGCCCTCGCCCACGATCACCTCGCCTTCCGCCCGGGTTTCCGCCTCGAGCGTCCCTTGTATCGATCGCTTGGCGCGGGAGAGGACCATCCGGTTGGCCTCGAGCATGTCCTCCAGCTTCCCTGTGTCCTTCCACCAGCCTGTGATGATGTGGTGCCGGACGACCCGGCCGTGGTCGATCAGGTGCTGGATCGCGTCGGTGATCTCGAGCTCGTTCCGCAAGGACGGCCTGATCGCATCGACCGCTTCGAAGATGGTGCGGTCGAACATGTAGACCCCGACCAGCGCGAGGTCGGACCGGGGCTGCTTCGGCTTCTCGACGAGGCGCACCACGCGATCGCCGTCCAGCTCCGCGACGCCGAACTCCTCGGGGTGCGGCACGCGGGCGAGCAGGATCTGGCTGTTCGGCCGGTCCCGGGTGAACTCCTCGACAAGGGGCCGGATGCCGTCCAGGATCAGGTTGTCCCCCAGGAACATCACGAAGCTGTCGTCGCCCAGGAATCCGCGCGAGACCTTCACGGCGTGCGCCAGCCCGAGCGGTGCGTCCTGGCGGATGTAGGTCGTGCGGACTCCGAACGCGGACCCGTCCCGCACGGCATCGCGAATCTCCGCCTCCGTGTCGCCGACCACGATTCCGACGTCGGTGATCCCCGCCTCCCGGATCGCCTCGATGCCGTAGAAGAGGATCGGCTTGTTCGCCACGGGAACGAGCTGTTTTGCGCTCGTATGCGTGATCGGGCGGAGCCGCGTGCCCTTGCCTCCGCTCAGAATCAAGGCCTTCATGGTCTGCTCCCTCTAGACCGCGATCGCGGCGCCGTGGATCGAATCGGTGAACGGCCGAACGGGGAATCCCCGCTCGTGCGCCGTGCCGGTGATGATGAACCGCGCTCCTGCCGCGACCAGCGCCGCGGCCTCGGCGGGATGGCGCACGCCCCCGCCCACGGCGACCGGAATGGGAGCCGCGCGCGACACCGACCGGACGAGATCGACAGGCGGCGGCGCCGCCGCCCCACTTCCACCCTCGAGGTACACGAGCGACATCCCGAGACACGCGGCGGCCTGCGCGTGCGCCGCCACCCGGGCGGCCGGCTCCACGGGGAGCGGCTTGGTCCCGGTCGCCCGCGCGACGGTCGATTCCTCCGCGTCGCCCACCAGGAGGTAGGCGGTCGGGATCGGCTCGATGCCCCACCCGAGCACCCGGGGCGCCCCGGCGACCTGCTCCTCGATCAGGTACCGCGGCTCGCGCCCCGAAAGGAGCGAGAGGAAGAGCACGGCGTCCACGCCCGGGAGGAGCTGGTCGGCTCCTCCCGGGAAGAGGATCACCGGAAGCCTCGTCGCCGCGCGGATCGCCGCGAGCGCCGGGCCAGGATCGCGCTCGAGCGGCGTGGGTGTCGATGTCTCGGGCCAGACGAGGAGTACGGAATTCTCCGCTTCCGCGCGGCGGCTCAAGGCCAGGTAGATCCCAAGCGTCGTGTTTGCCTGAGCGGGATCCCACTTCAACGGTTG
>Ga0184639_10001349_pt1 | contig 10550 bp, 10 predicted proteins | sample PLM31_170_b2_FD_133155 | JGI IMG/M metagenome (GOLD analysis project Ga0184639, IMG submission 133155) | Groundwater sediment microbial communities from an aquifer in East River, Colorado, USA - PLM3-1_170_b2 | ecosystem: Environmental > Terrestrial > Soil > Riparian zone | place: USA: East... | reverse complement strand
TCCTGAGGTCCCCAGGAGTTGGCTTCGTAGAGATAGGGCGCGGGCGCCGAGGCCTGGGTCCACGCGTCGAGCACCGGACCGAGAAGCCACCAGGCTTTTTCCACCCAGTCGGCCCTCGCGTAGAGCGTCGAGTCCCCATGCACCGCATCGAGCAGGAGCCGCTCGTACGCTTCGGGCGGCTCGGCACCGAACACCTCGCCGTAACGAAAGTCGAGGCCCACGGGCCCGAGCTTGAGATCCGGCCCCGGTGTCTTCGCCGCGACGGTCAGGGCCATGCCCTCGTCGGGCTGGATGCGGATCACGAGCTCGTTCGGCTCGACGCCGGCCGGATCGCGATGGAAGATCATGTGGGGGGTGCGGTGGAACCGGATCGCGATCTCGCTCACCCGCTTCGCCATGCGCTTGCCGGTTCGCAGATAGAAGGGCACCCCCGCCCAGCGCCAGTTGTCGACGGTGAGCCGCAGGGCCGCATACGTCTCGGTTTTTGAATCCGGCGCAACCCCTTTCTCCTGCCGGTAACCCGGGACCGGCTTCCCCCCGACGAAGCCGGGGCCGTACTGCCCCCTGAGCGCCACCTCGTCGACCTTGCGCGGATCGATCGGCCGGATGGCATGCATCACCTTGTTCTTCTCGTCGTGCACCGGGCTGGCGTCGAAGGTGACGGGCGGCTCCATCGCGATGAGGCACAAGAGCTGAAGCAGGTGGTTCTGCACCATGTCGCGCAGCGCGCCCGCTTCCTCGTAGTACGCGCCGCGCGTTTCCACGCCGATCGACTCGGCGACGGTGATCTGGATTTCGGCCACGTGGTTACGGTTCCACAGCGGCTCGAAGATCTCGTTGGCGAACCGTAGCACGAGCAGGTTCTGGACGGTCTCTTTCCCGAGGTAGTGGTCGATGCGGTAGATCTGGTCCTCGCGAAAGACTCGGCCCAGCTGGCTGTTGAGCGCTCGCGCGCTCTCGTAATCGTGCCCGAAGGGCTTCTCGACGATGATGCGTGTCCAGCCCCCCCGTGGGGGCGCGAGCCCCGAGGCGCCGAGGTTCTCGACGATCGCGTCGTACAGGCTCGGAGGCGTCGCGAAGTAGAAGAGCCGGTTCGCGGGTCCGGAGCGGGCCTCTTCGATGGCCTTCATGGCGTGCTCGAGTTGCGCGTAGAGCGCGGGATTGGCGGGATCGCCGGCGACGTAGGAAAGGGACGCGGCGAAGCGGTCCCAGACGTTCGCGGAGGGCGGCTGGGTGCGCGCGAACTCGCGGACGGCCTCCCGCATGCGCCGGCGAAACTCGTCAGGACTCACCTCGCTGCGCGCGCTGCCGATGATCGCGAAGGGCTCCGGCAGCGTGCGCCCGGCGTAGAGGCTCCAGAGCGCGGGCACGAGCTTCCGGCGCGTCAGGTCGCCGGACGCCCCGAAGATCACCAGCGTGAACGGCTCGTCGGTCCCCGTCGGCATCGCTACTGAGCCTCGCCAACCGGATGAAGCGCTGCCGCCGCGCGATCGGTGAGCCAGACGAGCTCGCCGTCGGTCGGGCGGGCGAGTGCGGCCGGCAGCCTCGCCAGCTCGGACAGCACGGTCCTGACGATCTTCGCCTTTTCGGGACCCGTCACGAGGAAGACGACGCGCGCCGCGGCGTTCAGGACCGGGAAGGTGAGCGTCAGCCGCTGCGGGATCTGTGCGGCGGCGACGTGCACAGCGGCGACGGTGCGGAAGACCTCTCGGAGTACGGGCGAGCCGGGGAACAGGGATGCCGTGTGCCCGTCGACACCGAGGCCGAGGAGCACGACGTCGAAGCGCGGGAGCTCGCCACGGCGCGTTCCGAAGGCCTCGGCGAGCGCCGCCGCATACGCGGCCGCGGCCCCGTCGCCGTCGGCGTGCTCGGCACACATCCGGAAGATCTGGGCCGGAGGAATGGGGACACGCGACAGGAGCGTCTCGTACGCCATCCGATAGTTCGATTCGGGGTGATCGGGCGGCACGGCGCGCTCGTCGCCGAAGAAGACCCACGTCCGGTCCCAGCGCATGCGCTCGCTGAATGCGGGAAGCGCGAGCCGTGCATACGTCGCGCGCGGGGTCTCCCCTCCGGCCAGGCACAGCATGAATCGGCCGCGCTCCCTCACGGCCTCGGTTGCGGCGTCGACGATGAGATGGGCCGCGGTCTCGGCGAGCTCGGCAGGGTCGGCGCACACCGTCAGGTTGACGTCCGATGCCATGCTCAAATCATACCCTCTCGTCGAGGCGGCGCTGGCGCTCGATCGCCTCGCGGTAGCGTGCGTGGTGGGCGCGGTCGGGCACGAACGTCTCCCCGAGCGTCTGGCGGGCCGTGACGAGATCCGGCACGACGCCGAGTGCCTCGAGAGCGAGCAGCGCAGCCCCACGGCTCGTCGCCTCGGGCTCCGCCGACCACATGACGGGGCGTCCGAGGGCGTCGGCAATGATCTGGGTCCAGGCGCGGGATCGGCCGAGGGCGCCGCCGGAGGCGACGACCGCATGGTCTGCGGACGCGCAGGGGGCCACGAGGCCGTAGACCATCGCGAGCCGGAGCGCCACGGCCTCGAGGACGGCGCGCACGATCTCGACCGCGCTCGTGTCCAGCCGAAGGCCGCTGACCAGACCGCGCCGCCCGCCACGCCATCCCGGCGATCGCTCGCCACCCAGATGGGGAAGAACCGTGAGGCCGTGTCCGTCCGCCGGCAGCGCGGCGAGCGCCGCTTCGACTTCATCGTCGCGCCCAAGGCGCAGCACCTGGCGGCTCCACGCGTAGACGTTGCCCCCTTCCGACGTCGAGCCCCCGACAACCGCGCGGGCGCGATCCACCCGATACCGCCAGAGTCCGCGCGGTGGGGCGGGCGGATTGCGGGTAACCACCCTGAGGGCGGCCGAGGTGCCTACGTTGAGGGCAATGCGCGCGGCATCGACGCAGTCGGAGCCGATATTGCTCGCCGCGCCGTCGCCGATCGCCGGAAACCAGCTCGCGGTTCGGAGTGCCGGCCACCGGCCAGCCCACGGCGCGCGCAGCCCACGCCGCGGTTCAGTCCGATCGGCGAGCGGGAAGAGGCGGCGCTCTTCGATCTCGGCCGCGGCCAGCGCTTCCGGGTCCCACCGGATGGTCTCCTGATCGAAGAGCCCTGTGCCCGAGGCCATCGACACGCTCGTCGTCGCTTCACCGAACAGCGAGAGCTCGAGAAACTCCCCGAACGACCCCCACCGCGCGACACGCTGGGTCTCGGCAGGGCGCTCCCGAGCGAGCCAGCGGAGCTTGGCGGGCCAGTATGACGAATGCAGATGACAGCCGGTGCGCCTGTGGAGGGCCTCGTCGTCCAGCGCCGAGCAGAGCAGCTGGGCGTCCCCGACGCTCCGGGTGTCGGCCCACATATAGACGGGTGTGATTGGACGACCTCCGGCGTCGAACCCGAGAAGTCCATGCCAAAATGTCGCGACGCTGACCGCACGAGTTTCCTCGGGGGGCCGATTCGGGTGGATGGCGTCGAGGCACGCCACGACCCCTTCTAGCAATCGCGTCGCGTCGTGCTCAACCCCGCCGTCCGGCGTCAGGGTTGGCGTGTACGGCACCTGGTGCGAGCGCCCAACGATCGCCCGCCCCGCGCCGTCGTAGAACGCGGCGCGGACAGACGAGGTCCCGACGTCGAGCGCGATGACCATTGAGTTAAGATAGCCCCCATGGCGGAGAGCTGGGAAGTTCTGACGTTGAGAGGATTAGCGGCCACCGACGAGCGCGCCGAGAAGTTCACGGGTACCCTCGTCATTCACCGTGAGGGCAATGCGGAGCCGGTGGAGTCGGTGTCGGTGTCCATCAAGCGTACGGTCCTCGCCGAGCTCCACGAGAACCTCGGGCGCCTCCTCGCCCGGTCCACAGGGATCAGACGGAGACCCTCATGACACGCGTTCGCGTTCTGAGTCCGGTTGGCGTCGCCACCCGCGACATGGTGACCGTCCCGCCGCTGCCCGAATCGCTCGTCGGCCGTACGGTCGGCTTCCTCGACAACAGGAAGGCGAATTTCGACCGCCTCGCCGACGAGATCGGCGGAATCCTGCGCGCCGAGACGTGATAGTCATGGTCGCCGGTGGTCCCGGCAAGCACTCTGCGGTCGTCCCGAACTGTACCTTCAGCCGCGCCGTGTCGCGCCCGATCCAGCCGATCTGACCTCTCGACGCGGGCGACGGCTTCGCCACGTTGCTCGTGCCCGGATCATCGTCGATCGATGATCAAGAGGCCGAGCGCCGTGACGAGCAGCAAGGCGCCGAGGCCGCCGCCGGCGCCAAGCCTCTCGGCGAAGAGCGTCACGCCCAGGATCGTCGCCGTCAAGGGCTCGAGGAGCGTGGTCACGCCGGCGACCGAGGCGGGCACGTGGCGGAGCCCGACGGTGTAGATGGCATAGGCGCCCGCGGTCGCGACCCCTCCGAGATAGAGTAGCCACGGCCAGCCGAGCGCCAGTTGGGCGAGCGGCGCCTCGGTCCAGAGGAGGGCCGGTGTCAGGAGGAGGGCGCCGATGGTGAACGTAAGCGCGGTCATGGGGAGCGGCGCCGAGCGCCGCAGACTCACCTTCGCCACGAGCACATACAGCGCATAGGCCAGACCCGCAACGAGGGCCAGCAGCGCGCCGGCGAGGAATCGCGCCGATGGAGCGGACGACCCCGACGGCGCGGCGACGAGCAGCGCGGTGCCGATCACGCCCAGGCCGAGCGCCACGCAAACGGGCCTCGTCAGGCGCTCGCCGAGCAGCCACGGGGCGAGCGCGGCGATGGCGAGCGGCGCCGAGCAGATCGCGACGAGGGCGACGCTCGCGATCCCGCTGAGCGTAACGGCCGGGAAGTACGCCGCCTGGTAACCGGCCATGCACGCCCCCATCGCGACGCAGCGCCGGCGGTCTCCGGGCGCGACGGCAAACGACCCGGGAGTCACCGCCGCCGCGAGGAGCAGCAGGATGGCCGCGAGCCAGAGCCGCGCGACGCCGACCAGCAGCGGGCTGGCCGACGCGCGCTCGGCGAGCACCGTCATCACCGATCCGCTCGTCCCCCAGAAGATCGCGGCGAGCGCGATGAGGATGAGTCCGCCGACGGTCCACGGAGCTTGACGCGCTCGGTGCACCCCGCGATCATAGCCCGGGCCCGGCATTGGCCTGCGGCGCGTCGAAACGCCCGGGCCCACGCCGGACAGAAGGAGGTCTGTTCATGAAGATCGGATTTATCGGGACCGGCGCCATGGGCCAGCCGATGCTGGCGAACCTCGTGAAGAAAGGGCACAGCGTCGTCGCGTACGACGTGGCCGAGGCGGCCCTCGTCGGCGCCGTGAGGGTCGGCGCCGCCCGGACGGGCTCGGCGGCCGCGGCCGCGCGCGACAGTGAGCTGGTGATCACCGTGCTCCCATCGTCGTCGCATGTTGAGTCGGCCTACCTCGCTGCCGGCGGCGTGCTGGAGGGCCTCGCCGCCGGCCGCCTCTGCATCGACATGTCCACGATCGATCCGAGCGTGTCGCGCCGGGTTGCGGAGGCGGTCGCCCTGCGCGGCGCGCGCTTCATCGACGCGCCGGTATCGGGCGGCGTGCCCCGTGCGGTCGATGGAACGCTCGCGATCATGGTCGGCGGTGACGTGCGCGACTTCGAGGAGGCGCGCCCCGTGCTGTCGGCGATGGGCGCCAACATCATCCACGTCGGGCCGGTGGGGTCGGGCGAAGTCGCCAAGCTCTGCAACAACCTGATCGCGGGTGTCGCCGCCGTGGCGGTGAGCGAGGCGTTCAGGATCGCCGAGGGGTTCGGCGTCGACCCGAAGGTCCTGACCGACGTCATCTCGAAATCGTCGGGCAACACCTGGGTCATGGAGCACATGCATCCGGTGCCCGGGCTCGTGGGAAAGGCGCCCTCGAGCCGCGACTACGCCCCGGGCTTCACCACGGACCTGATGGCGAAGGACCTCGGGTTGGCCGTCAACGCCGCCCGCGAGCTGCGCGTGCCGGTCGTCGTGGCGCCGGCGGCGCAGCAGGCGCTCCGGCTCGCGTCGTCCCACGGCCTCGGGCGGAAGGATTTCTCGTCGGTCTATATGTTCCTCAGAGCATCAAGCCGCGAAGCGCCGGTTTGATATACTGCCGACCGCTGTCCCGAGCGTGAACGGCTGAGGAGGCCCGCCGTGGCGACGTATGTCATGCTGAGCACGCTGTCCGAATCGGGGCGCAAGGTCCTCCGCGGGCGGCCCGGCTGGATCCGCAAGGTGAACGCCGACGTGCAGCGCATGGGCGCGCGCGTCGTCGCCCAGTACGCGGTGCTGGGCCCCTACGACTTCGTCACCATCATCGAGGCGCCGGACAACGCCACCATCTCGCGCGTATCCGTCGAGCTGGGCGCGCGCGGCGGTGTCGCGGCGATGACGATGGCCGCGATCCCCCTCGACGAGTTCATCGCTCGGCTGGAGCGCAGCCGAGCCCACAAACGTTACGAAAGGAAGAAGCGTTGAGCGTTCTCAGGATCCACCCGGAGAAGTGCACCGGCTGCCTCCGCTGTGAGCTGGCCTGCTCGTACATGCAGACCGGTGATTTCCAGCCCGCGAAGTCCGTGATCCGCGTCTCTCCGTTCGAGGGACACACCTCCTACGCGCCCTATACCTGCACGCAGTGCGCGGAAGGGTGGTGCATGACCGCTTGCCCGGTGGGCGCGATCACGATCAACGCCGTGGGAGCCAAGGACGTCCTCGACGACCGGTGCGTCGGCTGCAAGCTCTGCACGATCGCCTGTCCCTACGGGACGATGTTCTACGATCCGGCGACGCGCAAGGCCTTCAAGTGCAATCTCTGCGGCGGCGCCCCGGCGTGCGCCGAGGCGTGCCCGACGGCCGCCATCACCTACGAGGACGTGACGACCGGGGACTGGCTCGGCGACTTCGCCCGCGAACGCACCGAACGCGTCCTCACGGGGGGGCGGTGATGGCCGCCCGACACCTGATCATCGGCGGCGGCACCGCCGGGATGAACGCGATCCGCACCATCCGTGAAGAGGAGTCCGAGCGGTCGGCGATCACGCTGGTGAGCGCGGAGAACCCGTACTCGCGGATGGTTCTGCCGTACTACCTCGACCGGTCGATCGCCGAGTCGCACGTCTTCACCGCGACCGGGAAGGTGCTGGCCGATTGGGGGGTGACGACCCACCTGGGCAAGCGCGCGACCACGCTCGACACGAAGGCGAACGTGTGCACCCTCGAGGACGGCACGACCGTCGCGTACGACGACTGCCTGATCGCGACGGGCTCGTCGGCGGTCCGGGCGCCGGTTCCGGGCGCCGACGGACCCGGCGTCCATTCCTTCTGGACCCTGGACCAGGCCCGCGGGGTGATCGCGCAGATCCAGCCGGGCAGCCACGTGGTGATGGTCGGGGCGGGCTTCATCGCCTTCACCATCCTCAACTCCATCCTGGCGCTCGGCGCCAAGCTGACGATCGTCGAAGTGGCCCCGCGCATCCTGCCGCGGATGATCGACGACATCGGCGCCCAGCTCGTCGAGGCGTGGCTCAAGGAGCACGGCGTCGCGATCCGTACCGGCGCCAAGCTCACCCGGATCGACGACCTGAAGGGCCGGCAGCGCCTCAAGATGGCCGCGGGTGGCGACCTCGTAGCCGACGTCGTGATCATGGCGACGGGCATTCGGACGAACCTCGATTGGCTCAAGGGCGCGGGCGTGACGATCAAACAGGGCATCGTTGTGGACGAGCACCTGCGCTCGAGCGTCCCGAACGTCTACGCGGCCGGTGACGTGGCCGAGGGCCGCGACCTGATCTCGCAGGCGAACGCGGTGCACGCGATCGAGCCCACCGCGCAGGAGCATGGCCGCGTCGTCGGCGCCAACATGGCCGGCAAGGATATTCGCTACCGCGGCAGCCTCATCATCAACATCGTCGAGGTCTGCCACCTCGACGTCGCGTCGTTCGGCGCGTGGGACGACACCCAGGCCGACGCGGCCAGCGGCGTCAAAGCCGACCGGCCCGCGTACCGCAAGCTTCTCTGGCGAGGCGACCGGCTGACGGGCGCGATCATCCTCGGGCGGTCGAGCGACATCTGGACGACCAACGACGTCGGGATGCTGAAGGGACTCGTGCAGTCCGGCGTCTCGCTCGGGCGCTGGAAGGCGCACTTGAAGAAGAATCCGTTCGACGTCAAGCCGGCGTTCATCGCGACGAAGACCACGAGCGCGCTGCTTCCCGTAACCATCCTGGGGCGCCCCTCGAAGGCGCCCGGGGAGACCCCGGTGGCCGTATGACTCCAGCGACCGTGACCGCGCCGAAGCAACCCAGGACGAAAGCAGCGACGACCGCGCGCCCCGGCGGTTTCGCCGGCAACCTGCTGCGCGTGGACCTCACGCGCCGCACCAGCCGGGCCGAGCCGTGGGCCCCCGAGACGATGCGCGAGCTGCTCGGCGGCGTCGGGCTCGGCGCGATGATCCTCTACCGCGAGACGGCGACGAAGGGCGGCAAGGGCAACGTCGCCTGGGACCATCCCGACAACCGGCTCGTGCTGGGCACGGGTCCGCTCGCCGGCCTGCCGGTGTGGGGCACGGGCGGCCTCACCGTCTGCACCATCGGGCCCGGCACCAATGGCCCGACCTCGACCCAGGCCAACGGATTCTTCGGGACGAATCTGAAATACTGCGGCTACGACGCGATCATCATCCAGGGGCAGGCGAAGGACTGGGTCTATCTCTACATCAACGACGACGTCGTGGAGCTGCGTGACGCCCGGGCGCTGATCGGTCTGGACACGTGGGACACTCAGGGGGCGCTCTACCAGGAGACGGGGCTCGCCGGCCACCAGCTCTCCGTCTACTCGATCGGCCCCGCCGGCGAGAACCTCGTGCGCTTCGCCGCCATCCAGGGCGACTACGGCCACGTCGCGTCCAAGAACGGTTGCGGCGCCGTCATGGGAAAGAAGCGGCTCAAGGCGGTCGCGATCGTCAAGGGGACGAAGGCTCTCCACGCCGCCGATCCGCGCGGCGTGATCCAGGCGGCCGACGAGATGGCCCACGATCTCCGCACGGACCCGTCGGCGCGTTCGCTCTACGAGTACGGGACGCTGCCGGGCGTCGTGAATCTTTCGAAGATGGGCGCCCTGCCGATCAAGAACTACACGACCAACCTGACGTCGAACGTCGCCGGCGCCGACATGAGCGCGTGGGAAGCGCCGAAGCTCCGAGAGAACTTCGACCACCGTGGCCACCAATGCAACGCCTGCGGTATGCACCACTGCCACATGTCGGTCATCAGGCAGGGCGACCGGAAGGGGGCGATCGTCGACGAGCCCGAGTATGAAGGCTGGTCCGGCTGCGGATGGGCGATCGGGTCGGCCGACCGCGACGGCGTCGCGTGGCTCAACACCGAATGCGACCGCGCGTGCGTGGACGTCAACGAGTGGGGCTGGCTGTGCGGCTGGGTCATGGAGTGCCAGGAGAAGGGTTACATCACCCGGGAGCAGCTCGGCTTCGAGCTCAAGTGGGGCGACATCAAGGGTGCCCACCGCCTCCTCCAGATGGTCAGCCGCCGGGAGGGGCTGGGAAATCTCCTCGCCGAGGGCGTCAAGCGCGCCGCCGAAAAGCTCGGGGGCCCCGCCAAGGAATGCGCCATCTACATCGAGAAGGGCGCGACGCCGCGCGGCCACGATCACCGCGCGCGGTGGGAGGAGATGCTCGACACCTGCACGTCGTCCACCGCGACGATGGAGACGGGGAACCCCGTGCATCCGACGGAGATCGGGCAGCCTGCGCGCGTCAATCCCTTCGACGGCGAACAGGTGGCCAAGTACGTCGCCGGGCTGCGCGGGCGGCGGAGCTTCGAGGACTCGCTCGGCATCTGTATCTTCACGTCGCGGACGCGACTCGAGAGCATCTGCCGTGCTCTCTCGGCGGCGACGGGCTGGACCTTCACGGTCGACGAGGCCCTGCGGTTCGGCCGCCGGACTGCCGCCATCAACCGCGCGACCGCGCTCCGCTGCGGCCACACCGGGGCCATGGAGTATCCGTCGACGCGCTATGGCTCCACGCCCGTGGACGGCCCCGCGAAGGGCCAGGCCATTCGGGCGCAGTGGGAAAAGATGCTCGACACCTGGTACGCCGAGGTCGGCTTCGACCGCAAGACCGGCAGGCCGTGGCCGAAGACGCTCAAGGGGCTCGGGCTCGACTGGCTCGCCAAGGATCTTTGGGGCAAGAAGGCGTAGACGGCAGGCAGTTTCGGCGGAGCGGACCGCGTATCCTGACCCGTTCACTCGAGCCGGGCTGCGCGCCCGTCGCTTGACCCTCTCCACGCCAGTGTGTTAATTGTTGTCACTCATTCGACACAGATCAACGGGGGTCCTATGACGCAAGTGATTGGATTCATCGGACTTGGCATCATGGGACGCCCGATGGCCAAGAACCTATTGAAGGCGGGCTACCCGTTGGTCGTCCATAGCCGGAGCCGAGGGCCGGTGGACGAGATCGCTCGGGCGGGCGCCAAAGTCGGAGGCTCTCCACGCGACGTCGCCGCGCAGTCCGACGTTCTGATCACGATGCTTCCCAACTCACCAGACGTC
>Ga0184639_10001348_pt1 | contig 10556 bp, 12 predicted proteins | sample PLM31_170_b2_FD_133155 | JGI IMG/M metagenome (GOLD analysis project Ga0184639, IMG submission 133155) | Groundwater sediment microbial communities from an aquifer in East River, Colorado, USA - PLM3-1_170_b2 | ecosystem: Environmental > Terrestrial > Soil > Riparian zone | place: USA: East... | reverse complement strand
TGCTCGTGGCATTCAAGGCAGACTACAATGTTTCCGAATCGACGCTAATCGAGAAAGCCTTCAGCAAGCTGCAAGAATCCGGGGCAGACCTTGTGGTCGCAAATGATCTTGGAAGAAAAGGATCCGGTGTTGGTTCTGACAGAAATGAGGTATTCATTGTGGATAAGAGGAAAAAGGTGATTCACGTTCCGCTTCAAACGAAGGCGGCTGTTGCTAGAAAGATACTCCAGAATGTTGCACGAATTTCTGAAAAACCCTGACAAGGCGTTCGGACCCGAATCACAATGTCCTTTCTTCAGCGCAAAGCGTTCATCGAATGACGACGAGTTCTTTCGGGAACTTGTTCAATACCCTGGGTCTGCTTTCATTCACTATTATGCTGTCCTCTATCCTTACACCAAACTTGCCATCGATGTATATTCCTGGTTCCACGGTTATCGCCATATTTGGCTTGAGCTCTTCGGTATTTTTCATGCGAAGCCAGGGCGGCTCGTGCACGTCAAGCCCTATTCCGTGACCAGTTGAATGTATGAACTGCTTTTCGTAGCCTCGGTCGCGAATGAGGTCTCTGCATGCTGCGTCAACCTGTCCGCAAGTCGATCCTGACTTTGCTGCTTCCAAGCCGGCCTGTTGCGAGTCTTTCACGATTTCATAGACTTTTTGCATCTGTGATGTTGCCGACCCCAGTGCAAAAGTGCGCGTTGCATCAGCTATGTAGCCGGCATGCCTGAGTGTGAGATCAACTACGATCATGTCGCCTTCTCGGAACTTTCGTCCTGTAACTTCTGCATGCGGCAAGGCACCGTTTGGCCCCCCTGCAATTATCAGCGGGTTAAGAGTTGACTTGTACGAAGGCGGGTTGGCACCCATTTTCATTGCTTCGTAAACCAATTTGGCCTGGAGCTCGCGTTCGGACAGCTCGGGCTTGATCTCTTGAGTGCATATCTCATACAGCTTGTCCAAAATCCTGGCTGCCTTGCCGATGACTCTGATCTCGTCCTCATCCTGTATCTTGCGCGTCTTGAAGAATGGCTCTGTGTCGACAATGATGTTCCCTCCGTGCTTGCGTATCGACTCGACTGTTGAAGAGTCGGTGCAGTCCGTGCAGGTTTTCAGGTTAGTTATTTCAGAAGCAAAAGTGGAGATAAGCTCACTTCCCCTTTCAGTAGGGACGACCTCGCAATCGATAGATTTTTTCTCCGCTCTCGAATATTCCAACCTCGGCGTTATCAGCTTCGTACCTCTATCTGTGCAGACCGCGATCGCCTCTCCCCAAAAGCCGGTGAGATAAAATATATTCTCCGGCTCAAAAGCAGCGACAGCGCTGCATTCTGATTCTTGGGCATATCGCAGGATGTTAGAGCGGCGGTCCTTCATGGGCAGTAGGAATTCAAACTTTGGTTTTATAAAAAGTTGTACATCGTATATGTTGTAATTGACTTAAATATGGCTGCGCGCCCGCTTTTTCACGAGACTACTATGGAATATCTTGCAATGCTTCCAGGTCCTACCAACGTTCCGAACAGGGTAATGAACGCGATGCTTGCCCCTGTCATCAACCACAGGAGCGACGATTTCCGAGTATTATACAAGTCAATCGTTGAAAAAACCCAGAAGGTCTTCATGACTTCTAACGATATAGTTCTCCTGACCACTTCCGGTACAGGAGCCGTGGAAGCATCGGTTGTCAATCTGATAAAGAAAGGTGACAAGGCCGTAATTCCGGTGAACGGTGAGTTCAGTACTCGTCTTGCGGACTTGATCGACAGCTGGGGCGGGCAGGCTATCAGAGTGAATGCCCCGTTTGGCGAAAATCCTCCTTACGATAAATTCGAGGAAGCTTTTCAGCAGCACAACGACATCAAGGCCATTTACGCCGTTTATAATGAGACTTCAACGGGAACAACCATACGGTACATGGACAAGCTTGGTGATCTTGCGTCGAGAAAGGGGGCTTTCTTTGTTGCCGACTCGGTGTCCATCCTTGGCGGTGATGAGCTACCGGTAGACAAGTGGAACATTGACATTTGCTTCACTGCCTCGCAGAAGGCCCTGGCCGCCCCGCCAGGCGTTGCCCCCATTTCGATCAGCAAGAGGGCAAAAAAGTACATGCAGGAAAATCCGCCTCCAACGCAATACCTGAATCTAAAACGCTACTTCAAATACTATGAAGAACATTTTGAGACACCTTTCACTCCTGCGCTGCCGCTATACTATGCATTTAGAGAAGCGCTAAATATAGTGCTTGAAGAGGGCATGGAAAATAGGATAAGGCGTCATAAAATATGCGCAGAAGCATTCTATTCTGGACTAAGCGCGCTCGGTCTGACACCGTTTGCCAAGCCGGATGCAAGGAGCAACATGATAATCGCACTGAATTACCTTGCTGGGATGGACGACAAAAAGTTCCGCGGCCTGCTGTCGAGCGAGTTCAGGGTCCTTGTGGCAGGCGGTTTTGGCGACCTCAAAGGAAAGGTCTTCAGAATCGGGTCGATGGGAGAGGTCGGACGCTATCATGTCATGAGGACAATTTCATCGATCTCTTCTGCGATGAACATATTGGGATTCAAGACAAACCCGGAGGCGACGTCTGTGGCAATGGACAAGCTAAAAGCACTTGGCCCATAGTTTTTTTACTTTTTTTCTTTTCTCTGAAACTTAATATATGGTAGAACGATAGCGAAATTACCGTGCCTTTGGAAAAGGGATCTCTTGTATTTCTGGATTATACTGCTCGAGTTAAAGATACCAGCGAGATTTTTGAAACTACGCGGGAAGAAGAAGCGAAAAAGATGGAGAACTTTGATCCCACTCGGAAATATGAGCCGAGGCTTGTCTCTGTAGGAGAAAGTTGGGTACTAAAGGGCCTTGATGAAGCACTTGCAAACGCAAGCGTAGGAGATAAACTGAATGTGGAGGTTACGCCAGACAAGGGGTTTGGCGATCGTGATCCGAATAAGGTAAGAATGATCCCGCAGCGCAAGCTTGGTGACAAGGCCGATGAAGTTTCAGTCGGCGATGTCATCGAAGTGGATGACAGAACTGGAATTATCCGTTACATCGGTTCAGGGAGAATTCAGGTCGACTTCAACCACAGATTTGCCGGCAGGACACTCTTGTACGATGTCAATGTTATCAAAAAGCTGGAGAGTGACGGGGAGAAGATTGGTGCGCTAGTAAAAAGAAGACTCGGGCTGGACGATAGCAAGGTAAAGGTCAAGCTGGAGTCTACCGAACTGGAACTCGAGCTTCCCGAAGAGGCCTTCCTTGCGGAGGGTCTCCAAATTATCAAGCGCGCACTTGCAAACGACATTTTCAAGTTCGTGCCCAGTGTGAAAAATGTCAAATTCGCTGAGAGTTATCACCAGGCAACCCCTGAGGAGAAAAAAGTCGAGGAGCCGAAGCAGGCGGCAACCGCCGAAGCTACCAAGTAGAAAGGGGAAAAAGTTATTATATCAAAATGGTCAAAAAAGACCGTATGGAAAGTGCTCAACAGAGTCAAGCGGTAACTATATCCTCAAAGGCAGCTGAAAAGGTTGCCGAGTTCATGAAACAGGAAGGCAACGCCGCCCTTTACCTCAGGGTCTATGTCTCAGGTGGCGGGTGCGCAGGCCTGTCTTATGGCATGGGTTTTGAAGAAAAGCCCGATGAGGATGACAGGATCATTGAACAGAATGGAGTAAAGTTGCTTCTTGACGGCTATAGCCAAAGGTACCTTAGAGGCGCGAATATCGACTATATCGAAAGCCTGATGGGTTCTGGCTTCAAAATCAACAACCCGAACGTGACGAAGAGCTGCTCGTGCGGTCACTCGTTTAGCACAGAGTAGGCAACTCTTTTCTTCTTTTACAGAAGTAGCGTCATTCGCGTACCAAAAGGTAAGAAGTGTGACCCTACGGCCACAGGCCTCGTATCCTTATTGCCTCGACCACTCTGTTGACTGCAAGTAAGGTGCTTGCCTTCCGCAGGTTGACGCCATATTTTTCTGAAATATCATAGACGTCGAGGAACGCTTTGGTAATATTCTTGTTCAGTCTTTCGTTAACTTCTTCCTCTGACCAGTAATCTCTGCGCAAGTTCTGCAGCCATTCAAAGTATGATACGGTGACTCCGCCGCCGTTTGCAAGGATGTCCGGAATTACCAGTATCTTGTTTTTGTAAAGAACATCATCGGCATCAGGCGTAGTCGGGCCGTTGGCCGCCTCGGCGACTATCTTTGCCTTGATCCTGCCTGCGTTCTTGCCGGTTATCTGATTTTCGAGCGCAGCTGGGATCAGAATGGTGCAGTCAGTTTCAAGTATCTCCTCGTTGCTTATGGATTTGGCCCCGGAGAAACCCACGACGGAGCCAGTTTTTTCTTTATGGTGTCTCAGCGCAACGACATCAATGCCGCTCTTGTTGTAAACGCCGCCCTTTGAGTCAGATGCCGCAATAACCTTCGCCCCCTGTTCTTGAACAAGCTGTGACGAAAACTGGCCGGCATTACCAAAGCCTTGAACCGCCACTGTCGAGTTTTTCATGATTATTCTTAATTTTTTTGCTGCCTCCCTCACCGTGAATGAAAGGCCTCTGCCAGTGGCCTCGTTCCTTCCAAGCGAACCCCCGATTGCCAGAGGCTTGCCAGTTATAAGTTCAGGCTGAACAAAATTCCCCTTCAGCGCAGAATAGGTATCCATTATCCAGGCCATCTCCTTGCCGCCAGTGTAGACGTCTGGAGCCGGAATGTCTGTGTGAGGACCGATGATGTCAGATATGGCGTACGCATACCGCCTAGTCATGCGTTCCAGCTCTCCGTCAGACATTTCCTTAGGGTTGCAGATTATGCCGCCTTTGCCGCCCCCATATGGAATGTCGGCGACGGCACATTTCCATGTCATCCACATTGAAAGAGCCTTTACTTCGTCTATCGTGACCTGAGGATGGTACCTGATGCCGCCTTTATAGGGTCCACGAGCATCGTTGTGCTGTGAACGGAAGCCAGTGAAGACGTGGATCTCGCCGTTATCCATCTTGACCGGAAGCGAAACCGTTAGCACGCGTTTTGGGTTGGCCAAAACTTGGTGTAAACCTTTGTCTAGTTTTACGAGCCTTGCAGCCTCGTCGAGCTGCTTGAGGGCATTTTCAAATGGATTTATCGTTGCAGAAGAGCTTTTTGCTGTCTCTAGCATGGCATTGTTCTGCAAAGGTAATGTTATAAATTTTGTGTGCAGATTGAAAGAATAGTCGGGCACTGACAGTATTTAAGGAAGACTAGCTGCCAATCTTTTTCGAAATGAGGAAACGAAGTTCCTCGTCTGTTAATCCTGCATCAATTTCTATTCCAAGCGAATTTGCCATCGTTTCTAACTTTTCGCGCTCTGTTGCAACGGGACCTTTTATTTTCGGGATATTTCCAGAGCCTCTTGTCTGCTGCGATGCCTCCTCCATTTCCCGGCGGAACACGTCTCGTGCCTTTTCATATTCTCCCACGGCCTTGCCTATTGTGCGTGAAACCTGAGGGAGCTTTTTGGCTCCAAAGAGAAGGACTACTGCGAGTAGTATTATTATGATCCACTCGGAACCGGCAATGTTCATTATTGCCCAGGAGACCGGGAGCAACGAAATAATACAAGCTTGCAACGGGAATTAAATATTTCCACTAAAAGTAGGTCGCCAAAATGTCGTCCAGCTCCTTGCTAAATCGTTCATTTATTTTCGCGCTTTTCGTCCCTGCAAGTCTTTCCTTGCTAGCCTTTTCAATGCGGCTGGCGGCCTTGTCAAATTCAGCAAGACCCAAGGATGCCTTGGACAACCTATTCGCTAGAAAAAAAACTGAAGACAACATGTAATTGACTTTGTCGCTTTCAATTTTGACTCTAAGAGTCCGGAAAAGCGGCGTCAAGGCATTCACGCAGTTGTCTGGCACTACGCTCAAGACATTCACTTTTTCCGTTGCATTGAGAGGCACTCCTTCCCCAGTCAGCTACGCAGCCTGCGACCGCCCTAGAAAATTCAGTCATACCCTCCTCCGGATAGTACTCTGGAAATAAATGGATTCTTGTCAGAATCTTGTGCATTGTGTCAGCAATTCCTATATATTCGCCGTACAAAAAGAGCAGAATGACGCAGTGTATCGCTTTTCATTCTTACAAAGGCGGCACGGGCAAGACGACGATTGCTGCCAACCTTGCCGCGATGTTGGCATCGAAGGGGTACAATGTGTCCCTGCTTGACCTTGATGTGTACGCCCCCAGCCTTCAGGCATATTTTGACCAATCTCCTTCGAGATGGATAAACGACTTGCTCTCCGACGACGCGAAGGTACAGGACGTGATGATCGACGTGACGCCTGCGATTGAAGCCAGCGCCAAGGGGAGTTCTGGTAAGAAGATCGGAAAATTATTCGTAGGGTTTTCGAATCCGCAGAAAGAAGAAGTATACAAGCTTGAAGGGGGCGGCGGGAAACAGACTAATGCCAAGCTCCAGCTTCTTCGAAGATTCATCCAGCTGCGCGAGGAATTGCTTATGGATTACCGTTCCGACTATGTCATATTAGACACTAGCCCGGGAATACGATATTGGTCCATCAATGCCCTGGCAATAGCCGACACATTGTTCCTTACTCTTAAATTCGGCGACCTTGACATCGACGGCACAAGGAAAATGGCCAACGACATCTATGGTTCGTTTACAAAGTTCGGCGCCAAGTCCTACCTTTTGTTGAACAGAGTAGGCGGGTATTGCGTGCCGCACACTCTTACTACCCCACACAAACACAACGAAGGCGAAACCATGACAGTTCCGCAGGTTAGTGAATCAGAGCTGAGCTCCGAGCTATCGCGTGAAGTGAAAATGGATCTCATTGCCGCTATACCGTGTTACTGTGACATACAATTCAGCAGAAAAGAATTCCTAACCGTGCTTCAATACCCAGAACATCCATTCGCGAAGCAGCTTGATCGTTTGGCTGCGGCCAAACAGATCAAAGTTTAATTATCAAATTACCAGTAACCGGATCATCACCTTATGAGAAATGTCATAGACTCTCAAGACAAGCAACCAATTCCCGGTTCCTCGGAATTCGTAGAGGGGATAATGCCTCACAGCATTCTTCTTCTTGCCGGTCCGACTGGCGCCGGCAAGACCATGTATTGCAGACAATTTATTCTGGACGGTTTGAGGGAGCGAGACATTTGTATCTTGATAAGTTCGAGCCTAAGCCAAAGACAATTCAAAGCATTGTTCGGAGGTGTCTCTTCGTCCCGGCTGAGCAGACTAAGATTTCTGGATCCTTACGGCAAAACTGCCCGCAACAAGAAATCGGTGAAACTTTCAGCGACTATGGAGGAAGTACGCCGAATTATTTCTAAATCTAAACGCAAAGACGGCATGCGCAGATCGACCCGCGTGGCGGTTGATTCTCTAACGCAGCTGTTGATCCTTTTTGGAGAGAAAGCATTACTCAGGTTTGTCACAGAGCTGTCAATGCTGTTAAGGGAGGAGGGATCGACAGCGATCCTAACCTTGTCCAGCGCGGATAAGATTCTGATCAGTAAACTTGGCTCGGTGGTAGACGGGCTAATTGAGATGAAACTTCAGGATTCTAACAGAACCCTCGTCAGGTCAATAAGGTTACTATCAATCAAAGGAGTGCATCACAAGCCTGCCTGGGTAAATTTCACGATCAACGAAAATGGTATGCTTGTCTTCGGCAGCCAATCATCCGGTTCACTTTTTTGCACACTGTGTGAAAAACCTGTCACTGGTGCGCCGATAATGTATGGGAATCTCTTGTTCGACTCCAAACAGTGCTTCGATACGTATAGCAAGCTTGCAGGAGTTTATGGATCGGGAATATCTGAAACAGGGTTGCCTGCAGAAGTCTTGAATGTGAATTTTTTCTTCATAGACATTGTCGGCCTCTCGGAACCATCCTTATCTGTTAAGAATCAGGTACAGAAAATTGAAGCACTGAATAAACTCATACGTTCATGCGATTCATTTGCAAAGACTCCGAAGGACAAAAAGATTATTCTTCCCACGGGAGACGGCATGGCCATAGGCTTTCTGCTGAATCCGGAGGCGCCATTGAAACTTAGCATTGAGTTGCACCGGAAACTGCGCTCAGAGAACAGGAACAAGACTGCCGAAGAGGCCATTGGTGTTCGAATAGGATTGAATTCTGGACCGGTGTTCACCGTCAGCGATATTAACGACGTGCAGAACGTTTGGGGCCCAGGAATTATTATGGCTCGCCGTGTGATGGACGTAGGCGATAATTATCATATACTAGTGGCAGAAAAACTGGCCGAGGAGCTAATAGCCCTCAAGGACGAGTACAGGTCGCTACTAAAACCGATATCCGACCATTATGAACTAAAGCATGGCCAGAAAATGAAGTTGTACTCCGCATACTCGCACGACTTTGGTAATACACAGATGCCAGCAAAATTGCGGCCGATGTAATTACTCCTCAGCGGCTATTAAGAAATCGTTCCCATAGACGCTCTTGAATTTTTTCAGCATGATAGCGCATTCCTTCCTGTCAAAAAAGTATGTAGAGCCGTTTATTTCCTCCATTATCCGGGACTCCTTGAATGTCCTTCCGCACATCACGCATGTATCTTGGCTAATGGAGCTCTTCCTCGCTAGAGGTATCATGACAGTCATACTTAATTTTTGCCACATCTATAGCGAAATGTCCTCCTGACTTACGGACCGTTTTTTGATATCCGTTTCTCCAAAGCGTCTACGGCGTTAATCATTGCTTTTCTCCTGCTCTCCTCAGTTACTAGTGCTCTAATGTCTTCGATTAGCATTCTCGCTACATCCAGCTTCTTTCTAAGGCCCGAAACAATATTGTCGTAAGCGGCAAAAGGATAGATCGCGCCATAGATCTCCTCCATAACAGCAAAGAGCTGCTCGGCGTCTGCCCCGCTCCCAGAGCGCAATCTATCGTAAACCAGCCGCTTTACTTCGCCGACGCAGTCAAGAAGCCCGGTCAGATACGACTCACCGCTGACATCCAGCTCCCCCATTGATGGGATTTGACCATTTTCGATAATTGCGAGGAGCGCCTGTGCCTCAACGAGCTCTTGTTCTGCCACTGCGATGTATCTGTACAGGTCCTGCTTGGCATCCTTGCGGAATTCAGCCAGCATGGTCTTGGCCTGCTCGATCTTGCCCTTTGCGTCTTCTGGCTGCCCATTATGCAAGGAGATGATGGACTTGCTGCAGAGCATTACAACATCGCGTGTTCCCCTGATCAAATTCTCGCGACGCTCCTGGACGTCTTTCAGACCTCGGTCTATCTGTTCAAGCGAGCTCTGTATGCTGACTAACATGACAATTTACAGTACGGGTTTGTTTCAATAAAAGACTTCCCTATTTCGGCCAAGAAACTTTAAAGGCTTGAATCGAAGAACTCTTGGCGTAATTGGGGAACATTCGCCGTAGCAGAGGCTACAACTACGAACATACCCTTGTCCAGCGCCTAAACACGCCGTCCTGGCAATCTCGAAGGCTGGGAGGAAGCAGTACAGGCCTACCTGACATAGTAGCCGTAAACAATGCAGAAGGAATTCTTTTGACTATAGAAGCTAAATCAGGAACAAGCGACATACTTTACGTGCCTCAGGACCAGCTAGAGCGATGCAGGGTTGTTCGAAATATGTTCAGCTTTTACGCGGAACGACACATTGTGCTTGCATTCAAGTTCATGAGCAAGAAAAGGTTTCGCAGAAAAAACCAGACCGTCTACGAGTCGCGCAAGCTTCTAGAGTACTATAAGGTCGCAGATATCGTGGATTCCATGCAGACGCTGCCCATAATCAAGTGCACCTACAGCGGTCAGACATCCGCCATTTACAGGAACGGCAAAACTGTCTCCTTAAATCTTCCGGACTATCCGATGCCTTTCCAGCGAATTTCTGAACCACTCGCGCACTTGGCGAAAATGATATCAACTCTATAGGAGACGCCTAATGTAAGGAAATTCTCCATATCTGTACAATGTGGAAAAATGCCCACATCAACCATTATTGTAGTACATTTTTGTGATCATACGCTCGAACATAAATTTCTGATTTCAAAAGTAAGAATTTGAGATAAATTCTTAGTTTAGTATTGTTTATTAGCTTGGATTGCCATAATATTAGTACTTCATTTTCGAAAACATGCAAACGGCAATATTGTGTAACATATGCAAAGGCGATCGGACGGTCACAGACGCGGAATCAGGCGAAGTCATATGCAGAAATTGCGGCATAGTAATTTCGGACAGAGTACTGGAAAGCCGGCCAGAATGGCGCGCGTTTACCTCAGAAGAGGCAAGCGACAGGGCCCGGACGGGAATTCCAAGCTCTCTTGCTCGCCATGACATGGGTCTGTCTACGGTAATCGGAAGAGCTAACAAGGACGCCAGCGGACGGATGCTTGATGTAGCGATGCGCTCAACTATGGGCAGACTCAGGGCATGGGACTTTCGATCTCAGGCACATTCGTCGACTGACAGAAATTTAAGGCAAGCCTTTTCCGAGCTTGACAGGCTCAGGGACAAGCTCGGCCTTTTAGACGCA
>Ga0184639_10001347_pt1 | contig 10556 bp, 9 predicted proteins | sample PLM31_170_b2_FD_133155 | JGI IMG/M metagenome (GOLD analysis project Ga0184639, IMG submission 133155) | Groundwater sediment microbial communities from an aquifer in East River, Colorado, USA - PLM3-1_170_b2 | ecosystem: Environmental > Terrestrial > Soil > Riparian zone | place: USA: East... | reverse complement strand
GCGAGCATGAGGAGGATGATTCCGACCGTCTTCTGGCCGTCCTGGGACCCGTGGGAGAACGAGAAGAAGAACGAGGAGACGAGCTGGAGGTTCCGGAAGTACCGGTTTGCCCGGGTCGCGGGGTGCCGGCGGAAGGCCCGGATGATGAGCGCCGCGAACAGGAACGCCGCGGTAAACGCGATGAGGGGCGAGTAGATCATCGGGAGGACGATGCGGTTCACGACGCCTCCGAGGAGGACCACGTTTGGGCCGCCGAAGAAGACGCCTGCCCCGACGAGGCTGCCGATGAGGACGTGCGTCTCGCTCACGGGCAGGCCGAAGTACCACGTGATCACGTCGTACACGAGGCCTCCCACGACCGCGGCGATCACGAGGACGACCGCGGAGACCGCGAGCCCCCGGACGACCGCGTCGTCGAGGATTCCTCTCCAAATCGTGATCGCGATCTGACCTCCGAAGTACAGGCCGAGGAAGTTGCCGGCTGCGGACATCACGACGGCCTTGATCGGCGTGAGCACGCGTGTTGCGACGATTGTCGAGATCGCGTTCGCGGCGTCCGTGAAGCCGTTCCAGAACGCGAAAAAGAGCGCTACGCCGATGCCCGCGTAGAGCAGTTCGAGCGCCATCGGGGACCGCCTAGCGGTTCTTCGCGACGATGTCGCTCAGGATGTTCGCGACGTCCTCGCAGTAGTCCGTGGACTCCTCGAGCCGCTCGATGATGTCCTTGTACTTGATGATGTAGACCGGGTCGTTCCCGTGCTCGTGGAACAGCTTCGCGACTGCGCTGTTCAGGATGTCGTCGGCCGCGTTCTCGAGCCGATGGACTTCCAGCGCGATCTTCTCGACCTCTCCCGCCGTCTTCATGTTCCGGATCATCCCGACGGCCTTGCGCAGCTCCACGGTGGCCTGGACGATGATGTCGCCGAGGCGGACCATCGCGTCGACCGGCTGCTCGATCTCGTACAGGAGGATCCGCGTCGCCGCCGCGTCGATCATGTCGAGGACGTTGTCGAGCGTGCTCGCGAGGCCCTGGATGTCCTCCCGGTCGATCGGCGTGATGAACGTCCGGTTCAGGGCTTCGTGGATGCTATGGACGATGTAGTCGGCACGGTGCTCCGCGTCCTTGATGCGCCTACGCTTCTCCGGGACGTCCCGGAAATCGTGCAGGAGATCGCTCAGCAGCGCCGCGCCATCCGCGACCACGGCGGCCGTCTCCGACAGCATGTCGAAGAACGCCCGCTCCTGGGGGATGATCCATCCCTTGATGCCCATTCCGCCACCCCGACGAATCGCGGGAACCCTCGGGTTGTTCATTAAGGTTGCTCCCGGAGACGATGGCACGGGCCGCGTCGAGGCGCGGTCACGCCTCGCCCGTGTCGACCCCCGCGGCCTCGAGTTGCTGCATGAGCTGCTTCCGCATCTTGCGGTTCCCCGCGAAGCCCTTGATCGCCTTCCGCGCCATGTCGTAGTGGCGCAGGAGCTCCTTCACGTCCCTCGGCGCGACGCCGGCCCCGTGCGCGATGCGCTGTACGCGGGACGACTTGACGATTCGAGGCTCCGTCATCTCCTCGTCCGTCATCGAGTCCATGATGACCTTGAACCGCCGGAGCCGGACCTGGGTCCCCTCCATGTCCTCGTCCTTCACCTTCCCCGCGACGCCCGGGATCATCGACGCAAGTTTCTTCATCGGCCCCATGTCCGTGAGCATCTCGATCTGGTCGTACATCTCGTGGAGGCTGAACTTCCCGGCGAGGATCTTCTTCGTGAGCTCCTCGGCCTTCTGGGCGTCGATTGCCTCCTGAGCCTTCTCGAGGAGAGACTCCAGGTCCCCCATCCCGAGGAGGAGCGAGATGAACCGCGGCGGCTCGAACCGCTCGAGGTCGTCGAGCTTCTCGCCCACGCCGATGAAGACGATCGGCGCCTGGACTTCCGCGACGGCGCTCAGGGCGCCTCCGCCCTTCGCCGTGCCGTCGAGCTTCGTGACGATTACGCCGGTAATCGCGACGGCGTCGTGGAACGCCTTCGCCTGCGGCCCCGCCTGCTGCCCGACCGTCGCGTCGAGCACGAGCAGGCGCTCGTCCGCCTGGATCGCCTTCGCGACCGCCTCGATCTCCGCGATGAGGTCCGGCTCGAGCGCGTGCCGCCCGGACGAGTCGACGATCAGGACGTCCGCGGACTCGAGCGCCTTCCGCCCCGCCTTGACGATCTTCACGGCGTCCTTCCCGTTCGGGTCGCCGTAGAACGGTGCGTTGATCTGCTCCGCGATCTGTCGGAGCTGGTCGTACGCCGCGGGCCGGTGGACGTCCGCGGCGATCAGGCCGACGCTCAGCCCCTTCTTCTGGAAGTACTTCCCGAGCTTCCCCGCCGTGGTGGTCTTGCCCTGTCCGTACAGGCCGACGAGCAGGATGCGCTGCTTCTGGACCGGAACCTCGCGGGAGGCCCCGAGGACCTTCACGAGCTCCTCGTAGATGATCCGCACGACGTGCTCGCGCGGGCTCATCCCCGGCGGAGGCGAATCCTCGAGGGCGCGGCGTTGGAGCTGCCGCGTGATCGTGAGCGCGAGCTGCACGTTCACGTCGGCCTGGAGGAGCGCGCGCTGGATGTCCCGCACAATCTCCTTGATCAGGCCCTCGTCGATGTAGCTCGAGCCTGCGATCTTGCGCAGGGCCTCGCGCAGGGAGCTGCCGAGCTTCTCGAGGACCATTCGCGGGCACGAAGAGCCCGCCGGGCATTAAGGTTGCCGCGCGGTTCTAGCCGATGAAGAGCCGGGAGACCCCAACGATCTTGCCTAATCCGGTACACCCGGTACGCTACCCATATGGGTAAGCCACCGAATGTACCGCCCATGTGTGGAGCGACTACCTCATCGGTGCCGCGCAGTTCGGACAATTCGAAACGCCTTGATCGACAAGATTACCAGAGTGGCCGCACCGAATCTTGACCACTTCGTGAATGACCTCTCGGTCGCGAATGACCTGAGGGGGCTGGGGTGGGGCCGGGTAGTAGGTGGGTGACGGGTAGTAGGATGGCGGCGGGTAGTGGGCCGGCGGAGCGTTTTGTAAAACGGGCGCGGGAGGGGGTGCCTGCGAAGTCGGTTTCATCACCGAAATGCCTACCAACAGCGTATCGACTCCTACGAGAACCAGAATAGCCGCCCACACAACGTCCAGGAAACCCGCGAGAAATAGGCACCGGTAATCGAGCATAGACCGCTACGATGCGCTTCGTAGCGAACCTAAAAGGAAGGGAGGGCTAGCCTTGTCAGAAGGGATGGGATGCACTCTAACGAACTAGCCCAAAATTCCCCCAAGATTGTATTCTCGATAGCGTATTTAAGACTTTGTAAACCGTTCGTCGGCGGGGTGGAAAGGCCATCGTTTCGTCAACGCCTCGGAGGTTTTTCCTCCGGGTGGGCAATCCGGCCCATCCGTTCCTGCCTAACCGTCCGATTCGGCCTCGTGCGCATATTGGGCCAAACGGCCGAGCATGTCCCGCTGCCGGGCGGGGAAGACCTTCCCGATCTCCCGCGGTTTCTCGTCCTCGAAGACGCGGTCCGCGTGGTAGCGGATTCCGTACTGGATGAAGGCCGCCAGGATCGGGATGATGTCATTCCCCTTCGTCGTGAGGCGGTAGCGGATGCCACTCCGCTTCTCGGAGCCGACGCGCCGCTCGATGATCCCTTCGTGCTGGAGGTCCCGCAGGCGCATCGAGAGGACGCGGGGCGTGAGCCCGGGGTTGTTGCGGAGGATCTGGCTGAACTTCACGGCTCGGAGGAAGGCGACGTCCCGGAGGACCAAGAGGGCCCACTTCCGGCCGAGGCACCCGAGGCTCGCGCGGATCGGGCACGACTCGAACGGGATGCGAGGCAGGATGGGTTCCATATCCGAAGGACGTGCTCGGCCAGGCATAAGACCACCCGTATACTCCGATTCCCTTGCGGCCTCATATACTATACTAAGTATATCATCCTGCGTGGGCTGCGGCCCACGAGGAGACGGTGGACGTGGCACGGGAGGAGGATGGAACGCCGACGCGCGTGTGGATCTCGGCGGTACGGGTGAGTGACTTCGATCGCGCCCTGGCGTTCTACCGGGACGTGCTGGGCTTCCCCGTGCAGCTCGAGGCGCGCGAGTTCGGCTGGATGGAGGTGGGTCCGGACGAGCCCATGTGCAAGATCGGGCTCTCCCTCGAGGCACGCCGGTCGAGGCGTACGCGTGTGACGCCGACGGGCATCGTCCTCGAGGTCGGCGACATGGGGGCGTTCGCGAAGCGTCTGCGCAACGCGGGCGTGCGGTTCACGCGCGAGCCGATGGTGGCCCCGTGGGGCGGAGTCGTGGCGGACTTCCTGGACCCGGACGGGAACGAGATCGAGGCGGTGTACGATCCCGGGCACTACGGCCGATGATTGTCGCGCCGCGTGAGGCCAAGCCGCCGCGACACTAGAGGTACCCGGATTTCTGGAGGGTCATGAGGTCCTGCGTGGACAGCTTCTCGCCCTTCTTGAAACGCTCGAAGATCATCTCGGCCACGCGCTTCGCGCTGACCCCTTCCTCCTCGCCCGTGACACCGCGCTCCTTCATCCAGATCCCGTGGACGATTTTGTCGTAGTCGTGCACCTGGCGGATGTGCTCGATGTGCTTTCGGTGTTCCTCGTCCGCCGCCATCTTCGTCTTGATGAACTCTTCTTGGGCGAGGTCCGCCTTTCGGCGGGTCTCGTCGCTGCGCTCGTAGAGCTGCGTCATGAGGTCGTGCTCCGCTTGGGCTTCCTCCGCGAGCTTCGAGACGTTCCGGTGGGCCGCCTCCGCCTTGTCCTCCGCCTCTTTGAGCTCGTCCGCGACCTTGCGTATCTCCTCGTTCTCCTCGAGGGACTTCTCGAGCCGCTTGACCTCCGCCTGGATCCTCGCCATCTCGTCGATCAGGGCGCGTTCCTTGTCGACCGTCAGGACGGAGGTCATCTGCCTGAACTCGAGGTCCTTGAGCTCCCGCTTCAGCTTCCCGAGCGGCACGGACCCGCGCGGGAGCTTCCTCCGGCGCAGCTCGTCGAGCCGGTCCAGGATCTCGTTCCGCGCCCGGTTCCACTTGTCCCGCTCTTCCTTCGCGACTTTGACCTGCGCGTTGAGCTCGTCCCGTTTGATCCGGTGGCCTGTCGCCTCCTCGACGAGGCCCCGAACGTGCGCGTTCAGCTCGTCCCGCTTCGCGACCCATTCGCGCGTCTTGTCGTTCAGCTCGTCCCGCCGGTGCCGGTGCCGCTCCGCCTCCGCGTTCTCCCGCTCGCGCTTCACCTTCAGCTCGCCCAGCAACGAGACCCGTCCCTCACCGGTCGTATGGAGTTGCGCCAAGTGGACGTGGGAATATAAATCTTCTCGCGCGGAGGCACGCGTCTCCATGGGATGCGCGTCCGATAATCTCGTCGCAAAGTCCATGAGTCGTCCTTCCATGGAATTCCGATTCCTTGAACGGCCTCCGCGCCGTGACCGGCGCGCTCCTGGTACTGACCACAGCAGTTCTCGCCCTCGCGCCCCACGGCGTGTCCCAAGACGAGGTCGTTCGACCGGCGGCCCCATCGGCGACGATCGCGATCCTCGCGAACACGTCGTTCGTGACCCGCGGCGAGGCGGTCGGCTACACGATGTGGCTCAACCTGTCCGGGGCGGGCTCGATCGCCTCCGTGTGGGTCAACGTATCGTTCGACGGCAACCTAACCGCGGATCCGGCGAACGCGACCACACCGTCGGGCTGCGCCTGGCTCGGCGGGTGGTCGTGGCAGTGCACGGGTCTCCGGTCCGGGTCCCACCCATGGTCCGTGGGCGCGACGGTGCGATCGGACGCGGTCGCCGGTCGTTACGCGAACGTCTCGGCGGACGTGACGACGTTCTCCGCCGGCACGACCGCGTCGCTGCCGACGGAGGTCGCCAGCGTCTGGGTCACGGGCGTCGACCTGACGTTCACGGAAGCTCCCGCCTCCGCCCGGCCAGGCGACCGGATCCTCTTCTCCATCGTCGCCCGGAACGTTTCGCCCGACGAGAACGACACCGCGTACAACGTGAACGTGACGATCGTCCCGGGACCCTGGCTCATCGTCGACCCAAGGGACCCGCTGACGATCTTCGTCGGACAGCTCACGCAGAACAGCACCGCGGGGGACACGTTCGAGGCGATCCTCGCGGGGAACGCGACGGTGGGCTCGCGCATCGGGATCCGCGCGGTCCTGCGCTACGACGACGTGAACCTCCGCCCAGTCGGCCCGCTCGAACGGAGCGTCTCGCTCGAGGTCCGGCCGTCCGAGTTCGTGCCGGCCGAGAGCGTGCTCGTCGCGGTAGCGGCGTTCGCCCTCGCGGTCGTGGGGACCGTCGTCGCGCTCCTCGTCGCGGGCCAGCGCCGGATCGACATCGACGAGGTGTTCCTCGTGCACCGGAGCGGAATCATGATCCAGCACTACTCCCCGGCGTCGTCCCTGAAGAAGGACGACGACCTCGTCGCGTCGATGCTCGTCGCGATCCAGGACTTCGTGGAGGACGCGTTCCGCACGGAGGCCACCCTCGACGAGTTCTCGTTCGGGAGGCGGAGCGCGGCGTTCGTCCGCGGGCGGAACATCGTGCTCGCGGCGATCATCTCGCGCGGGAACGGGGCGTACATGATCCCCCAGATGCGGGCCGCTGCGAACGCGCTCGAGGAGGCCCACGGTCCCGACCTCGCGGCTTGGGACGGGCGACTCGCGCGCCTCGGTCGCGCGCGGGAGATCATGGACACCCTCCTCACGGGGGGCTACAGGACCTCGCGGTTCTGGACAGGCTGGACCCGCGGCGCGCGGGCAGGCCGCTCGAAGCGCGATCACGACGAGCTCACGATTCGCCCGCGGGCGTCCAAGAACGTTTATGTCCGCGAGGCGAATATCGACCTGGGAACGACCTCCCCTGACGCCTCGGGAGGACCTTCTCGGAGGGCTGCCGTGAGACCCGAACGCCCGGACACGGACGACCTCGACGCCCTATTCGTCCTCTCGGCAATCCACGCGAGGGAGGGCCACATGGCGCAGGGCCTCGACGTCCTCGACCGCGTCCTGCGGATCGACCCGAAGTACCCGGGCGGCTGGGTGTTCAAGGCGAAGCTCCACCGGCTGCAGGGCGACCCGGACGCGGCGGCGCGGGCGGAGCGGCGCGCGGAGGTCGAGCAGCCGTGATCCCGATCGACCCCGCGCCGCCGGACGTCGTCAAGCTGAAGGTGTGCATGGCGGGCGAGGCCGCCGTCGGGAAGACGTCGCTGATCCGCCGCTACGTCCTCGACGAGTACGACGACCGGTACATCGCGACCCTCGGGACGAAGGTCTCGAAGAAGACGATTATGGTGCCGGATGCGACGGGCGGCCGGTCCGTCGAGGTGCGCACGATTCTGTGGGACGTCATGGGGACCCGCACGCTTCGGGACCTGCTCAAGGAGGCGTACTACCACGGGGCCCACGGGATCCTCGCCGTCGCGGACGTCACGCGCGGGGAGACCCTCGACGAGCTCGATGCCTGGTCCGACTCGATCCGCGCGGTTGCGGGGAAGATCACCGTGTACGTCGTCATGAACAAGGCGGACCTGGAGGCGGAGCGCGCGCTCTCGAAGGACGCGATCGAATCGTTCTGCCGCGAGCGCGGGTGGCCGTGGTCCTACACGAGCGCGAGGACGGGGGAGGGCGTCGAGGACGCGTTCCGGAGGCTCGTCGAAGCGGTCCTGAAGACGCGGACCCGCGCGGTTACGTGATCCGCCAGCGCTTGTGGGCCTCCGTGCCTGGCGTGAAACAGTAATGGACCGTGTTGAACTCCCGCCGCAGCGAGGCGACGTCCGCGGCGACGGCCTCCGGTGCCTCGCCCTTCACGGCGACCCGTGCGAGGAGGTCCGCCACCTCGCGCATCTGGGGCTCCTTCATCCCGAGCCGCGTGAGCTCCTGGGTCCCGAGGCGGACCCCGCTCGGCTTCACAGGGGACGTGTCCCACGGCAGGAGGTTCTTGTTCGTGATGATGTTCGCCTTCTCCAAGTCGACGGCGACCTTCGCGCCGCCGCCTTGGGCCGCGACGTCGAGGGCGAGCGCGTGGCTCTCCGTGAAGCCGTGCTTCTCCGCGAGAACCTTCACGCCCCGCTCGTACAGCGCCTGGCCGAGGGCCTTCGAGTTCCGGACGATCTGCTCGGCGTACGTCCGCCCGTACTCAAGGTGCTCCGCGAGGGTCACGCCAAGGGCCGCCATGGCGTGGAGGTGGTGGTTCGAGACGACACCCGGGAACACGGCCTTCTTGAGGTTCTTGACGAACTTCTCGTCGTCCCGGTCGGAGAGGAGGATCCCGTGCTGCGGCCCGGGGAGCGTCTTGTGCGTCGACCCCGTCATGACGTCGGCACCTTCGTGGAGCGGGTCCTGGAATTTGCCGCCGGCGACGAGGCCGATTACGTGCGCGGCGTCGTACCAGACGTGGCAGCCCGCCTCCTGGAACGCGTCCCGGAGGTCCTTCAGCGGCGTCGGGAAGAGGAAGACGCTCTGCCCGAACGCGGCGACCTTCGGCTTCACGAGCTTGAGGAGCTTCGCCGTGCCGTCGACGTCGATGTTCATGCGCTCCACGTCGAACGGGTAGTTCACGTTGTTCACGCCGCGGAAGCCCGCCGCCCCGAACTTCGCGGAGCTGATGTGCGCACCGTGGGCCAGGTTGACGGACGTCATGATGTCCCCGGGCTCGAGGAGGGCGAAGTACACGGCCATGTTCGCGACCGTGCCGCTGATCGGGCGGGGGTCCGCGTGCCGCACGCGGAAGAGCCGCTTCGCGAGGTCGATCACGCGCTCCTCGACCTCGTCGATGTACGTCAGACCCTGGTAGTACCGCTCGCGGGGCCAGCCCTCCGCGTAGCGGTCCCCGAAGTCACTCACCAGGAGTTCGCGTGCGAGCGGGCTGATCACGTTCTCCGAGGCGATCATCGGCAGGGACTTCGCGAACCATGCGTGGTGGCGGTCGATCTGCCCGATGATGAAGGCGACGTCCTCGTTCAGGCGGACTCCCCCGCGCGCCGGAACGGGCGGCCGAGATAAATAGATTCGGCCGGTCCCACATCTTGATTCGAGTCCAGTTCACACCAGCAATCGATCGCGCGGCAGCTTCAGAAGACGCGCCACTTCCCGGCGACGATCCCGTCCGTGAGCTTGTAGATGTCCGCGAGCTCCTCGTCCACGAGCGATTCGATTTGCGAATGGAGGGCCGAGAGCCTCACGCCCTTCTCCGGAATGACCTGCGCGCTCGCGGCTTGGGGCTCGTCGATCGGCTTCCCGATCTGCGAGACGATGCGGACCCAGACCTCCTTCACCTTGCCCTCGTTCTCCTTGTGGATCCGGTTCGCGATCTTGAAGGACAAGAGGTTGTACAGCTTGCCGACGTGAGTCACCGGATTCTTCCCCGCGGCCGCCTCCATGGACATGGGGCGGTACGGCGTGATCAGGCCGTTCACGCGGTTCCCCCGGCCCACGGAGCCATCGTCCCCGTTCTCCCAGGACAGGCCCGTGACGGTGAGGTAGAAGATCCCCGCGTCGAAGTTGTCGCCCGTGTTGATGTCGACGGAGACCTCCCGGTCCGTGAACTTCACCGCGTTGTCGAGCACGCGCTCCTTGAGCTCCTCCACGACGCTCCCGTAGTGGTCCTTGTCCGGCACGTAGCGGTCGACCATCGCGGCTGCGATCGTCAGGCAGATTGTGTCGCCCTTCCGGACGCCCATGACCTTGATGTCCTGCCCGACCTCCTTGAGGTCCTTCTTGAGGGGGCCGTTCACGAGCAGCTCCGTCTCCAGGACGAGCCGCTCCGTCTCCGAGAACGGCGCGAACCCGACCCCGAACGAGGTGTCGTTCGCGAGGTGCTTCTGGGTGTCGTACAGGCCGCGGAGGTCGACGGACCCCTGCCCGATCCGGCAGTCGAGGACGACGTCCGCGTCGACGTTGAGGTTTGTGCATGTCTTCTCGAGGTAGTCGTGGGCCGCCTGCACGGCCGCCGTGCGGTACGGGAGGCGCTCCCCATTCACCTGCGTGACCGCGCGGCCGACCAGGATCACGTACGCGGGCTCGAGGACCGTCCCGCCGCCGAACTTCGGCGCGCTCTGTCCACCGACGACCTCGCCCTGGTCCGTGTTGTGGTGCAGAATCCGATCGAACCGCTCGAGGTACATGCGACACAGGGCGCGTGACACGGCCTCCGCCACGCCGTCCGCGATGCTGTCCGGGTGCCCAATCCCCTTCCGCTCGACGATCTCCGTGCGCTGCTCTTCGATCGGCGTGTGGACGAGTTCCTCGACGAAGATGTTCCGCGTCACCGCGAGCCCCCGGGGGAATTGCCGTCCCACAATTGAGGTGTCTATTTGGACTTTGTTGTCGGCGCGCTGTGTCGGCCTGCGACGTCGGCCTCACGCGCCGTCTGACGTCCGAAGACGCTCGCTGCATACTAATATCCATTTGGGGTGAAAATTCCGACAGGAATATGTACTCCCCGCGCGTTCCGCGGCACGATGCTGCCGGACCTCGACGAGATCCCGCGGCTGCGCAAGGCCCT
>Ga0184639_10001346_pt1 | contig 10557 bp, 10 predicted proteins | sample PLM31_170_b2_FD_133155 | JGI IMG/M metagenome (GOLD analysis project Ga0184639, IMG submission 133155) | Groundwater sediment microbial communities from an aquifer in East River, Colorado, USA - PLM3-1_170_b2 | ecosystem: Environmental > Terrestrial > Soil > Riparian zone | place: USA: East... | reverse complement strand
TGCGCAGTATTCGTACAGTTCGTCGCGGAACTTCGGGTGGGCAATTTGAATTAGGGCCTCGGCGCGCTGGCGGATGGAGCGGCCGTGCAGGTAGGCGACGCCGTATTCGGTGACGACGTAGTGCACCGTGCCGCGCGAGGTCACGACGCCCGCTCCAGGGCTGAGCATCGGCACGATGCGCGAGACCGTGCCGTCCTTCGCCGTGGACGGCAGTGTGATGATGGGCTTGCCGTCTTTCGAGCGCGCTGCGCCGCGGATGAAATCCACCTGACCGCCGATCCCGCTGTAGAAGTACGTGCCCAGCGAATCGGCGCACACCTGCCCGGTGATGTCCACTTGCAACGCCGAGTTGACGGCCACCATGCGCTCGTTCTGCGCAATCAGGAAGGAATCGTTCGTGTAGCTCGTGGGGTGGAACTCGAAGATCGGGTTTTCGTCCACATAGTCAAAGAGCTCCCGCGTGCCGAGCACGAACCCCAGAATGACCTTGCGTGGATGGAGTGTTTTGCGCCGGCCGTTTACTGCGCCGGATTCAATTAGCGCGATAGCGTTATCGGAAAGCATTTCCGTGTGGATGCCGAGGTCGCGGTGGTTCGTCAGGTTCCGCAGCACCGCGTCGGGGATATTGCCGACGCCGAGCTGCAGCGTGGCGCCGTCTTCGATCAGGCCGGCGACGTGGCGGCCGATCGTATCGTAGAGCGGAGTGAATTCGGACTTCGGCAGCTCGCAGAGCGGCCGCGACACTTCCACTACCGCGTCAATATCGCTGATGTGGATGAAGCTGTCGCCGAAGGTCCGCGGCATCTGGTCGTTCACCTGGGCGATGACGTGGCGCGCTGCCTTTGCTGCGCTCAGTGTGGTATCCACGCCCACGCCGAAGCTACAGAATCCGTGCGCATCCGGTGGCGAAACCTGGATGAGCGCAACGTCCAGCGGCATCTGCCCGCTCTCGAAGAGAGCTTCGATCTCGCTCAGCAGGATGGGCGTGTAGTCAGCGCGGCCTTCGTTGACGGCCTGGCGCACGTTGCCACCGATGAACATGGCGTTGTGGCGGAAGTGGCCGGCCATTTCGGGCTGGATGTAGTCGGCGCGGCCCAGGGTGAGCAGGTGGACGATCTCGACGTCGCGCACGTCCGGCGCGCGGCCGATCAGCGCCTCGACCAGCGCCTCGGGTTCCGCGCAGCCGGGATGAATGTACACGCGCATGCCGGACTCTATGGCCCGGAGCGCGTCGCGCGCGGAAAGCACCTTGCTGTGGTACTCGCTAAGCCAGGACATGAAGCCTCCGCTCTCAGTTTCGCTTCTCAGTTCAGCCGGAATTTGATTGTCACAATCAGGCGCACCGGCACCGGCTCGTCGTTCAGCCGCGTCGGCTCGTACCTCCATTTGCGAAGCGCTTCCATCGCTGACGGGATCAGCAGTGCGTGACCCGACACGACTTGCAATTCCGTGATGTTCCCGGACTCATCGATCACCGCATCGATGATCACGTCGCCCTGGATCTTCGCTTGCCGTGCCAGAGGCGGGTAGAGGGGTTCGGGTCTGGAGATCGCTTGAGGCTCTCGGACCCTGCCGCCGACGCGAATGGGGGCTTTCGGCGCGGCTGTCGGAGCTGTGAGAACGAGGGACTTGGGTGCACTGCCGATAATTCCGCCAATCACCCCGCCGGCTTGGCCGCCGGGAACGCCGCCCGGAACGCCGCCGGCAGTTCCTCCACTGCTGACCTCGGGCGGAAGAGGTTCTTCCTTGATCATGGCAATCTGCTGCGGGATCGCAGTCGGCGCCAGGAGCTTTCCGCCTGACATGAACACCCGGCGCGTCGGGACAGCTTTGATGATCGCGGGAGCCGCCGGCGGAGGAGGCGGCGGTGGCGGAGGCGCCACGAGAAATGTTTGCGTGAACTGCTTCAGGTCAATCGCCTCGGTGAAGTACAGCGGCACGAGAATCAGAGTGCTGAGGAGCGAGAAATGAATGGCGATCGACAACACGAAGTCGATCGTGCGGCGGCGGGGACGCGTCGTGCTCATCTCCAGCAACGATTCCTCAAACAGATCGTGCCTGACGTGCGGCGCGGCGCATGCCGAGCAGGGCGCCGATGCGGACTTCTTCGGGGCGCGCGGTGCGGCCTGCTCGTCTTCCAGATGGAGTAGTGCTTCCTCTTGTTCCGGAGGAGGCGCGACAGAATGTGGCGACATTTTCTTATCCTCCGAAAGGGATATGGGCACGCCGTCTTCCAAGCAGGCCGTGGACGACCCATCCATAAACCATTATAAATAAGGGATTTGTCTATCGTTTGCAGGTTTACGGCCGCGGCCCCTGCGCCGGTTGCCCCATTTTCGGGAGGCCCCTGCGCCACCTTCCCCAGCACGGTCTCGGAGGTTCAAACAGAGCCAGGAGGGCCGAACGGTGTGTCACTTGGAACCAAGGCGCGCGAGAACCGCGGGCACATATTGGCGAGTTTCCTGGGGAAGGAATCCCCGCGACGCGAGTTCCCAGAAGCTCCGCGTGCGGCCGCGTTCCATGGCGCGGCTCACGCGCCCCTCGCCGGCGTTGTACGCCGCCAGGGCGAGCACCCAGTCTCCAAACTGCTCGTACAACTGCCGCAGGTATTGCGCCGCGGCGCGTGTGGAGCGAACAGGATGCGTCCGCTCGTCTACGTGCGCATCCACGCGCAGACCGAAACGCGCCGCGGTTTCCGGCATCAGTTGCCACAGGCCGCGAGCGCTCTTGCGCGAAAGCGCTGCGGGATTAAAGTCGCTCTCGACGCCGGCCAAGACCACGAATTGCGTGGGCACTCCCTCTTCCGCAAAGATTCGCGCGGCATCCACGCCGAGCGCAAGCAGCCGCTGCTGCGCGGTGTCTCCGCGATCGCGTGCGACGCCGGCAAGCCTCTCCGGCGGTGGACGAAGAGCCGGTGACAGCCTTTCTTTCTCACTCCGCGGAGTTTCCAGCGCTGCGCGAAGGAAGTTCTCTTCGACCTGCCCCAATTGGGAATCCACCGCGCGCGTCAGGTCTCTTCTCAGATCCGCAAACGGGTCGTCTTTCGCTGCAGCCGGAGTGCCCGCGCTCAGCCCGGGCGCCCAGAATAGACCGAGCACGAGAAGGTGCTTCACAATCCTCTGCACTTTGTTGCAGCCGCTCATTTTGCCTTCGCCTGCTTCGTTCATGACGCCACCGCCACAGCCTGCGACTGGCGCTCCAGGTCGACGGTATTTGCGAAGATGAGGACGAGCAACACCGCCATGATGGAAGCTCTTGTACCTTGTCTGCTAAACATGTCCTTCACACCCCTGCTGGCACTTGAGCAATGGCCGCCTTCAAAAAGTCCGCTGTCTGCTCTGGAATGGCCGTATTGATGAAGATTCCAGTACCTAGCTCAAAGCCCGCCGCAGTGGTCAGGCGAGGGCGAATCTCGACGTGCCAGAGAAAATAAGGCTTGTCTTCGTCTTCGATCGGTGCCGTATGGAAGATGAGATTGAAATCGGGGTTTGCCAAAGAATCATAGATTCCCCGCAAGACTCGGCGCAGGACAGACGCGAGTTCCAATCTCTCTTCAAAGCTAATCCGCGTGAAGCAGGGGTTATGACGCTTGGGCGCAATCCACGTCTCAAACGGCACCTGCGACGCGAAGGGGTGGAAAACGAGGAAGTGCGGAGTCTCAAGTACAACACGCCGGCCGGTCCTTTTCTCTTCGTCAACCAAATCGCAGTAGATGCAACGCCCGGTGTCGTCGTAATGCCGGATCGCCACATCATATTTCTGACGGATGCGAAACGGAATGATGGGTAAAGCGACGAGCTGGGAGTGGGGGTGGGCCAGGGAGGTTCCCGCGCGGGGGCCGTGATTGCGGAACAGAAGGATAAGTTTCAAGCGAGGGTCGCTCCGCAGTTCGGTATAGCGCTGGCAGTAGGTCTGAAGAATCTCGAGGATTTCCTGTTCTCCCATTAAAGGGAAAACCTTGTCGTGGTCAGGGCTCTCGATAATCACTTCGTGATAGCCGAAAGCTCCCTTCGAATGAAACAGACGCCCGTGCTCCCGCCTCTGGGCATTCTCATGGGGGCTGAATGCAGCGAACTTATTTGCAACGACCCGCACCCGCCAGCCGGGCTGGTTCTTGTTCCCGTGATCGCGCAAGGCGAATACCTCATCCGGAGTGAGGAGCTCGTTATCCGGACAGAACGGGCACAGCCGCTCAGTTGCGACAGGCTGCGCCTCTGCGAGAGTTTGCTTCCGGAACTGGTCCGGGCGCTTGGCGCGCTCGACCGCCATGACCACCCATTCTTTGGTTGCGGGGTCCTGTCTGAGTTCGGGCAGTCATCCTCCTCCCTACGCTGATGCAGCGTGCACAGACTTGTACGCTTCAATAGCCAGGAAAATGTCCAGATAGACGCAAACCACACGATCCACGACGAACCCCGCCCTCTGAACGTTGGCCACAGTGTCGCGGTTCATCTCAGGCCCAAGACGGCGCAACGCGACGTTCAGCAGATCGAGTTCTGCTCCCAGTACCGGATTCCGGCTCCGCACGTGCTCGAACATGAGCAGGCGTCCACCCGGCTTCAACACGCGATAGAGTTCCTGGAACCCTTTGACGGGATCTGTGACGCTACAAAACGTTGAGGCTGTAGCTGCAGTGTCAAAGCATTCGTCCGGAAAAGGAAGTTGCTGCACATTCGCTTCTCGCAATGAGAGATGTCCCTCATAGCGATCCGCCCGGGCCCGCGCTGCGTCCAGCATTTGAGGACTGAGGTCAATCGCTACGATTTCTTTTCCGGGCGGAAAGTTCGGAAAATTAAGGCCTGTCCCGGCCGCCGCAAAGAGAACCTTCCCTTGCATCGCCCGGAAAAGCTCTCTTTGCGGAGGAGCCCTTCGCGTTGCGCCCGCGCCCTCCAGCGCGTTGTAGAGCCATGGGGCGTTCCACCATCCGGACGAAAGTGCCGCACTCTGTTTGACGGTTGCAGCGACTATCGCGAGTTGCTTTGGCGTTTGCACGCTGAGCAACTTTCCGCGCAGCCTCTCGTCCCAGATAGCGAACCCAAAGAAAACGACAAGGCCGAGCATCGCCCCGAGAGCAATTTCCACCCCGAGTTCATGGAACGAAAAAATCGGCAATAGCATCCCGAGCATGCCAACGAACATTCCCGGAACCATTACTTCCAGAGAACCCAAGAAGGCTCCGAAAAACAGAGAGACGACCATCTGTGCTGCCATGCCAACGACCATGCCGAGCGCCAGGCTGCCAACCAAGCCCAGGTCGGCCGGGACCAGCACGCGACACGCGAGTACCACCGCAACGCCAATGACGGTTCCCGCTAACAGGTCCCCTACGCGATATTTCCATTTTGTTTTCATCGGGTCGCTCAATTCGTGACCGCGCCACGAGGATATCCGGCGCGTTCTTATTTCTCTTTCTTTACCTCGATCTTGGTCGCGATTTTGGCGCCCGACTCCTCGCGAAAGTTCACAGCCACTTCGACGCCGGCCGCCAGTTCGCCCTTGAGCTTTGTCTTGCCGTCGATGAGGCAGACAATCCTTTCAGTCTTGCCCTTGTTTTGTGTCTCCACCGTGATCGAGTTCCGATCCACTTCGACGATTCTTCCTCTTGCTTTTCCCGTCCGCGTGGCTGGGGAGGAGCCCTGTGCACCTGGAGGTGTACTCTGCCCGCCGTGTCCTCCGTGCTGTGTCGCCAAGACTGCACCGCTCCCGCTTGCAATGAGGGCCGCAACTGCTATCGTCCTGACAAGATTTGCAAGTTTCATTGGTTTGCCTCCGCTGATGTTTTTAGCTTTAAGATCGTTCGTTCTTTCCACGCCACTTCTTCTTAGAACTGATCAAGTTTCAGAAGGCGCCAATCCCCACGGATGATGGCGGTCCGAATCTCTGTGGCCGTCTTCCCTTTCTTGTGCATTTGGTCGGCAAGGAGGGCCTCTTTGATGCAGATGAGACAACCCGCACCATGGTCGGAGGCGTAGCAATCCAGCAGGCTCCGGTGGCCGGACTTGTCGCAGAAGCAGTAGCAGGGCTGCTGGGCAAACACCTCGGGGATGTCGCTCGCTACCTTGTAAGCGCGTGCCACAAGCGGATACTGACGGAAGTACGCAGCCGGTAGAAGGCGCGGGAAGGGCTTCGCCGCTTCTGCGGAACCATAGAATGGCGGCACAGGCCGCGGGCTGGGCACGGATGCCACGGGTGATCCAGCCTGCGCACCTGATGGCGCAGCGGCGGGGTTCGAAGGGGACTGCGAGCCAGAGCAGCCCGAGAACACGAAACCTGCTAATGCCAGTGCCAAAGCGGGTATCCAGAACGTGTTTTTCATCGAGCCTCCTAAAACTGCATCTGCATCTTTTGGAGCCGGATGGAAATCTCAAGCTTCTGACCATTGCGGTACACGCTAAGGCGAACTAACTGTCCCGGTTCCGACTGGAGCAGGATGTGCGCGAGCTGCGAGGAGGCGGTGACCTCACGGTCGTTCACCGCCGTGATGATGTCTCCACCAAGCACGTAGGGACGGTCTGTCACCATTACGACGCGGCCACCAGCTCGGAGTCCTGCTAGCGCCGCCGGACTTCCAGGCAGGACTTCGTCCACGAGGAGCCCCTTCTCCAGAGGCAACCCGAAAAGCTTTGCGATGCTTGGAGTGATCTCGCTGGCGCTGAACCCGAGCTGGGGCCGATACGGGTGTCCCATTTCGATCAGATCGGGAATAACGCGCCGGACAAAGTTGATTGGGATGGCGAAGCCGACGTTTTGTGCGTGTTCGACGGTCGCAGTGTTGATCCCCACAACTTTACCGGCAGAATTGAGCAGTGGCCCGCCGCTGCTGCCGGGATTGATGGCTGCGTCGGTTTGGATCAGCGCGTCTTCCAGTTCGACAGGAGTCTCCCCGACCGTGCGGCGCAATGCGCTTACTACCCCGACCGTAATGGTATTGTGCAGACCAAGCGGATTTCCGATGGCGATGACCTTCTGGCCGATCTGCAAGCTGGCAGAATCCGCCAGCGATAATGGGAAGAGCTCGTCTGCGGGCGCCTGAATCTGGAGGAGAGCCACATCAAGCTGTGGGGCTGTTCCCACCAAGCGTGGACTGAGCCGGTGGCCGTTGCTTAGAACAACCTCGATTTGATTCATGTTCTCGACCACATGAAAGGCGGTCAGGATGTGGCCTTCCCGATCGATGATGAAACCTGTTCCCGTTCCGCTTCCCTTCACCTCCTTCTCGAACTTCGATTCCTTGGCTAGGCGCACGCTGATGTGAACGACCCCGCGGCTAGCTTGTTGGAAGACTTCGACCGTATTGCGCTCGTCTTCCATCAACCGGGTCTCCTGGGCGCTAACCGAAAGGGCGGCAAGCAGCCCCAGCCCAAGTGAAAGGCTCAAGGTGACCAGTTTTATGGGCGAATATCTCCTCATTGCCGAGCCTCCTTTGGGCGGGACCATCTGCGATCACAGGCGCCCAGCTCCCGTAAACGCTGCTTCATTTCCTCCAGGCAGCGGACCTCGCACTCGTCCATCGGGCGCTCGAATCCACTGCGGTGAAGGATCCGAATCGTCAAATCGACATCCGGCCGATGTTGTCGCGCGGCGGAGTAGTGAATTGCGGGCTCATACGTCTCGATCTCATAGCGCGAAGGTCGTTCTTCCTTGGGCATGATGTAGACCGCGATCGTCTGCAGCGCCGCAAATACGCCTCTGCAGTGCTGACATCCGGGCGTTGGGTGAAGAACGCCACGGTCGTGCGTGCCGGAAAGCTCCAGGGCGAATCCGATTTGCCGTTTCTCCCGGCCAACGAAGACGTATTCAGGCCATACCTCCCAGCAGACTCGATAGCGCTGCACCAGCTCTCGCAAAACGGCGGGGCTTTCGGCAGGCGTGGGCCTTGTTTGGAGCTCTCGGTTAAGCGCTGGCATCATGTCCTCCCAATTCACTGTTGAGCTGCTCGCAGTGCATGCGAAGCTCGGCGCAGGCCCGCTTGAGACTGCGCATCTCCGAGACTGCACAGGAATGTCGAAACCCGACAACGGCCTGGTCGACTCGCTCCAGAGCGCCGGCAATCTTCTGAAGGTCATCTGCGGTAAGAAGAACCTCGCGCCGAAGCACCGCCCAGCGCGTCTGAAACGCCACTGCGTTCATGGGGCCGGCCAAACGGGTGAAGTCTTCACACAACAGGGCGAGGTCTGCTCGCAGGCAAGCCAAGAGATCTGTGCAGCTTTGGGAATGAACCTTGGGTTGGATGGCTTGTGGGTGAGTTCCGCAGCACTGGCAATGCCCATTGAGGTGTGCATCCGCATCGCCACAGGGGCACTCGTCAGGCAAGTGCTCGATCTCTTCGGCAAGCGAGATCGCTTCCTGATGGACGTTCCGCCACTGTTGCATCAGATCGACGGGGCGGGTTTCTTCTTGTCCTTGCACCATGTACCTGCTCCCTCAGCTCGTCGGTCCGTAATAGCCCGTGCGTGTACGAGCGATGTACTTCGTGTCGGTATTCTTAGGGCGAAGCACAACGACTCTAATTTTTCGCCACTTGCCGTCACGTGCCCTGTTTGTCGGGTAGTAGCCCAGCTGGTACTGCCAGCTCACATCGCTTGCAATCTGAGCCATAGCTGCCTCGCACTGCTCAATGTTGGCGGGGAAGTGGGCTTGCGCACCGGTGGCCTCTGCTAGTCGGGTCAACTGCTTCCGCGCATAACGGAGACCGCCAGACTCGAACATGCCCACCGTGTAAATGAGCACATCTTCTTCTTCGACCCGTCGAACCAAATCCCGGAAGTTGAACCGGCTGTGGTTGTCTTCGCCATCCGTGACGACGACCAAGACCTTTTTTCGATGCTCGCCATGCTTCAGATGATCGAGCGCAAAGATCACCGAATCCCAGAGCGCCGTGCCTCCGCCAGCGCGCAGGCCTTGGACGGAGTCGCGCAGCTTCTGCCTGTCCGAAACGAAATCTGAAACGAGCCCGCTCTTCTCGCTGAACGTGACGATAAATGCCTCATCGTCCTCACTCCCCTTGTCCACGACATGCACCGCAGCGCGGTAGACATTGGTGATCATCTCCGACATGCTGCCGCTGCGGTCGAGGACCAAGCCCCAACTGACCGGCACCTTTTCCAAACTGAAAAAGCTGAGCGTCTGCTCGGTCCCATCCTCGAAGACCTTAAAATGTGCTCTCTCGAGCCCTGTAACCGCTTGGCCCTTTTGGTCAGTTACTGCCACATTCAAGAGAACCAAATCAGTGTCCACTTTGATCGTAGAGGGCTCTTGCTGAGGGGCAAGTTCTCGCTGGCCGTCGAGCGGCAAGGGCACGATCAGCCCCGACGCCGCCAGCATTGCCATCACCATTTGAACAAGCATCAGCAACTTCATATGGTTCTCTTTCAGGTCGCTAGGCCAACTTCTCCTGAGCTCCCGCTCAAGGCAGCTTCCTTTCGCACGTGGAAGAACCAGCGCCAGACCTCGTAGATCGCCGGGTAGACCACAAGCTCCATGATGAAAGATGTGAAGATGCCGCCGATCATGGGCGCCGCGATGCGCTTCATCACGTCGCCGCCCGCTCCGGTGGACCACATGATCGGCACCAGGCCCATGAACATCACGGCCACGGTCATGAACTTGGGACGCAACCGCTTGACCGCTCCGTACTCGATCGCCTCGCGCAAGTCCTGTTTGGTTTTCATGCGGCCTTGGGCCTTCCGCTCGTAGTAGGCAAGGTCGAGGTACAACAGCATGAAGACGGCCGTTTCCGCGTCCACGCCGACAAGGGCGATCAACCCGACCCAGACGGCGATACTCATGTTGTAGTCCAGCAGATAGAGGAACCAGATGGCTCCGACAGCGGAGAATGGCACCGCCACCAAGATGATGAGCGTCTTTGCGATGGAGCGGGTGTTGAAGTAGAGCAGAAGAAAGACGATGAACAACGTAAGGGGCACGACAATCAGCAGGCGCTGGGCGACCCGCTGCATGTATTCGTACTGTCCGCTCCACACCAACGTGTAACCCGGCGGCAACTGCACCTTCTCAAGGACCGCTTTCTTTGCGTCGGCCACATAGCCGCCCACGTCGCGTCCGGAAACGTCCACGTAGACATAACCGCTAAGCCGACCGTTCTCGTCGCGGATCATGCCGGGGCCGGAGAGCAACTGGATATCCGCAATTTGTGCCATCGGAATCTGCGCGCCGTTCATGGTGGGCACTAGGGTGCGACTGAGTCGGTCGATGGAGCTGCGGTAGTCGCGGAGGTAGCGCACGTTGACGGGGTAGCGCTCGCGCCCCTCGACAGTGGTCGTGATGTTCTCGCCGCCGACGGCGGACATGATCACCATCTCCGCCTGGCCAATCGTCAGGCCGTAGCGGGCGAGCTCTTCACGCTTGAGATTAAAGTCCAGGAAGTAGCCGCCCGCGGTGCGCTCCGCGAAGACACTCGTAGTTCCGGGCACATCCTTGAGCACCATCTCCATGTGCTGCCCGAGTTCCTGGATCTTGTTCAGGTCTGGACCGAGGATCTTGATGCCCACCGGCGTGCGGACACCCGTGGTCAACATGTCCACGCGGGCCTTGATG
>Ga0184639_10001345_pt1 | contig 10559 bp, 8 predicted proteins | sample PLM31_170_b2_FD_133155 | JGI IMG/M metagenome (GOLD analysis project Ga0184639, IMG submission 133155) | Groundwater sediment microbial communities from an aquifer in East River, Colorado, USA - PLM3-1_170_b2 | ecosystem: Environmental > Terrestrial > Soil > Riparian zone | place: USA: East... | reverse complement strand
GTGACGAGGAGCGCCCGATCTCCGAGCGCGTCGCTGGCGGCACGCGCCAGGAAGGTAGAGTCCACTCCGCCGGAAAACGCCACGACAACGCTCCCCATCTCCCTCAGGATCACCACCAGCCGCTCGTACTTGGCTCGAGCTTCGGCGGTCACGCCCTGCCCTCGAAGTTGACCAGCTCCTGGAAGGAGTCGAAGCGCGCGCCGATCTCCGACTCCTTGAGCCGCTTGAGCCGCTCCAGCGAGAAATCTTCCACAGTAAATGACGCCATCACCGACCCGTAGACGATGGCCCGCCGGAGCGTCGGTTCGTCGAACCGTCCCTGGCGGGCCAGGTAACCCATGAAGCCGCCGGCAAAGGTGTCCCCCGCCCCAGTGGGATCGAAAACCGACTCCAACGGGTAGGCCGGAGTGAAAAAGAAGCGCCCGCTGTTGACCATCAAGGCGCCGTATTCTCCGCGCTTGATCACCACGGTCCTGGGGCCATAAGAGTGGAGGGTCAGCGCTGCCTTGATCAGGTTGGCTTCCTGGGCGAGCTGGCGCGCCTCTCTATCGTTCACGACCAGCGCGTCCACCTCGCCCACCACCTCGAGCAGCGCCTGGCGCTTCCCGTCGATCCAGAAGTTCATGGTGTCCAGCGCCACCAGCCGGGGCCGCTCTACCTGCCGGAGCACTGCTCGCTGGAGCTCAGGATCGATGTTGGCGAGGAAGAGCAACGACGGCGTTTTGAGCTGGTCGGGGAGCTGGGGCTTGAAGTCGGCGAAGACGTTCAGGTGAGTGGCGAGGGTGCGGGCTTCGTTCAGGTCGTAGCCATACTCGCCGACCCAGCGGAAGGTCTCGCCCTTGGCGACCTGGAGCCCCGAGAGGTCCACGCTCCGGCCTCTGAGAAGGTCCAGGTGCACGGATGGAAAGTCCTCCCCCACGGTGGCCACCACTCCGACGCTGGTGAAGAAGCTGGCAGCGTAGGAGAAGTAGGTAGCGGACCCTCCCAGCGCCTCGGTCACCTGACCGAACGGGGTCTTGACACTGTCCAGCGCCACCGAACCGACAACCAGAAGGTCCATTCGCCCACCCTTAGGCCTTACGAGATTCCTTGTGCTTTGCGATGAGTTCCCGTATCTCCGGAAGCAGCTCTTTCGGGACCTCAATGAAGGCTTGAGTCGAGTCCTCGAAAGCGGCCTCGTCCTCAGCAACCGCCTCTTCTTCAGTTTGCTGCTCGTAAAGCGCAAGTACCCGGCGAACCCTCGCCTCATCCCAACCTGGTGAAAATTTGTTCTGCTTCATCTCTTTCCTCGCCGGCGGAGACGCCTTCAGCTGTCAGATTTGAACTCTTGTGATGCCTCCAGGGGAGGCCGTTTCAAGCGCCTTCAGCACCTGGGGCAGTAGTGGCCGAAGATCACCGATGTCGTTGCTCCTGGCGACCATCACAACGATCACGAAGTTTTGTGGGGAGAGATTCCGCTGGTGCTGGAAGCCTTGGTCCACGGTGATAAACGCGTCAAACTCTTCCGCAGCGCGCCGAAGAAGTGGCCCATTCTTTATCCCAGACCAGCCCATCTCGGACACAGTCTGGACGTCATGGCCAGGCATCTCATGCTTCAGCTTTCTTGGCACGCACTCATCCAGCAGTACGCGCACCGGACACCAACACTCGCTTAGCCTCCTCCAGCGCGGCTACTGTCTGCTCCCGAGTCACGCTGGGGAAGTCATCGAGGAACTCGTCAAGCGGACGGCCAGCTGCTAGGTAGTCGATCAACGCCTGCACGGGCACGCGGGTTCCGACAAACACCGGGGTACCGCCCAGGATTTCGGGGTCGCTGTGAATTACCTTTCGTCCCCCAGCCATGCGAGCCTCCATCCGTGAGAATAGCACCACATTCACGACATTACATGAACTTCCTGCGCTGAAACGCCTTCAAATCCGAAGCGCCGAGTTCAAACCACTCGCCGTGCTTTCGTTTTGCCGCGAATCGATTGTGCCAGTACGTCTCGATCCCGCCAGGATCGTCGGTCTTGATGACATGAACGGTTCGCGCCTTCTCTGGCAACTGAATAGACAGCTCGCGCTCCCTACGCCCGATGGCGTTGGTCTTGCCGATCTTGTAGTAGCGCCCCGACTTGAGGAGATAGACGGAACCTATCTGCGCGGCATCCTCGATCGCCTCGGGCGGCGCCAACTGCTCGGGCGAATGGGCATTCGAACACAGCGAAACCACATCATCGAACCCAGCATGGGAGCGGCAGTAACCAAGAAGCTTCGATACGAGCTGGCTTTTGGACCCGAAGCGGCTGAAGGTGTTGTGGCTTGGGAAAGCTGGGTCGCTACGGCGCTTGAGGCGGAGCTCTCCATGAACTGAGAATCGACCGATCTCTCGGACGAGGCCGATCAAGCTTTCGATCAGTCGGTCTTCGTCGTAGGCCCCTTGCAGCCTGTTAGGCAGGAACCCAGCTTCTCGGAGCGCGTCATTCCATCGGGCCCAGTGCTTCCCATACCAGTCGCCCTCTCTTATCCCGGTCTCTTCATGAAAGCGATCCCTGCCGAGTGGCTGTCCACCATTCGCCTTCGCAGTACGCTTTATCTCGTCGAGTATGTGTTCCCTGTCCATTCCCGGTACTCAGCGCGACCCTCTCCGGGCAGGCTTAGCGCGCTTAGGGGATGGTTTCTGTTGAGGGTAGTACTTCCCGAGGAGGAGGGCCAGGGCCTTCCGGGTTCGCGCGGGGAAGGCGGCGGGGTTGGTGATGACCGCGTTTTCCAGGAGCGACGGGCACGGGCAGTTGCGGGGCGGTCCCACCGTGGGAATCAGCCTGCTCAGGACTTCCTTGGCGGTGGCGACGTTCTTCAGGAGGGTGGCCACCACTCCCTCCACGCTCACCGCCGCCTCGCTCTCGTGCCAGACGTCGTAGTCGGTCACCAGCGCCAGCGTGGCGTAGCAGAGCTCGGCCTCCCGCGCCAGCTTCGCCTCCGGCATATTGGTCATGCCGATCACGTCCACTCCCCACTGGCGGTAGATCCTCGACTCCCCCCTGGAGGAGAACTGGGGTCCCTCGATGCAGAGGTAGGTCCCGCCCCGGTGAACCGTGGCGCCGGTGGCGCGCGCCGCGCTGTCCAGCTTGTCCGCAAGGTCGGCGCAGACCGGGTCGGCCATCCCTACATGAGCGATGATTCCCTCGCCGAAGAAGGTGGAGACCCGGCGCCGGGTCCAGTCGAAGAACTGGTCCGGGATCACCAGGTCCAGCGGGCGAATCTCCTCCCGCATGCTCCCCACGGCGCTGATGGACACGACCCACTCGACGCCGAGCTTCTTGAAGCCGTAGATGTTGGCCCTGAAGTTCAGCTCCGACGGCATGATCCGGTGGCCGCGGCCGTGGCGAGGCAGAAAGGCCACGGCGCGATCACCGAGCCGCCCCACGCAGTATGCGTCAGAGGGGGCGCCGAAGGGCGTGGTAACCCGGGTCCAGCGGACGTCGGTCAAGCCCGGGAGCTCGTAGAAGCCGCTGCCGCCGATGACCCCTACCTTTATCTGGCTCACGCGACGAGTTCTCCCAGGGTGCGCTCAGGTTGCACGTCGGTGATCGTGACATTGGCGAGCTGGCCCATCAGGCTGTCGGGGCCTGAGAAGGAGAGTTCGACGTAGTTTCCGGTCAGCCCGGTCAGGAGCCCGGTGCCTTTCTCGCGGGTTTCGAGGACCAGCAGTTCGAGAGTTCTTCCCAGGAGCGTTCGCCTGAACGCCAGGTTCTTTGCCCGGCTGAGCGCTCTGAGTGCTTTGCTCCGCTGGGCGATGACCCGCGGCGGAAGATGATCGGGGAGCCGGGTCGCCTCGGTTCCTTTCCTGTCGGAGTATGAGAAGACGTGGAGGTAAGAAAACGGTAGTCCCTCGATGAGCCTGACCGTCTCCTCGAAATCGGCCTCCCTCTCCCCCGGGAAACCGGCGATGACGTCGGTGCCCAGGCCGAGGTCGGGCATAGCCCTCGAAAGCCTCTCAACAAGAGATGTATAAATAGCCGTGTTATAAGGTCTTCGCATCGATCGAAGCACACTGTCGCTGCCGCTCTGGAGAGGGATGTGAAGGTGGGGGCAGATCAGCGGGGAGCTTGAGACGACCTCGATCAGCTCTTCACTGAAGTATGCCGGGAGGATCGAAGAGAGACGGAGTCGTCGAAGCCCCGGGACCTCCGCCACCCGAGCCAGAAGCGCGGCCAGCGTGGTCGGCGGCACACGGTCCCGCCCGTAGTGCCCCATGTCCACCCCCGTCAGCACCACCTCTCTGTGACCGGATGCGACCAACTGCCTGACCTGCTCGACGACCAGCTCGGGATCCTGGCTCCGGCTTCTACCCCGGGCGTAGGGCACGATGCAGAACGCGCAACGATGCTGGCAGCCATCTTGAACCTTGACAAACGCGCGGGAGCGCTCCGAATGCCTGATCACCGGGACGGCCGGCAAGGACCGCGCCTCCCGGATCTCTCCCACCTTGACCAGCGGAGCCACCTGCTTCTTAAGAGACTGGAGAAGGTCGGCGAGCCCCCACTTTTCCTGGTGCCCGACGATCAGATCCACTCCCGGGATGCGGGCGATGGCCTGGGGATCGGTCTGGGCGTAGCAGCCGGTGGCGACGATCAGGGCGTTCGGGTTCCGGGCGATGGCGCGCCGGATCATCTGTCGGTCCGAGTAGTCGGCTTTGGCCGTCACCGTGCAGGTGTTGATGACGTACACCTGCGCGGCCTCGTCGAAGCCGACCGCCCGGTAACCTCTGTCCTCCAGGATCGCTCGAAGCTCCTGGCTCTCGACCTGGTTGAGCTTGCAACCCAGCGTGGCAAACGCTACCGTCACCGGTTCAGAGGCGGGGATGCTCCTCATCATGCCGGGACCGCTTCCCTCTGGCTCGGCTCGCGTAGCTGCCCGCAGGCGGCGCCGATGTCTTCGCCCTTGCTCCAGCGGATGGTGGCAGTGATCTCGTGATCCAGGAGTATTTTCTGGAAGGCCAGGATCCGGGCCTGGGGCGGCCGGCTGAAGCCGGAGCCGTCCCAGGAGTTGAAGGGGATCAGGTTCACCTTGGCCCGGATCCCCTTGAGCAGGCGGGTGAGCCGCCCGGCATCCTCAGGAGTGTCGTTGACCCTGTTCAAGAGCACATACTCGAACGTGATCCGCTGGCGCACCGGGAGCGGAAAGCGCCGGCAGGCGGCCAGCAGATCATCGAGCGACCACCCCCGGTTCACCGGCATCAGCTGGAAGCGAGCCTGATTGGTGGTGGCATGGAGCGAGATGGCCAGGTTCACCCGGAGATTCTCCTTGGCCAGCTTCTGAATCCCCCCCACCAGCCCGACAGTGGAGACCGTGATCCGCCGCGGAGAATAGCCGAAGCCGTTCGGATCGGTCAGGATTCGGAGCGCCTTCACCGTCGCGGCGTAGTTCGCCAGCGGCTCTCCCATTCCCATGAAGACCAGGTGAGTCACCCGATGTTCCGGAGGCAGGGTCGCGCGCGCCGCGGCGAGCTGGCCGACGATCTCGGCCGTGGTCAGGTTCCGGTCGAGTCCCATGGTCCCCGTGAAGCAGAAGGCGCAGGCGAAGCCACACCCGACCTGGGTAGACAGGCAGAGAGTCAGGCGGTCGTCGTCCGGCATGAGGACCGACTGGACGGTTCTCCCATCGCCCAGGCGGAGAACGAGCTTCCGGCTTCCATCCTGGGAGGGAACCAATTGCTCGACGTCCGGGATGCCGATGAACGCCCGCTCAGCAAGACGCTGGCGGAGCTCCTTCGGCAGATCCGTCATCGCTTCGAGGTCACGGGCCCCCTTCCTGAAGAGCCAGACCGCGATCTGACGCCCCCGGTAGTGGGGCGCCCCCACGCTCTCGGCCAGCGTTTCCAGCTCGGAAGGCAAAAGATCGAGAAGATTTACGCGAGACATGACCCATCGAGGATACCGGAGCGTCTCACAAGGTGTCAAACCCCGGACTGTTCCCCCCTGGCCGGCGGTACTGTCCACACTTTTGGTGACTTACCTGTGGATAACGCGGTGCGCCAGCGGATCGACCATTTTAAAAATCAACCACTCCGAGCCCTTCGCCCAACCTGTCAGCAGTCGACCGGCGCGGATTCTCAGCGCCGGTCATGAGCCCCCGACGAGGAGCAGGTAGAGATCCTGCAGATTGGTGTTGGTCGGACCGGTGGTCACAAGTTCATCGAGGGTGGAGAAAAAGTGATAGGAGTCGTTTTCGTCGAGACTGGCCAGGGGGTCCAGCCCCATCTCCCTGCCCCGCTTGACAGTCTGGCCATCGGCCACCGCACCGGCCGCATCGGTGGGACCATCGCTCCCGTCACTCCCCGCCGCCAGGATCAAGACGTTCTCCATTCCCTCAAGGCCCAGCGCGCCGGCCAGGCAGAACTCCTGGCACCTTCCGCCTTTCCCTCTTCCCCGGACCGTGACCGTGGTTTCGCCTCCCGCGATCACGCACGCCGGGGGTGGGACGGGCCGGCCAACCGAACGGATCTGTCGGGCCAGGTCGGTGAACTGCCTGGCTACCTCGCGGGCCTCGCCATGTAGCGAGTGAGTCAGGAGATAGCTGTTGAAGCCAAGCTGCCTGGCCTTCGCCTCCGCCGCCTCCAGCAAGAGCCGATTGTTTCCGATGACATGATTAGTCACCCGGCGAAAGATGGGGTCCGCGGCTTTGGGAGTCTCGGGAATCTCGCCCCGGGCTCCCTGTTCCAGATGAATTTGCACACTGGCCGGCACCCGTCCCCTCAACCCGAACCGGTCAAGAACGGCCAGGGCTTCCGCGTAGGTCGTCTCGTCAGGCGCCGTGGGCCCGGAGGCGATCACATCCAGCGGATCGCCAATCACGTCGGAGAGGATCAGCGAGAGCACGGGGGCCGGAGCTGCGGCTTTGGCAAGTTGCCCCCCCTTCAGCCGCGAGCAGTGCTTCCTCACGGCGTTCAGCTCGTTGATGGTCGCCCCCGCCTCGAGGAGCAGCCGGGTGAGGGCCTGTTTCTCGGCCAACGTGATGGGAGGAACCGGCGCCGGGGTGAGGGCCGAGCCTCCGCCCGAAATCAGCATGACCGCCAGGTCATCCTCGCGGGCGTCCCGGGCCAGCTCCATCAATTCCCGGGCGGCCCGGAGCCCCCGCACATCGGGAAGAGGATGGCCAGCCTCCACCAGGCGAATCCGACGCGTCCGGGCCGTGTGGCCATCGTTGACCACCACCAAGCCCTGAGCGATCCGGTCATCGAGAATTTCCTCAAGGACCTGGGCCATCGCTCCTGATGCCTTTCCCGCCCCGAGGACCAGGAGGCGTCGGATCCGGGTGAGATCAAAGGCAGCGGGACCGATGTCGAGCCGGGAGCCCTCGAGGCGGACGGACCGCTCAAGCAACGACCCAGCATGACCGGCCTGAAGGCCCGCCCCGAAGATCGCGAGGGCGACGTCGCGAAGAGTCACGTTGAGAGTCCGGTCGGCTCAGCCCGGTCAGGGTGCGCTGCTTGATATCCTTGGGGCGGTGGGGCCCCAAGGCGCATGGGCCGTACGGCATTGTTGACCCTTATAGAGACTGCCTCCCCGTGATGCGTCTCAGCCGAGCACCGCCAGCTCCGCCTCCGCCTGCGCCAGCCAGAAGCCCATGTCCATCTCGCGGTACATCGTCATCGCCGTCGTGAGGTGCTCCTCAACCTTCGAGCGGTCACCGGTTCGGCGGGAGAGCTTGCCGAGCCCGAGATGGCAGTGGGCGATAAGAGGGCGCATCCCGAGTTCTTCGGCCAGGGCCATGGCCTGACGGTAGTGGCCTTCGGCCGTCTCCACGTCGGGAGGATCGCGCCGCGGGGCAATCTCGCCCAGAAGGCGGAGGGCCCACGCCTCGTAGCCGCGCTGACCACGCTCGCGGGCTAGCGCCAAGGCGTGCTCGGCGAGAGCGAGCGCATCTTCGAGCCGGTCGGCGAGTATGCACGCCTCGCCGAACTGCGCGACGATGACCGACTGGATAGACTCGAGGGCGTTCACGCCCTGATCCAGCAACGAGAGCCCCTCGGTCACGCGTCCCGACAGCGCGTAGACTGGGCCCAGGAACCCCACGGTGATCGGTAACAAGGTTGGAAGGTTCCACTCGCGGCAAAGAGCCAGGGCGCGTTCGAGGAGGCGGACGGCGTGGGTCAGTTCACCCTTGGTGCGGTGGAGATACCCCGCACCCCAAGACGCGACAACCCAGCTGTACGGATGATCGAGTGCCTCGGCGATGCGGATTCCTTCCTGTCCGTGGACGATCCCTTCATCGAACGCTCCACGCTCGGCGAGGGCCCACGCCAGATAGCCGCGGGCCATCACGGCGGGAAACCCAGCCAGGCCGCAGCGGTCATGATACCGATCACCTTCAAGCAACTGCACGACCTTCCGCAAGAAGCTTTCGGCCTGTCCATACTCGCCTGAGGTGAGACAGACCGTGCCGATGTAGAAACTCGCCCCCACCTGGAGCTGAAAATCCCGCAGTGTCTCAGCGATAGCCTGGGCGCTCTCGGCGGACGTGCGCGCGTCGGCTGAGTGACCGGTCATCCAGAAAAGGTGGCCACTGTAGACCGACACCCACCCGAGTCGCCGTTGATCGTCGAGCGTCCGCGCCAGGCCTTCGGCTTCACGGAGATACCCGAAGATCCTCTCAAGCTCTCCGAGCGGAAAGAGCGATGTTCGAAGATCGAAGCGAAGATCGATGGCTTGCTCAAGTGTCTCGCGGGTCTCAGGCAGGTGCCGCAGAGCCGCCAGCGCCTGCTCGAAGTAGGCGACCGCCTCTCGGTTAGCCGATCGCGCGAACGCCTTAGCCCCGGCCTGGCGCAGGTAGCTCACCGCCTTCTCCCACATTTCGCCCCTGAAGGCGTGGTCGGCCAGCTGCTCCACGTGTTCGCGTAGGCGGTCGGGGTAGAGATGCTCGATGGCCTGCACGATTCGAGTGTGGAGACCGCGCCGACGATCGTGGAGCAGACTCCCATAGGCCACCTCGTGCGTCAGGGCGTGCTTGAACGTGTACTCGAGATCCGGGAAGAGGCGCGCCTCGTAGAGGAACTCGGCGGCCTGAAGCTGCGCCAGGCCCCGGCGCAGCGCCTCCTCGGGAAGCTCGGCGATCGCCTGCAGGAGCCCAAACGGCGCTTCCTTGCCGATGACCGAGGCGGCCTGGAGCAGGCGCTTGTCCTCGGGCGAAAGCCGGTCGATGCGTGCGGCCAGGATCGCCTGAGCCGTCGCCGGAACTTGGATGCTCTGCGCGGCCTTCCCCAGGCGGTACGCCCCGCGCTCGCCGACCAAGACTTTTGCCTCAATCAGCGTCCGGACGCTCTCCTCAAGGAAGAAAGGGTTCCCTTCGGTCCGCTCGATCAACAGCTGTTTGAGGGGCTGAAGCCCGGCGTCGTTCCCGAGCAGCGCCTCAAGCAGCTCGTCGGCGCTCTCAGGGGGCAAGGGGTCGATCCGAAGCTGCCGGTAGTAGGTCTTGCTCCCCCAGCCGTGCTGATATTCCGGCCGGTAGTTGACGAGCAGCAGAAGGCGCGCCGTCGGCAGGCTCTCCACCAAGCGCTCAAGCAGTGCCTGGGTCTCGGCATCGATCCAGTGCAGGTCCTCGAACAGGACCAAGAGCGGTTGCACCTGGCTCTCCCGGAGCATGAGCCGCTTGACCCCGTCGAGCGTCCGCTGTCGGCGCTGGGGCGGGTCAAGCCGCTGCCACTGGGGATCCTCGACGGGGAGATCCAGGAGCCACAGGAGCGCCGGGAGGGAGGGCTCAAGCTGCCGATCCAGGGACAGCGCCTTCCCCGTGACCTTCTCGCGGATCTTGCGCGCATCATCGCGGGCCTCGATCTGGAAGTAGGCGCGGAGGAGGTCGATGATTGGCAGAAACGCACTGGCCTTGCCGTAGGAAACGGAGCTGCTCTCGACGATCAGCCAGGCCTGGGTGCGATGCGAGTGGGTGAACTCCCAGTAGAGGCGGGACTTCCCTACCCCGGGTTCGCCGACAACGGCCACGACCTGGCCGTGCCCGGTGCGGGCGCGCTCAAGCGCCTGGCGCAGTTGCTCCATCTCGCTCTCGCGACCAACGAAGCGGGTGAGGCCACGCGCGGCGGCGGCATGCAACCGAGAGCGCACCGTCGCTGCCGCTGTGACCTCGTAGACCTCGATCGGGGCCTCCAGTCCTTTGACTGGCATCGGGCCGAGCGGCTTCACCACCACGTAGCCTTCGGCCAGGTTGAGCGTGTCCTGCGGGATGAGAATCGAGCCTGGCATCGCCATCTGCTCCATGCGGGCGGCCAGGTGCGTCGTCTGGCCGACGGCCGTGTAGTCCATGTGGAGGTCGCTCCCGATGGACCGCACAACCACTTCGCCGGAGTTCAAGCCGACTCGGATCTGAATGGGGATCCCCTCGGTCCGCCGGACTCCCTCGGCATACCGTTTCACCGATTCCTGCATCCGCAGCGCGGCATAGCAGGCCCGCACGGCGTGATCCTCGTGGGCCAGGGGCGCGCCGAACAGGGCCATGATGCCGTCGCCCATGACCTGGTTCACCGTGCCCTCGTAGCGGTGGACGGCCTCCATCATCCGCTCAAG
>Ga0184639_10001344_pt1 | contig 10564 bp, 7 predicted proteins | sample PLM31_170_b2_FD_133155 | JGI IMG/M metagenome (GOLD analysis project Ga0184639, IMG submission 133155) | Groundwater sediment microbial communities from an aquifer in East River, Colorado, USA - PLM3-1_170_b2 | ecosystem: Environmental > Terrestrial > Soil > Riparian zone | place: USA: East... | reverse complement strand
CTGAAACTTCGGGGAACCCGAAGGGGGGTGGTAGGATCATGCCGCCGTCAGGAAAGGAGTTCCGTGGAACCCGTCGTCCGCCTGATCCCCCTCGGTGGCCTCGGCGAGATCGGCCTCAACATGATGCTCGTCGAGTCGGGCGAGGACTTGATCGCGATCGACTGCGGCCTCATGTTCCCCGACGACGAGCTGCCCGGGATCGACCACGTCATTCCGGACTTCACGTACGCGCTCGCGCGGCGCGCGGGGTTCCGCGCCGTCGTCCTGACCCACGGCCACGAAGATCACATCGGCGCGCTGCCGTATCTGCTCCGCGAGGCGACGGTGCCCGTGTACGGCACCCCCCTGACGCTGGCGCTGGTCGCGGAGCGGTTGCGCGAGCACGGGCTCGCCGAGACGGCGGACCTCCGGACCATACGACCGCGCGAGCGCGTCGAGGCCGGCCCCTTCGGTATCGAGGCGATCCGCGTGACGCACTCGATCGTCGACGGTATCGGCCTGGCGATCGACACGCCCGCCGGCACGGTCGTCCATACCGGCGACTTCAAGCTCGACCCGAGCCCGCTCGACGGCGAGCTGCCCGACTACCGGCGGTTCGCCGAGCTGGGCGAGCAGGGGGTGCTCGTGCTCTGCTCCGACTCCACCAACGCGGACCGGCCGGGCCACACGGGCTCCGAAGTGGAGGTGGGGCAAGCGCTCGCCACGCGGTTCGACGGCGCGTCCGGGCGCATCATCGTCGCCACCTTCGCCTCGCACATCCATCGCGTCCAGCAAGTGCTCACGCTCGCGTCCGGCACGGGCCGGCGGGTCGCCCTGCTGGGCATGAGCATGCAGAGGAACGTGACGATCGCGGCGGAGCTCGGCTACCTGCGCGTGCCCGACGGTGTCCTCGTGCCGCTCGAGGAGCTGGACGATCTTCCGGCGCATCGCCAGGTGATCCTCTCGACCGGCAGCCAGGGCGAGCCGCACTCGGCGCTGGCGCTCATGGCCGCGGAGGAACACAAGTACGTGCACGTCGAGCGCGGGGACCTCGTGATCATCTCCGCCCGGGTGATCCCGGGCCATGAGCGGACGATCAGCCGCGTCGTGAACGCGCTCTATCGCCTGGGCGCGGAGGTGCTGTACGAGGCCAACGCTTTCGTCCACGTCTCCGGCCACGCGAGCCAGGAAGACCTCAAGCTGATGTTCAACCTGACGCGGCCCCGGTACTTCATCCCGGTTCACGGCGAGTACCGCCACCTCCTCGCCCACGCGCGGCTCGCCGAGAGCGTCGGGATCGGGCCTGACCGCGTCTTCCTGATCGAGGACGGCATGGGCGTCGAGGTCTCGAAGACCACGGCGCGTCTGGTCGGCCGCTTCCCGGCCGGTCGCGTTCTGGTGGACGGCAAGTCGGTTGGCGACATCGGCGCCGTGGTCCTGCGTGATCGCCAGCTGCTCGCCGAGGACGGTCTGGTGGCGGTGTCGCTCGCCGTCGACCGCGACGGTGTGGTCGTCGCGGGCCCCGAGATCGCCTCGCGCGGGTTCGTCTACGTGAAGGACAACGAGCCCCTCCTCGAGGAGCTGAAGAAGGCGGTCCTCGCTGCGCTCGCCGAACGCGACCCCGACGCCCCGTGGGACCGCGACCTCGTGGGCGCGACGGTGCGCTCGGCGGTCCGCCATTTCATCAATCAGCGCTTTCGCCGCAAGCCGGTCGTGCTGCCGATCATTCTGGAGGTCTGATGTCCACACTGGTCTCGACCGACCCCAAGCCCCGCCGGCGCCGCAAGCGCGGCAGCGACCGCTGGCTGAGCGAGGTGAAGGGCATCGTGGCGCTGCTCGCCGCGGGCTTCGGTCTGATCGCGCTCGCAACGTTCGATCCCGCCCTGACACCGGCCGAGCAGCACGGCTCGGCCGGACCCGTCGGCGTCTGGCTCGGCTGGGCGAGCTTCCAGTCCTTCGGCTACGCCAGCTTCCTCCTGCCGCTCCTGCTCGGCGCCTGGGGGGCGTCGGCGTTCCTGCGGCCGCTCGTGGTGCGCGGCTGGGTGCCGCTCGCCGGGCTGGCCACGCTGCTCGTGAGCGCGGCCGGGCTGCTCGCGCAGACCACGAGCGCGGGGAGTGGCGCTGTCGGGGGCGGCGTCGTCGGCCGTGCGATCACCGCCGTGCTCCACGCGGGCTTCGGCGATGTCGGCACCTGGCTCACGTTCGTCGCCGCGGTGCCGATCGGCGTGCTCTGCGTGACGCGTGTCTCGTACGCCGCCGTGGCGCGCGTCACGACGGCGCGACTCGCGAAGCTCCGGCGCCGCAAAGCTCTGCCGGCGTCCGCCGGGCGGGTGGCCGCGGAGCCGCCGCCGACCGACGCCGGCGCGCTAGCGCCGGCCGAGCCCGAGATCGTCGCGCTGCCGGTGGTCGTCGAGCCCTCGCGCCCGCGCGGGCGTCTGGCCGAACAAGGACTCGCCTGGCAGGAGACCTTCGACTTCGGCGGCGGCGGCGCCGAGGCCTTCCAGCTCCCGCCGGTGGGGCTTCTCAAGGTGCCGCCGGCGACCGAGCTCAAGCGCACCCGCGAGGAGCTGCAAGACAACGCCGAGACGATCCGGAGAAAGCTCCAGGACTTCGAGGTCGAGGGACGGATCGTCCAGGTGAGCCCGGGGCCGATCATCACCTCGTACGAGTTCGAGCCCGCGCCCGGCGTCAAGATCAGCCAGGTCGTGAATCTCGGCGACGACCTGGCGCTCGCGCTGAAATCCGCCTCCGTCAGGATAGTCGGGCCGATTCCCGGCCGGGGCACCGTCGCGATCGAGGTGCCGAACTCCGAGGCGGTGACCGTCTACCTGCGCGAGATCTTCGTCTCCGCGGAGTTCGCCGAATTCAAGGGACGCCTGCCGTTGGCCCTCGGCAAGGACGTGACGGGCACGCCCGTCGTCGCGGATCTGACCGCCATGCCCCATCTGCTGGTCGCGGGCGCCACCGGCAGCGGCAAGTCGGTCGGCCTCAACTCGATGATCTGCTCGATCCTTTACAAGACCACGCCGGCCGACGTGCGGTTCCTCCTGATCGATCCCAAGCGCCTGGAGCTCAGCGTGTACGAGGGGATTCCGCACCTGCTGGCGCCGGTGGTCACTGACTCGAAGGAAGCGGCGGCGCGCCTGCGCTGGATCGTCGGCAAGATGGACGAGCGGTACAAGACCTTGCAGACCAAGCAGGTCCGGTCCATCGAGGGCTACAACAAGGCCGTCGGCCCGGAGGAGCACCTTCCCTACTGGGTCGTCGTCGTGGACGAGCTGGCCGACCTCATGGTGGTGTCGGCGGGCGAGGTCCAGACCTCGCTGGTGCGCCTCGCCCAGATCGCGCGGGCGGTCGGGATCCACCTGATCATCGCGACGCAGCGGCCGTCGGTCGACGTCGTGACCGGGTTGATCAAGGCGAACTTCCCGACGCGGATCGCCTTTCAGGTCGCGTCGAAGGTCGATTCGCGGACCGTGCTGGACGGGAATGGGGCCGAGCAGCTGCTGGGCCGCGGCGACATGATATTCGTGCCGCCCGGGGCGAACAAGCAGATGCGCGTGCACGGGGCCTGGGTCGGCGACGACGAGGTCCGGGCGGTCTGCGATTTCCTCCGCCGCCAGGGCACCGCGGTCTACGAGGAGGTCGTGCTGGCGACCGAGGAGGAGGTCGCGGCCGGCGCCGGCGCCGAGCGCGACGACCTCTACTGGGACGCCGTGCACCTCGTGATCGGCCAGCACCAGGCCTCGATCTCGTTCCTGCAGCGGCGGATGCGGCTCGGGTATCCGAAGGCCGCGCGATTCGTCGATATGATGGAGCAGGACCGGATCATCGGCCCCGGCGACGGCGCCAAGCCCCGCGAGGTCCTCGTCGGCCCCGAGTATCTCGCCAAGCGCGGGAAGTGACCCTCGCCTGACGCGGGCCCGGCGGACTCAGCGTCCGCCGCGAGGCTTCGTGGGCCAGACGAGGTCGAGCACCCCGAGGACCAGGAGCCCGCAGGCGCCGAGCGTCGCAAGCAGGATCGCGGCCTCTTCGCGCATCCACAGGTCCACGGTCACGATTGAAGCGGATGGGCGCCGCGACCACCAAGGAAATTAGCACCTAGTACCGGATCCGGACACGATACGTGAGCTTGGCGGCCCCCTCCTTCGGCACCGGGATCTGGTACTTCAGCGTGTGGGCCTGGATCTTCTCGTACTGATGGCTCGAGGCCAGGACCTGCCAGTCGCCCGGCACGGGCTCGATGACGGTGACGCTCTGGGCCGCGCTCTTGTGGTTCCGGAGGCTGATCTCCCACTCGATTTCGTAGAGGTTCGAGGCGAGCTTCTTGAAATCCTTCTGCGTGCGCTCCCCGACCAGGTCGAAGGCGTTGCCCATCTTGATCTTCACGCGCTCGTCCTTCGGCGTGTGGTCGATCCAGTCCTCGCCGATGAACTGCTGGCTGCCCGAGCCATCGGCCTTGTAGACGCGGATCTTGCCCTTCGGCAGCGGCAGGCCCAGGCGGTTCTCCTTGCTGTTCTTGACCTCGAGGTAGACCGCGATCTTCTGGTTCGAGACCGGCACGCCGTAGGCGTTCCGATAGTAGTCCGGCGCACCGTAGTAGATGAGCTCCTTCGTGATCGGCACCTCGCTCGCCGCCAGGAGCGAGAGCTGCTTGGTCTGGTTGTCCTTGATGGTCGTGCGGCCGTCGAGCGAGTAGAGGTGGTACTCGAAGAACCCCTCGGACTTGAAGTCGCGGCTCGCGTCCGCCGGGGAGGCGGCCTTGGCCGCCATCTCGAGCAAGCGGCCGTCGCGTCGCGGGTCCTGCGCCCGGTTGACGTCGCCGGCCACGAGCTTCAGCGCGGCGTTGCCGTAGGTGGCCCCGCTCTTGTTGTCGATCGTCACCCAGCCCGTGAGGTCGGAGAGCGTGTCGGCGGCGTTGAGCACCATGACGTAGTCGGCCTTCCACGTGATGCCGCTCGTGAGATACGACGCTTCAATGCGCTGCGGCCGCGCCGTCTGGTTGCGGAGGAGCCACACGAGCGTGGGCTTGGCCACGAGGTTCTCGGGCAGCGAGGGCAGGACGAGCCGGCCGTAGTGGCCCATGTGAATCTGGCCGTTGATCTCGAAGACCGGCCCGTTGGTCGAGAGCAGCGTCGCCTCGTGGAAGGTGCCGTCGCCCTGGTAGAGGCGGACCTTCCGGCCGACGTACTTCTCCATGAGCTTCTGGCTCGTGAGGAGATCGTACTCGTAGTTCTGCTCGAGGATCTTGAGGCCGAGCGCGTCGGTGAGCGACTTGAGGTGCACGGTGGTCGGATCGATCAGCGCGGCCACGTCCATGAACTGCACCTCGCTCATCCCGGCGGGCAGGCGCGCCTCGCGCAGGTCTTTCACGAGGCCGAGGTTACCGTTGTAGATCGTCACCATGACCTCGCGCTGGTCGTCGCGCGTGACGCTCACGGGCGCCGCGGCCGCCAGCGGCCCCGTCGAGAGCACGAAGGCCAGGGTCAGAGCCATCAGTCGCTTTTTCATCGAGGCGTTCCTCCCGATCTTCCGGATTTGTCCACCTGTCGAGTTAGACCGGAGGAGGTGAGGAAAGTTCCCGGCGAGGGCGCCCGGGCGATCAGCCGGTAATTCGCAGACCGATGCGGACCCGGGCGGGGAGCTCGGCGGGCTCGCGGGTGGGCTGCCAGCGACCGAGGCGCGCGAGCTGACGGGCGAACTCCGCGTACGCTTCGCGGGGGATCGTGAGCTCGACGATCGACCCCTCGGGCCACGAAACCCGCCTGTCCTCGACGCCGCCGAGTCGCGCGACCAACTCGGCGAGGGCGCGCAGGGCCGCATCACGGTCGTTCACCGCCAGGCCGCCCGAGACGTCGGGCGATGCGAACGACGCCACGGCGGGGGGTGTTGACGCCTGCTTCCGGGCCTTGAGCGCATCGGCGGCCGACTCCGGCGCCGCTGGTGCCTGGCTCTCCCTTGTGTCGAGCACGCGCCCGGACCGCGCCGGCGGCGCTTCGGTCTTGCCGCCTGCCACCATCCCCGCCGAGGGCGCCGGCTCGGCGTCTCTTTGGAAGTTCTGGCGATCCCGGCGCTGCTCGGTGTCGCCAGACGTATCGCTCGAGGCGGTAGACCGCTGGACATTCTCCGCGCGGGCCCGGGACGGCGCCGGCGCGTCTTTCTTCTCGATCGACGTCTCGGAAGGTTGCGGCGTGGCAGCGCGCGGCGCCTCAGCCACCGTCGGCGCCGGCGACTCGAGACGGGCCGCCTGCTGGAGCTCGGGTGTGGCCTGATACAAGTAGACGACGCCGACCGCGACCAGGACGACGGCAGCGGCCTCGACCGGCAGCTTTACCGGCCAGGGAAGGAACAGCGCGCGAAGCAGGCGCCGAGGCCACGGCGCGGGTCGCGCCGCCTCGAGCACGCGGTCGACGAACCCCGCTGGCGCGCGCGCTGGCTCGACCGCGCGCAGCAGCGCGACGGTGTCCCGGAACCGCTGGAGCTCGCGGCCGCAGTCGGCGCACGTCGCCAGATGGGCGTCGAGGACGGCGCGCTCTTCGCCGCCGAGCGCGTCGTCGATCAACGCGGAGAACAACTCGCGCGCCTCGTGGCAGGTCATGGCAGGAACCGTTCCAGCTTCTCCCTCAGGTCCATCCGCGCCCGGTGCAGCCTCGACCTCACCGTGCCGAGCTCCAGCTCGAGCGCCGCCGCGATCTCCTCGTAGGAGAGGCCCTCGAGGTCGCGGAGCACGACCACGATCCGGCGCTCCTCGGGAAGCTCGGCGATCGCGCGGTGCAGCGCCGTCTCCAGCTCGCTTCGCTCCAGCTCGGCGGCGGGGCTGGCATGGCGGGACGCCAGGCGCGTCAGCGTCTCTTCACCTTCGCGAACCATCCGTCGCTCGCTCGACGCCAGGCGGTTCAAGCACAACCGCGAGGCGATCGTGTAGAGCCACGTCGAGAGCTTCGCGTCGCCCCGAAACTCGGCGATGGCGCCGTGGACCCGGACAAACACCTCCTGGGCGAGGTCCTCGGCCTCCGCCCGGCTGCCCAGCATCCGGAGCGCCACGCCGAAGACGCGATGCTGGTAGGCGATCACCAGGTCCTCGAAGGCCCGAGGGTCGCCCTGCCGGAGCCGGTCCACCAGGTGGGAGTCATCGCCGATCCGCCCTTCCATCCAGTTAGACCATACCGCCCGCGATGGGTTCCCCTCCGTCGAAATTCGCCGAGCGCTGTCCGGGGCCGGACGCGTTGCGCGCGCTCGGGGGTGGGCTCATACTGCCGGCGGCCGCGGCGTCGCCGGGACGGTCGCGGACGGCTGGACGAGAGGCTGCGCATGCTCGACGAAGGACGACGTGGTGCTGGTCTCGCCGGTCGCCGCCAGAATCCTCGACGATCCCTCCGGCACCGTATCGGGAAAGGCCGCGCTCCGATCCTATTTCCAGCGAGGGCTGGACGTGTACCCGAATCTCAAGTTCGAGCTTCTGGATGTCATGTGGGGACTCAGTAGCGTTGTTCTCCATTACGTCAATCAGAAGGGATCGCGAACCGGCGAATACATGGAATTCGGCCCGACCGGCAAAGTCTTCAGGGTCGTCGCCAACTACACAATTACAACGGGTGAGCGAGCGACATCGTGACCGACGACGAAGGGCAGATTCGCCAGCTGATCGCGCGGTTCGCGAACTCGTTCGACCTGAAGGCGTGGGACGCGCTGAGGAAGTGTCTCGCGGAGTCACTGCGGACCGACTATTCGGACCTGAGAGGATCCAAACCGGAGATCGTGTCGCGCGAGCGCTTCGTCGGGCTACGACGTCGAGCGCTCGACAGCCTCAAGACCCACCATCTGACCGGCTACCCGGATCACCGTCGAGGGTGCCCGCGGACGATGAGGCGTGACGACGATCTCACGCGCGTCGGAACCGTGCGGCGGCGGCCGGCGGCTGTGTCAGCGCGCGACGCCGACTTCGCGGAGGTAGCGCAGCACGCCCGGATGGATGCGGTCAGTGCGCGGCGCCGCGGCCAGCGTGTTGGCGGCGGTGGTCTCGCGCGCCTGTGGCAGGCGCCCGGCGAGCGCGGGCTCACCCCGGTGGAGCGCCCGCGCCAGGCGATGGACCACGCCGTCGGGGAGATCCGGGCGCGCAAGGACGAAGCTCCACGAGCCGACCGAGGCGAGCGGTGCCTCGAGACCCGGATAGACGCCGGCGGGGACCGTCATCGGCTTGAGGAAGGCGTGCTTCGCGAGGATCCGCGCGATGCCCGCGGCGTCCGGCGCGATGAAGCGCCCGCCGGCCGGTCCCTGCGCGACCGCCACGAATCCCGGCCAGCCCTGGCCTCCGCCCCACAGCGCCGCCACGCGCCCGTCGAGCACCATCGCCGGCCCGTCGCCCGCCCGATCGAGGTACACAGCCTGGAAGTCGCGCTCCTGGTCGAGGCCGAGCCCGTCGAGCACGTACTTGGCGAGGATGACCAGCCCCGAGCCGCGGGCGCCGAAAGCGACGGGCTTGCCGCGCAGATCGTGGACTCTCCGGTGAGGGCTGTCGGCGCGCACCACGAACATCCCCGGCGTCGAGTACATCGCCGCGACGATTTTCAGATCAGCCGGTGATCGGCCGATCCCGTTGAACGCCTCGTGGGCGACCTCGCCCTGGACGAGCGCGATGTCGAGCTGTCCGGCCTCGAGGAGCGGGACGTTCTCGGTGCTCCCCTTGGTGTTCCGCTGCTCGATTGCGAGCGTGGGCTCGGTCTCGTGCACGGTGTCGGCGAAGGCCGCGCCGTACACGGGAAAGCCGCCGCCCGGCGTCGCGGTGCCCAGCACGACGACCGTCTTTTGCCCCGCCGAGCCGCCCGCCGCGATCGACATGGCGGATACCCTATCACGTCCTCGCGCTATACTCGCGCGGGGCGGTGCGCGCCGCAGGCCGTCGCGGGGCTGGGGCCCCGCCGGCCGAGGCGCAGCTACAAAGGGAGGAAGACCGATGAAGCTCGCCGCCGGCGTCCTGGTCCTGCTGCTCGCCGCGCTCGCGTCGACCGCTCACGCGCAACCGGTCACGATCACGATCTCTCAGCCTGCCGAGGCGACGACGATGGATCCGGGCCGGAGCACGCAGGTCCTGACGGTGAACTATTTCTACAACCTCTACGACACGCTCACCCGCTGGGACACGGCGCTGCGGCTCGGGGCGGGCCTGGCGACCGCGTGGAAGAGCGTCAACGAGACGACGTGGGAATTCACGCTCCGCCAGGGCGTCCGATTCCACGACGGCTCGCCCTTCTCCGCCGAGGACGTGAAGGCGACGCTCGAGCGTAACCTCCAGCCGGGCAAGACGGTCGTCCAGCCCGGGTTTGCGACGATCGAGTCGGTCCAGGCGGTCAACCCGACGACGATCCGCATCGTCACGAAGAAACCCGATCCACTCCTCCTCGTGCGAATGGCTCAGATGGGCGCCCAGATCCTCCCGGCGCGGCTGACGACCGACGACGGTGTGAAGGAATTGGCCCGCCGGCCCGTGGGCACCGGGGCCTACCGGTTCGTCGAGTGGGTGAAGGACGAGAGGCTCGTGATGGAGGCCAACCGGGACTGGTGGGGCTGGGAGGGGCGCGCGCCGGCGATCGAGCGCGTCGTCTGGAAACCCATTCCCGAGGACTTCCCACGGATCGTGACGCTCGAGAAGGGCGAGGCCGATATCATCACCAACGTTCCGCCTGATCGCATCAAGGGCATCGCCGACGGGCGCACGACCCAGATCATCAGCACGCCGTCGAGCCGCATCGTCACCCTCTCGATCAACGGGACCCAGCCGCCGCTCGCCGACAAGCGCGCGCGCCAGGCGCTGCACTGGGCTCTCGACGTCGGCTCGATCATCCGCAACCTTTACGCGGGGCAGGGTAAGCCCTTCAGCGGCGGCGTGGCGGACACCGACTTCGGCTACAATCCCGCGCTCAAGCCGTATCCCTTCGACCCGGCGAAGGCGAAGCAGCTCCTGGCCGAGGCGGGGCGTGCGAGCGGCATCGACGTGACGCTCTACGCCGGCAGCGGCACGATGGTCAACGACAAGTTCCTGCTCGAGACGATCGCCGACATGTGGGCGAAGGTCGGCATCCGCGCGAAGATCGAGATGATGGAGATGGGCGCGCGCCAGCGCATGCTCAACGAGCGCGCCGTCCCACCGAATGGCCTGCTCCTGGGCAACCCGCAGTCGACGCTCCTCGACGCCGACGGAAGCCTCTGGCGCTTGTGGCATCCGAACGGCTTCAACGGCAAATACTGGATCGGCAGCCAGCCGGGCCAGCGCTTCCACGAGCTGATGGAGCAGGCGCGCTACGCGCTCGACCCGGCGAAGCGGCGCGCCCTCTACACCGAGGCGACGCAGATCATCCACGACGAGAAGCCGTGGCTCGAGCTGTTCCAGGAAGTGATCGTGTACGGCGTGAGCCGGCGAGTCAGCTTCAAGCCGCGGCCCGACTACCGGTTGATCGTGTCGGAGATGGCGCCTAGCAGCCCGTGGCAAAAGTCTTCGGCGCCAGTTGGGGTCGAAAACCCTTGCGGAATTGGCCCATTTTTGAGGGGTCCTGGCGTCGAAAATCGCCGTCGGCAACTTTCACCACGG
>Ga0184639_10001343_pt1 | contig 10566 bp, 11 predicted proteins | sample PLM31_170_b2_FD_133155 | JGI IMG/M metagenome (GOLD analysis project Ga0184639, IMG submission 133155) | Groundwater sediment microbial communities from an aquifer in East River, Colorado, USA - PLM3-1_170_b2 | ecosystem: Environmental > Terrestrial > Soil > Riparian zone | place: USA: East... | reverse complement strand
GGCGCAGCCGGCCAGGTCTGCGGCCCCTGCTGGGCGGCTCTCCCGCGGCTCCCGGTCCACGGCTGCGCGGCCTGCGGTCGCCCGTTTCCACCGGCCCGGGGCGCGCCGGACGGAGCGGGGGACCCGGAGGGTCCTCCTCTCCAGTGCGGCGCGTGTCAGCGGCGCCTCCCCCCCTACGCGCTGGCCCGGGCTGCCCTCCCCTACCGGGACACCGGTCCGGTCAGGCCGCTCCTGCTGGCCCTCAAGCACGGCCGCCGGCAGGCGCTGGCGGCCCCGCTGGCCCGTCTCATGCACGCGGCGGCAGCCGGGCGGCTGGACCTCGCGGCCTTCGACGCCCTGGTGCCGGTCCCGCTTCACCCGCGGCGTCGGTGGGAGCGGGGGTTCAACCAGGCGGCGGCGCTGGCCGAGGGCCTGGGCCTGGCGGCGGGCCGACCCGTCCTCCGCCGCGCCCTGGTGCGGGTGCGTCCGACCCCGCCCCAGACCGGGGATAGGGCGGCCCGCCGGCGGAACGTCCGGGGGGCCTTCGCCGTCCGGGGGGCCTCCCGCGCGGTGCAGGAGAAGCGCCTGCTCCTCATCGACGACGTCTTCACCACCGGGGCCACCGTCGAGGAGTGCGCCCGGGTGCTGCGGCGGGCTGGCGCCGCCGCGGTGGGGGTCTACACCCTGGCCCGCGTGGCCTGAAACGGGGGGGGACGGACGGATGGAGACGCCCAAGCGGATCCTGGTGGTGGAGGAGGCGGAGGCGTACCGGCAGATGATCGGCGAGCTCCTCCGGAAGGCGGGCTACGAGGTGGTGGAGGAGGCCGGGGCGGGCGCCGCCCAGCGGCGCCTGGAGGGCGAGCCGGCCTTCGATCTCCTCCTCCTGGATCTCCAGATGCACGGCCCCGACGCGAGCGGTCTGTACGCGTGGCTCAAGGGCCGGTCTGCCGAGAGGCGCCCCCCCATCCTGGCCCTCACGGTCGCCGCGGAGACCCACCGGGTCCTCGACCGCCTTCGGGGCCTCCAGGTGGTGGGGATCCAGGACAAGCGGCTGGTGTGGGACCAGCTCGTCTATCGGGTCGGCGGCCTCCTGTACCCGAAGCGGGCCGACCAGCGGGCGTCCCTCCGGGCCCCGGCCGGGGTCCCGGTGAATGTCCGGGCCTCTGAACGGGACTTCCAGGCTGTGGTGGCCAACATCAGCGCCACCGGCATGTTCCTGGCCACCCCGGGGTCCCTGGAGGCGGGGGAGCTGGTGCACGTCCAGTTCATCCTCCCGGGCCTCCCTCGTCTCTTCGAGGTGGCCGGGCGGGTCGTCTGGCGTCGGGAGGCGCGGGAGGAGGAAGAGGGGGGCGTGGGGATCCAGTTCGAGGGCCTGGCGGAGGCGGAGCAGGCCCAGATCGGCAGCTACGTTCGGGCCGAACTGTTCCGGCTGGGGCCGGCGGCCCGGGCGGAGGCGTAGCGCGGGGGCACGGGGGGGGTTGGCGGTTCCCGCACGGCTTTTTTTATAGGATAATACGAGAAAGCACACCCCAGGCCGCCGCGGTCCCACGAGGCGGCCGCGTCGCCGCGAGGAGGAGAGGCATGGCACTGCGCGTCGCCATCAACGGGTTCGGGCGGATCGGCCGCAACTTCTTCCGGGCGGCGTGCACCGATCCGGGCCTGGACTTCGTCGCCGTGAATGACATCACGGATGCCCGGACGTTAGCCCACCTCCTCCGCTTCGACTCGGTCCACGGGGCCTTCAAAGGGAAGGTGGAGGCGAAGGACGGTGCCCTGGTGGTCAACGGGAAGAGCCTCCAGGTTCTGGCGGAGAAGGACCCGGCGAAGCTCCCCTGGAAGGGCCTGGGGGTGGAGGTGGTGGTGGAGTCCACGGGGCGGTTCACCGACCGGGCCGGCGCATCCAAGCACCTGGAGGCGGGCGCGCGGAAGGTGGTCATCTCCGCCCCGGCCAAGGACCCCGACGTCACGATCGTCCTGGGGGTCAACGAGAAGACCTACGACCCGGCCCGGCACCGCATCATCTCTAACGCCTCGTGCACCACCAACTGCCTGGCCCCTGTGGCCAAGGTCCTGCTGGACAACTTCGGCATCCGCCACGGGTTCATGACGACCATTCACGCCTACACCAACGACCAGCAGATCCTCGATTTGCCCCACAAGGACCTGCGCCGGGCACGGGCGGCCGGCCTCTCCCAGATCCCCACGGCCACCGGCGCCGCCAAGGCCATCGGGTTGGTCCTGCCGCAGCTCCAGGGGAAAATGCACGGCATCGCCATCCGGATCCCCACCCCCAACGTCTCCCTGGTGGACCTGGTGGCCGAGACGGAGAAGGTGGTGACGGTGGAAGAGGTCAACGCCGCCCTGCGGAAGGCGGCGGACGGGGAACTGAAGGGGATCCTGGGGTTCGTGGAGGAGGAGCTGGTCTCGGTGGACTTCAACGGGAACCCCCTCTCCTCCATCGTGGACGGCCCCTTCACCAACGTCATTGACGGGACCATGGTGAAGGTCCTGGCCTGGTACGACAACGAGTGGGGCTACTCCTGCCGGGTGCGCGATCTGCTCCTCTACTTCGCCAAGCGGGGCTGAGGGGTGGGCGCGCCGGCAGAGGAGGGGGGACCGATGCGACGGGGGATGTGCGGGCTCCTTCTGGCGGCGCTCGCGGCTGCCCTGGTCACGGTGGGAGCGGGGCCGGCCTGGGCCTGACGGGCGGCCGGGCCCGATGGGCACATCGGGCAGGTGACGGAGCTGGACGGGACCCAAGGGCTCCTGACCATTAAGGACGCCGAGACCGGCCATGCGGTGCGGTTCCGGGCCACGGCGGAGCAACTCAAGGGCGTCGCCACCGGGCAGACCGTTCTGGTGAAGTTCCGGAAGGAGGGGGGTGGAGACCTCATGGCGGTCAGCATCCGCCCCTTCTGACACGAAGCCTGTGGCCAAGCTCTCCATTGCTGACCTGGAGGTGGGGGGGAAGCGCGTCCTGCTCCGCGTGGACCTGAACGTCCCGCTCCAGGACGGGCACGTGACGGACGACACCCGCATCCAGGCGGCGCTCCCCACCATCCGGTACGCCCTGGACCGGGGGGCGCGCCTCCTCTGCCTCTCCCACCTCGGCCGGCCCAAGGGGAAGCGGGACCCCGCCCTCAGCCTCGCCCCGGTGGCGGCCCGCCTGGGGGAGTTGCTGGGCCGCCCGGTCCCCCTGGCCCCGGACTGCGTCGGGGAGGAGGTGGCGGCCGCCGCATCCGGCATGCGCCCCGGCGACATCCTCATGCTGGAGAACTGCCGGTTCCACGCGGAGGACGAGCAGAACGACGACGCCTTCAGCCGGGCGTTAGCCGCCCTCTGCGACGTCTACGTGAACGACGCCTTCGGGGCCGCCCACCGAGCCCACGCCTCCACGGTCGGCGTCACCCGCTTCGTCCCGGTGGCGGCCGCCGGCTTCCTCCTCCAGGAGGAACTGCGGTACCTGGGGCAGATCCTCGAGAACCCCCGCCCCCCCTTCGTGGCGATCCTGGGCGGCGCGAAGGTCTCGGACAAGATCGGGGTGATCCGGAATCTCCTGGAGCGGGTGGACGCGCTCCTCATCGGCGGGGCCATGGCCTACACCTTCCAGGCGGCCCAGGGACTGCCCGTGGGGGCCTCCCGCGTGGAGAGGGACCGGCTGCAGGTGGCGCAGGACCTCCTGGCGTCCGCCCGGGCGCGCTCCGTCCGGCTCCTCCTCCCCAGCGACCACGTCATCGCCGAGCGGGTGGACGGGAGCGCCCCGACCCGGGTGGTTCCGCTGGCCGGGATCCCCGCCGGGTGGATGGGGTTGGACATCGGCCCCGAGACCGTCGGCCGGTTCGGGGGGGAGATCGGCCGGGCGGGGACTATCTTCTGGAACGGCCCGCTGGGCGTCTTCGAGCTGAAGCCCTTCCGGGCCGGGACGGTGGCGGTGGCGGCCGCGGTCGCCGCCTCCGGGGCGACCTCCATCATCGGCGGCGGCGACACGGTCGCCGCGGTGAAGGAGGCAGGCGTGGCCGACCGAATCACGCACATCTCCACGGGGGGCGGGGCCTCGCTGGAGTTCCTGGAGGGGAAGGAGCTCCCGGGGGTAGCCGCCCTCACGGAGAAGGAGAAGGGGTGATGGCCCGGACCCCGCTCATCGCCGGCAACTGGAAGATGTACAAGACGGCCACGGAGGGGACCGCGCTGGCCCGGGAGTTGCGCCAGCGCCTCGGCAGCGGAGGCGGGGTGGAGGTAGCCGTCTGCCCCCCCTTCCCCGCGCTGGTCGCGGTGGGGACGGCCCTCCAGGGGAGCGGGATCGCCCTCGGCGCGCAGGACATGCACTGGGAGAAGGAGGGCGCCTTTACCGGCGCCGTCTCGGCCGGGATGCTGCTGGACCTGGGGTGTCGCTTCGTCATCCTGGGACACTCGGAGCGCCGCCAGCACTTCGGGGAGACCGACGCCGCGGTCCGGCGGAAGGTCCGCGCCGCGTTAGCGGCGGGGCTCACCCCCATCGTGTGCGTCGGGGAGACCTTGGCCGAGCGGGACGCCGGCCAGACGCTGGCCGTCGTGGCCCGCCAGGTCCGGGCGGCCCTGGAGGGCCTGACCGGCGCCGATCTGGGCCGGCTCGCCCTGGCCTACGAGCCGGTCTGGGCCATCGGGACGGGCCGGACCGCTACGCCGGAGCAGGCCCAGGAGGTTCACGCGGCTCTCCGCCGCCTCCTGGCGGAACAGGGGGGCGGCTCCGCCACCCGGATCCTCTACGGCGGGAGCGTCAAGGCGGAGAACGCGGCGGCCCTCCTGCGCGAATCCGAGATTGACGGGGCGCTGGTGGGGGGGGCATCGCTGGTCGCGGAGCAGTTCGCCCGGATCGTGGAGGCCGCCCGTCCCGGCTGAGGGGCCCGCGCGGCCCGCCGCGGCCGCATGGAACACGAGACGCGAAGGGGGAACGCATCCATGTATGTCCTGCTGCTCACCCTGCACATTCTGGTGGCCGTGGCCCTGATCGCGGTCGTCCTCCTCCAGTCGGGGAAGGGGGCCGACATCGGGGCGGCCTTCGGCGGCGGCTCCAGCCAGACCGTCTTCGGCGGCCGCGGCGCCACGACCCTCCTCCACAAGGTGATCAGCGTGGCCGCCTTCCTCTTCATGCTCACCTCCCTCAGCCTGGCCATGTATAAAGGGGAGCGGCGCGCCTCCTCCGTCATTCAGGAGGAGCCCCAGGCACCGGCCAGCGCCACGCCCCCCGCAGCCCCCCCGGCCCCCACGGGTCCGGGGGCGGAGACTCCGGCCAAATGAGCCCGGACAGGTGATGGCCCCCGCTCGGTTCTTTCCCCGCTGGCTCCCGGCCGGGCTCCTCGCGGCCGCCCTGGCCGGGTGCGGCGGCGAGGCCCCCTCCGCCGAGGCCCCCCGCACCGTGACCGGCCCCCCGGCTCACGGGGACACGATCGTGGAGGCCTCGATCGGGGACATCAGCGGCCTCATCCCCAACATCACAAGCGACGGGGCCTCCCACAGCGTCGGGAACCTGATCTACGACGGGCTGGTCCGGGCCGACCGGGACCTGAGCCTGACCGGGGAGCTCGCCGAGTCCTGGGAGATCTCGAAGGACGAGCGGACGATCACCTTCCATCTCAAGAGCGGGGTGCGGTGGCACGACGGGGCCCCCTTCACGGCGCGGGACGTGGAGTTCACGTACCGGTACATGCGGGACCCGAAGACCCCGACCGCCTACGCCGAGGACTTCCTCCAGGTCGCCTCGACCGAGGTCGTGGACCCCTCCACCTTCCGGGTGCGCTACGAGAAGCCCTACGCCCCCGCCCTCCTCTCCTGGGCGCTCTGGGTCCTCCCGGCCCACCTCCTGGAGGAGCCGTGGCGGCGGGGCGTGGACCTCCGGACGACGCCCCAGAACCGCCATCCGATCGGGACCGGGCCGTTCCGCTTCCAGGAGTGGAAGGCCCAGGAGAAGGTCGTCCTCCTGGCAAGCCCCGATTACCACCGGGGCCGCCCGTACCTGGATCGGGTCCTCCTCCGGATCATCCCGGACTCCGCCACCATCTTCCTCGAGCTGAAGGCCCGCAACGTGGACATGGCCGGCCTGACCCCCCTGCAGTTCCGCCGCCAGACCGACTACCCGGCCTTCACGAGGTCCTTCGAGAAGTACCGGTACCTCTCCAACTCGTACGCCTACCTCGGCTTCAACCTGAAGGACCCCCGCTTCGCCGACCGTCGGGTTCGGCGGGCCCTCGCGCACGCCATCGACAGGCGGGAAATCATCGAGGGGGTCCTCCTGGGCCTCGCGCAGGAGGCGGTCGGCCCCTACAAGCCGGGGACCTGGTGGTACACCGACGAGGTGCAAACCTTCCCCTACGACCCGGACCGCGCGAAGGAACTGCTGGGGGAAGCCGGGTGGCGGGACCGGGATGGCGACGGGGTCCTGGAGAGGGACGGGAAGCCGTTCCGATTCACGATCCGGACGAACCAGGGCAACAGCGTTCGGATCCAGACCGCGGAGATCATCCAGCGGCGGCTGAAGGCGATCGGGATTGACGTGAATATCCACGTGGTGGAGTGGGCGGCGTTCATCAATACCTTCATCCGGAAGCGGGACTTCGAGGCGATCATCCTGGGCTGGGGGCTCGGCCTCGACCCGGACCAGTACGAGATCTGGCACTCGAGCAAGACCGGCCCGGACCAGCTCAACCACATCTCCTACGGCAACCCGGAAGTGGACCAGCTCCTCGAGAACGGCCGCCGCACCTTCAATCAAGAACGGCGGAAGGCCATCTACCGCGAGTTCCAGAGGGTGTTAGCCGAGGATCAGCCGGTCGTGTTCCTGTACGTCCCGGATGCCCTGACGGCCGTGTCCTCCCGGATCCAGGGGATCGAGCCGGCGCCGGCCGGGCTGGCCTGGAACTTCATCCGCTGGTACGTCCCGAGGGAGCTGCAACGCTACACCCGCTGAGGCCATGATCGCCTACGTCACCCGGCTCGCCCTCGTCTCCTCCCTCCAGATGCTCGCGATCACCGTGCTGGCCTTTGCGGTGATTCACCTGGCGCCCGGAGAGCCCATCGTCCTGCAGCAGGAGCTCCAGGCGACCCAGAGCCCGCAGCAGAAGCAGACCCTGCGCGAGCTCTACGGCCTGGACAAGCCGCTCCACGTGCAGTACTGGACCTGGCTGAACCGGCTCGTGCGGGTGGACCTCGGCCGCTCCTTCAGCCCGGACGGCCTCCCGGTCTGGGAGAAGATCCGGGAGCGGATCCCCGTCACCCTGTCCCTCAACCTGGCCGAGGTCTGCCTCATCTATCTGACCGCGGTCCCCCTCGGGGTCTTCGCCGCGGTCCGGCGCCACACCCTGTTCGACCGGCTGACGACCGTCTTCGTCTTCATCGGCTTTGCCACGCCCGACTTCTGGCTCGCCCTCTTATTGATGATTCTCTTCGGCGTCCAGCTCGGCTGGCTCCCCATCTCCGGGCTCAGGTCCCTGAACTGGGAGTACCTGGCGCCGGCGGCGCAGCTCTGGGACCTCGCCTCCCACCTGATCCTCCCCATCTTCATCGGGGCCTTCGGGGGTCTGGCCGGGCTCTCCCGCTTCATGCGGGGGAGCATGCTGGAGGTCATTCGCCAGGATTACATCCGCACGGCCCAGGCGAAGGGGCTCCCCGAGCGGGTCGTCGTCTACAAGCACGCCCTCCGGAACGCCCTCCTCCCCATCGTGACGATCCTGGGCCTCTCGCTCCCCGGGCTGATCGGCGGGAGCGTCATCGTGGAGAGCGTCTTCGCCATCCCGGGGATGGGGCAGCTCGCCGTCCAGAGCGTGTTCGCCCGCGACTACCCGGTGGTCATGGGCCTGTTGACAATCGGGGCGGGGCTGACGCTCCTCGGGAACCGCCTGGCCGACGTCTGCTACGGGATCGTGGATCCCCGGATCCGGGTCACGCGCCGGAGCGACTGAGCATGGGGACACCGCCCCCCTCCGTGGGCCTCGCCGCCGTCTGGCGCCAGCTGAAGAAAAACCCGCTGGCGCTTGCCGGCGGGGCCGTCGTTCTCCTTCTGGCCGCCGTGGCGGTCGCGGCCCCCCTCCTGGCCCCCTACGACCCCGGCGCCTACGACGTGAAGCGGATCCTCCTGCCGCCCAGCCGCGAGCACCTCCTGGGGACAGACCAGATCGGCCGAGACGTCCTGTCCCGGATGCTCTACGGGGCGCGAGTCTCCCTGGCCGTCGGGTTTGTGGCGGTCGGGATTGCGATACTGATCGGGACGGTGGTAGGGGTCGTGGCGGGCTACTATGGGGGGGCCGCGGACACGCTCATCATGTTGGGGGTCGTGGACGTGATGCTCACCGTCCCCCGCTTCTTCCTGCTCCTCACCGTCATCGCGATGCTCCAGCCGAGCATCTTCGTCATCATGGCGGTGATCGGCGTCACCGGTTGGATGGGAGTGGCCCGACTCCTCCGGGCCGAGCTCCTGAGCCTCAAGGAGCGGGACTTCGTAGTGAGCGCCCGGGCCCTCGGGGCCGGCGACCTCCGGCTCATGTTCCGGCACATCCTGCCAAACGCCCTGGTCCCGGTCCTGGTGTCGGCCATCCTGGGGGTGGCCGGGGCGGTCCTCACGGAGGCGGGCCTCTCCTTCCTCGGCCTGGGGGTCCAGCCCCCGACCCCCACCTGGGGGAACATCCTGGCGGACGGGAAGGCCAACATCGAGATTGCCTGGTGGCTCTCCCTCTACCCCGGGATGGCCATCCTGACCACGGTCCTCTCCTATAACCTCTTCGGCGAGGGGCTGCGGGACGCCCTCGACCCGCGGCTGCGCCAGTGAGGTCCCCAAAGGGAAACGCCCCGGGCATCCCCCGGGGCGTTTCCCGCTCCCCCGCGACGCGCTAGTGCCGCTCCAAGGAATCCGGCGCGCTCCTGACAGACCGTTCTGCCGCGGGTCCTGTCGCCGGCGTGCCCCACTCGCGGCCGGGCTCCGTCACCCGCTCAGCCCCTGCCGCACTGCGCTGCATTGCGGCAGGAGGCCGAGGGGGTCCCACTTCGCCCGGCCGCTCGGGGGCCGCGCCCGGCGCCACCCGCGGCTCGGCTGCCATCCTCGGTGCAATTCGGTGGACCGGCGCTAGCCCAGGTCGTCCGTTCGCAGCAGGCGTATCCCTGCGCACTTCATCTCCTCGAGCGCGCGGGCGCAGTCGCCCGCGTGGACCTCCACCCCCCGGATGGCGTCTTCGAGGACCGTCACCTCGAAGCCGCTCTTCGCCGCGTCCAGGGCTGTCGCCTTGACGCAGTAATCCGTGGCCAGGCCGCCCACGAATACCCGCCGGACGCCCCTCTTTCGGAGCAAGTCCGCTAACCTCGTCCCCTGGAACCCGGAGTAGGCCTCCTCCTCCGGCCGGGTCGCCTTGGAGATGACGTGGGCCACCCGGTCGGTGGCCAGCGCCGGGTGGAACGCTGCCCCCGGCGTCCCGGCCACGCAGTGGACGGGCCAGGGTCCCCCCTGCGGTGTGAAGGAGCAGTGGGTGGGGGGATGCCAGTCCCGGGTGGCCACGGCGAAGGCCTTTCCCCGGTGGAGCAGCGCGTTCAGGGCCGGAACCACCTGGTCCCCCTCGGGCACGGGCAGGGCCCCGCCGGGGCAGAAGTCGTTCTGGACATCCACCAGGATGAGCGCGTCGTGATCGGGCCTCAGGTGTTCGACCGCCATGACTTTCCCCTCCCTGCGGCCCGGGGCCGCCCGGCCGCATCGTAGCGAACGGCCGGCGCCGGGCTCAACCCTCTGCGCTCCCCCGACGCCGTCCGGCGACCCACGCGGTGGGTTCAGGGCCCCTACCGGGCCTTGGAGGGTGGAACGGCCAGCGACCGCATGTAGGCGATCACGTCCCAGATTTGCTGATCCTTAAGCTGCGTCCCCCAGGGGGGCATCATCTGGGACTTCTGGACCGCCTGCCCGCCCTGCTTGATGATGGTGAAGAGGTAGGTGTCGGTGAGGGCGTTCATCCGGGTCCCGTCGGCGTGGTTGCCCGGCTTGACCGGCAGGTTCGCGGCCACCGGGCCATCCCCCTTCCCTCCCACCCCGTGGCAGGAGACGCACCACGTGTTGTAGAGTTCCCGGCCCGCCTTCGGGTTCCCCTGCGCCGCCGGCGCGGGGGCCGCGAAGAGTGCCAGCACGACCAGGATTCCCAGTCCCTTCTCCATCGGGCTCTGCATCGGACTCCTCCACAGGATGACAGGCCCGGTCAGACAGCCTCCCGGCTGCCGGGCCGTCACGGGGTTGTAGCGCCGAAGGTCCATCCCGGGTAGGCAGGGTGGAGGAGGAGGGGGAGTGGAGGGACAGGAATTGCCTGGCGGGGGTGTCGAGCAGGCACCCAGGGTCGGGGAAAAGATCACCGCCCCGGTCTTCTTGCGCACTGGCCGGCTCTGACCTGCCCTGGCGAACGGGTCGCAGATGTCGGGGGCCTGGCAGCGGGGGGCGGCTCTTCCGCCCCCCGCTCCGCGGGATTAGCGGGCGCCGCCCCGGATCTTCGGGACCAGGAGGACCACGTCCCGGTCGGCGAGGGGCCGGGAGAGCTTCGCGGTCTCTCCATTGACCCGCGCCTCCATCTGGCCGGCCACGCCCTGCTC
>Ga0184639_10001342_pt1 | contig 10568 bp, 7 predicted proteins | sample PLM31_170_b2_FD_133155 | JGI IMG/M metagenome (GOLD analysis project Ga0184639, IMG submission 133155) | Groundwater sediment microbial communities from an aquifer in East River, Colorado, USA - PLM3-1_170_b2 | ecosystem: Environmental > Terrestrial > Soil > Riparian zone | place: USA: East... | reverse complement strand
TCGACCTGTCGAAGCCGGCCGGCCAGCACCTGGTGCGCGACCTCGCGGCGAAGAGCGACGTCCTGATCGAGAACTACAAGGTCGGGGACCTCGCACGGTACGGACTGGCGTACGACGACGTCCGCGAGCTCAACCCGGGGATCATCTACTGCTCGGTCACCGGGTTCGGCCAGGACGGGCCGTATGCGCAGCGCCCGGGTTACGACTTCGTCTTTCAGGGCATGGCCGGGCTGATGAGTGTCACTGGCGAGCGTGATGATCTGCCCGGGGGCGGGCCGCAGAAGGTCGGCATCGCGGTCACCGACGTGTTGACGGGAATGTACGCGAGCCTCGCGGTCACCGCGGCCATCGCCTATCGGCAGCTGACCGGCGTCGGCCAGTACATCGACATGGCGCTGCTCGACACCCTCGTCGCGTTCAACGCCAACCAGATCTCCAACTATTGGTGCTCGGGGGAGATCCCGAAGCGGTACGGCAACGCGCACGCGAACATCGTGCCGTACGAGGTGTTCGCCGCTGCCGACGGGCACATCATCCTCGCGGTCGGCAACGACAGCCAGTTCGCCAGCTTCTGCCGGGTCGCGGGGCGAGGGGACCTCGCCCAGGACCCGCGGTTCAACACCAATCCCCAGCGCGTCAAGAATCGCGGGGTTCTGATCCCGATCGTCCAGGACATCGTGAGGCAGCGGCCCAAAGACGACTGGATCGACGCGCTCGAAGCTGCCGGCGTGCCGTGCGGTCCCATCAACAACATGAAAGAGGTCTTCGAGAACCCGCAGGTGCGGCATCGGGGAATGCGCGTCGACATCCCGCACCCGGCGGGCGTCGCCTGCTCCACGGTGGCGAGCCCGATGCGGTTCTCCGAGACCCCGGTGACCTACGATACGCCCCCGCCTTTGCTCGGGGAGCACACGCGCGAAATCCTGGGCGGAGTGCTCGGCCTCAGCGATAGCGAGATCGACGCACTGGCCGCGCAGGGCGTCGTTTAGCGGTTTTTCCAGTCCGCCGGGCGCTTCGCCAGGAACGCATCGATGCCCTCGGCGGCGTCCTCGAGCATCATGTTGCAGGCCATGCCCTCCGAAGCCAGGCCGTAGGCTTCCGCGAGGCTCTTCTCGACCTGCTCGTAGAACCGCTGCTTGCCCAGGCGGACGACGGCCGGGCTGTGCGCCGTGATCTTCCGCGCCAGCGCAGTCACTTCCGCGTCGAGCCGCTCGAGCGGAACCACCCGGTTCACCAGCCCCCAGCGCTCGGCGGTCCGCGCGTCGATCAGGTCGCCGGTCAGCAACAGCTCCAGCGCGTGCTTGCGCGAGAGGTTGCGCGCCACGCCTACGCCCGGCGTGGTGCAAAACAGGCCGCTCTTGATCCCCGGCAGCGCGAACTGGGCGACGTCGGCTGCGACTGCGAGGTCGCACATCGACACGAGCTGACAGCCGGCTGCGACCGCCACGCCCTGGACCCGAGCGATGACGGGCTGGGGCAACGCCACGAGGCTCAGCATCATCCGGCTGCACTGCTCGAAGAGCCCCAGCTGCCAGCCCTTCTCCGGATGGGCGCGCATCTCGCGCAGATCGTGGCCCGCACAGAAGTGCTTCCCGGCCCCCGCGAGCACCACGACCCGAACCGAAGCGTCCGCGGCGACGCGATCGAGTTCCGCCTGCAGGGCTGACAGCATCTCGGTCGACAGCGGGTTCAACCGGTCACCCCGATTCATCGTGAGCGTCGCAATCCCGTCGGCGTCCTGGCGCAGCACTTGGGCGCCCTGGATCTCGGCCGTCGCTGGAGCGTTCATGGCTTGCCCTCTCGACGTTATTCGATCGCCGACGCCGATTTCGCCTGCTGGCGCAGCGCGAACTTCTGGATCTTCCCGGTGGAGGTCTTCGGCAGCAGCCCGAAGATCACCGCCCGGGGCGCCTTGAAGTGCGCGAGGCTCGCGCGGCAGTGCGCGATGATCTCGGCCTCGGTCGCGCTCGCCCCCGGCTTGAGCTCGACGAATGCGCACGGCGTCTCGCCCCACTTCGGGTCCGGCTTCGCCACGACCGCCGCGGCGAGCACCGCCGGGTGCCGGTAGATCACGTCCTCCACCTCGATCGACGAGATGTTCTCGCCGCCGGAGATGATGATGTCCTTCGCCCGGTCCTTGATCTTGATGTACCCGTCGGGGTCCATCACCGCGAGGTCGCCCGAATGGAACCAGCCGCCGGCGAACGCTTCGCGCGTCGCGTTCGGGTTCTTCAGGTAGCCCTTCATCGTGATATTGCCGCGAAACATGATCTCGCCCATCGTCTGGCCGTCGGCGGGCACCGGCTGCATGGTCCGGGGATCCATCACCGTGACGCCTTCCTCGAGAAGGTAGCGCACGCCCTGGCGGCCGTTCCGCTCCGCCCGGCCGCGCGCGTCGAGCCGGTTCCACTCGTCGTGCTTTGCGCACGCCGTCGCCGGCCCGTAGACCTCGGTGAGACCGTACACGTGGGTGAGGTCGAAGCCGATCTGCTCCATCCCCTCGATCATCGCTTGCGGCGGCGCCGCGCCCGCGACGAACGCCGAGACCCGGTGCGTGATCCCCTCTCGCAGCTTCGGATCGGCGTTGATCAGCGAGTTGTGCACGATCGGGGCGCCGCAGTAGTGCGTGATCCGGTGCTCCCTGATGAGCCCGAAGATCAAAGCCGGCTCGACCTTGCGCAGGCAGACGTTGGTCCCCGCGTTGGCCGCCATGCTCCACGGGAAGCACCAGCCGTTGCAGTGAAACATCGGGAGCGTCCAGAGGTACACCGCGTGCCGCGGCATGCTCCAGGTGAGAAGGTTCGCGACCCCGTTCAGGTAGGCGCCGCGGTGCGAGTACACGACGCCTTTCGGATTGCCGGTCGTGCCGGAGGTGTAGTTCAGCGCGATCGCCTGCCACTCGTCCGCCGGCGGCTGCCAGGCATACCCCGGATCGCCGCCCGCCAGGAACGCCTCGTAGTCGAGCTGGCCGAGCCGCCGGCCGGCGCCGGAATATTCCGGGTCGTCGACGTCGATGACGAGCGGGGGCCGCTCCACCTTCTGGAGCGCGGCGGCGATGGTGTCGAAGAATTCGCGGTCCGTGATCAGCACCTTCGCGGCGCCGTGGCTCAGCATGAAAGCGATCGTGTCCGCGTCGAGCCGGGTGTTGAGCGCGTTCAGCGCCGCCCCCGTCATCGGCACCCCGAAGTGGCACTCGTACAGCTCCGGCGTGTTCGACAGCATCGCCGCAACCGTATCGCCGACGCCGATGCCGCGCTTCGAAAGGGCGTCGGCGAGGCGACGGCAGCGCGCATACGTGTCCTTCCAGGCGAACCGACGCCCGCCATGGATCACCGACGTGCGGTCGGGGTAGACGGACGCGCTCCACTCCAGGAAGGTGAGCGGCGTCAACGGCGCGAAGTTGGCCGGGTTCTTGTCGAGGTCCTGCTCGTAGGGATTCAGCCGCGCCATGGCTCTCGTGCTCCGCCTCTTCGGCCGACCGCAGTATAGATCAGGCCGCCGCGGCGTCTTCCTCCCTCCAGATGACGCCGGCTCTGGCTTCCTTCGCGATCGACTGGAGGACCCGCACGTGCTCGGTGAGCTCCTCTTCGCTCGCGCAAACGACGACGAGGCGCGGGCGCTCGCCGCCGCCTGCGCGCGCTGCCAGGGCCGCCGCTGGCGGGGCCTCGAGCTCGATCGCGAGGCTCTCCTGGCCGCGGGTCATCGCCAGGTACGCCTCGGCGAGCAACTCCGCGTCGAGGAGCGCGCCGTGGAGCGTGCGGTGCGAGTTGTCGATCCGGTAGCGCTCGCAGAGCGCGTCGAGCGAGTTCCGCTTGCCCGGGTGCAGCTCGCGGGCGGTAGCGAGGGTATCGATCACGCGGGCGACGTGCGACTCGATCGGATCGAGCCCGAGCTTCTCCAGCTCGATGTTCAGGAACTCGACGTCGAACGCGGCGTTGTGGATGACCAGCTCCGCGCCACGGACGTATTCGAGGAACTCGCGCGCGACGTCGGCGAATCGCGGCTTGTCCTGCAGGAACTCGTTCGTGATCCCGTGGACCCGGAGCGCCCCCTCCTCGATCTCGCGCCCGGGGTTGAGGTAGCGGTGGAAGTGATTCCCGCTGAGCCGCCGGCTCACGAGCTCGACGCAGCCGATCTCGATGATCCGATCGCCCAGCCGGGCGTTGAGGCCCGTCGTTTCGGTGTCGAGGACGATCTGCTTCATCATGCGTGGTGCGTCGCGGGGGCGCTCGCCACGGGTTCGGCCGCGTCGCTCGGACGGTGTCGGCGCGCGATGAGGCTGTAGACCGTCGGCACCACGAACAGCGTAAGCACGGTCCCGAGCAGGATCCCGCCGACGATGACCCAGCCGATCGGCTGGCGGCTCTCGGCGCCGGCTCCGCGCGCGAGAGCGAGCGGCAGGGCGCCGAGCACCATCGCGCCCGTGGTCATCAGGATGGGCCGCAGCCGCAGCACGGCCGCCTCGACCACCGCGTCGCGGATCGCGAGACCCTTCTCCTGCATCTGGTTCGAGAACTCCACGATCAGGATGCCGTGCTTGGTGATGAGCCCCACGAGCGTCACCAGCCCGATCTGGCTGTAGACGTTGAGCGTGCCGCCCGAGAGCTTGAGGGCGAGGAGCGCGCCCGTCATCGACAGCGGCACGGTCAGCATGATGATGAACGGATCGCGGAAGCTCTCGAACTGCGCCGCAAGGACGAGATAGATGAACGCGAGCGCGAGCAGGAACGTGAAGTACAGGCCGCCCGTCGACACGCGGAACTCGCGCGAGACGCCGTTGTAGTCCAGCGCGTAACCGGGACCCAGGACGCGGCGCGCGACCTGCTCGACGTCCTTGAGTGCTTCGCCGAGCGCGTAGTCGGAGGCGAGCAACGCGGTGATCGTCGCCGCGCGCCGCTGTCCGAAATGATTGAGCTCGCGCGGCGCGACCCCCTCGCGAACCGCCACCAGGCCGGAGAGCGGCATCATGGCATCGTTCCGTCCCCGGACGAAGATGTTCGAGATGTCATTCGGATTTGCCCGATCGCCCGGCGCCATCTGCACCAGGACGTCGTACTGCTCGCCGTTCTGCTTGAAGCGGGTGACCTGGCGCCCGCCGAGCATCGTCTCCATCGTCCGGCCCACCGTGTCCACCTGCACGCCGGCGTCGACCGCGCGGTCGCGCTCGACCTGCACTTTCAGCTCGGGCTTGTTGAGCTTCAGGTCGGTCTCGATGTTCTGCAGGCCGGGGATCTTCGCCAGCTCCGCCACGAGGGTGTTCACGACCCGGTCGAGACCCTCGTAGTCCGCCGAGGTGATGACGACGACCTCGATCGGCTTCGTCCGCGGCCCCTGTCCCAGCGACGCGGGAAGGATGGGGAACGCGAGCACCCCGGGCAGCGCGCTCAGCTTCGGCGCGATCTCGGCCGCAACGTCGCGCGCCTTGCGGTTGCGCTGGCTCCAGTCGGTGAGGCCGACGAACGACACGCCCTGCGAGACCTGGGGGAACCCCGCCACCACGAAGTAACGCTCAACGTCCGCGAGATCCTTCCAGATGCTCTCGACGCGCCGGGCGTACTCGTCGGTGTACTGGATAGTCGCCCCTTCCGGGCCGACGAAGGTGCTGAGCACCACGCCCCGGTCCTCGGTGGGTGCGAGCTCCTGCTTGAGGGTGGTGAAGAGGTACACCATCGCCGCGGCCGGGACCACGAACGCCGTCACGATCACGAGCAGCCGATGCCCGAGTGCCCAGCCGAGCGCCCGGCGGTAGCCCCGGGTCAGGCCGACGATGCCGGCCTCGATCAAGTTGTAGAGCCGGCCGTGCTTCGGCGCGTGACGCAGCAGCTTCGAGCACATCATCGGCGACAGGGTCAGCGCGACGAACCCGGACACCAGCACCGCGCCGGCCAGGGTCAGCGCAAACTCGATGAACAGCTTCCCGGTGCGGCCGGTCATGAACGCCACCGGCGCGTACACCGTTGCGAGCGTCAAGGTCATCGCGACCACGGCGAAGCCGATCTCCTTGGATCCGAGCAGCGCCGCCTTGTACGGCGGCATGCCCTCCTCCACGTGGCGATAGATGTTCTCGAGCATCACGATCGCGTCGTCGACCACCAGCCCGATGGCGAGCACCAGCGCGAGCAGCGTCAGCGTGTTGACGGTGAAGCCGAGGAGGTACATCAGCGCGAACGCGCCGATCAGCGACACCGGGATCGTGACGAGCGGCACGATCGTCGCCCGCACCGAGCGGAGGAACACGAAGATAACCATCGCCACGAGCGCGATGGCCTCGAGGATCGTCCTGGCCACCGCCTTGATCGAGCGGTCGATGAAGATCGAGGAGTCGTAGGCGACGTTGACGCTCACGCCCTCGGGCAGATCGGCGACGATTCTCGGCAGCTCCGCGCGGATCGCGTTGGAGAGATCGAGCGGGTTCGCGGTCGCCTGCTTGATCACGCCGAGCGCGACCGCCGGCCGGCCGTTGAAGCGCACCACCGAGCGCTCGTCGAGCGGCGCGACTTCGACCCGGCCCACGTCCCGGATCCTCACCGGATAGCCGCTCACGTAGCGCACGACCACGTTCTCGAACTGGTCCGGGCGCGACAGGTCCGTCTCCGCGACGACCGAGAACTCGCGCGTCCGGCTCTCGATCCGGCCGGCCGGGACCTCCACGTTCTGGCGGGCGAGCGCCTCCTCGACGTCCTGCGGGGTGAGGCGGTAGGCAGCCAGCTTGTTCCGGTCGAGCCAGATCCGCATCGAGTAGCGCCGCTCGCCGAAGATCCGCACATCCGCGGCCCCCGGCAGCGTTTGCAGCCGGGTCTTGACCAGCCGGCTCGCGAGGTCGCTCACCTCCAGCGGCGACAGCCGGTCGCTCGAGAACGCGAGCCAGATGATCGGGTTCGCGTCGGCTTCCACCTTCGCGATGACCGGCTCGTCGATGTCGACCGGCAGCTTGCCGCGCGTCCGCGCCACCCGGTCCCGGACGTCGCTCGCGGCGGCGTCGGGATTGCGCTCGAGGCGGAACCTGACCGTGATCTGGCTGTTCTCGGCCCGGCTGATCGAGGTGAGCACGTCGACGCCCTCGATCCCGGCGAGCGCGTCCTCGAGCGGCTTGGTCACGCGCGACTCGATCACGTCCGCGCTCGCCCCCCGGTACTTGGTCTCGACGGTGACGACCGGCTCGTCGATCTTCGGGTACTCGCGCACCGACAGCCGCTGGTAGGAGACGACGCCGACGAGCACCACGACCAGGCTCAGCACGGTCGCAAAGACGGGGCGCCGAATGCAGAGGTCCGAAAGGATCACGTCACGTCCCCTGCTTGCCCGCCGCCTTGCCGGGGCTCGGCGCCCCCGCGGCAGCGGGCGCCCCAGGCCCGCCGATGCGCACCGTGGCGCCGTCGCGCAGCTTCAGCTGGCCCGCGGTGACGACCACGTCGCCGGCCTGCAGGCCTTCGGTGATCTCCACCTGGGCGTCGCGACGCAGGCCGATCTTGACCTTGACCCGCGCCGCCTTGTCCGCCGTCACCCGGAAGACGTACTGGTCCGCGCCGACGGGCATCAGCGCCTCCTCGGGCACGGTGAGCGCGCGGGGGCGCTCGGCCAGGATCACGCGCGTGCGCACGAACATGCCCGGGCGCAGCTGACCCTCGGTGTTCCTGAGGCGTGCGCGCAGGATCAGCGCGCGGCCGTTCTGGTCGACGAGCGGGTCGATCGCGTCGAGCGTCGCGGCGTAGGTGCGCCCGGGCAGCGCGTCGCTCGCGACCTCGACCGTCTGGCCGCGCTTGAGATCGGCGAGCAGCAGCTCCGGCAGCCGGAAGTCGACCTTCAGCGAAGAGATGTCCTCGAGCGTGACGAGATCCTGCCCCTCTTTCACGTAGTCGCCGACGCTCACCTGGCGGATCCCGATCACGCCGGCGAACGGCGCGCGGATCTCGGTCCTGGCCAGCCGCGCGTCGGCAAGCGCCAGCGTGGCCTGCGCGACGCGGAGCACATTGAGCGCCTGGTCTTTCGCGTTGGGGCTCACGAACTTCTCGCGCTCGAGCTCGGTGGTCCGCTTGAAGTTGGTCTCCGCGAGGGCGAGGTTCGCCTTCGCCTGCTGCACCTCGGCCGCGTTGACCGAGGCGTCGAGCGCGACAAGGAGCTGTCCCTTCTCGACCGGGCGCCCCTCGACGAAGTTGATCTGGCTGATGCGACCGGAGATCTCCGGTCGCACGACCACGGACTCGTTGGAGCGCAGCGTGCCGATTGCGGCGGCATCCTCCTGCAGGCGAGTGGTCTTGACCGCTGCCACTTCAATCGCGACCGGGGCGCCGGCGGGCGGCCCCGCCGGCGCCTTGGCCCCGGCGTCTCTCGCCGCCGTGCCCTTCGGCGCCTCGCCCGGCAGCGGAGCCGGGCCGTGATTCTGGTAGTAGGCGTACGCGCCCAAGGCAACGAGCCCGACGAGCGGCAACGCGACGAAGAGCGCCCGGCGCATGCTCGCTTGACCCGCCAGGCTCACGCCGGTTCCTTCAGCGATGCGACGCCGCGGTTCGCGAGCGCGTCGGCGCGCTCGTTGTCGGCATGTCCCGAATGGCCGCGGACCCAGTGCCACCGGATGCGATGGCGGCTCGCGAGCTCATCGAGCCGTCGCCAGAGCGCTTCGTTCTTCACCGGCTTCCGGTCCGCCGTCTTCCAGCCGCGCCGCTGCCACGCCTGGAGCCACTCGGTGATGCCCTTCTTCACGTACTCGGAATCGGTGAAGACCTCGACCCGACAGGGACGCTTCAGCGCCTCAAGCGCACGGATGACCGCGGTCAGCTCCATGCGGTTGTTGGTGGTGTCGGGCTCGCCGCCGAACAGCTCCCGCTCGCGCCGGCCAGACCGCAGGAGCGCGCCCCAGCCGCCCGGCCCCGGGTTGCCCTTGCAGGCGCCGTCGGTGTAGATCTCGACGACGTCAGCCACGGTCGCGGCCGCCGCGACCCGCGCCGCCCACGATCAGCCGCAGCCGCACCGACGCGCGCCGCCCGTGGCCGGCGCCAGCCTGCGCAACCGCGGGATCCCGGCGCGCCACCGGGGCGAGCGCTCTGGCCGTCGCGCGCCCGTTCTTCCATTGCGGGGCGACCAGGCGCATGCCCCGCACCCGCTTCACCGCCCGCACGACGTACACGCCGCCGCAGATCGGCCACCAGCGATCCCCCGCCTGCTCCATGAACGCGAACCGCTGCAGCCACTTCGCCTGGCTGAACGGCGGCGCATAGCGGCCGAGCCGGCCGCCGTTCAGCTCGAAGCCGAGCAGCTTCAGCCAGTCGCGGAGCCGCAGGAGGCCGATGAACTCGCCGCACCATGGATGATCGGCGCGCTTGAGGCCAAGCCAGCGCTTGAGTCCCCACAGGCTCAACGGGTTGAAGCCGGCAATCACGATCTGCCCCTCGGGCATCAGGACCCGCTCGGCTTCGCGCAGGATCTGGTGCGGATCCTGGTTGAACTCGAGGATGTGAGGCAGGACCACGAGATCCACGCTGTGCGAGGCGAGCGGCCAGTGGCGCGGGTCCGCGGCGATGGCGCAGCCCGGCTCGGCGCCGATGGTGAAGCGGAGCGGGATGCGGTTCGCGCGCAGGCAGTCGATCGTCGGGAGACCGACTTGCACCGACCTGAAGCCGAACACGTCTTCGACCGCGCTGTCGAACTGCGCGCGCTCCCACTCGAGCACGTACGCCCCCTTCGGGGTCTCGAACCAGTCGGCTAGCGTTGTTTCTGGCGGCGGTTGCAACACAATGGCGCCATGCTCCTGCCCTTGCGGAACGTGCGTACGCGGGTGTGTATTATGGCGCAAAGGCGGCGAACCCCCGCCTCCCGCTGCCTCCAGCCAGCAGTCGCCGATTCCGCCAGCGAGCGCCTCGCAGCGCGGGGCGTCGAGCCCCGAGCAGGTCCTCGCCGTGATCCGGCAATGGAAGAACCGGCTTTGACGTATTTCCGCTAATCCGCTGTCTTGCCTTGACCAGCCCCACGGGCGCTCCGTAATATCCGCGCAGCTCTCGGGGGCATCGTGGCAGTGACGTGCGGAACGAGGTGGTTGGTGGCGGCGCTGCTTGTCGGCGTGCCGTCGCTCGCGCTCGCGGTCGACCCGCTGTTGCATGACTTCCCGGAGCCCGAACCCCCGCCCGCCGTCTCGAGCGCTCCCGCGCCGGTCGCTGGGTCCGAGGAAGACCTCGCCGATCTCGAGGTGAGCGAGATCCGCGATCTCGGCCCGAAGCCGCCGAGCGCCGCGCCGCCGGGCGATCTCTGGCAGCGCATCCGCGGCGGCTTCGCCATCGCCGACCTCGACAGTTCGCTCGTCGTCCAGCAGCAGAAGTTCTACGCCCAGCGGCCGGAGCAGATCCAGCGCATCGTCGACCGCAGCCGGCGCTACCTCTTCCACATCGTCGCGGAGCTCGAGCGACGCCGGCTGCCGACCGAGCTCGCGCTGCTGCCGATGGTCGAGAGCGCCTACAACCCGATGGCCTACTCGCGCGCGCATGCGTCGGGGCTGTGGCAGTTCATCCCGTCCACCGGCAGGAAATACGACCTCGGCCAGAACTGGTGGTTCGACGCGCGCCGCGACGTCGTCGCCT
>Ga0184639_10001341_pt1 | contig 10569 bp, 10 predicted proteins | sample PLM31_170_b2_FD_133155 | JGI IMG/M metagenome (GOLD analysis project Ga0184639, IMG submission 133155) | Groundwater sediment microbial communities from an aquifer in East River, Colorado, USA - PLM3-1_170_b2 | ecosystem: Environmental > Terrestrial > Soil > Riparian zone | place: USA: East... | reverse complement strand
TGGGCTTTCACCTGTATACCCGGCTGCTGGCCCAGGCTGTCAGGGGCCTGAGGGCGGGGCGCCCCAGTGATGGCGCTGGACCGGCCGGTCTATTGACAGAGGCCCAGGCGCTCGCGGCCGAAGACCTGCAGCTCGTCTCAGTAGACCTGCCCATACCCACCGTGATCCCTGCCGATTACGTGCCCGACCGCGATCTCCGGCTGCGGCTGTATCGCCGCCTGGCCGCAATTCGGGACGAAGCCGCCCTGCAGGCCATCGCCGCCGAGTTTGAGGATCGCTTCGGGCAGATCCCCCGTCCGCTCGTGAACCTGCTCTTCCAGCTCGAGATCAAGTTGCTGGCCTTGCAGGCCGGTGTCGAGTCGGTCAGCGTCGAGAACGGCCAGCCGGTCATCCGCCTCCCGGCAACCAGCCTGACCGACCTGGCTTACCTGCAGGCCAACCTGGGGCCGGGCGCACGGATGAGCAAGAACGCCATCCGCCTCCCGCGTATTGGCGAGGACGAGGGTTGGCGTGGCAGGCTGGAGAATGTCCTCAGGAAGCTAGCCACGATTCCCCGGCTACCGCCGCCCGAGGCTGCGAGCCAGTGAACGGGATGGATTTGCTCTTGCAAGTGGAATATACTGCTTTCGGTTGTCGCATCATCTGGCGAGTTTCCTTTCCGGCGGGCTTCCCGTCATTCTAACGCTCTAGCTGCATAATGGGACAGCTAATTAACCAGCTTTAGGAGTCCTAGTATGTCAATCGGAAAAGTTGCCCCGTCGAGAGACAGTACCGCGATCGATTTATTGCCCCCCTCTCAAGCCGACCGCAACCTGACGTACGAGTTCCTGACGTTTTTCGCTCGCATGGAGTTCGCTCTCAAGCACGCGGGTTACCTAAAGGCTAACCCCGACCGTGCGGAGCCAGACTGGACCGGATACGCTCATACGTTAGATGGAACATTCAAAGGCCGTCTCAGCGCGGAGTTTCAACAGGCTCTCCGCTACTTGGACGAGCATCCGCCGAAGAAGCAGATCGCGCCCGATCGGAAGCTTGGCTGGAAAACTCCTGAGCGCCTCGGTGTAACGAGCCATGAAAAATGGATCCTCGATCTTGTCAAAATTGTCAGAAACAATCTCTTCCACGGTGGCAAGTTTCCGGATCCGGTCGGCCCCGTACCCGAACCATCCCGGGACCACCGCCTCCTGACTGCCTGCTTGGCGGTCTTATTGGAGTGCCTTGAACTGAGTCCCGACGTGAAGGCGGCCTTCACGCGGAAAATCGAGGCGTGATGCACGTAGTCATCAGTGAAGCTGGCTAACTAAGCGGTGGACGGGCGGAAGCTGGCGCTCCGCAACGCGGCTGTCGCACACCCTTCGCCGCTTCCAATAACACAGGAGCTTTGGGCCAAAGTCGCTTGCCCCAATTTTGGCCGTCTGCTATATTCCAGCCAAATATTCCCCACTACGCGCTGAGACTTGACCTATGCCCCGTAAAAAGAACGCCGCCCCCAAAGTAGAGTCCGAAATCGCTTTTATTGAGCCGCCCGCGCCTGACGAGGGCAGTATCCCCGAACAGAAACAGCATTTTCAACTGCCCACGCGCTTTGGCGCAGTCCCGGTGGATGAAGCCCCGCTTGGCTGGGAAGTACAAACGCGGCGGCGCGAAGTCAAAGTCACCAAGTTTCAGCACGCCTACCCCACAATTCGCCTGCCGTTTCAGGAAGTCCAGCGCGTACAGTTCGGGCATAACGAGAAGTTTCAAATCAGTCATGCCGAGCGCAGCGAAGAATCCCGCAAACTACGCGAGTTGTTCCCCACCGGCGCAAACCGCCTGTTCTTTGGCGACAACCTTCACATCGTGCGTCAACTGCCCAGCGAGAGCATTGACCTGATTTATATTGACCCGCCATTCTTCTCAGGCCGCACCTACAACGTCATCTTTGGTGACAAAAACGAAGTGCGCTCCTTCTCTGACATTTGGGAAGCCGGTATGCCCGGCTATTTGGTTTGGCTCAATGCGCGGCTGTGGGAGATGAAACGGCTGCTCAAGTCGACTGGTTCAATTTACATTCATCTGGACTGGCACGCCGTTCACTACGTCAAAGTAGAGATGGACAAGATATTTGGTGTAGACAATTTCCTAAACGAGATTACATGGAGACGTTCTACCCCAACTGGCGGCAAAGTGAAATCAAAAATGTTCCCAAGAGATTACGACTCGATACTTTGGTATAAGAAGTCTCAACCACCAATATACAAGAACATTTACCTTCCCTACACAGAAGATTACATCAAGAAGTTCTTCTACCATGACGATGGTGACGGGCGATTGTACATGCTACAAACTGTGGGGGACTACTCTGAGAAAAGCATCGACGAGTTTCGCCGACAAGGGCGAATTTATGAGACGAAGAAAGGCGGCCTACGATTGAAGCAGTATCTGGACGAATCGAAAGGAATAATCGCGGATGACATCTGGACAGATATAAAGAATGTTCGACAGCGTGACACCCAGAAAATGCACGAAAGGGAAACTATCGGCTATCCCACGCAAAAGCCGGAAGCACTGCTAGAGCGCATACTATCCGCATCGTCAAATGAAGGAGACATTATCGCGGATTTCTTCTGCGGTGGTGGTACAACCCCTGCAGTTGCTCAACGTCTCAACCGCCGCTGGATTGCTTGCGACCAATCGCGCATCGCAGTTGCCATCACTGCCGACCGTGTAGCTAAGGCAGTTGAAGAAAAAATCGGGGCTTTGTTTCCTATGCCAGATTTTACTGTCGAGCATTGGGGCATTTATGAAGCACCGAGACTGGAAGCCTACGGCATAGTGCGATTCCGCGAATTTGTGGTTAAAGCCTTTGGGGGCAGGCCGGAGAGTGTATCAGCGGTTATTCATGGAGTTCGGCATGGCATCCCGTTGTATGTGGGCGAACCGTCGCGCCGCTCCCGAATCGGCAAAGACGAGGTGGCAAAGTTCGCGAAAGCCGTATACGAAGAACGCCGTGCCAATCACGGCGTTATGCTCGGCTGGAACTTTGGCCCGGACGCGCGCAAAGCGGCGGAGATTTTAGCCGCTCGCGAAAACAAGCGGATTGACTTTGTGCGTCTCAGTCTGGTAAGGCTGGAAGATGATGAATTCCGTGAGCATGTCATCAATAAGAGCAAAGACTATGGCCCTTTGCTCAGTTTCATCCAGCCGCCCGAAGTGCGAGTCGCGGCGCGCCGAGTGAGTCCGCTCACCTATGAGTTTGACGTATCCGAGTCTATCAGCCTGAATAAAGACGGCGTGATTGCCAATGTGCAGTGGGATTTCGACTACAAAGAGGGCCGCTTTACTTCGACACAGGGTTACACTTTCTTGCGCGACAAAAAGACCGGGCGGCCTGTTCTGGTCGTCGAATACGGGTTCCCGAAGAAGGGTGAATGCGCGATAGCCTGTTCAGTCCAAGATGACCAAGGCGGTGAGCGAACAGTAGCCCAGACCATCGAGGTCAAGTAAATGTATTATTCTTTTGCACCCTACGAGCAAGACTGTCGCGGCTGGTGGGAATCCCGCGCCTTCTCTGACGTTAGCCCGTTGACCCGCGACTTTTTACTCCACCTCACCCGCCCGGACGCACCGCGCCGCTTGTGGCGGCACCAAGAAGAAGCCCTCATGCGCGTGGTGTATGCCTATGAACTGCTTCAGTGGAAAGAACTCTTGCTCAATATCGTCACGGGCGGCGGCAAAACCGCCATCATAGGCGCAGTGGTCGCATGGCTCAAAGTCAGCCACGACTTGCACAAGATTGTTTTGCTCTGCCCCAATACCATCGTCCGCGACCGGCTAGAAGACGACTTTGCCGAGGCGAAAGTTTTCCGCGACTTTGGTTTCTTCCCGCCCGGGACGGAACACTACACCAATGAACTCGGCCTCCACGTCATGCAACCCGGCGAGGGGCCGCAGGGTATCCGCGACAACGCGATTATTCTCGGCAACATCCAGCAACTCTATCAGTCCAACATCAGCGGTCAGCGCAATCTGGCCGTGTTGATGAACGCCGATGAAAAAATCGCGGTCTTCAACGACGAGGCGCACAACACCCCAGCGGCAGAATACGATAGTACGCTCTTCACACTCCAGCAGATTTCACAATTCCGGCTGGACACCACCGCCACGCCCGACCGGGCCGACGGCCAAACGCCGGATGCGAAGATGATTTTTGAGTACAGCATCACCGACGCGCAGGCCGAGGCGCCGCCCATCATCAAGAATATCGTCGTTTATCAGCCCACTCTGGCTTCGGTGGAATTGACTTATACCAACCCGGCAACGGGCGAGAAGCGTACCGTAGATGAAATGGACGAGGAGTTTGAGCGCATCGAAAAAGGGCTGAGTTCGACCCAATGGGTCACCGATCCCGATCCGATGCGCAAGCAGATTCGCATTGCGCTGGATCGCCTGAATGAGCAGGAAAGGCGCGCGAGGACACTCGCCAAAGGTTCTTACAAGCCTATCCTCTTCGTCGTCGCCATCACCATCAAAGATGCCGAGCAAGCACGGGATATGCTTGAAAAAGAGTTCGCCGTCAAGACTTTGTTGGTTACGGAGAAATCCGACGAGGAAGACCGTGAGAAAGCGCGCGAATTGGGCAAACCCAACAGCCCCTACCAAGCTGTCGTGAGCGTTCTCATGCTCCGCGAGGGATGGGACGTGCCGGAAGTGTGCGCAATCCTCCTGCTGCGCAAGTTCTCATCCCGTGTGTACGGCCAACAAGTTGTCGGGCGCGGCTTGCGATTGAATGTGCGCGGCGAGGACATTCAAGAAATATGCGCCATTGTTGACCACGAGAAACTAAAACACAGTTGGCTCTGGGAAATGGTCGGCGCGAAAGTCCGCAAAGACGTTGACCAAATGAGCATGTTTGGCGACGAAGATCTGCCCCCCAAGCGCAAACCGCAATTTGTCGCCAAGCCGGAATGCCTCATTGAAATCCCAGAACCGGTTGAAGAAGAACGGGCCGACTTTGACGACGAGTTAGCGGGGATTGAAATTGAGTCAGGCGATTACCCCAACTGGCGTAAGGTTCTGAACGAGTTTGATTACACCGTTGAAACTGAAATCTCCCGCGTCGAAATCGCCAGCGTTAAAGGCCACCTACTGGACGGATCCGGCTTCCGCGAAATTCACGACGCCCCCGCCATATACAGTGTGCGAAAGATACCCGACAAAATCCGCGAGCCGGCAGAATTGGCCGAGAGTCTCAAAAACAGCGTCCGCGACATTGCCGCGAATCTGTTAGCCGAAGAGGGCATAGGCTCGCACGAGTTGGGCTATATCTATGGTGTGCTAATAGACCATGTAAGCGCGCGAATGTTGAGCGGTAAGACTGTCGGCAAAGCCAGCGTTGAAGAACTGCGGCACGCTCTCAATCGCATCCACAGTATGGCCGCTAACTTCAAGAATAGACCCGGACTGGTATCAAGCATCGTGAACTACAAGCCGGAGGCGCAAAATGCCAAGCAGTGAACGCGGCGACTTTGAAAACCCCACAAAAAGCGCCTACTCCGTTGAACGCTACGACTCTTCGTGGGAACTCCAGTACATGAAAAAGCTGGAGAAGGACAGAACCGTTGCCAAGTGGACAAAGAATCACGGCATCACCATTCAATACGTCACCGAGGCAGGCAACGTGCGAGGCTATCGCCCGGATTTTCTAATTGAGAGAATGGATGGGGCAAAGGAACTGTACGAGGTCAAAGGCGGCCAATATCTAAACAATCTAGACACCATGCGCAAGCACGAAGCCGCCCGTAACTGGTGCAGAAAACGCGGCATGAGGTTTGTTGTAGTAACGAAGTGAGCAAAGCAAACCGCACTTCTACGGCGCGAAGACGCCGAACTCCGGGTTGCAGCTGACGTTGCTCCACTGTGTTCCGCAACGCGGCTGACGAGAGCCGTTGGCACGCACGTGACACCCTCTGTGACACAGAGGGTGTCATCCATATTAATAAGTACCTGCTCTGGGAAACCTAAAAATGGGGTTATGCAGCGATTTGACCTTCTAATTACTTATAGACAGCCAAAGAATAGAATAATTTCGAGGATATATCATAAATCCCTATAACTTCGGGCGTGGTGGCAACCAAGATATTTCCTATCCAGCACGTTTTGGTTATCTTCGGTAGCTTTCGAGACTTTGACAGTATTTACACAACGGCCTGCCGTAAAATCTCATGCTATATGCCAATTGTGCATTCGTTGTTTCCCTTTTGCAGGTTTCACATTTTACACCCGATCAGCCCGTTGCGGTCCCAGTTGCGTAAAATGTCGATCGAAACGCCCAATAAGCGGGCCACCTGCCCAATCTGGAGCGGCTGGGTGGTGGCATTGGCGGGCGCGCCAAAAGCCCAGCGTTCGAGCAGACCGAGGCGGCATGCGAGTAGCGGTAGTGCTGGGCTCTGAAGAGCTGACGAAAGAGGCGGTGGCTGTGAAGAATTTGCGCACCGGCGAGCAGCAGGTAGTTGATCGCACCAGTGCGGCAGAGGTAATCCGGGCGATTTTGGGTAACGAGTAAAGATATTTTCCCTCACAATGGGGGATAGTGCAGGGATTTCTTTTACTTCGCTTTCAGCATATTGACCCAATCATTGTCCAGGATCGAGCGGCGCATCCTTTCGATTTTGCCCCAATCTTTGAACCAGATGCCAGCATACTCATTATCCAAGATAACATCAAAGACACAAGGAAGCATCATTTGCATGCCAGGGTCTTCGGGGATTAGCTTTGCCGCCTCAGGCACTTTGAGGATCATTTTAACGTAGTCCGATTTCATGAATTCTAGGCTTAGAATATACATTTTTGCTTCATTTTGAGACTTACCCCGCTTTAGCAAGGCTGATTTAAGCCTGCTTTTCCGAATCACCGGCTCCAAGTAACCCCCGACCTCTCTCGCCACATCCAACCATTGCAGGATATCGCTCATCTCATCCTCTTACCTGAAGGCCTAAGGGCAATATACCCATTACTGAACACAGATTGACGAAAAGGAATAATGCGACATGTTATATCATTAATATCATTTTAACTCAAGTTTAGACAGAATCGGGGCGCATTTCAGTTTCGGGGCGACTTATAGGCGGCTTTCCACAGCTCGTCGAAGCGACGGCTCATGATGGCGGCCCGGACCGGGAGCAGGCGTTCCACTCCCGGCCGGCTCCAGCGCATACCGGCTGCGGCGAAGCGTGCCCGAAACTGGTTGCAACCACTCTCGACCATACCGCTACCGATGGGAAACCCGTCTTCGCGTAACTCCAGGTACTGCATCCGGCGCTGGTGGTCTGCAAAGTAGCCGGCTTCCCGCTGCAGGTCTTCTGCCGGGTGGGGAGACACCGGCGCGGCCTGCCGCAGGTGGCTGGCGATCCGCCGGGCATGCCCCTGAAACAGCGCCTCTTCCTGCTCCCGGAACCACTGCCGGGCGGCGGGCGTATCTTCGCCGTGCAACAGCTTCCCGGCCGTGGCCAGGTGCTGCGTGGCGTGATACCAGTCCACCGCCTGACGGCTGTCGAAGAAATGCTCGCCCACCAGGTTCCACACCCACGCCGCCCCATCCCCCAGCGCAATCGTGTCGCGAGGCCGGCTTGGCGGTCAATGAGCGCGGCCAGATTCTGATTGATCCTTTCATGCGCTCGATTTCGCATCGCGAGATTTATGCGATCGGCGATGCAGCGCAGCCGGTGGAAGAACCGGGAGTCAAGGTACGCATGAGCGCCTTTACTGCCGTGGTCATGGGGGCGCACGGCGCAGATTGTGTCAGCGCGGCCATACAAGGAAAGACGCCCAGGCCATTTAGCTTTGCCTACGCAGGGCAAGCGATTGCGCTCGGGCGGCACAATGCTATTGGGTTTAACACGTATCCGGCCGACCGCCCGAATCGACCTTACTTTACGGGCAAGCCTGGCTTTGAAATACGCGAGTTTTTTGTCCGGTTGCTTGCAGACCTGCCGAATCTGGAGCGTCGCTGGCCCGGATCTTTCCTCTGGCTTGGTAGGGGGCGCTACGACGCCGCCCGGCGAGCGAGACGGGCCTCTGCGCGTGCATCAAAGCAATTCCCAACGCCGTATTCTCCAAATGAACTATGATAAGGGCCGTGAGCACCACAAAGACGGCGGAACAGTTTGAGGCTCACCGCCCGCTGATGTTCTCGATCGCATACCGCATCTTGGGCAGCGCGATGGAAGCGGAAGATATCATTCAGGACGCCTATGTGCGTTATCAGGCTGTATCACCCGACGCGGTTCGATCGCCCAGAGCCTTTCTCAGCACCGTGGTGACTCGGTTATGTCTGAATCAATTAGAGTCGGCGCGTAGCAGGCGTGAAGTGTACATCGGCCCATGGCTGCCAGAGCCAGTCTTGACCGATGCCGGCGTGGCGATGGTCTCCGAGACCGGATTGCCTTCACCATCCCATCAAGTGGAATTGCGCGAGTCCATTTCCATCGCGTTCCTTTTGCTGCTCGAGCAGCTCACACCGGTCGAGCGGGCTGTATTCCTGCTGCGCGAAGTGTTTGATTACGAGTATAGCTTGATCGCCGAGATACTCGAGAAAGATGAGGCCGCCTGCCGGCAAATACTCAGCCGGGCAAAAAAGCACATCCTCGAGCACCGCCCGCGTTTCAAATCCACGCCGGAAGAGCATCGCCAGCTCCTCGGCCAGTTCTTCGAGGCGGTGACCATAGGTGAGCTGGATGGGTTAATGAAGTTGTTGTCTGACGACGTGACGATGTGGGCGGATGGTGGCGGCAAGGTGCGCGGCGCGGCCACCCAGCCGCTTCATGGGCGAGCGGCCGTGGCGCAGTTCGTGCTGGCTTCAACGCGCTTCCTTGCGGCCGACTTCCACGCGGAGATCGCCGAGGTCAACGGCCAGCCTGCTGCGATTCTGCGCGTCAGCGACAAGGCCGTTGTCATTATCGCAATTGAGGTCCACGACGGCTACGTCCGTGAGATCCGAGTCATTGGGAATCCTGATAAGCTGGGGCGGGTGTAAAGAGAGGAGCAAGGAAGATACCGGCGTTGCCAAAGGGGTCCACCTTAGTTTCAGCCGGCGGCATAGATCCTTTTCTATCGTCTGATTCAAAATTGTGGCTTAATACGTTGTTTGGGATGATTAGACCGCATTTGCGGTAGAATACTAAGTTAGGCATCAGCGTTTTCGAACAATCTGGAGGCCCAGCATGGAACCGGTCTTCACTCTGAGCTATTCCGAGTTTAGCGCTGCGCAGCAACTCAGCCGCCTCTTCCCCGCCACCAAGGGTTACTCCTTATATGTGCCCCTTTCAAGGCAGGAGAAAGGGGTTGATCTCATCCTTGCGAGGCGAGTGCGCGGCCGGACTCACACGGCTGCGATCCAGGTCAAGTCGTCCAGGACGTATTCCCTTCGAGGGCTTCGACGCGCAGCACAGCCGCGCATCCACGACACGTTTTTCAATCGGTTCGATGCGCCTAAGCTTGCTGATTTCGTCCTTCTTGTAGCAGTCTTCCCGAGCGACGTAGCAAGGTCTTCAAGGGAGATGGCATCCTGGTGGTCCACTCTCGTACTGGTCTTTTCTACCGAGGAGATGCGAGCATTCATCCGATCGGTAAAAACTGTTGGCGGCAAGCCAGATGGGAAGTTCGGGTTCGGTTTTGACGAGCCAGTTTCTGTGATCCAGACTCGCGGTGACCAGCATAGACGGTATCTTGACTTCTCCGGGCACACACTCGCGAACAGAGCGCGTCACATCCGAGAGTTCCTTACACGCAAGGACCCTTCTCGCTGATGCCTAACAACTCGCTGGAGCCGACCTGGACAGCTGCCGAAAACGGTGACTCGAATGGTCATTGATGTTGCGCTAAAGTGTGTGAGGGTGGGCCGCGTACGTCCAGGCGGCTCAGCTCGAGGCCGTTAGGCCACCAACACCATCTCTTGACTAAAGAAAGGTGGGACCAGCGGATGGCGACCAAAGAACCCCAATGGCAAGCCCCGAAGCCAAAGAAATCGGTCATGCAGTGGCTGCTTGATTCGGACCCTTCGATCCGTTGGCAGGTCATGCGTGACCTCACCGAAGAGCCCGATGAGGTCGTGGCCGCCGAGCGGTCGCGGGTTGCCTCGGAAGGTTGGGGCGCCCGGCTCCTCGACCGTCAGAGGCAGGACGGCACATGGAGTGATGGCGCCTCCACACCGAAGTGGGAGTCCACTCTGCACACCCTGCTGCTCCTGCGGGACATGGGGCTTGACCCGTCGAGCGAGCGTGCTCGGACGGCGGTGGGCCTCGTCCGCGACAAGTTCACCTGGGGGCCGGAATTCGGTGACGCGCCGTTCTTCGAGGGCGAGGTAGAGCCCTGCATCAACGGTGGGGTTCTGGAGCTTGGCTGCTACTTCGGCGAGACTCGCGAACGGCTGCTCGATCGGCTCCTTGGCGAGCAGCTCGTGGACGGCGGCTGGAACTGCGAGGCGGAGAGGGGCTCCGTGCGCTCCTCGTTCCACACCACGATCTGCGTTTTGGAAGGACTCCTGGAGTACGAGAAGGCAAAGGGCCCCACGGCCGCGGTGACGGACGCGCG
>Ga0184639_10001340_pt1 | contig 10575 bp, 10 predicted proteins | sample PLM31_170_b2_FD_133155 | JGI IMG/M metagenome (GOLD analysis project Ga0184639, IMG submission 133155) | Groundwater sediment microbial communities from an aquifer in East River, Colorado, USA - PLM3-1_170_b2 | ecosystem: Environmental > Terrestrial > Soil > Riparian zone | place: USA: East... | reverse complement strand
GCGGCGGAGAGATCCCACAGACCCCGTCCCCGCGGCGCCCCGCGGCCGTATGTCGCCTCGACATCAGCCAGCCTGCTCGCGAGTCGGAGCGTGCCGATTCGCTCGCCGGGGGCCACGAGCTTGTCTTCAGAGGGCTGGGCGAAGACGAGTCGATGCGCCGCCGGACCCCCAAGCGTCAAGGTCATGAACGCAACGAGTGCGCTTGCCACAACTAGCCGCTGTCTCATGCTCACCGCCCTCCTCGCAAATAGATCATCACTCTCGGCGGTCCCGGAACAAAGGGTAGGTGCTGCTGCACCGGAATCAAGCGTACCTCGCGCTGCGGGTTGGTGCGGTTGAAGAGCAGAGCCGCTGCGAAATAAAATAGCAGGAGGAGAATCGCCGCCACCCCGATTGTAACTCCGCGTCGAGTCATGTTCTCGCCTCACTGCCTCAAGCATAGGTGTCGACTCGGCGAACGGCATCGGACAGGCGTCCCGAGGTTACCGACCACGCGTCCCAGTTTTCCGGGACGATGCGAACACGGGCAATGACCAGGAGGGGCTGCGTGGTCGCGCGAAGGACGGCAGGCGATGGCTGAGTCAAGGAAGTTGCAACGCGTACCAGAAGAAGTCGGGTGTCTGCTCCTGCACGGCTTTTCTGGCTCCCCGCTCGAGATGGTGCCGCTGAGCGAGGCGCTGTCGAACGCAGGATGGACTGTAGCCTCCGCCCAACTCGCCGGACACGGCACGTCGCCAAAAGACCTGGCGCGAACGACGTGGCGCGATTGGATTGCTTCTGCCGCGGACGCCTATGAGGATTTGCGCCGCCGCACCCGGCGGCAGGCGATCATTGGGCTGTCCATGGGGGGCGCGATCGCGCTGTATCTCGCCGCCAGGGAAGGCGCGGACGCGGTCGTCGCGATCTCGACGCCGATCCGGATCAGGCCGATGCTGGCGGGGGCTGCCCGGGTCGCTTCCCGTGTTATGCCGCTCGCCCCGGTGATCTTCCGCCTCAGTCCACGGGACCCCATGGCCCGACAATATCGGTCGCCCTACGCGCAGATCCCACTTGGAGCCACGGCAGAACTATCCGCGCTCTTGAGCGAGACCGTGCGGGCGCTTCCATCTGTGATTGCCCCGCTGCTTGTCGTGCAGGGTCGTAGGGATTGGGTGATCCCCAAAGAGAGTGGGGAGGAGATCCTCTCGCTGGCCGCACATGCACGGGGCAGGCTCCTCTGGCTCCGCCGCTCGGGACACGTCGCGACACTGGATCGAGATCATGAGCTGCTGTTTCAGGAAGTGAAGGGTTTTCTCCATGAGCAGCTTATTGACCGCCATATAGCTGATGGAACAGCAGATTGAGCGAAGCAAGGTTGTTGTGCGGTGGATCGTCGCCGCCACGCTCTTTGGTGCTGTCGCCTACCTCAAGCGAACCGGCAGTCTCACAATTCCGTGGAGCACCGTCATCGCGCTCACGGCCGCCGTTGCCGTCCTCAACCTCATCTACTGGAGCATCCTCAGACGCGGCGCCCCTCGGTGGCTGAAGTACGTGACGACGGCGACCGATCTTGCGCTGATCTCATTTCTGGTTCTGTTTACGGGAGGCAGCGGCAGCGTCTTCTCCGTTGCGTATTACATCGTGCTCGTGAGCAACAGTATTCGCTACGGCATGGGGATGGCGCTGTATGTCGCCATCGTGTACAACCTCACGTACGTAGCAATGCTGGCGTTTGCGCCGCCGGCAGGGGACCTCACCACCGAGGCCGTGAAGATTCTCGCGTTCTGGGGTGTGGCGCTGTACGCGGGCTACCTGGCGATGCGGTTCCAGCGTTACGCAAGGATCTTGGAATCCTACGAGGAGACGATCGCGAGGCTTCGCGCCGAACTCGGCGGACCACGACCCGCGAAATGACAGCTCCGCGGACCGCTCAGCGAACCCTCACCCGCCGCCACGTCGCGTGGAGCAGCACTCTTGGCGTGATCCTCATGGTCTTGCTCGTTGGGATTGCGTGGAAAGCCACGAACGCACTGTGGTTTCTGCTTTTCCCTTTGCTCTTGGTAGGGCTTGTCACGGCCGCTGCGACCGCAGTGCTGTGGGGACTCAGGCACTTCTAACTGACGATAACTGGGAACGGCTAACGGGAACGGTGACTGCAGCGAGTCGCCTCACCCGGTTCCCCGTTCCCGGCTCAGCCGTTAGGCTGAGCGAAGGCTTCCACCTCGGCCTGCGCAGTGAGATCGTTCAGCACACCCTCAAGACCGGCTGAGAGCCGTACCAGAGCTTCTTCACTGATGTCCTCAGGTACGTCAAACGCCGGACCGATTGCGAGGGCGGCCTTCGTGAACGGCCTCGGGATTTCAAACCGATCCCAGGAATCCAACGCGATCGCATCGCGGATGGCCGCTGCGACCGGGAGCAGCGCGACCCGGGTTTTCTTCGCCACATAGGCGGCCCCCGGTTTGGCCCGGAACATGGGACCTGCTGGGCCATCGGCGGCGATCAGTCCTCCGTTCCCACGCTCGAGGTACTGAAGAAAGCGGATGACACCCCGCGACTCGCTGTGGAAGGTGGACGCGTCGAGGACCTGGTAGCCGAGGTGGCGCAGCGATGCCAGCGTCAGCTTTCGCACGTATCGGGACAGCGCGGGGGCCATACCCGCGCGTGACTGGCTGGAATACACGACGAGTGGATAGCCCTGAAAGAAGAAGATCGGCAGGAGTCCGCGCCCGTGCCACACGACAACCAGGAACGGGCGTTTACTGCGCAGGACATCGGCAACGTGCTCATGGCCGAAGATCCGGAGATCCAGCGTACTATCAATAATCCTGAACAGCGCGACGGCCAGCAGCGCGAAGAGCCAGATGGCCGCGTCTGTGAATCGCATCACGCTAATCGTCGAGCGCGAACTGCGCAGTCCGGTGAGTCTTAAGATACATCTGTTCGATGAGATCTTTGAACCGTTCTGAGACAATCCGTCGGCGCACCTTGAGTGTCGGTGTGATCTCCCCCTGTTCCAAAGAGAGTTCGCGCGGCAGCACCGTAAAGCGGCGAATGCGCTCGTACGACGCCAGCGGCTCATTGGTTTCCTTCACCGCTGCTGCGACGAGGGCTTCAGTGACCGGATGCTTCGCCATGGACTCAGTGCTGAGATTGCCATCGATTCCCTGCTCCTTCAGGTAGGTCTGCAGGTTCTCGAAATTCGGCACGATGAGAGCACTGCAGTACGGGAATGTGTCACCAATGACGATGGCCTGCGCGATGTATGGACTTGTCGCGAGGCGCGCCTCGATCGGCTGCGGGGCGACGTTCTTCCCCCCTGTTGTAACAAGGAGATCCTTTTTTCGGTCGGTGATGAAAAGGAAGCCGTCGTTGTCCAGGTGACCAATATCGCCGGTATGCAGCCAGCCCTCCGCATCCACAGCCTCCGCGGTCGCCTCAGGTTTGTTCCAATACCCCTTCATGATGTTGGGTCCGCGCGCGAGGATCTCACCATCGGGTGCAATTCTGATTTCCACGTCGGGCGCGGCCTGGCCCACTGAGCCAAGCCGGTTGGCTTCCAGGCGATTCACCGCGATGACGGGCGAGCTCTCGGTCAATCCGTATCCGTTCAGGATTGGCAGTCCCACGATATCGAAGAACTCTGCAATCTCCCGCGCGAGCGGCGCTCCTCCCGAGACAGAGAATTTCAGCCTTCCCCCAAACCGTTCCAGGATTTTGGAGAACACGAGCTTGCGAGCCAAACTGTACTGGAGGCGCACGAGCGGCGACGCCCGGCGTCCGCGCCACTCGACCTCTCTAGCCTGACGCCCAGCGCGCACGGCCCAGTTGAATAGTCTGCGCTTGATCGGCTTCTCCCGCTGCATTCTCGACATGATTTGAACGTACGCGCGTTCATACACGCGGGGCACCGAGGCCATGATCGTTGGCTTGACCAGAGGCAGCATCGCGGCGACTTTCTCAACCGCATCGACATAGGTCACGCGGCACCCGGAATACAGGAAGATGTAATCAAGAATTCGCTGGAAGATATGGGAGAGCGGAAGGAAAGACATGACGTCGTCTTCGCTGGTGATCGGGTACTTGGGCTTGATGCTGGTGATCTGCGAGGCGAGGTTACGATGGGTGAGCATGACGCCCTTGGGGTCACCGGTGGTACCCGACGTGTAGATGATGCTGGCGAGATCCGTGGGACGCAGCGGAGGGAGGACAAGATTGTCCCGTCCCGCCGGAAGGTCTTGCAACGATGGGAGGCTAGCGAGATTTGGATCGATGCCCACGACTCGCACGCTGGGCAATTCGCTCGCCGCTATGACCGCCGCTTCGGCACGCTCTTTCCCGGAGACCAGCAGCATCTTCGATCCCGAGTCCGCAACGATGTACCGCACTTGATGTGCGGGAACAGAAGGGTAGATGGGCACCGGGGCCGCGCCCAAGAGATGGCAGGCGAAATCAATGATGTGCCACTCGGGCCGGTTTTCGGAGAACAGGGCCACGCGGTCGCCATGACCGATGCCGGCCTGTGCGAGCCGGCGTGCCGTCTCGCGCGTAACCTCCTCGAAATCCTTCACTGTGAGGGTCCGCCAATCACGACCAGCGCGTATGCGCAGGAGCTCTTTACTGGCTGGGTTGGTTCTGACGATGTGCTCAAATAGATCGCGCAGGGTTTCCACAGTTCACTCCTCCGATCCCGTCAAGAACAGTATTGCGTATAGGTCGACGATGTCGGCGAGGGGAAGCGCCCCTGTTGTTCTGGAGGTGAGGCGCATCCCCTGCCGTTATCTCAATCCGTCACCGGCAGACTGCAGTCGCGAACCCCTTTGGCACCACCGCCAGTGCGGTAATCTGGCGGGGGCTCCCAGTGAGAAACAAGACCATCCCGTGGTACACCCATCCGAGGGTGGCTCTGCCGGAGAATGAGAGCAGTGACGCGCACGCCGGCGCCCCGTACGCCTTAATCAAATCAACATCAGTCGACCCAAGGTGAATGGCTTCCGCTGTCGCGGCCGTTGGGTCTTCCGTATAGATGACGACGGCCGTGCCGCGATCGAACCGCACGCTCAACTTGCGACTGTCCCAGTCATACCATCCACTTGCGCTGTGGCTACTCGGCGGTAGGCCGATGGCTTCCTGCACCTGAGCGGGTGTCATCCCGAGCTGGACCGCGCCGATTCCCTCGGCGGGACGGACGCCGTTACTCGTAGGCTGGCCGTTACCGTTTGCCTGTCCCACGGCCGGCGACGGGACCTCCGCGAGCAACTTGGCTGCGGTTGTCGCCGGCGCAGCGTACTTGAATCCTGTCGAGCCGTGGTTCCCTGCGTTCCATGCGCCCACAAGAATCCCCACGACCTCGCCGGTCTCGTTGACGACCGGGCCGCCACTGTTGCCGGGTGCGCCGCTCACGTCCAGCGCAAGAAACCCATTAGGCGTCTCGGTCGCGCTGATCATCCCCGCGGCGATAGACGGCTCGAGGGCAATGGTGGTGCCGAGCGGATATCCCCAGACCCAGATCCGCTCACCTTGCGAGGGAGCTCCGGCGGCAAACCGCAGGATCGTCGTCCCTTCTGGGACCTGCACGGCGACAAAGCCAATGTCGTACCGCTCGTTGCACATCGCGGCTCGGGCCGTAAGCTGGACTTTGGCGGCCCAGAAATGAATCCGGATCCCCGCCGCGCCTTTCACCACGTGGCACGCAGTCGCCACCAGATTGGGCGCTATCGCAAATCCACTGCCGGTCCCGGCGCTTGTTTCGACCAGTACGAGCGCCTGCTTGGCCATAAGATACGGCGGAGACTGGCCAAGAGCGGGGATACTGGTCACGCCGATCGTCACGATCGCTATCAGTACAAGTGCGAGGTGTCTCATCACTCATCCCCCCTGGCAATGCGTTTATGACTTCGCACTCAGGGTAGGGTGGTGACGGAGCACTGCCATCGGGCCGGAGTCCCGGAGTGAGGTTTGTGATGTCCCGATTTTGCAGGATGGAGGCGGGAGGGAATTGCGGTCTTGCTAGGTCGGCTCGCGGGGCGGCGCGCCGAGGCCGTGACGGACCGCGAGGAGGGCGGCCTCAGTGCGGTCGTTGACATGGAGCTTTCCGAGAATCGTACTAGTGTGATTGCGGACCGTCTTCTCTGAGAGTTGCAGTTGCGCCGCGATCTCCTTGTTGCGGTGGCCGCCAGCCAGCAACTCCAGAACTTCGCGTTCGCGGCGGGTCAGCTGCGCGAAGAGCTTGCGCTGCCCGCGCGCCATCTGATCGATACGAGTGAACTCCTTTATCACGCGAACCACAAGGCCGGGCGAAAGGTACCCCTCGCCCGCGGTCGCGGCGTGGAGGGCGTGAACAATCTGTTCGAGCGAGGCATCCTTGAGCACGTAGCCAATCGCTCCTGCTTTGAGCGCGGCAAAGAGATTATCGTCGTCATCGAAGGCAGTGAGGATGACCACGGCGATGTCTGGCGATTTCTCTTTCAACTGCCGGGTGAGTTCGATGCCATCGACCTTTGGCATGCGGAGGTCTGTCAGCACCACGTGCGGCCGGTGGGCGAGTGATTCAATCAGTGCTTCCCGGCCATCGGGGCACAGCGCGACGATTTCTAGGTCGGGCTCGCGCGCTAGCAGCTCACCGAGCGTGCTGCGCAAGATGCCTTCATCCTCAGCGATCAGAACTCTAATTTTTTCCACAGGACGAGCGTCGGTGTTGCGACCGGGAACGTGGCTAGGATTGCCGCGCCCCGGCCGGCTCCGGAAGAGATCTCAAGCGTTCCTCCAGCGGATTGCACGCGCTCTCGGAGCCCGGCTAACCCCGTGCCTTCGACGGTGGACGGATCGAATCCGGTGCCGTCGTCCACAACAGCGCACTGAATTTGACCATTGGTCGTCGAGATCTTGACCTCCACTTTCGTGGCCCGAGCGTGCTTGGCGGCATTGGTCAGGCATTCCTGGATCACCCGTAGGACGGCATGCTCAGCTTTCGGGGTGAGGCGCGGGAGCGTGGTAGGGACCTTCACATCCAGCGCGAACGGCCAGCGGTCGGCGATCGCAGCGATTTGCATCCGCAGCGCCGGGGCAAGATCGCTGTGCTGCGCAGCGATCCTCAGTCGCCGGACGAGATAGCGGATCTCATCAGAGGCGCGGCGAGTCGTTTCTCGCTCCTCGGCGAGGATTTGCTCGACGCGGCCGGGTGCCTCGTGAACAAGCCGTCGAGCCAGCTCGAGTCTCGTGCCGAGCGTGACCAGCAGATGCTGCACGCCGTCATGGATCTCCCTGGACAATTCCGCGCGGTATTCCGCGCGCTCGGCGGCTCGCGCGTACGTGGACACGATCTTGATGATCAGCCAGTATAGCGAGGACATGAGTGCAAGCATGATGAGGCGGTAGAGCATGCCAATGGTCCACGGCACGCTGGAGACGATGATAGCGACCAGATACGCGATGACCGTTGCGGCGCCAACGGCGGTGATCTGCCGCATTGAGAGTGAGGCCACCGCTGAAGCGAGAGGGATGAAGTAGAGAATCGAGAGTGGATCGGAAGGATTGCGTAGGACGATGAGTCCGGCCGTCACGAGACCCACATCCATGTATGGGTAGAGCACCACCAGCCGGGGTGTCCACCGTATCACCGTGAACCAGGTACGCAGGATCAGGTACGCCGCGCTGATGATGGCAAGCGGGAGGAGTGCACTGACGTCTTTCGGCGCATACTCGCCGCGCCAGGCCGGTCGGGCGAACCAGGCCACCGCGACTGGGACCAGCGCCCAGACGTGCGCGAGGATGATGACCTGCAATCTTTGCTGCATAACGGGGCACTAGTTCTCTGCCGAGGCAATCTTGCCTTTGGTCAATTACGTCTACCCAGTCTCCCCCGTCTCCCCAGTCTTCCCCGTCTACAAGCTATTACTAGTAGTTTGCCTGAGACTGGGAAGACGGGGTAGACGGGGGAGACGGGGAAGACGCTTAGAACACCTAAGCACAACTCTTTTTCTAGAGGTCGAGGGTGTTATTGCTTCGCGAGGCAGACGTTCGCGCGCTGATCTCCATGGAAGAAGTGATCCGGTTGATGGAGGATGCCCTGCGGGCATTCTCTACTGGAGGCGTGGTGCAGCCGGTGCGCGTGGCACTGCCGATTGAACCTCACGCGGGTTATCTCGGCGTGATGCCCGCGTTCGTGCGGACGAACGGGGCGCTTGCCGCGAAGCTGGTGACGTTCTACCCAAAGAACGCGGAGAGCCTCCTGCCGACCCACTTGGCCGTCATTCTCCTGTGGAACAGCAAGACGGGCGAAGTGCTCTCCATGATGGACGGTCGCCTCATCACCGAGATGCGGACCGCCGCGACATCCGCGGCGGCGACGAAGGTGCTCGCGCGGGCCGACGCCAGCATGCTGGCGGTTCTCGGGTCTGGAGTGCAGGCGCGCAGCCACCTCGAGGCGCTCCGCCTGGTTCGATCCATTCGAGCTGTGCGCGTGTGGTCGCGAACTCCTGCGCATGCCCGGCAATTCGCCCGTGACATGCAACAGGAGTTTGGCATTGCGGTCGAGCCGACGGCAACCGAGGAGGGGGCCGTGCGAGGCGCCGACCTGATTGTCACGGCTACGTCGGCGACCACTCCCGTGCTGCGCGGCGAATGGCTCTCAAAAGGCGCGCATATGAATGCCGTAGGCGCGCCACGCCCGACGTGGCGAGAACTGGACAGCGAGGCGGTGACCCGGGCCCGAGTGTTTGTCGACTCGCGCGCCGGCGCACTCACCGAGGCGGGGGACCTGCTCATACCGATGAAAGAAGAAGTGATCGGAGCGTCGCACATCGTCGGCGAGATCGGCGAGGTGCTGGCGGGCCGGATAGAGGGGCGGCGGGGAGCAGACGACATTACACTTTTCAAGTCGCTCGGGATGGCGGTCGAGGACGTCGCGACGGCCCATGATGTTTACGAGAAGGCGCGGACGCGAGGGATCGGAGAGGAGATAACCCTGTGATGGCGGGCGCGAGGATAGTGATTCTTGGTGGCGGTTTTGGGGGGATCACAGCAGCGGTGGAGCTACGCAATGCGCTGAGCGGAGCCCACGTCATCACCCTGGTCGATCGTCGCCCTACTTTCATGATGGGCCTGCGCAAGTTGTGGGTGCTTGACGGCCGCGGGACGATCGGCGATGGCACGCGTCCGCTCTCGGCGCTGAGCGCAAAAGGGATCAGCCTGCATCAGGGCACCGTCACCCACATCGATCCGGCATCGCGCACGGTCGCGACCGATGCGGGAACCCTGACGTACGACTACCTTGTGATTGCGTTGGGCGCGGAGCCTCGTCCCGATCTCGTACCAGGTTTCTCGAACGCGGTCTTCAATCTCTACGATGCCGCGGACGTCGAGCGGCTCGCGTTGCGCGTGAAGTCGTTCACCGCCGGTCGCGTGGTCATCGGGATCCTCGGTGTGCCGTACAAGTGTCCGCCGGCGCCGTATGAGGCAGCGCTGCTGCTTCACGACCTGTTCGAACAGCGAGGTCTTCGACGGGCCATCCAGATGGCTGCGTTTACGCCACAACTCATGTCGCTGCCTGTCGTTGGCGCGGCGGGTTGCGCGCAGGTCGAGGGCCGGCTCGCGGCCAGTGCCATCGCGTTCATGCCAGGTCGAAAGATCGACCGGCTCGAGTCGAGCGCCGCCATCACTGAGAAGGGAACCATCGAAGCAGATCTGTTCATCGCCGTCCCGCCACACCGACCGCCGGCTGTGATCAAGAGCAGCGGCCTCCAGATGACCGGAGAATGGTTGTTCGCGGACCCTGTCACCATGCGCACCTCGGATCCGCGCGTGTACGCAGTAGGCGACGTGATTGAGATTCCTCTGGCAAATAAGATGCCGCTTCCGAAGGCGGGCGTCTTTGCGGAATCGCAGGCGAAGGTGGCAGCGTCGCATATCGCGGCGGAGATCGGGGGCGGTCACTCGTCCGTCACGTTCGACGGACGGGGATTCTGCTTCATTGAGATAGGGAAAGGCCAGGCAGCCAAAGTGCAGGGACATTTCACGGCTCCCAACGGCCCGCAGGTCGAAGTCACTCCGCCCTCAGAGACAGCATTAAAAGAAAAAATTGCGTTTGAACGGACACGACTAGACGCCTGGTTCTCCTAACTGAAAGACGAAGGCAGAAGGCAGTAGGCAGAAGGCAGCAAGAATCTCCAGAATCTTCTGCTGCTTACTGCCTTTTGCTTTCTGCTTTCGTCGTTCAGATCCAGATATAGCGTCTGCGCACGACACGTGCCCCACCATATTGCGGTGGGGCACTATTTGCGCGGATTTTTGAGATTTCCGGTCTATGAGGAGGAGTTCTGTGGAACGAGTTGAATGACTAGTGGAGCAAAGTGGGGACCAGTGGGGAGCATGTTCAAAGGAGAGCATCATTACTCCCTGGACGAGAAGGGGCGGATCGTACTGCCCCCAGGATTCCGGCGGGCACTTGGGAACGCCGTCGTGGTGACGCGTGGACTCGATGAATGTGTCGCCGTGTACGCCCCGGCCGAATGGGCCAAGAACGAGAAGAAACTACGGTCCCAGGCGGTCAGCCGGCGCGACATCGTGCGCTTCATGCTGGCCAGCGCGGAAGACGCT
>Ga0184639_10001339_pt1 | contig 10576 bp, 12 predicted proteins | sample PLM31_170_b2_FD_133155 | JGI IMG/M metagenome (GOLD analysis project Ga0184639, IMG submission 133155) | Groundwater sediment microbial communities from an aquifer in East River, Colorado, USA - PLM3-1_170_b2 | ecosystem: Environmental > Terrestrial > Soil > Riparian zone | place: USA: East... | reverse complement strand
GTGCGTTGGGGTGCGGAGAATCAGCCGCGTCACGGGCGGGTCGGCACGGAAGATGTCGCTCAGCCGACGGTTGAGGCGCTCCGTTTCGTCCGGATCCGCTGTGGCCCTCAGCTCGTCGATCACCTGGAAGGCCTCGGGGTTCCGGTACCCGGTCGGGTTGTTTCGGCCGAAATGCCTCGCTTGGTCTTCCGACCAGGGCCGGTGAATCGAGAAGGCGGCTTCGAAGTCGCCCGCGTCCAGCTTCGACCAGACCAGGGCGGAATCGAGGACCTGCAGCTCCATGCGGACACCCAGGCGCTCGAGCTGCGCCTGCACGTAGACCGCGAGGTTCACCACATCATTCCGCACGATCGCGGTGAACTGGAATGGCCGCCCGTCGCGCTCGCGCAAGCCAGCCACATCGTGTCGGCCCCAACCCGAGGCGTCGAGCAGCGTGCCCGCCTGGCGGGGATCGTACGGGAGCGCCTCCGGGAACTCTCGCCTTCGGAGCTGGCGCGGCGTCATCACGCCGTCGGTGATGGGCAGCTAGTCCGAGAGGTAGAGAAACCGAATCAGCTCACGCCGATCGATCGCCATCGTGAGCGCCCGTCGCACGCGCGGATCGCGAAACAAGGGATGGCTGTTCTTCCAGAAGATTGCCCACGCTCCCGGGGCCACTTCCTGGACGACGCGGAAACGTCGATCCTTCAGCACCCTGGGGATCTGAACCATGTCGGCGCCCAGCACGATGTCGACGTTGCCGCCAAGAGCTCGTTCAGGCCGGCCTTGCCGACGAACTTCAGGACGACCCGATCGATCTTCGGCTTGCCCCGGTAAGAGTCGAGGTTCGCCTCGAACTCCATCATCGTTTCGGGCACGTACCGCACGAAGCGGAACGAACCGTTGCCCACCGGCTGCTTCCAGAACTCCCACTCCCAAAACCGCTTCGGGTCGAGATGCTGAATGTGATGCCGCGGCCAGAACACGATGCCGGTCCCGTCCACGTAGCCCACGCGCGCGATTCGGATCGCGAAGTCGTCGAGCACGGTCACGCTCTGGCATGGCGGGCGCTCGCGCACATCGGGGTGGCTGAGCAGGCCGAGCGAGAACTTGACGTCGTGGGCGGTGACGGGCGGGCCATCGTGCCACTGGACGTCGCGGCGCAGATAGAAGGTGTTCTCCTGGTAGTCCGCGGAGTGTTCCCAGCGCTCGGCGAGCCGACCTTCCAGCTCGCCCCGTTCGTTCTCCTCGGTCAGTGGCAGGAAGATCAGAAAGTCGAGGTCGGTCGCATCGGGCAGGATGACGCTGACGTCGCGGACCGCCACGATCAAGGTGTTGCCGCGAGCGTAGGCGCGGTCTTCGGCGCGGCGGCAACCGGCCGTCGTGAGCGCCATCACACTGAGCAGCCACTCACGCCGCGCGATGTCGGCGAGGACGACGCGTCGACGGTCAACCGCGATCTGAGCCAGAGTGCCTCGGGCGGAGCGCATTTCGACCCCCTGAGAACGGCTTTGATGAGGGCTGAGGAAGCGACGCTGCGATACGGGTGCGGCATCGCGCGACAGAACCCAGGAAAGCTGGATGGCGACGGAGGCCGCCAGTCTACGCCGGGACCGGCAACCTTCGCAACCGAAGGTGGTCGCGAGGCCTGTGTCGAGAGAGCGCAATCACGGATGGAGTGCTGCCGGCGTGCAGATTTTCACGTCCAGCTGGCCGTACCGTTTCACGTAGGCCGGCTCGGCGGACGGCGTGACGCACGACTGCGCAACAGATCATGTTGCGCGACGAGAATTGTTGCGTTAGTCTAATCAGGTGGCCGTGGTCGCCGAACAATTGACGCGGGTCAAGCTGCGGCGGGTCGCCGACGAGCTCGGCGGCCCCAGCGAGGTCGCCCGGCTGTTGCGCGTCCATCGATCGCGGGTCTCGCGCTGGCTCACGGGCGAGGAACCGGATCGCCAAAACAGAGCCAAGGTCGATGCCATCGAGTTCGTCGTCGCGCGCCTGCTCCAGACGCTTCCGCCGGCCACGGCGCGCAAGTGGCTGAGCGGGACGAACGCCCACCTAGGGAACCGGCGCCCAATCGACCTCATCGCCCGCAATCGCGTGGCCGAAGTGATAGCTGCCATCGAGCAGGCGGATCTCGGCGCCTACGCCTGAGTGGAACTCTTTCGCGTCTTCGATTGGGATGGCGTGTCGCAGGGACGGAACCCGGGAGGACCCCTGTTTGTTGCCCGCGCCCGCCAGGGGGCCGGGCGGCATGACGCGCCCGCGAAATACGGTGCGTGGTACTGCTCGCGCTCAGCGGTGTCGGCCGTGGCCGAGTGCATCCAGTACCTTCGCGGTCATGCTCTGAAGGACACCGACTTCCTCCGCGTCGGCGGTGCGAGAAAAGCACTCGTCGGACTATGGCTCGACGATGCCCTCAGCTTGGTGGATCTCGACGATCCGTCGCAACTCGCGACGCGCCGGGTCCGACCTTCTCAGGTGGCGACGATGCGCCGCGCCGTGACGCAGGGAATTGCAGGGTCGATCTTTGATGAGGGTGCCGGCGGCCTCCTGTGGTGGTCGACCTTGGAAGCGGAGTGGACCAACGTGACCCTGTTCTATGAGCGCGCGCTTCCGCATGTCTCTATGATGGCGCCTCCCCGCCGCCTGACCATCCGGCTCGGGGAAGTGCAGCAGGCCGCTCATATGCTTGGCTTCCAGATTTGACGGGCGGACCCGAATATCGCGCGGGCCCCGGACATCTTGTGACGACCAACCTCATGTAGCTCACGGCGGTTGATCCCAGATGTCAGCAACCGGCGAACCAGCGCATCGCGAAGAAACGCGTGGCGCTGGTTTCAACCGATCACCTGGCGCCGAAGGTCGTTCGGTGGGTTAGCGCGCCTCGTCGCGATCCTCCAGCCACAGATCCTCCGTGGGCAACAGCCAATCGGCCCGCCACGGCGCGTCGAGCCCTTTGACGCGCCGGTGGACGATGTGGGTGCTGCCTTCGGGGAAGAGGAACGCGACTGGCTGATCAGTGCGGAGGATGTCCGACATCTCGCGATACGCCTGGTCCACGGCCTGCGGGTCCACTGTGGTGCGCGTCAGTTCGATGAGCTTGGTCAGCCGTGGATTCCGATAGCCGGTGTCGCGAACCCCTTCGCCGAAGTGGTCGTGAAGGTTGTAAGAACTGAACACCGTCATGATGGCCTCGAATTTCCCGGTCTTCCACCTGTCGAAGCCGGCCATGCGCTCGACGGGCTGCAGGTCCATGCGCACGCCGAGGTCGCGGAACTGATCCTGCTGCACATAGAGCGCCGTCTCGGCCCAGCCAGGTTCGGTGAGCGTCAGGGCGGTGAAGTGGAACTCCTGGCCGTTCCGCTCTCGCAGGCGGTCACGAGTCCGTTGGCGCCAGCCGGCTCCGTCAAGCAGCCGCCTGGCTTCGGCCGGGTCGTAGCGCGGCTCGGACATCTCGCCGCGCCGAAACTGACGTCTCGTGTAAACACCGTCTTCGAGCGAGAACTGGCTGGGGATGTTGAGCACCTGAAGGAGTTCCCGCCGGTTGATCGCCAGGCTGAGGGCACGTCGGACGTCCCGATCCCGAAAGAGGGGGTGCTCGTTCTGCCAGTAAATCACCCTGGATCTGAGAAACCACGGCGCGGTGAACGTTCGAAACCGAGGGTCGTTCGCGATTTTTGCGAGTTGCGCCGCGTTCGCATCCATCATGGCGTCCACACTGCCGCTGAGCAGCTCGGTCAGCCCAGCCTGTCCTGCAAACTTCAGCACGACGCGCGCGATCCAGGGCTTGCCCTTGTAGTAATCCGGGTTGGCCTCCAGCTCCACCATCGTCTGCGGCTCGTCCCGGAGGTACCGATACGGACCGCAGCCGACCGGCCGCAACCAGAAGTCCCACTCGTAGAACTTTTGCACATCGAGGTCTTGCAGCAAGTGCTTCGGGAGGATGCTCAGAACCGAGTCGTATCCACCCGACGACCATCGGATGCCGCGCACCATGAAAGTCGATTCGTCGTGCACCCTGACGGACTCGGTCAGGAACGCGAAGTAGGGAGAATCGGGACGCGAGTGCAAATCGAGCGTGAACTTGACGTCGTCGACGGTGACCGGCTTGCCGTCGTGCCATCGGACATTGGGGCGCAGGTGATACGTCCACTCGCGGTAATCCGCTGAGTGGTCCCACCGTGTCGCGAGGCACTCCTGTCGTTCCCCGTTCAGCTCGTTTTCCCTCACCAGCGGGAGAAACACGAGACGCTCACCGGCGAAACCATCCGCGATCAGCGGTCTGTCCTCGCCGTCGACCGCAACGATCAAGGTGTTGCCGCGGGCATAGGCGCGGTCCTCGGCGCGCCTGCAGCCAGCGGCACCAAGGGCCAGCATCTGCAGCGGCCACTCGCGCCGCGCGATCGCGGCGACGACGGTGCGTCCACGATGCCGCCACGGGCCCTTGGGCGATGGAAATCGGCGCATGCAGACCTCCCCGGGAAAAGCTTTGATGAAATCCTCACGCTCCCCTTGTGTCGACACTAATCGGGGCCCACCATCGTCACCTGGTCGAGGTCTTCACAGCTCCTGAAGCCGCACAGACGAAGTTCGTGGCGTCGTCCGTGCTCCCCGTGCCCTTGTACTGCGCGAGCTGGGGGTACGGGCAAAGCGGGCGCGTGCGGTCGACCACGCCGTTCGTCGAGTGCGACGCGACGATCTTCTCCGGCGCCTTGCCCTGCTCGGCCCATTGTTCCAGCGCAGTAAGCGCGTCGAACGTGTTGGGACCCGGGCCGCCGCCGCAATGCAGCATGCCAGGCGCCATGAACAGGCGCACGAGCTCGTCGGCGGCCTTGGCGCCCATCGCCTTCCGGACGCTCTTGTAGTAGTTGATGGTATTGAGCGGTGGGACGAGCTGATCGTTCCACCCGTGCGCCATGATGATCTTGCCGCCACGCGCCTTGAACGCCGACAGATTCGGGTTGGTGGCGTTCATCATCGCAGCGAACTTCACGTCCGTCGTCGCGACGTCCTTGTCGAAATCGAAGGTGCGCCAGTCCCAGTCAGGATCGTCGAACACAAAGTACTTCATGAAGTCGGCGGGGATCGGGAAGGGATTCGGGCCGGCCAAGGCGTTCCATCCGAGCTCGCTGCCCGGTGCGAGCCCGGGAAATATCTCCGCTCTGGTGCCTGGGTTTCTCGCCGGCGCGTAGATCTTCTTGACGGCCTCGACCTGCGACGCCGTCAGACACCGCTCCGTGTCCGGGCCCTGGCACTGCAGTGTCTTGGGATCGAAATCACAGCGGGCCGGATCTTCGAGCACGCCATCGCGGACGCCGTCCCGTGCGTCGCACGCCGCGAGCGCCGCCTGATTGATCAGCGTGAACTTGTCGCTGGGAATGGCGCTCGCCGGATCCTTGAGCGCGGCGTGTCGGATCCACAGCTCGCCCGCGAGGAGGTGGGTCAAGAAGTTGACCGGCGCGATCGCCACGATCCCGTTGTAATCGGTGGGATAGCGTTGTGCTTCGAGGAGGCCTTGCCGTCCACCAGTCGAACATCCGTTGAAATACGAGAGCTGTGGACCCTTGCCGTAGAAGGCTTCAACGATGGCTTTTGCCTTCACGGTCGTCTCGTGGATCGCGCGGTACGCGTAGTCTGCGATCAATTCTGGATGACCGAGCGCCCATTGGCCACCGGCACCGTCGTGTCCGGTGTCGGTCGACGCGGTCGCGTACCCGCGGTTGAGCGCGGTGACCATCGCCCCGTAGCTGATCACCCCCGCGAAGCCACCGCCGCCAACACCTTCGAACTTCCCGTTCCAGCCCGAGGCCGGCATCCAGACCTCGAACTTGACGGCCGGCGTCACCCGGCCCACGACCCGGCAGAAGGCGGGCAGGCTGGGCGGCTTGAACTGAGCCGGGGCATTGGCCGCAAAGGCTGGTGGCGTGAACGGCCCCGCGGGCACGGACGTGGCCGACACGATCGTCGTATCGGGAAGCGCAAGCGCGGCCAGGCTCTCGCACGACGCTGCGGCGGCCGGCGTCGCCGGGAGGAACACCGTTGCCAGTACAACCGCAAGAAGAACGGGAACAACGCAGCGACCACTCATGGGGAGTCCTCCTGCCATCGTGATTCCATCGTGATTGAGGGACGTATGGCACTTGCCGAACTTTCTCGTGGTTTTCAGAGTTAGTCAACTTGACCAACATATAGCCGGCGGATAGAATTCGATCATGACGAAGCAGGTGAACTTGTACGAAGCAAAGACGCATCTGTCGCGCCTGGTCGACGAGGCGGCGAAAGGGAACGAAATCGTTATTGCCAAGAACGATAAGCCTGTTGCGCGCATCGTGGCGTTAGCGGGGCCGAAGCGTCTGAAAAAGCGCAGGCTCGGCGCATCGCATCACCGGTTCATCGAAGTGGTGTCGCGCGCGACGGCCGACGCGGAGATCACCCAAGATTTCGAAAATAGCAAGCTGTGGCCCGATACCTAATCGACAGCCACATTTTCTTTTGGGCCATCGACGCGCCGGAGCATTTGCTTGCGGTGGAGCGTCACATTTTGGATGATTCCAGCATTGACGTCGCCGTGAGCGTCGCGTCGTTCTGGGAGCTTTCGATCAAGTTGGCAAAGGGTGTGCTTCAACTCCGTCCCCGCAAACCGGCGATTGGCAGCGACTATTTTGTGAGGCAAGCTCGTATCGCAGGCTTTTCCATCCTTCCGATCGATTCCCCTGAGGCGGAATATGTGCGCCTTCTGCCGAGGATTCACAGCGATCCCTTCGACCGGCTTCTAATCGCGCAGGCGCTGCTGAGCGGCCGTATGGTCATCACGCGCGACGAAGCGTTCGCAAATTATCCTGGAATTCGGGTTTTCGTTCCATAGGATTGGATTTGAATCTCTGCGGTTGCGGCCGCCAGCTACAGATCCTCCATGTTATCGCCCTCCCCCAGTTGGAGCAGCGCGATCGGCCCGTCAGCCGGAGCAGGCGCGGTCTCCGCCGCGCCCGCATCCCGCCGCCGCAAGGGCCAGCATCTGCAGCAGCCACTCGCGCCGCGCGATCGCGGCCAGGACGGCTCGTTGCTGGTCGACCGTGCTCTGCGGAGTCGCTCGACTGGAGCGCACGCTCACCTCTCGTGAAACCTTTGATGGGGGGCTGACGCTCGACGCGCGAGACGGCGACGTGCGGCCTATCGCAACAGGTCAAAAGCCGTGGAGATGGAGGACATCAGGATAGGCTCGGCCTCTGGTTCCCGGGAGGAAAATCCTTGTCGTGTCCGCTTCCAGCCGCTCATGTTCGCTCATTCGGCTATAATCCTCCGGTCCTTAACGCATATTCCCCAGCGTGCGATGTGGGTTGCCCGGAAGAAAGGAGCCAAGCATGAAGCGAACGCTCTGTCGTCTCCTGCCGGTGGTGATCGGACTCGCGATGCTGTCGCTTCGCGTGCCCGCAGGCGCGCAAGGCAGTGAGCAGTTCAAGGCGAGGCTATCGCCGGTACCGGTCGAAGCGACCACTCTAGCCGGCATCACCGGGTCCGGTTCGGTCACTGCAATGCTGGCGGGCACGAGGCTCACCATCACCGGAACGTTCGCGGGACTGCGCACGCCGGCGACGATTGCCCAGCTTCATAACGGACCGAAAGGCGTTCGCGGGCCTGCGGTATTCGATCTCACCGCCTCGAAGGCCACGGGCGGCACCATCAGCGGGACGGTCACGCTCAACCGCACGCAGGTTCAGGATCTCAAGGACGGCAAGTTCTACGTGCAGATTCACAGCGAGAAAGCGCCCGAAGGTAACTTGTGGGGTTGGCTCTTACAGTAGGAGTGCTGATCATGATCCCATTGAAACGATTTCAACTCGCGGCGCTGACCCTCATGGCCGTGCTGGCCATTGGCATCGTCGCCGCCCAGCAGCCGGCAGCGACGCGCATCTACACCGCCGAGCAGGCGAATGCCGGTCGCGCGGCGTATCAAACTAACTGCGCGGGCTGCCATCAACCCGACCTGGCAGGCGCCAGCGAAGCGCCCCAGTTGGCTGGCGGCAACTTTATGGGCGCGTGGCGTGCCAGGACACCAAGCGATCTTCTCAATTACATCCAGAGCGCGATGCCGCCCGACGATCCAGGTCGCGCGGGCGCGCAAGGCAACCTCAGCATCGTCGCGTACATTCTCCAGGCCAACGGCGCAGCCGCCGGAACGCAGGCGCTCACACCCACCGCGGCGGCGCTGATTGGCTCCGTCGCCATGACTGCGGTCGCGGGAGCGCAGGCGGCACAGGGCGCGGGAGCAGCGCCGCAACAACAGGCACAGGCCCAGCCAGCCCAGACACCGCCAGCGCGCAGAGGCCTGACGGTCGCAGGCGAGGTGAGAGACTACGTGCCAGTCACCGACGAGATGCTGCGCAATCCCGATCCCGGCGACTGGCTGATGGTCCGGCGCAACTACCAGGCGTGGAGCCACAGCCCGCTCAGCCAGATCACGCGCGACAACGTGCAGGACCTGAAGCTGGCCTGGGTCTGGGCCATGCCCGAGGGGATCCGGAACGAGCCGTCGCCGCTCGTGCACAACGGCATCATCTATCTCATAAATGCCGGCAACATCGTGCAGGCGCTTGACGGGCGCACGGGCGATCTGATTTGGGAGAATCGAATCGGCTCCGCACAGACGGGCCAGCAGGGCGGTGAGGGCGGTGGGATGCGTAACATCGCCATCTATCAAGACAAGCTGTTTGTCACCACGACCGATGCTCGCATGGTCGCGCTCGAGGCGCGTACGGGCAAGCCCGTCTGGGAGACGCGCATCGCCGACAACGCGAAAGGCTATGGCGCAACCAGCGGTCCTGTCGTCATCCGCGGGAAAGTCGTTCAGGGGCTCGGCGGATGCGACCGTTTCAAGGAGGAAGGCTGCTTCATCAGCGCGTTCGATGCCGCCAGTGGCAAGCTGCTCTGGAAGTTCAATACGGTGGCCCGTCCGGGTGAGCCCGGGGGCGATACGTGGGGCACGCAGCCGATGATGTTCCGCGGCGGCGGCGATACCTGGATCACCGGCAGCTACGATCCCGAGCTGAACCTGACCTACTGGGGTGTGGCGCAGGCCAAGCCCTGGGTGCCGGCGAGCCGCGGCATGAGGGTCTCCGACAAGGCGCTCTATACGAGCTCAACGCTGGCGATCAACCCTGACAGCGGGACGCTCGCGTGGTACCACCAGCACGCGCCAGGCGAGGCGCTCGATCTCGACGAGGTGTTCGAGCGCGTGCTCGTCGACGTCGACGGCCGGAAGCTGGTGTTCACGATCGGCAAGCCCGGCATTCTCTGGAAGTTGGATCGGAGGACCGGCGAGTTCCTCGGCTACAAGGAAACCATTTTTCAGAACATCTTCGACCGGATCGATCCGAAGACTGGGACGCCCACCTATCGCAGCGACATCGCGGCGGCGGAGGTCGGCGACTGGGTCACAGCGTGTCCCAGCACGGCTGGCGGTAAGAACTGGCAAGCGATGAGCTACCACCCGGAGTCCGGCTCGCTCATCATCCCGCTGAGCCAAACCTGCTTGGAGATCTCGGGACGCAAAGTCGAATTCAAGGAAGGGTCGGGCGGCTCACAGGCGGACCGCCGCTGGTTCGAGATGCCAGGTACTGAGGGCAAGCTTGGGAAGCTCGCGGCATTCGACGTCAAGACGATGAGGCAGATCTGGAGCTACGAGCAGCGAGCGGCGTTCCTCACGGGTGTGCTGTCGACGGGCGGCGGGCTCGCGTTTGCGGGAGACCTCGATCGCAGCTTCAGGGCCTTCGATGTCCGCTCTGGAAAAATCCTGTGGCAGGCGCGTCTCGGAACGTCCGTGCAGGGATTCCCTGTCTCGTTCACGGCCGGCGGCAAGCAATACATCGCCGTCAGCACCGGATTAGGCGGCGGCAGTCCGAGGCAGGTCCCTCGACTCGTGTCTCCCGACATCAACCACCCGGCCAACGGCAACGCGCTGTACGTGTTCGAGCTGCCGGACAAGAGATAGCGTGACCCGGGCGAAGTCTCCTACCCTTCGCCCGGTGCCGCACCAAAATGTAACGCGCGCGCCACACGACATCGTCGATCCGCGGCGCGACACGCACGCTGGTGACCGCTCGCAGGAGAAATTGAACCGCTCAGGGTCGAGGCTGCAGCTTGCGCTTCTGCCGTCGCGCAAGAAGATCCAGCAGCGTGATGATTCCGGCGAACAGCGCGATGCCTCCAAGCAGCACGTAAATACCCGTCATTATTCTGCCCCTCCAGCAAGCGCAAAAGAGCACCAGAGCAGGAATGCCCAGATTCCCGCACCGAAGAGCATCACCGCGACCGACAAAGGACGAGCTGCGAGGAACTGACCGAAGACCATTCCACCGGCCGCAATGTTCGCGATATCCGGGAGTTTGTCGACGAGCATCGCACGTTGATCCCGCTTCAATTCTATCATCGTCCATTGACCTCTCCTCGTGCCGTGCGAGAGTCGCGCCGCTCAGTAATCGGCTGTTCCGTCCGAGTTTGCGCCTCACGATGGAACTTTCGGCGACGTTTATGAGTGGCGCGGCGCGCAGAAATTGCTCGTGGCAATAAATCCTCTGGCTTGGCTTTTCTACCG
>Ga0184639_10001338_pt1 | contig 10582 bp, 9 predicted proteins | sample PLM31_170_b2_FD_133155 | JGI IMG/M metagenome (GOLD analysis project Ga0184639, IMG submission 133155) | Groundwater sediment microbial communities from an aquifer in East River, Colorado, USA - PLM3-1_170_b2 | ecosystem: Environmental > Terrestrial > Soil > Riparian zone | place: USA: East... | reverse complement strand
GTTGGAATTTGAATTGTCCCGTTTGTTTCGGATTTCGATATTCGGATTTTGAATTTTGTTTCACTGGCAAGTAGACGCGAGAATGTGTCTTGAAGTGGTTCTGTCGAGAATTTTAAACGGAAGAATCTAGGAGGACCGTGATGGCTACTGCGAATTGGCGAGGTACCGTCGGCGTTGTCAAGCCCACCTACGGGTCGGGCTCGCTGGTCGAGTTTATCCGTCTCTTGCCGGAGGGGGTCGGTGTCATTCCAGTTTACGCGGGCATCAAAGAACACTCGCAGCAGGGCTATCTCGATGCGCTGGAAAGCTACCATCAACGCATCGCCGAGCTGGCAAATCTCGGCGTCGATCTTATGCATCCGGAAGGCGCGCCGCCCTTCATGGTGCGCGGCTACAAGGCTGAGCAAGAGATCGTCGCGCAGTGGCAAGACAAGTACAAGATTCCGATCTTCACCTCCGCGATGACACAGACGGCGGCGTTGCGCGCCCTGGGAATAAAACGCTTCGTCGGCTGCACCTACTTCCGCGATAACCAGCTCAACGATATTTTTACCCGTTATTTCACCGACGCCGGCTTTGAGGTGCTGGGGATGGAAGGGATGGATACTTCGCCCGGCGAAGCCGACAACATTTCCCCGCAGGAAATCTATGCCCACTTGAAGCGCTCCCTGCTCAAACATCCGGCGGCCCAGGGGATTTACCTGCTCGGCTCCGGCGCCTGGCGCGTCGTCGATGTCGTGCCGGTGGAGGAAGACCTCGAGGTGCCCGTGGTCCATCCGGTGGCCGCCCGCGTCTGGTATGTGCAAAAACAAATGCGCATCCGCCAGCCGGTCGCCGGCGCGGGGCGGCTGCTGGCTCAATTGCCGTAGCGGTATCACACACAATAATTCCGCGGCGAAAATTTAGCACCCCTGAAAATCGCTCTTGGCATCTGATCACCTATTCGCGTACAATCGGCCGATATTTCCAATGAAGGCTTGTCGAGCTTAAGATGAGATTTAGTGAATTTGTGCGGCAGGTTTGAAGGGGGACAAGTAGGATGATTGATTTGAAGTACTCACTGGTCATCGAGGCCACAGAAGACCCAACCTTTTTTGGCTTCTATTCTCCAGAACTGGAAGGATTTACCGGAGTCGGACATTCCGTTGAGGACTGCCTCTATCAAGCGAGATGGGGGATGGAAGAACACGTCGCTTTACTGCGAGAACAAAAATTACCCATTCCCAAACCGAGCCCTAACCCTACCATCGTGATTCAAAATCAGGATTCGCTCGCGCAAGCGAGCTAACTCAACTTAGGACTCCAAGCGACGATCGTCATTTCGACCCTTCGACTCGAGCGCCGACCTTAGCCGGGGGCTCTGGCTCAGGATTCCGCCCCACGAGCGTATTGGAAGGTACCACGGGCTTGCCCATGGGGCTCCACGTTTCGGCAATTCCCGAAACGTCAAGATGTCAGAAAAGCGTCGGCGAATTCACCGCGGAGGCGCTGAGGACGCAGAGGGCGGTCAGGAGACCGCTGGTTCGAGCCGTTCCAAGCCTTACGGCGGTTCAATGTTCAAAGGTGGGACCCTGGAACATAACACGGGTCGGAGAGAAACGAACCGCGCTTCACGCGCACGGTGTTTGTATTGGACAGCGCCAGGTGCGTTGTGCCGATGCTTTTACGTTTTGTTGAGTTGGATCGACCGAGGGAGACGCCGAAGGTGAGCGTCTCCCTCGCGAAGCAGCGACGACTGAGTCCTAACGCGCGTACACTTCAACCATTCCTTTGCCTTCGCGGCGATTAAAGTATAAAAGAAACTAGCGTTAGTCCACGAATCATATTTTTCATGTTCGCTCCCTTTCCTAAGTTTTATGCACGTCTGTAATGTTTTAATCTCGTTTTAGGGTTTCTGTTGTCCCTTGCATTGAGTTTCTTATCAACAAACGACAAGCCAGAACCATCTGCGTTCGATACTGCTGTGCTTTAGATGACTTAGCGTGCCAATGGATCTCCAGACGCGCTACTTTGTCCGAATTTTCGCTACATGCTGGAAGTTAGAACACTGACATTACAATTCAAACCCTCTCATTTCAACGCGGTGAAGGTGTCGCAGCAAATCTGTGTGGCGGTCCGACGTAGCGCGGATGGAATCCACATGTGATGGTTACAACACGATATTGAAAACAGCTGGACAATTGGCTTCGCCGCCGGATCATTTGCGTTTTTAGTCCGGCGCTTATTTCGGCGCATCAGGCGCCACGACGCCTTGAACAGATACTCCAACAGAAAACGAAGCGGCTATCGCGCCGGTAAGATTGCGCGGCCGGCGGCTCCGAAAACCAGGGCTCACGGCGGAAGTTAGAAGTTTCTCCGCTGTAGAAGGCGCGGGCTTTCAAACTTCCTCGAAGGGAGTCTCAACTCTTGCCGAACGACAAAACGGCGCCGGTTCGTTGCGACGCTGACCGATGACGCGGATTTCATGCGCCGAACCTTATCGAGGAACTCCATCCTCCGCTTGAGCCACGTCGCGTGCGGCCAGTCCCATGGATGCGCCGGCAACAGGTCGCCGTTGTACAGCGCCCCGTTAACCGGCGAAAGCTTAAAAACGGTTACCATGTCCGGAGAGCGATGATGACGTTTTGGTATAGGCATAAGGAACCTCCTCCTTGTGGATAAGTTATGCTATGACACAGGCGAGAATCAGCGGCCGATCGTAACGTCAGCCGTCTCGATTCAGTGACTCGCAATGTGGATGCCAGCAGTTTCAGCGCCGCGTGGATCATCGCTGCCGTTTCTCATTGTGTCGTTGTTGGCGATTACTTGAACGTACCTTGCGCCCCAGCGATTTACCGCGCGGCAGCAGTTGGCCATTTTTTTCACAGGCCAGGCTCCTGCGCCGAACAAAACGCATTTCGGGCTGATTTGCATGGTTCGCCCATACAATCACTCAGGCCGGTAGGATTTTTCCTATACGGAATGTAGCCTTTTTTCCTACTCCGGTGGGGGGAATCCCGACGCCTGATTTGCCCAAGCTGCCTAACTTTAAGAAGGTCGCGATCACAAATCGGGAGCGATCGTGGCGAACTCTTTATTCTTTGCTCTCCCGCCCAACATTTAACTCTGATTGGCGAACCGGCTCGCGCTGTGGTAATTCCCGAAGCGTCGAAATAAATCGATCCATGTCGCGTTTGCTCAATTACACAATTATCAGTTTCAACCTCCTGCTGCCGCGAAGGGCCTGCACACTTCGATCGCGTCCACAGGCCATGGAATAGGATATGCGTTCGCTTCATTGTCAAGCTCACATCAACGCCTCATTCGTTGAACGAGATGGGAAATCGTGATCAATTGATTGCATAGCAAGAGCGATTGATATGTTTCGTCGTGTCGATCTCCCCGCGCGGGTTCCCGGGAGACTGCTGCTGCACAGCATGCCGGGCCGCTTTGAAGCGATCGAGAGCATGTGGCATCAGCTGAGGAGCGAAGCGGTCGGCGCCATCGTCTGTTTAACGGAAAAACATGAAATCCGCCTGAAATCCTCTGAATACGCGGAGGCACTGGAAACCGGGACCGTTCCCTGTTCAGTCCTGCCTTTTGAAATTCGCGAAGGCGGCGTGCCCGAAGACCGGGATGCCTTCTGGGCGCTTGCCAACGATGTCGCGAATCGATTGCAGTGCGGGGAAGCGGTGCTTATTCATTGCGCTGGCGGCGTCGGCCGCACCGCGATGCTGGCCATCTCCGTGCTGCTTGCCTTGGGCGAACCGATGGACGAGGCGGAAAGCGTGGTCTCGCGGGCGGGCTCCACGGTGGAAACATTGCCGCAGGTTGAAATGCTTTCCTGGTGCGCCTCGCAAGGGAGTTTCAAATAGGCGTGAGGCGTGAGGCGACGGTGGGGAAAGGATGAATTATGAAAGGTGAAGGCGTATTTATGAGTTCCAATCGTTCAAAACGTTCAATGTTATTTGTTGAAGAAGGGACTCAAGGAACAAGAGCTGCGCAAGAAGCAAAACTGAGGAACAGTCAGCTCCGTGTAATCCTGAAATAGTCATCGCCGGACTCTGCGCCACAAAAACAGACACGACATTCTTGACAATCTTTCTATTGGCCGCTTCGTAAGTCGCTGTTTGACCGCGATTGTAGTTTTTGCGTCGAGCGTTGTTTTACTGGTACCTGCAAAAAAGGAGCGGCGCATTCGCCAACCGGTCGCCGGCGCCGGCCGGCTGCTGGCCGAATTGCCGTAGCGTCGGCCGCAACCCTATTGACAAGTAGTGCCCGCCTTCACTATTTACGGGCGTAAGGCAAAATCCTTCGAAGGGGTGAATCATGGGCAACGGATATGTCGACTGCGACGGTCACGTCATGGAACGGATCGATGAAATCGCGGAGCTTATCGGCAGGCGCAACGGCATCGAAGGCGAAATCAATGCGCGGCGCATGGTGCCGAGCCTGGACCGCTTCCACACCCCTCGTTTGGCGCGGCGCACGCCGGGCACCTTCGATCCGACGATCGGTCCGGACCGCTGGATGGAGTTTCTCGAAAAGACCGGGCTCGAATACAGTGTCCTTTACCCCACCGAGGGTCTGGCCTTCGGCCAGATTTCGTTTGCGCCCTGGGCCAACGCTTACGCCAAAGGCTACAACGATTGGCTGTACGAAAAATATCTGAGATTCAGCCCGAAGCTCAAAGGCGTCGCGTTGATCCCGATGCAAGATGTGCCGAGCGCGGTGGCCGAGCTTAAGCGCGCGGTCAAAGAGCTCGGCATGCTCGGTGCGATGTTACCCTCCAACGGTCTGAAGCATCATCTGGGGGCTAAGGAATACTGGCCCATCTACCAGGAGGCGGAAAAACTCGACTGCGCCCTGGCCGTCCACGGCGGCTGCTACGGCGACCTGGGATTCAATTCTTTCGACATCTTCCCAGCGACTCGCGCCCTCGGCATGCCTTTTCCTCTTGCCATCGCCGCAACTGGAATGATGGTGGGCGGCGTGTTCGACGCTTTTCCCAAATTCCGCGTCGGGTTCCTCGAAGGCGGCACGGCGTGGATTCCCCTGGTAATCGACCGGCTGGATCGTGAAATGGAGTACGGCGGGCTGCATCTCGAAAAGAAGCCCGAAGAGTATTTCATGAGCGGGCGAATCTTCGTCGGCTGTGAAGGCAACGAAAAAGCGTTAGCCTATGCCATCGAGCGCGTCGGCCCCAGGCCATTCATGTTCGCGTCCGACTTCCCCCACGAGATTTCGCTGAGCAATTGCATGGAAGAGATTAACGAGATCGCCGAGCGCGAGGACCTCAGACAGGAGCACAAGTGGGCGATCCTGGGCGACAACGCGCGGCAGTTTTACAAGATATGATGGGCGCAAGCCGTCATGAACCGTATTCTTTCAAGTTTCGCTCCGCTCTTGCCGATCACACTCCTTTCATTCTACTGCCTGACAAAACCGGCTACGGGGTATGCGCAGAGCCAAGCTCCGATTCTCGTTGCCTACGCCGGCCAGAACGAAACCGTCGGCCCGATGTGGGTCGGCATCGAAAAAGGAACTTTCAAGAAATATGGCCTCGACCTGCGCCTGGTCCAACTGCGCACCGGCGCGCTGAGCATGTCGACCTTGGCTTCGGGACAGGTGCAGTATAACTACGGCTCGCCGGGCAATGCTTTGAGCGCGACGGCGGGCGGAATGCGCATCCAGTGCGTTGCCTCGCCGATTCAAAAGATCCCGCGCGAGCTAGTGGCGCGCAAGGAGATTCGTTCTCTGGAGGATTTGCGCGGCAAGACCTTCGGCGTGCAAAGCATCGGCGGCGGCTTCTGGCTGCAGACCATGATCGCGTTGGACAGTCTCGGCATCGATCCGGAAAAATACGATCTCAAGATGCGCATCCTCGGCGACACCGCCACCGTCACCCAAGCGCTGGGAACCGGAGGCGTCGACGCCACCGTCATCCCCTACAGTTTTAGCGAAGCCGCCAAGCGCGCCGGGGCCCATGTGCTCGCCGACATCGGTAAGCTCGCTGTCCCCTACCAGGGCACGACGCTTTGTTTCCCGCGGGAGACCGCCGCCGGCTCCGCTGATGTGATATTGCGCATCCTCAAAGGCATGGTCGATGCGGTTTTGCTGATTCACGATCCGAATGCCAGGGGCGACGTTACCGAGATCCTGCGCAAAGCCTTCCGCTTTCCCAGAGCGGAGGACGCCGATGCCTCCTACCGCGTGCTCCGCCTGATGGCGACGGTGGAAATCATGCCCGATGCGACGGCGTGGAAGATCGTCCAGAGGATCGTCACCAAGATTAGCCCCAAAGTCGCTCAGGTCGATCTCAACCAGCTCATCGATCCCAGCTTCGTGCGCAACCTTGAAGCGAGCGGTTTCTTGCCGGACGCGCGCAAGAAACTTAAGTAACCTGACCGCTGCTCGATTTGCAGAGGGCCGGGTTACCCGCTACTTAGAGAGGCTTTTGGCGAACTTTTCAATCAGCGCGTTGAACCGATCGGGCTCATCGACAAACAGCGCGTGGCCGGCGTTCTTGAAGATTTCGACCTGTGTCCCGGGCCGGTTGTTTTTCAAATTCCGCGCCTGTGTTTCAAACTGCGGCGTGACAACGTAGAGCAGCGGTTTTTTGAATCCACGGGCGATCTGCCGCCAGTGGGCGCGTTCGAAGGGATAATTTAATAGGGCGATGCTTGGTTCCAGCGGCATTTGTTTCGCCTGTTGAACCAACTCCTCGATTTCCTCGGCCGGGCGCGGCTTGGCGAAGATCGCACGGACAAACTCGGCGAGCATCTTGTCTCGATCCTCGCGCAAGCGCTGGGCGAACGTTGCGCCGGAGGTTGGGGCCGGCTCTTCGCCGACCGAGCTGTCGACGAGCACCAGCCCCGCGAGCCGGTCCGCGCCGAACATCTGCACATACTGGAGTGACTCGATAGCGCCGAGGGACCACCCGACCAAAAGCACGTTGGACCCTTCGACTCGAGCCCCGGCCTTGGCCCGGGGCTCTCGCTCAGGATTCCGCCCCACGGGCGTGCCCGTGGGGCTCCACAACGATTGAAGGAACTCGCTTAGGTCCGCTGCGCGCCGCTCCACGGTGTAACCATACGGCGGAATCTGCGATTCGCCTTGGCCACGGGGATCGATCGCTAGCACATGGTAACTGCCACTTAGCGCTTCCACTTGTTTCCGCCACAACGTGGCCGGCATCGACCAACCCGGGACAAAGACGATTCTGAGTTTTTTCCCAGCGGCGTGTTCCTTGCCGGCTTCGAGAGCGGAAAGTGTGATGCCGTCACTGGTTTGTAAATTGCGCCGAGTAATTTCGCCGGCTCTAGGCTCCGCTGCCATAAGCGCGAGACAGGCAAATATCAATAGTGGCCAACGCACGGAATAACGCGGCTAACGGCTGGCGATGATCAAACCCGACCGTTTGCCGCTCCAATGGTAACCGAACGGGAACGGCAGTTCCGGGAGTTCAGGTTTCGCCTTGTATGCACCCTCGAGATCGGTTTGATATCCATAACGTAACGCCTTGATCGGTTTATTGTATTGACCATACAAGCGCACCTGCCACGGCGCCTGGCTCAGAAAACGATAGGGAATCCCCGTGTCGTCCTGAACCACGTAGTCCGCGGTGGAGAGGATCATGTTGCGGGTTTTTTCGAACTGATTGTCATGAAGCAAATAGGATGCTGACTTGAGCAGCGCGCTGGCCGGCCGATGCTGCGCGACCCAATCCAAAAAGCCGGGATAGAATTCCAAAGCCTTGTCGGTGGCATCCAGCGAAAAATAGTATAGCTGCTGGTCGTCGCCGCCGGCACCGACAAAAACGATGCGCACCCCGCGCATGATCCGGCGCGGGTGTTTGATGGTGTCCCGAGCCTCATAGTTCCGGGTCAATTCGGGGAAGAGATCCACCGGCTCGATACGTACGATACGTTGGTTCATCAGGACCATCATGGTCGCCATCACCGGGGCCGTGCCGCGAATCCATGGGGTCGTAAGCTGTTTGCTCATATAGTCGGTTATAAAATAATTACGCTGAAAAATGTCGCGGACGGCGTTGCGGACATCCTCAAGCAATTTGCCGAACTGAACCGGCGTGACCGATTCGAGATCCGGCAGCGCGCTCGGACGTTCGAGACTGAAAAATATGTACTGGGAGTGATCCGGAAACAATGTGTAAGCGTTAAGAAAGTCCGGTCCGCTGAAGGGGTAGAGAAGCGCTTTGTGGCTCGCGCCCGGGATTTTCACTTCCTGGGAACGCCAATTTTGCATGGCGGAGATGCGGCCGCGCACTTGGCTCCATTGGGTGGTCATCCATTTTTGATGCTCGGCAAAGGCGTCGAGCTTGATGAGCCGCTCCAGGGCCGGATCGCCTCCCGCCGGAGCGATACCGGCCATGATCTGCGCCGTGGCAGTGGCGCGCCGGTTAAATTCCTGGACCTCGGCGCCGGCCCCGTATGCGAAGCCAAGAAGTACCCAAAGAACCGTCGCCGCGATGAGTCGAGAATCACTACGGAGGCTAAACCTTTGCATGTCTACTGTCTGGGTGATTTCCTTAGATCTCAGAGTTGCAGGTTTCATTGCTGTCTCGCCTTCCTTCTTCTGGTTTGACGATGAAAACGACTCGTTCCATCATTTTTTCTCATGAGGTTAAATAAAATGTTAAAGCCTCGGCAGTTCGAAATCAACAAGAATGGTTCTTGGGGCGACCGTCGCGCTGGGTTCTGACGCATCTTGGATCGCCGTTAATAAGCGGCAACCCACATTTCATACCCTTTCCATCTTGCTCCGCTTGCGCTAATAAATATGCTGGCAGGATTTCTCCAGACAACGAAAGCGCACGGAGCATATTATGTCGGGTTGGAAAGCACGCATCGGCTATCTGTCACCTTCGGTATTTGAGACCCCTTCCGACTGGGACCTGATCCTGCCCAAAGGATTTACCATCGTCGCGTCGGGGCTTAACGTCCAGGCCCATACGACCGTAGAATTCGACAAGGCGGTCGCGGCGTTGGAAGCCGGACTGGGGATCTTTAACGCCGAGGAATGCGACGCGATTCTACTTGGGGGCATAACGCTCGGTACTCAGCGAGGCTACCGAGCAGAACAAGAGATCGTCGCCGCACTCTCGCAACGAACCGGGCTGCCGATCAGCACGGGAATGAACGCCGGCGTCGAAGCGCTCAAGCATCTCAGCGCAAAAACAATCGTCATCGCTACGGCGTATATGGAGAAGATCAATCAAGCGGTGAAGCGTTACTATGAAGACGCCGGTTTCCAAGTCCTGGGCATCGCCGGGTTGGAGGTCAAAAAACCGGTCGATCAAGTTAAATTGCCCGACTACGCTTCTTATAAAGTCGCCAAAGGTCTCTTCCAGCGGCATCCCACGGTCGATGCCATCTTGATTCAAGGGCGCTGGCGTTCGGTGGCTTGGGTGGAGGAACTTGAGCGCGACAGCGACCGCTCGGTGGTCTCCAGTATCGCGGCGTCGCTGTGGTGGGTGCTCAGGACACTAAGGATGCAAATTCCAATCGAGGGCTGTGGGCGACTGCTGCGCTGAGTAAGGCGAATCCCGCTTGTTGAGAAAAACTCCACCCTTCGACATGAGCCCCGGCCTTGGCCGTTGGCTCATGCTCAGGATTTCGCCCCACGGGCGTACTGGAAGGTGCGATTGGCTTGGCCGTGGGGCTCCACTTGCCGATCAAAACAAAACGGGCATCCTTTACATTCCCTGTAAAAGTTGCCCGTTCCCGACGCCAACGCGTCGCCTAAAACTTATTTAATTTTTTCTTTAATCTGCCCGCTTGCTGGCGCGGCATCGCGTAATGTCGCCGGCCGATCTCGTTTCGGCGTCCGCACGAGCCTGCTTCCGGGGAAGCCCTTCCTTCGTTTGGCCCGCCAAACGGGCTCACACTGAGCAGTGTGGAGGTTGAGGGCTTGATTCAGGCAGCTCGATACCGATTGAGAAGCCTGCGCGATTCGCGTCCGCCCGCCTTGAGCGGGCTTGGTTGGCCCGGTGGTGTGATTTCTCTCGTCATGGATGACCTCCATTTCTGGAAGAGTCTGGAACAGCCGCGCGGTCCGTTCTCACTCTTCCCGCCCTGAGTGGGAAGCCCAGGGTTCACCTTTTTTGTATCGCCGTGATTGTCCCATGTCAAGATGTTTTTGCGAAAAATATTAGCCGCAAGCTACACGCATGAAGCATTCGTCCGACCCGCCCTTCGGGAATTGTCCGTTGCTACCGGTGAGCGCGCATCTCCGCGGCCGTGAATGGCCCAACGCCCATGATTTGATGGACTTCCCATTCGACGATTTCGAAGGCGCAAAAACCGACCGCGGTATAAGGATCGCTCGCGGCGATGCTTTCCGCTTCTGACTTGGATTCCGCGCGAATGACATAGATGCCGTATTTGCGATCGCTGCTCGGTCCGGAAAAAAGAATCTTTCCCGATTGATGTTGGGCCTTCATCCAGACCAGGTGCTCATCCAAATTGACCGTCAATTTCTCGCGCGGCTTCACCGGCCGCCGTAAGACCAAATACCACATGGCAACCTCCCGATGGTTTCGTAGCTGAACAAAGGTTCTAGAAAATCGTCGCAGCCCACG
>Ga0184639_10001337_pt1 | contig 10583 bp, 8 predicted proteins | sample PLM31_170_b2_FD_133155 | JGI IMG/M metagenome (GOLD analysis project Ga0184639, IMG submission 133155) | Groundwater sediment microbial communities from an aquifer in East River, Colorado, USA - PLM3-1_170_b2 | ecosystem: Environmental > Terrestrial > Soil > Riparian zone | place: USA: East... | reverse complement strand
GGCCACCACCTCGCCCGACGCGCGCAGCGCCGAGACGATCGCGAGCTTGTGGGCCGGCGAGGTCCGGGCGAAGAGGACGCCGGGCTCCCCCAGGAGCTGTCGGAGCGCGTCCGGCGGCAGCCGGTCGAGCTCTTCGCCGGTGATCACCTTGTCCACGGTTAGGCCGATCTGCGCGGCGGTGGCCTTGGCGGTCAATCCGTAGTCGCCGGTGACCATGACCACGCGGATCCCCGCCCGCCGGCAGAGCGCCACCGCGTCCTTTACCTCGGGGCGCGGCGGATCCCAGAGCGCGATCAGGCCGAGGAAGGTGAGCCGGCGCTCCACCGCCGAGGCCCCGGCGCTCACGAGGCCTTCGGCGAGGGGGCGCCGCGCGACGGCGAGGATGCGCAGGCCCTCGGCGGCCAGCCGGTCATGGTCCGCAAGGATGGCTCGGCGGACGTCGTCGCTCAGCGGCACCGTCCCGCCCTCCCAGCGGATCGTGTCGCAGAGGGTCAGCGTCTCCCTTGGCGCTCCCTTGACATAGGCGGTGGCGCCTGCGCCCGTCGCGCGGACGAGCGTCATCCGCTTGCGAAAGGAGTCGAACGGGTACGGGGCGAGGAGCTCATGAGCTTGCCTGAGCTTCTCCGGGTCCACGCCGAGTTGAGCGCCCGCGGCCACCAGCGCCACTTCGGTGGGATCGCCGCGCTCCGGCGTGGCCTGCGAGGCGAGCGCAGCCGCCTCGAAGAGCTCGCGGAGGCCGGGCGAGCGCTCGTCAGCCAGGGCGTCGGTCGCGAGAGTGCGCCCCCCGATCCACACGCATCGGGCGGCCATGCGGTTCTGGGTCAGCGTGCCGGTCTTGTCAGTGCAGATGACCGTGGTCGCCCCGAGCGTCTCCACCGCGGAGAGCCGCTTCACGAGGCTCTTCTGGCGGGCCATGCGTTGGACGCCGAGCGCCAGCGCCAGCGTGAGCGTCGGCAGCAAGCCCTCGGGGACATTGGCGACGATGACGCCGAGGGCGAAGAGGAATCCCTCGGCCATGGGGAGGACGCCCGTCGACACGCCGAGGGCGAAGAATCCGGTGCCGAGAGCGGCGGAGAGGAAGGAGACGAGCCGGGTGACCCGCGCCATCTCGCGCTGAAGGGGGCTCGGCGCCTCCGTCACCGCCTGGGTGAGCTCGGCGATGACGCCGATCTCCGTCTGCATGGCGGTGGCGCGAACGACGAAGCAGCCGGCGCCGGCGACCACAGCGGTTCCCGCGAAGACCAGCTCCGGTCGCTCCCGGACAGGCACGCTGGCCCGGTTGTTTCCGACCGCCGGGAGCTTGAAGACCGGATGCGACTCGCCGGTGAGCGCGCTCTGATCGACCCGGAGGCCCGCCGCCGAGAGGAGCTGGCCGTCGGCCGGCACCTGGTCACCCTCGCCGATCTCGACGACGTCGCCGGGCACGAGCTCGGTGGCGGCGAGGCGCAGCGCCTGACCCGAGCGGAGCGCGGTGATCGCCGCGGGAAGCATCTCCTGGAGCGCTTCGACGGCTCGTTCGGCACGGTATTCCTGCAAGAAGCTGAAGACGCCGTTGACGACGATCACCGCGAAGATTGCCCAGCCCAGCTCGGCCATTCCGGCCAGCACGGCGAAGACCCCGGCGACCCAGAGGAGCACGGCAAAGAAGCTCCAGAACTGCTCGAGGAGATGCATGAGGAGCGGTCGCCGCCGCAGGCGCTCGAGCCGGTTCGGGCCGCATGCGAGGCGCCGCCTGGCGCCCTCGGCGGCGCTGAGCCCGGTAGGGCTCGAGTCGAGCAGGCTGAACAGCTCGGGGGCGCCGAGCGACACCTCGCCGGCAGAGCGCTCGGCGGGTGCCAGCGCCTCGACCAGCCCCTCGCGTGTCGTGGCCGCGCGGGCGCGATCCGCGATCCCCGGCTCGGCCAGGCAAGCCATCAGCCGGCCGACCAGCCGGAGGGCGCGCGCACTGTCGGCGACGGGCGCGATGAGCACCACGGCGGCCTCCACGGGCGGCAGGCCGGCCATGAGCCGCGGTCGGTGGGCAAGGTTCACCCAGCGGAGCGTCACGCTCCCGGCATCGCCGGTGAGCCAGTGGATCAGGGCGACACCGGGAGCGAGGAGAAGGCAGCCCGGCCCCTCCACCGGCGGAAGGTCGAGCCGCGAGAAGACGTCTCCGGGCGAGGCGATCTCGGGACCGAGACACACGGGATCGCCGCCCAGGAACGGCGAGATGGCCAAGGACGCGTCAGCCATCGCGAAGCGGGCCGATGGTGATCAGACGCCGTGGCGGCCGGGCCGGATCAGCATGACCTGCGCATCGGCCTTGCTGACCACCTGCTCGGCAACGCTCCCGAGCAAGGCGCGTCCGACCGCGCTCCGTCCCTCCGTCGTCACGGCGATCAGATCGGCCCCGAACGCCTCCGCTTCCAGGAGGATCTCGTCGACCGCATCGCCGAAGCGCACCACGCACTCGACCTCCCCGCCGCCGTCGAACTGGATCTCCACCGTCCGCAGATAATCGAGCCCTTCCGTTTCGAGGCGCGCCATCTCCTCGTCAGCATTCGCCAGCACTCGGCCTTCCTCGCTCACGCGATTCCGGGGCACCGGCGCCACCTGGAGCAGCCGCACGGTCGCCCCGCCTCCGCGAGCGATGTCAGCCACGAGCGGCACGACGACCTCCGCCACGCTCGATTCGTCGAGCGGGACCAGAATTCTCTTCGCCATGGTCAGCTCCTCCTTACTACGGCGCCGCAGCGAGGGCCTGCCCGGTCATTGCGCTCAGCGCCGCCACGCCGGACAGCTCGCGGCCTTCGAGGGCCTCCAGGAAGGCGGCGCCGGACGGCGACAGATAGCCGAACCTGTCTGCCACGCCGGCCCGGCGGATGGCGGCTACTGTATCGCCACCGCCCGCCACGGTGAGCCCGCCGCAGTTGGCGACGACCTCGGCCAGCTCCGCGGTGCCGGAGGCAAAGGCGGGCTGCTCCACCATCCCCATCGGCCCGTTCCACACCACGGTCCCCGCGTCGCGCAGCGCATGGCGGAAGCGGATCAGCGTCGCCGGTCCGATGTCGAGGCCCGCCAGCGCCAGCGGAATGCGCTCGGCTGGTACGGTGAGGATCCGGTCACGGTCCCCCGGGTACATCGCGGCGACCACGTCCTCGGGAAGCACCACCTGCATCCCTCTGGCCTGCGCAGCCTCGAGTATCTTCTTGGCGATCGGTACCAGGTCCGGCTCCACCGCCGAGAAGCCTGTCTCGCAGCCGAGAGCTTTGAGGAAGGTGAACGCCATCGCGCCGCCGATCAGGAGCCGGTCCACCTGGGGCACGAGATTGCGGATGAGGCCGAGCTTGTCGGATACCCTGGCGCCGCCCAGGATCAGCACGAGCGGGCGCCGCGGGTGGTCTAGCACCCGCGCAAGAGCCAACAGCTCGCGCTGCATGAGGAGCCCGGCGGCAGCCGGGCGGAGGAACCGTGTGATCCCGACCATCGGAGCATGGGCCCGGTGCGAGACGGAAAACGCATCGTTGACATAGCAGTCCGCCAGGCGCGCGAGCGCCCGGGCGAAGTCAGGGTCATTGGCCGCCTCCTCGGCGTGGAAGCGCAGATTCTCAAGGAGCAAACATTGTCCGGGCTCGAGGGCCGCCGCCAGCTTCTCGGAGAGCGGACCGACGCAGTCAGGAACGAGCGGCACCGGTCGCTCGAGCAGCTCCTCCAGGCGGAAGGCCACCGGCTTAAGCGAGTAGCGGGGATCTCGCCCAGCGGGGCGGCCGAGGTGCGAGGCCAGCACCACGCTCGCCCCGTTGCTGAGGCAATGCTCGAGCGTGGGTATGCCGGCGCGGATGCGCGCGTCATCCGCGATCTCGTCCCCGGTTAGCGGAACGTTGAAGTCGGCGCGGAGGAAGACGCGTCGTCCACGCAGGTCGAGCTGGGTGACGCTGAGTCTCATACCCGACTCCCTCAAGCCTTGCTGAGCGCAAGCCGCATGCCATGCAGCCGAGCGAGGAGTGGGGCGAGACAAGGCTGTGTAATTGCGCGGATCGGACAGGCCCTGCCCGCCGTGCCGGCAGCCCGGGCGCGGGAGCCGCTGCGGCGAGGCTGCCCCATTGCGGAGCCTGCGCCCCAGTCGCCTCAAGCCTTTGCCGCTGGCGGAGGAACGGTATCGGGGGAAGGTCAAGCCCTTTCGGGATCGAGTGGCATGGCTCGCCCTATGCATTACTTCACGGCGGGAGCCATGTCTCGCCGCGCTACGACCTGCCCAGGAAGCTCGCAGGGTTGTTACAAGGCAGGCTCCAGGGGAAGACCCTCGGGCGCGGTGCTGATGCTGTTCTGCCACATGGGTCACGGCGGTCGCGGTCGGAAATACCATGACGACGGAGATACGCGATCAGGAGGCGTTTCGCTTCGGCGTCTACGCGAGTTTGGTGTTCACTCCGATCTACAACTTCGTCCAGCGTCGGTGCCACTGACGCCCGGCGAGCAGGGAGGCGAAAGAAGAGATCTCCTACGGCTACGGCTTCTGGCCGCTGGTCGTGGTCAACGCGGCGATCTTCGTGCCGCGATTGTTGGTCAAGTCCGTCGGAAGACGTCTCAGGAGGACAAGTCCATGAGCAACGGGATCTTCAGCGTGCCCGATCCACGGAACGAGCCCATCCTCGCCTACGCCCCCGGCAGCCCCGAGCGCCGGGCACTCCGCGCCCAGATGGAGAAGATGTCGAAGGAGGTAATCGAGATCGCCCCACGCATCGGTGGCCGCGCGGTCCAGACGGGCGTCACGGCCGAGGCCGTGATGCCGCACAACCACCGCCACGTGCTGGCCGTCTGGCACAAGGCCGGGCCCAAGGAGGTCGCGCAGGCCATCGGCGCCGCGCTCGAGGCCCACCGGACATGGTCGCGCATGCCGTGGGAGCACCGGGCGGCCGTCTTCCTCAAGGCGGCGGACCTGTTGGCCGGCCCCTACCGGATGGTGCTCGACGCGGCGACCATGCTGGGGCAGTCGAAGACGGCGCACCAGGCCGAGATTGACTCGGCGTGCGAGCTGATCGACTTCTGGCGCTTCAACCTGGCCTACGCCGAGGAGATCTACCGGCAGCAGCCCCACTCCTCGCCCGGCTGCTGGAACTACGTGGACTACCGGCCACTCGAGGGGTTCGTCTTCGCGGTCACGCCATTCAACTTCACCTCTATCGCCGGCAACCTCCCGACGGCCCCGGCGATCATGGGCAATACGGTGCTCTGGAAGCCGGCGCCGTCGGCCATGTACGCAGCGCACTTCATCATGGAGGTGCTTGAGACGGCCGGGCTGCCGCCCGGGGTCGTCAACATGTTGCCCGGCATGGGGACCGACGTGGGCGAACCGGTGCTCGCCTCTCCGGACCTGGCCGGCGTCCACTTCACAGGCTCGACGGCGACCTTCCAAGGGATCTGGGAGACCGTTGGGAGGAACATCCGCCGCTACAGGGCCTACCCGCGGATCGTCGGCGAGACCGGTGGCAAGGACTTCGTCTTCGCCCATCCCTCGGCCGAGGTGCCGGCGCTCGCGACCGCGCTCGTCCGTGGGGCGTTCGAGTTCCAGGGGCAGAAGTGCTCGGCCGCCTCGCGGGCTTTCATTCCCGCCTCCCTCTGGCCGGTGCTGGAGGCGGCGCTGCGCAAGCAGATCGCGGAGATCCGCGTGGGGGATGTGGCCGACTTCGGCAACTTCATGGGAGCGGTGATCGACCGGGCCGCCTTCGGCAAGATCAGGGGCTACATCGACTTCGCGCGGAGCTCACCGGATGCCGAGATCCTCGTGGGCGGCGCCTGCGACGACGCCAAGGGCTACTTCATCGAACCCACGCTGGTGCTGGCGAAGCGGCCCGACTTGAGACTCATGCGGGAAGAGATCTTCGGCCCCGTGCTGACGGTCTATGTGTACGAAGATCAGGAGATGGACGAGACCCTCAAGATCTGCGACCAGGGCTCGCCGTACGGCCTGACGGGCGCCGTCTTCGCCCGCGACCGCGGGGCCATCGCCACGATCGCCGAGGCGCTCCGCCATGCGGCCGGAAATTTCTACATCAACGACAAGCCGACGGGGGCCGTGGTCGGCCAGCAGCCCTTCGGCGGCGGCCGGGCGTCGGGAACCAACGACAAAGCGGGCAGCGCGCTGAACCTGCTGCGCTGGGTAAGCCCGCGCACGATCAAGGAGACCTTCGTGCCCCCGACGGACTTCCGCTATCCCTTCATGCAGCCGGGCGACTGAGGTGTACATGTCGAACCGGAGCACGCGTGACGTGCCCGGGCGCCGCTACGTCGCGGGACTCGCTGCGCTCTTCGCTGTCATCTGGCTCCTCCTGGCCATCCGGCCTCGCCACCGCGCGGACTGGGCGCTCGAGAACGCGCTGGTCATACTTGCCGTGCTCGTCCTCACCCTGGCGCACCGGCGCTTCGCGTTGTCTCACCTGTCGTACACCCTGATCTTCGTGTTCCTCTGCTTCCAGGTGATCGGCGCGCACTACACCTACTCCGAGGTTCCGTACGACGCCTGGGCCACCGCGCTCACCGGCCGGAGCCTCAACGCGGCACTCGGCTGGCAACGGAACAATTTCGACCGCATCGCGCATTTCGCCTACGGGCTTCTCCTGGCGTATCCGGTCCGGGAGGTCGTCATTCGCGTGACGGGGCTGCGCGGGTTCTGGGGGTATTTCCTGCCGATGAACCTCACGATATCGAGCTCGGCCAGCTACGAACTGATCGAGTGGGGGGCCGCCGTGGTGTTCGGCGGCGATCTTGGCATCGCCTACGTGGGGGCGCAGGGCGATCCTTGGGACGCGCAGAAGGATATGTCGCTGGCCGCCCTGGGGGCCATCGTGGCCACAGCCGCGACCGCCGCGACACACCGCTGGCGGTCCGGCCGGCACGATCAGTTGCGGGCATCGAGTCCGGCCGGGTAGAATCCAGCATGATTCAGTCAGTGTTACTCGCCGGTTATCTCGTCTTCTGGGGCGCCATGGGCCTGGCGCCCCTCGATTCCCAGAATTGGGTCCTCTCGAGCATCCTGCCGCTGACCTTCGTCGGGGCCCTCGTCTTCGGGCGTCGGAGCATGCCGCTCTCGACCGCCTCGTACATGCTGATCGGGGGCTTCCTCGCGTTTCACACCGTCGGGGCCCACTACACCTATGCGCAGGTGCCCGTCGGTCACTGGCTCCAGGGCCTCCTCGGGTTGGAGCGGAACCACTTCGACCGGGTCACGCACTTCGCCTTCGGCCTTCTCCTCACCTACCCTCTCCTCGAGGTCTTCCGTCGGCTCAGCGGCGCCCGGCGCCTGCTGCTCTTCTACCTGGCCTTCATGACCCAGCTCGGGCTGGCCGGGGCCTGGGAGATTATCGAATCGGTGGTGGCCCAGCTCACCCGACCCGATCTCGGTGTGGCCTTCCTCGGGGCGCAGGGCGACCCTTGGGACGCGCAGCATGACATGCTCGCGGCGACCTGCGGGACGGTGGTCGCGCTGCTTCTGACCGCGGGCTGGCAGCGACTTGAGCGACAGGAGCCGGGCCGTGACCCAGGTCTCAGCGAGGCGGCGCTGTGACACGGCAGGTTCCGAGGAAGGACCCTCGGGCGAAGCGAGCCATGACTGGGAACGGGTGTTAGCTACGCTCTCAGGGCCTCCGGTACTGCATCGCTTCATCGATCCGGCTCCGCACCATTTGAATGGCGGCTTGCCGTGGGCGTAGGTGATGCGTCCGGCTGCGCTCCAGCACCTCGCCGGTATTGGCCCGGATCCTCTCCTCGATCGCTGCGAAGGCCTGGGCCTGGGTACCGCCGTGGTACTCGACCGCCGCGCAGATCACACCGCCGGCGTTCACGACGAAATCCGGCAGGTTCAGGATTCCACGGGCATGCATCTCTTCCTCTGCCGAGTCGGTCGCGGGAATGTTTGCGCCCTGCAGAACCAGCTTGGCCTGTAGGCGACCCGCGTTGTCCGCAGTCAGCGTGTCCGGCCGCGCCGCAGGGATCCAGATCTCACACTCGACGGCGATTACGTCCTCGCTCTTCATCGGAGAACCTGTCGGGAACGCGCTCACTCCCCGACCGGCCCGCTTGTGCGCGATCAGCGCGTCCACATCGAGCCCGTCGCAGTTGTAGGTGGCGCCTCGGCTGTCGGACGCGGCGACGACCCGCGCACCCCGCAGGACGAGGAAGCGTGCCGCATGCTGACCTACCGCACCGAACCCTTGAATGGCCACACGCGCTCCCTTCAGGGACAGCGTGGCTTCCGCCGTCGCGACCTCGGCCGCCACGGCGAGACCGAAGCCGGTCGCCCCGATCTCATCGAGCGGAATGCCGCCCAGTGCCCGCGGCAGGCCAACGGCCCGGTCGATCTCGTCCTTGATCCACGCCATGCACGTCTCGTTTGTCCCCATGTCCGGGCCCGGAATGTACTCGGTGAGCTCCCCGATCATCCGCGCAAAGGAACGGACGAGCGCCTCCTTCTGCGGCGGCGAGCAGGTTGGGTCGGCGAGGATACCGGACTTGCCGCCCCCATGCGGCAACCCGGCGGCGGCGTTCTTGAAGGTCATCGCCCGCGCGAGCCGACAGACCTCCTCCAGCGTCACATCCGGAGCCATGCGCACCCCGCCGATGGCCGGCCCACACGCGACGTTATCGACCACCACCACCGCTTCGAGGCCCACCCGTGGCTCGCGAAGAATCAGAATCTTGACGGGTCCGAGCTCGTCTCCGATTTCACGCGCCACCATGCTCATGTCCCGCTCCTCGTCCCACTCAGGCGCGCACGCCCAAGCGGCTCAATCGGCGCGATGCTGCGCCTGCGGGGCCCCGCAGTCAAGGAACGGCCGGGCGAAGAAACCGTCCCGGGAAATGGGACGTGCACGCCATGACGTGCGTGATGGCATTGGTGTCGTACTCGTCGCCGGAGCGGTAAGAGTCGAAGAACGCGTTCAGTCGCCGCACCCGATCGCCGTGCGCGGGCGCGGCCTGGAGGCCCAGCGAGACGCCGTAGTTGGTGAAGGCGAACTTGACCTGGCGGTGCGTCGGCTCGCGGCAGAAGTAGCCGGGCGGGTCGACCCACATCCGGTCCAGCATGGCGAGGGCCCTCGCGCGCTGAAGCACGGCCCACGGCTCGTCGGGAAAGAAATGGCTCATCCAGAGCATCATGCCGAGGCCGAGATCCTGGGTGATCGTGAGGGCGCGATAGCTCGTCTCGACCAGCGCCTTCAGGTCCGCGATTTCCGGCGCGAGCCCGGCCGGGTCTACCAGGCGATAGACCACGAGTCCGTGAAAGGCATCCAGCGAGCCCAGCCCGAAGCCCGGATAGGGGCCGCTCAAGTCCTCGCGCATCTTCCAGATGACGCCGGTCCCTGGAATGACGAATGCGGGGTGAATGTCCCGCACCAGCGCGATCGCCTTCTGGCGATAGCGGGGGTCGATGGCTCCGAGCCGGTCGAGCGCGAAGATCCACATGGCCAGGTAGTGGAAGTACTGGCCATCCCGGTCGGGCTCTTCGCCGATCCGGATTCCCCGTGGCCGCCCCAGCACCCTCTCGACCTCGGCGACGATCCATTTGCACTCGCGCAGAAGGCGATCGTCGTGGAGCTCCTGCCACAGCGACACCAGCAGTACCACGCCGAACGCGTCGGTCCAGAGATAGCGCCGCCCGTTGGGCCAGATGCGCGCCTCGCGCATCCAGGCCAGCCGGGTCTGGACGGCCGCGATCTCCTTCAAGGGCAGTGACCCGGTCATACGCCGAACGGGTAAGTGTCCGGCACCCCCTCGCGCGCGGGCGCGGGAAGGGCCCGAACCGCCCGGGTCTCGTCGAACCAAACGTACTCGTCGAACTGGATGGGGAGCACGGCCTGGAAGTAGTGGCTCTGCAGCTCCGTCTCGGGCCGGTAGACTACCCCGATCGCGCGCTCCAGACGGGGCGGCCGAAGCTCTTCCCGGACCTCGGGCCGGGCCGCCAGCCCGAGCGGAAGCAGGAGGGCCGGCACGCCGGCCTCGTGGAACAGGCGCTCGTAGCTCTCCGCATGCGAGGGCCGGACAGCCATGACCTGCATCGGCGCGTCCCAGTCCTGCGCCGCAGCGACGGTCCCGTGGTCGGTGCCGAACCCCAGGAGGAAGGCCTCCCTGCCGAACCGCTCGCGGCAGAGCTGGCCGACGTTGAACTCGCCGCGGGCGCCCATCTCGGTGGCCGCGGCGTTGCCGACGTGTGAGTTGTGCTCCCAGACCACGGCCCTGGCCTCGGGCCCGTGAAAGTTGAGAAGCATGTCCAGGGTGTCGAACATGTGGCGGTCACGCAGATTCCACGACTCCACCTGGCCGGAGTACATCACGCGGTAATAGCGCTCCGCGTTCGCCACCAGCCGGGCGTTCTGGGCCGCATCCAGGAAGCGCTCGCCGTCGTACACGGCGTACTCGAGGCGGCGCTCCATCATGTCGCGGAGCATGCGGGTGACCGGCTCCTCGCAGGTCCGGTACTGGCCCGTCAGGGCGGCGCGGCCATAGACCGCGGGGTTCCGTTCCCAGGGGCTGAGACAGGCGTAGCGCCGGCGCGCGAGCGCGGCCGTGTCCGGATCCACCTCATCCAGGTAGCGCAGCACCGCCGCGAT
>Ga0184639_10001336_pt1 | contig 10584 bp, 13 predicted proteins | sample PLM31_170_b2_FD_133155 | JGI IMG/M metagenome (GOLD analysis project Ga0184639, IMG submission 133155) | Groundwater sediment microbial communities from an aquifer in East River, Colorado, USA - PLM3-1_170_b2 | ecosystem: Environmental > Terrestrial > Soil > Riparian zone | place: USA: East... | reverse complement strand
CCGCAGGGTCGCGAAGGAGGCCGGCGCGGAGGTCCTCGAGGTCCCGAAGGGCCTGCCGCCCCGCGGCGCGTTCGGCCACCTCTTCGGCGTCCTTCCGGGAATCGGCGAGGACTGGGTGTACGGGGACCTGCGCGGGGAGCTCGAGCGGTCGATCGTGCACCTCAAGGACCTGCGGGCGAGGATCGCGCCCGACGTCCCGTTCCGGAAGAACCGCGCGAAGCTCCTCGCGTATCGGATCAAGGGCCGCGTGCCCGTCGTGTACGGTGCAGGGCCCCTCGCGTCCGTCGCGACGCGCTGGCAGACCCAGCTCAACGAGAACGCGAAGGTCCTCGCCTTCTCCTCGGAACTCCCTGAGGCGGACCACAACGAGCTTGTCGGGTGGTGCGAGGACCCGACCGCGAAGCGGTTCGTCCCCGTCCTCCTCCGCGAGGCCGGCGAGACCGAGGAGATGCGGATCCGCCTCGACGCCACGGCCGCGCTCATGTCGAAGGCCACGAAGGTCGAGCAGGTCGTCGACGAGGACGACCAGCCCCTCGGCCGGCTGCTCGGGTTGCTGCACCTCGGGGACTACGTCAGCGTGTACCTCGCCGCGCTGCGTAAGGTCGACCCGCTCCCCGTGAAGCCGATCCAGGATCTCAAGGCGCGCCTCGCGAGGCCCGAAAAAAGCTGAACGCCGCGGGGGAGATTTGAACTCCCGAGGCCTCGCGGCCACGGCGTGGCTGGCGGCGGTTTGCCGCCGACTCCAGCGCCGCGCCCTACCGAGCTAGGCGACCGCGGCATGTTTTGCTAGTATTCCGTTCTACAGGACCATTAGGAAGGAGAGTTGGGCGGAATCTACCGGACTAGGCGACCTCGGCACCCAGCGCCCGCGCCATCAGGTCCGTCGTAATAAACATTGCCCGCAGGGTCAGCGCGACGCGCCGAAGGACCGCGCGAGTTCGACGCGTTCGCGTCCCGGAGGATGGCTGTAGAATAGCCATATCTCCCAGGGCTTCGCGTGCGCCACGCCGAGGTTCTTGTCGTGTAGCTTCGCGATCATCCGGGCGAACGACACCGGGTCGCGCGTCACGTCGAGGGCGAATCGATCCGCGCGCCGCTCCCGCCGTCGGGACCACCACAGGTCGGGGGGGCCCGTCGCCGCGGAGGCGAGCCCGCCGAGGAGCGCGATGACGGGGAGGGCCGAGGGCTCCGCGAAGGACGCGAGGCCGAACGTCCGAAATGCCGAAGCGTAGAGGACCCCGACCACTGCGGCGACGAGGAGGGAGCTCAAGGCCGTGTATGCGAACCCCGTGACGGGATCGCGGAACCTCTCGTGGCCCAGCTCGTGCGCGAGGACCGCGTCGACCTCCTCCCGCGCGTAGTCCGCTAAGAGCGTGTCCGTTACGACGATGCGCCGGGTCCGGCCGTGGCCCATTACGCCCGCGTTCGAGCGGCGCGTCTTCGCCGACGCTCCGAGCTCGTAGACCCCGACGATCGGCACGCCGGCGGACTTCGCGAGGGCCTCGATGCGGGCGCGGAGGGCCGCGTCCCGCACGGGTCGCGACCGAAAGAACAGGGGCACGAGGAGGACCGGCGCGAGGACGCCGACCGCGAAGCCGAACACCACGCCGAAGGCCCAGGCGGCGAGCCACCACCACGACGGCACGTGCGCGAGGAGCCACAACACGACGTCCCCCGCGACGACGGTCGCGCCAAGACCGAGGGCGAGCGCCTTCCCGTGGTCCGCGAGCCACGCGCGGGCCGTCGTCGTCGAGAGGCCCGCTTCGACCTCCCACCGGAACGCGCTGACGTACGCGAACGGGAGGCTCAGCACGCTACCCGCCGCGTACAGGACCGCGACGAAGACCGCCGCCTGCGCCCACGACGGGAGCGCGAGCCCACCCGTCCATCCCTGCAGGGCGGCGGAGCCTCCGGTGAAGAGGGCGACCAGGAACGCGAGGAGGACGCCGGACCGCAACGCCGCGAGCCGACACCGGCGCGTCCGGAACCGCCTCGCGAGGACCTGACGCTCCGCGTCGAAGCCCCACGCGTCGATGCCCACGGCCTCACTTCCACAGCTTCGGGTACGTCCCGGGCTCCATGAGGACGCGCTCGGTGTCCGCCGCGACGCCGGATTTCGCGACGACAATCTCGTCCGAGGTGAGGGAGGTCTCCGCGATGGCGACCGCCTCGCCCTTCGCCGTGTACACGCCGACCCGCTGCCCGCGCCGGATCCCGGGCGAGAGCTTCGCGACGCCCGGCACCGCGAGGTCCGCCCCGTGGCACACCGCGTCGACCGCCGTGTCCTTCACGACGATCCGAGGGAGGTGCGCGAGGAGGGCTTCCTGGGGCACCAGAAGGCGGCGCAGCTCCGCCTCGTCTCCCTCCTCCTTCCAGAACGCAATCGCATCGCGGAACGCGTTGAGCGGGTGGGCGTCGGCCTCCGCGAACGTCGCCGCGCGCGTACGCCGCAGGTCGACCAGGTTCGCCCCGACGCCGAGCGCCTCGCCGAGGTCGACGCACAGCGTGCGGACGTACGTCCCCGACTCGCACCGGACGCGGAACAGCACGTTCCGCCCGTCGACCTCGATCGGGTCGAGCTCGTAGATGCTCCGCGTCCGCCGCTCGCGCTTCACGGCGGACCGCACGGGCGGCGTCTGGTATACCTCCCCGACGAACCGGGCCATCATCGCGCGGACCTTCCGATCCTCGAGGTCCTGGTGGATCTGCATCACGCCGATGTACTCCTTGTCCCCTTCGAGGACCGCGTCGAGGGCGCGCGTCGCATCCGCGAGGGCGACCGGGAGGACGCCCGTCACGCGCGGGTCGAGCGTCCCGGAGTGCCCGGCGCGGCGCACGCCGAACATGTCGCGCACCCACGCGCTTACCTGGTGCGACGTGGGGCCCTGGGGCTTGTCGACGATCGCGACCCCGAGGCGGATCCGCTCCGCGATCGGGCGGTCCTCGGGCCGGGTCCCGTGCTTCGAGTCCCGCGGGTCGTGGAGGACGATCAGGTCGCTCATCCGGCTACCCGAGCCCACACGAGGCCGACGATCTCCTCCGGGGACTTGTCGGACGAGTCGATCACGAGCTCGTGGCCTTTCATGTCCCCGAGGACGATCCCGTAGATCGCCTTGTAGCGCACCCGCTCGGACGCCTCCCGTGCGACGATGTCCGCGCGCGCCGCGCCGAGCGTGGTCCTCTCCCGCCCCGCGACGCGTACCGCTCGCACCTCGAGAGGCGCGTCGATCCACACCTTGAGGCATGGCACCCTGCGTGCCTCGAGGAGGTGGCCCTGGATCCGCCCGTCGACGATCACGTCGGACCCGAACGTGTCCTGACGGAGGACCTCCTCGAGGACCCGCCCGTCGAGCTCCCGGTCGATCCCGTGGTCCTTCTCCGCCCGATGCGAGAACCCGACGAGGTCGGCGCCGTGGGCCGCGGCCATCTGGCGGAACATCGCGCCTGCCGACACGAGGGCGTACCCGTACGTCTTCGCGAAAATCTCCGCGACGGTCGTCTTCCCGCTCCCCGGGGTGCCGCCGATGACGACGATCATCACGTCCCCTCAGGCGACGTCGCCCGGCTCCGCGCGAAGGGGCACGCCCAGCTCCTCGAGCCTCCGACGGAAGCGGACGTACTTCAGGACGCGGGTGACGATCTGGCCGAAGGGGAGCGCGAGGAGGGAGTAGAGGAGGAGCCACGACGGGAACACGAACGTGTCTATGAGTAGGACGTTCGAGGACCACGGGACCGCAATCCACAGGTTCCCCGCCTGGGCGAGGTCGACATCGACGAACGTCCGAAGCCAGTTGAAGATCGCGATGAATAGGAACAGCGTCAGGGCCATCGACTTCATCGGGTCGAGCTGCAGCGTCATGAGGTCCTTCTGCTTCTCCCGCTGGATCTCGACGAGCATCTCGAGCTGCGCCTTGTTCCCCTTGCGGACGGCGCTCATCCGCTCCTTCTGCCACGCGCGCAGCCATCGCTGCGTGCGCGCCTGCTTGACCCAGTCCGTGAAGTAGTGGCGCAGGACCGACGACACGGTCGTCGTGAGGAGCCCGGCGAGGAGGACCGTGAGGACGGGCAGGCGTCCGCCGAAACCGATGATAGGCTCGAGGACGGTCCCGACGGCGAACGCGAGCCCCGAGGCGAGGGTCGGGTCGAAGAGGGTCCACATGCCGAGCAGGAAGAGGAAGATCAGGACGAACCGCGAGAGGCTCGGCGGCTGCCTCGTGGGCCGCGCGGCCTGCGTGGTGCCCGCCTCGTCGCCCGTCTCGGCGTCCGCGTCGTCCGCCACGCGGTTGCGAAGGGACGTCTTGATATAAGGGTTTGCCAGCGCGCGACGTCGTCGCGTCAATTGGCCTGCGGCGCGCCCGGTCCGCCGAGGGCGCTCTGGATCTTCTCTCCGAGCGCCTCGTACTTCTCCGTGAGGGACTTCTCCTGCTTCTGGAGCGACTTCACGCGAACCGTGAGGGTCTCCTGGTGCTCCTCGAGCTCCTTCTTTAGCGATTCGCGATCGTCCTGCCGGACGAGGAGCATCCCGATGCTCTTGTAGACGGGCGTGTCCGTGGCGATCTTCCCGAGCTCCTCGAGGGTCCCCTGGATCTCGCGGAGCTTCGACTCGAGCTGGAGGCGCTGGCTCCCGAGGACCTGGAGCTGCTGCTGCAGGTTTTGGTACTGGGCGATCTGGTTCTGGAGTTGCGGCGAGATATCCTTCACGGCCTCGCCTCCGCGACGACCCGCGCGGCGACGTCGGCCCAGCGCAGGTACGAGTTCGCCGCCGCACGCAGGGCGCTGGTGTCGTCCGCGTCGATCGTGAGCGTGAGCCGGCGGCCGCGGCCGCGCAAGGCGACGCGGGCCTTCGGCACGTCGCGGCCCGCCTCGGGCACGAGGGCCCTCCGGACGACGTCCGCCTCAGGGCCTTCGAACGTGATCATCGCGCGCCTCGTCATCGCGCCTTCACGACCTTCTTCACGTTCGGGCGCTCCTTGTAAAAGATCTTCGAGCCGCACCGCTCGCATTGGATCCCGACCGTGTTGATGTTCGTGCGGATGGGCTCGTAGCAGACGCCGCACTTGTACATCTCAGGCCTCCTTCGCTTCGCCTTCTTTCGTCTCCCCGGCGGGCGGGATCTCCCGCTTGAACGACGTCGTCACGACGGGCCGGTACGCCCCGCCCGCGAAGACGGCGCCGCAGTGACGGCACGCCCACACGCCGGACGAGCGTCGCTTCACCGCGACGTGCTGGCACGTCGGGCACACGTACTTCTTCCGGAGGCCCTCCTCGATCTCCTGCACGCGGCGGCGGATGCGAACGCCGTACCGGGGGCCGAAGCGGGCGGTCACGCCGACCTTCCGAGTGCGACGCGCCATGAGGGACCTCAGGGACGGAGCAACGGGCGAATCGCCTCGCCGACCCTCTGGCCGGTCTCGATGATCCGCTTGACTTCGTCGTAAGAGAAGCTGCCACTTAAGCCTTTTTGCATCGCGCGGATGTCGCCGTTCTCGTCCGTCGTCACGGTGAGCCGCGCGTCCGCCATGCGCTCCTCGTCGAGGCTCGGGTCCACGAGGAGCTGGTCCTTGATCTTCGCCGTCGTGACGGAGACGGGCCAGTGTTCGACGGGGAGCGGGATGTTCTCACCGAGGCCGTGGGCCTTCGCCGGGACGATTGTCGTGCCAAGGGCCGCGACGGCGGCGTACGAGGCCGCGTCGAACAGATTCCCGTCGAAGTCGAGGACGTGGATGTCGACGAACATGATCCACACTTTCTCCTTCGGCGTGATGACGAGCTTCCCGAGGTCGACCATCTTCGATTCGCGGATACCGCGGTCGACCACGCGCGCGAGCTCGATCGCGCCGGGCCTCGGCGGGCCCGCCTCGAACGTCGGGCTCGCCATGGGGATGAGCTCGACGCTCGTCGACAGGACGCCGGACCTCGGGGTGTCGGGGTAGGGCGCCCCGGGCGCCATCTTGATCCCGACGAGGACCTCCGTGCCGCCGAGCTTCAGGCGCGCGCTGCCTTCCGCCGTCTTCACGTAGCCCGTCTGGACGGTCAGCTTGCGGGGCTCGTCGAGCGCGCGCCCGTCCGCACGGTGCCCGCCCTTCGCGAGCCGGTAGACGTACTGCCGCATGAGCTCCGAGACGATCTCCTCGCTCACGGCGCTCCCCCCTGGTCGAGGTCCATGTCGAAGTCCACGTCCTTCTCGTCCCCAGGCTCGGGCGGCATGGGCGGGGCGGCCGCCTGCTCCTTGAGGAGTTGCTCGAGGGTCACGGAGTACTTCCGGTGCAGGGCAGCTCGTTGCATCTCGTAGATCTTCTGCGTGGCACTGAGGGACAGGCCCATCGCCTTCTGGAACTCCTGGTACGTGAGGTGGCCGTCCATCTGGAGCAGGACGACCTCGCCGGTCCGCGGGACGACGGCCATCGGGCAGTCGGCCTCGCCGAAGTTGTCCTCCTCCTTGTTCAGGTCGAGGGCCACGACGCCGCCGATCTTGCCGGACGCGACCGAGGTCACGAGGTCCTTCATCGGCACGCCTGCGTCGGCGAGGGCCACGCTCGCGGCCGTGAGGCCGGCGCACCGCGTGCCGGCATCGGCCTGGAGGACCTCGATGTAGATGTCGACCGACGTGCGCGGGAACTGCTCCTTGAAGACGACCGCGGAGAAAGCCTCCGAGATGATCTTCGAGATCTCGACGGACCGCCGATCGGGTCCGGGCCGCTTCCGGTCCGAGACGCTGAACGGCGCCATGTTGTAGCGGCATTGCACGAGGGCCCGCGCGGGGTCCTGCAGGTGCCTCGGGTGGGCCTCCCGCGGCCCGTACACGGCCGCGAGGACCTTGTTCCCGCCCCACTCGATGTACGCCGAGCCGTCCGCCCGGCCGAGGACGCCCGCCTCGATTCGGATCGGACGGAGCTCGTCGAAGCGCCGGCCGTCGAGGCGGATGCCCTTCTCGTCAATCAGTTTCATTTCCACGGGGATGTGCTCCACGTCTTCCATGTGCATTCCTTCGTTCTGCGGGCCTCTCAACCGCCACGCCGCGCGCGGGACAGGAAGTCCTTCACGGTCTCCGTGAGACCCGTCGCCTGGGCCCGCTCCTCCACGAGGTGGATCGCGCGCACCGCGAGGGCGATGTCCTCGTCCCGTCCGTCGAGCCAGATTCGCCCGTTCTGGCCCACGTAGATCTTGCAGTGTGTGGCGTCCTGGATCAGCGTGATCATGCTCCCCTCGCGGCCGATGACCCGGGGCACTTTCGAGGGCGCGATCACGAGGAGCTGCCCGCCCTGGACCCTCCTCGCTTCCTCGTCCCGCATCGTCAGCTGTACGCGTTTGATCTCGTCGACGCCGAGCACGTGGCAGAGGAGCACGTCCCCGACGTTCAGGTGGCGCCCCGTGTCGCCGAACTCGACCTCCCAAGGCGACTCCGTCGCGTGGAGGGGCGCCGGGTACGGCGAGTTGATGTCCACGAGCCAGTGTGACGGGCCGATGTCGACGACCTCGCCCACCACGGCGTCGCCGCGCTGGGGGATGTACCGACCTGACAGCGGGATCACATCGACGGAGCCGTCTCGCTCGGACACCACGCCGAGGTGTGCCGCGAAGATCCGTCCGCCCTCGCTGAACGTGCCAATGCCGGGCTTCAGCCCACGGCCGCCCACGACCTCGCCAGGGATGACGATCTGGCGAGACGGGCCTCTGCTGCCATCCATCGGGTTCTCTCTCTCACGCGCGTGAGCCAAAGAGGGAGGCCTATTTGAGTGTTTGCGCTCTCGCAGAATCCCTTGGCGTCGTCAGACCCGCTGGTCCGGCTTCAGAATCTTCGTCTCGACGTTCCCCCTCGTCTTCGCGTTGAGCCGCTCGAGGAACTCCGTCTGCATCCCCGCGGGCATCTCGACGACGCCGATCCACGCACCGGAGGGCTGCCACTCCTCTTTCAGGATCGAGCCGAACGCCTTCAGGTCGCCGTAGCACTTCGCGCTGTCCTCCGCCGTCAGCCGGACAGCGATGCGCACCTTCTCGAAACGGATCGGGATGAGTGGCCGGAGCGCGTCGAGGACCTCCTTCACCTGCTCCTCGAGGCCCTTGAAGGGGTCCACGTGGACCTTCGCCTCCTCCATCGCGTTCTCAATCCGCTGCGGCGGGTGCGGCGCCCCCGTCTGCGGGTTGATCGCGTTCTGCGCGATGTACTGGACGATCTGCTTCCGCTTCGCTTCCTGCATCTCGCGCCGCTGCTCCGTCGTGAGCTGGATCTCCCCGCGCTTGATGATCTGCTTCGCGACCTCGAGCGGTTCCGTGGTCCCAAAGAGCTCGACCATCTTGTCCTCGGAGGCCTTCGAGCCCTTGTGGGCGTCCCGGAAGATCTGGTCGATCGCGAGCTCCTTGAGCAGGTCGACGTCCTTGCCGTCGCGGAGGCGCTGCACGGCGTCGGGCTTCACGAGGACCTCGAACTTCTCGCCCGCCTTCTCGACACGGGCAATCACGAACTCGCTGAAGACGTCGTCGCGTCGGTCGGTTCGCAGCTCCTTGGGCATGGCAGCCCCTAGGAGGCCGCGGGCAGCCGCCCGAGGTACCCGGCGACTTCCGTCTCCGGCAGGCGTCGGAACCTCTGCCCCTCGGCAACGAGCCCGACCTCGACCGCCTTCGAGTCGAGCTTCTCGCCCTCGGAGGCCTTCTGGAGGGCCTCGAGCCCGAGGAGGACCGCGTCGTCCTGCGCCATGCCCTCCTTCCACTTCTCCTCGAAAAGCTCCATGACCGTGTTCCGACCCGCACCGATGCTCCCCGCCTTGTACGACACGAGGGCGCCGCTCGGGTCCGTCTCGAAGAGGTGGTTGCCCGTGTCGTCCACGCCAGCCACGAGGAGCGCCGTCCCGAACGGACGGACGCCGCCGTACTGCGTGTAGTTCTGCTTGAAGTCGCAGATCCTCTTGACGAGGAGGTCGACACCGATCCTTTCGCTGTACGTGACCTTGTTGATCTGGGCGACGAGCCGCGCGTAATCGACCAGGACGCGCGCGTCCGCCACGAGGCCCGACGTCGCCGCGCCGACGTGCTCGTCGATCTGGAAGATCTTCTCGATCGAGGTCGTCTCGACGAGCCTCGAGCCGATCTTCTTGTCCGCCATCAGGACAGCCCCGTTCTTGAACTTCAGGCCCGCGGTCGTGTTGCCCCGGGTCACGGCGACGCGTGCGTACTCGACCTGAAACAGGCGGCCATCCGGGCTGAATACGGTGATGGCCCGGTCATACGCCATTTGGCCCGGCTGCATAAACGACCCTCATTTCGGCGCCTAATAAGGCGGTCGCTTATAAGGCTTCAGTCGAGAAGCGCTGTCCGGTGATTTTTGATACCGCCTCGATTCAGATTTTCACTTTCGGGCATCTCCCCCAGGCAGGTTGACGCTCATCCGCCCTCTAGGATGAGGCGTGCTCGCCCACCGGGCCCTCGTCTTCCCGCTCGCATGGGAGGACCTCCGCCTGGATTGGCTCCTCGCGGAGTTCCGTCTCCTCGTGAACGAATCGATTCGTGTCGCCCTGAAGGCCGATCTTCGTTCCCGGGCCCGACTCACCCGGGCGGCCTACAAGGACCTGAGTCAGCGGCACGCCGTGTACAAGCAGTACATTCCCTCTGCCTTCGAAGTCGCCCTAGCCGCACTGAAGGTCTATCGTCGGCGGCTGAGGAAGGGGAAGCGAACCACGACACCATTCATGCGTAGATCGATGCTGAAGGCGGAGAACCAATCCTACCGGCTCGACCGGGAGACGGGCCGGCTTCGAATCCCAATCCGCGGGACGGAAGGGTTGCAGCTGCAACTGCCCCTCTCGGAGTGGCACCGATCGATCCTCGGCGACCCGTCGTGGGACCTCGGATCCCTCACGGTTGTCCCGGGGAAGATCATCGTCGTCGTGCGGAAGGAGGCCCCCAAACCCTATGAGCCCCAGGGCGCGATTGCCCTGGACACGAACGAGGATTCCCTCGACGGAGTCCTCGCGTCGGGCGACTCCGCGGGACTCCTCAGCCTCCCTTTCGATGGCGTGCGATGCATCCAGGAGATCCATTTCCGACGTCGACGGAGGCTCGCGCGGAAGAAGGCGAACGACAGGCGTGTGGCCCGACGGCTCCTCGACCGCGAGGGTCGGAGGGAACGGAATCGCGTCCGCCAGAGGCTCCATCGGGTCTCCAAGAGACTCGTGGCCCTGGCGAAGGAACGTCGGGCCGCGATCGTCCTCGAGGACCTCACGCTCCATGGCGCGGGAGGTCGATCCCGGCGGATGAACCGACGCCTGTCCTCATGGCCGCGACGTCTGATTCATCGTCAAATCGAATACAAAGCCGCCCTCGAAGGCGTGCCGATCATCAAGGTCAACCCTCAATGGACGAGCAAGACCTGCCCAGCGTGTGGCGCTCGGCGCCGAGACAGGGTGGGCAAGGTGTTCGAGTGCCTACAATGCGAATGGCGCATGGACCGCCAGCTCAACGCAGGCATGAACATCCTGAAGACCGCCTTGGCCTCGAACGAGGCCTTGGCAAGGGCTGTACGGTTCCAGCCCGGTGCCCTCCGCGATGACGTCGTGAGTCCCCTCTACGACCTGCTCCGAGGAGGAGTGG